>OLFU01001515.1_pt1 | contig 22263 bp, 16 predicted proteins | sample 1605161 | NCBI WGS metagenome assembly OLFU01 (sample SAMEA3888914, study PRJEB22519) | human gut metagenome | biome: human gut; feature: human-associated habitat; material: faeces | place: Denmark | collected 2011
AAATTTGTACACAGTGACCTGTTTAAAGAAATCAGTGGCAGCTATGATATGATCGTGTCAAATCCGCCTTATATTCCAAGCAAAGTCATTGAGACACTGATGCCTGAGGTACGTGATCACGAACCGATAAAAGCACTGGACGGAAAAGAGGACGGTCTGTATTTTTACCGCAGGATTACAGAGGAGAGTGTGGCATATCTGAAACCGGGCGGATATCTGTTGTATGAGATCGGGCATGATCAAGGCGAAGCCGTCAGCAGCTATATGAGAGAAAATGGATTTGATGAGATAGAAGTGATTCGCGATCTGGCGGGACTTGACCGGGTTGTGAGAGGAAGGAGATAAACTATGTTTGACAGACTGGAAGACACACTGGTACGTTTTGAAGAACTGCTCAGTATGCTGAGCGAGCCCGATGTGGCAAATGATCCGAAACGTTTCCAGAAACTGATGAAAGAGCAGGCAGATTTGGCTCCCATCGTAGAAGCATACAAAGAATATAAAGAAAACAAGCAGAACATCGAGGACAGTCTTGCCATGTTGCAGGAGGAGAGCGATGAGGAACTGCGTGAACTTGCCAAAGAAGAACTGGCTGAGTCCAAAGAAAAAGTAGAAGAATTAGAACAGAAATTAAAAATTCTGTTGCTTCCGAAAGATCCGAACGATGACAAGAACGTTATTGTGGAGATCCGTGCAGGTGCCGGTGGAGATGAGGCAGCATTGTTTGCAGCAGAAGTTTACCGTATGTATGTTCATTATGCAGAGAGCAAACGCTGGAAAGTTGAAACCATGGATGTGGAGGAAATCGGTATCGGCGGTATGAAGTATGTCAGCTTTATGGTAACCGGTCAGGGTGCATATTCTCTTTTGAAATATGAGAGTGGTGTACACCGTGTACAGCGTGTACCGGAGACTGAGTCCGGTGGACGTATCCACACATCTACGATTACGGTTGCTATTATGCCGGAGGCAGAAGAGGTAGACGTACAGATTGACATGAATGACTGTAAATTTGATGTATTCCGTGCATCAGGAAACGGTGGACAGTGTGTCAATACAACGGACTCTGCTGTACGACTGACTCATTACCCGACCGGAATCGTGATCTACAGCCAGACAGAGAAATCACAGCTGCAGAATAAAGAGAAGGCATTCCGACTGCTTCGTTCCAAACTGTATGACCTGGAGCTTGAGAAGAAACAGGCTTCTGAGGCAGCAGAGAGAAGAAGCCAGATCGGTACAGGAGATCGTTCTGAAAAGATCAGAACATATAACTTCCCACAGGGAAGAGTAACAGATCATAGAATCAAGCTGACACTTCATAAACTGGATAGCATTCTGAATGGTGATCTGGATGAAGTAATCGACAGCCTGATTGCAGCGGATCAGACAGCGAAGCTTGCAAAGATGGAGGAGTAGTACAAGAATGATACCGGAATTCAAACGACCGGAACTGGAAGACAAAGAACTGATTGACTATTATTTTGCACAGGCTCCAAGCAGAAGCTGCGAGAGAACATTTGCGAATGTATATCTCTGGTCCAGACAGTATAAAGTGAAATATGCAATCCTTCATAATGCACTTGTATTTCGTGATGAAGGAGATGGACATACTTATGCTTACCCTGTAGGAAAGCCGGAAGCCGTCAAAGCTGCATTGGAAGAATTGATGAAGATCTGCGAGGATGAAGACTGTGAATTCGGTCTTTACTGTGTGACACCGGAGAATTTTTCACAGATGGAAGAGTGGTATCCGGGACAATTCCGGATTGAATATGACAGAGATCAGGCAGATTACATCTATGAGACGGAGAAGCTTGCAACACTTGCAGGAAAGAAACTTCACGGAAAGCGAAACCATATTAATAAGTTTAAGCAGCTTTATCCGGACTGGTCTTACGAATCACTCAGTGATGAGAATGTAGAAGAGTGCTTTCAGATGGCTCTGAAGTGGAGAAATTCGAATGGATGTAATGATGATCCTGAGAAGAACGCAGAGATGTGCGTTTCGTTGAATTCCCTCCGTTTATACAAAGAACTCGGCTTTAAAGGCGGAGTGTTGAGAAATGGCGAAAAAATTGTTGCTTTTACAGTAGGGGAAGAACTGTGCAAGGATACATTTGTTGTTCATATTGAGAAAGCATTTGCAGATGTACAGGGAGCATACCCTATGATTAATCAGCAGTTTGTTGAACATGAATGTATGGATTACACTTATGTGAACAGAGAAGATGATGCCGGGGAAGAAGGACTTCGTAAGGCAAAATTATCTTATCGCCCGGCTTTTTTGGAAGAGAAAGGGTTTGTGACAAGAATAGGAGGACAGCAATGATTTCAAAAAAAATGGAAAACATGGTAGCGAACAGTTCTGCAATCCGTGCAATGTTTGAAGAGGGCAACCGTCTTGCAGCAAAATACGGAGCAGAGAATGTATTTGACTTCAGTTTGGGAAATCCGAATGTTCCGGCACCGGAAGCGGTAAAGAAAGCAATGATCGAGATCCTTTCCGAAGAGGATCCGATCGTGCTTCACGGTTATACGAACAGCAATGCAGGTTATGAGGATGTGAGACAGGCAGTTGCTGATTCTTTAAATGAACGCTTTGGAACAAACTTTGCTTCCCGCAATATTACGATGACAGTCGGAGCAGCAGGAGGTCTTAATGTGATTTTGAAATCACTGCTGAATCCAGGTGATGAAGTTGTTGTGTTTGCTCCTTATTTTGGAGAATACAGAAGCTATGCGGATAATTATGACGGTGTGATCGTGGAGATATCTCCGGATACAGAGACATTCCAGCCAAAGCTTGATGAGTTTGAGAAAAAGCTGTCGCCAAAGACAAAGGCAGTCATCGTTAATACGCCGAATAATCCGACAGGTGTTGTTTATTCCGAAGAGACGATCCAGAAGCTGGCAGCGATTCTTGAGAAGAAACAGAAAGAATTTGGAACAGAGATTTATCTGATTTCAGATGAACCATACAGAGAACTTGCTTATGACGGAGTGGAAGTTCCATATCTCACAAAGTATTATGCAAATACAGTTGTAGGATATTCTTTCAGTAAATCACTTTCTCTTCCGGGAGAACGTATCGGTTATCTTGTAATTCCGGATGAAGTGGCAGACAGTGAGAAACTGAACGCCGCAGCTAACGTTGCAACGAGAATTCTTGGATTTGTCAATGCACCGACACTGCAGCAGAAAGTGGTGAAGGCATGTCTGAATGAGAAGACAGATATTTCATATTATGACAGAAACAGAGAGACTCTTTATAATGGATTGAAAGAACTTGGATTTGAGTGCATCAAACCGGAAGGAGCATTTTATCTCTTTGTAAAATCACCGGTTGCAGATGAAAAAGAATTTTGTAATACCGCGAAGGAATACAATATTCTGATCGTTCCGGGAAGCTCTTTTGGATGTCCTGGATATGTCAGAATGGCGTATTGTGTAGCATATGAAACAATTGTAAATGCACTTCCCAAATTTGCGGAGCTTGCGAGAGAGTATAGATAGAGGTAGTACCATGGCTGTAAGAGAAGAACTTTTGAGAAATATACGTAGCGTAGAACCATATGTACCGGGCGAGCAGCCACAGCATAAGGTTGTGAAACTGAATACAAATGAGAATCCATATCCTCCGGCACCGGGGGTGGAACGTGTTCTGAAAGAGATGGACACAGACCGTTTTCGCCTGTATCCGGATCCAACTGCGGACGAACTCGTTGGAAGTCTCGCAGATTATTATGGTGTAGGGAAAGACCAGGTCTTTGTAGGAGTTGGATCTGATGATGTGATTTCGATGTGTTTCCTCACATTTTTCAATTCAGATCTTCCAATTCTTTTCCCGGATATTACATATTCGTTTTATAAAGTCTGGGCAGAATTATATCGGATTCCATATCATTGTCCAAAGCTTGATGAAAACTTTAAGATTGTGAAAGAGGATTATTATGCTGAAAACGGCGGAATTATTTTCCCGAATCCAAATGCGCCGACAGCAATTTATGAAGATCTTGAATTTGTAGAAGATATCTTAAAGCAGAACAGGGATTCTATCGTGATTGTAGATGAGGCGTATATTGATTTTGCGGGAAGATCTGCGATGGAACTGATCGATAAATATGATAATCTTATTGTGACACAGACTTTCTCAAAGGCAAGAAGTATGGCTGGTATGCGAATCGGATATGCAATCTCGAATCCAGATCTGATCCGCTGCCTGAATGATGTGAAATATTCTTTTAACTCTTACACGATGAATCAGACAGCTCTTGCCTGTGGTGTGGAAGCGGTTGAAGACAAGGCATATTTTGAAGAAGGAGTTCGTAAAATAGTTGAAACAAGAGAATGGGCAAAAGAAGAGCTCAGGAAACTTGGTTTTGTTTTTCCGGATGCAAAGGCGAATTTTATTTTCGCAAGACATCCAGAGGTTGATGCGAATGAACTTTTCCAGGCTTTGAAAGAGAATAATATCTTTGTCAGACATTGGAATGCACCACGAATCGATCAGTATCTGAGAATTACAATTGGTACAAGAGAAGAGATGGAGAGGCTTTTTGATTTTTTGAGAACATATATAAAGGAGAAATAACTGAATGAGTGAAGCTTTGATCAACTGGTTTATGGTGACACTGGGCGGAAAGGTCGGTAAGGAATTTATTCTTTTCCTGATCTCAATGGTTCCGATTCTGGAATTGCGTGGAGGACTGCTTGCAGCAGGACCGGCATTTTTGAACGTGGAACTTGCAAAAGCAGTACCTATCTGTGTGATTGGAAATCTTGTTCCAATTCCATTCATCCTTTTACTGATTACAAAGATCTTTGACTGGATGAAAGGAACGAAGCGTTTGAAGCCGATGGTGGAGAAGCTGGAGAAGAAGGCAATGAGTAAAAGTGACAAGATAGAGAAATATGAATTCTGGGGTCTTGTACTTTTTGTTGGAATTCCTCTTCCTGGAACAGGAGCGTGGACAGGATCACTGATCGCAGCTCTGCTTGGAATCCGCTTTAGAAAAGCTTTTCCGGCAGTTGTTATTGGTGTCTGCCTCGCAGCATTTATTATGTCAGTCATTTCCTATGGAATTATTGGCGGTATTTTTGGATAAGATAAATATGCAAAGGAAGTGATTCTTATGTTACTGAAAGATAATGAAGAAAAGAGAAATATAGCCTGGAGAACAGTTATGACGGTTACTTCAGTTCTGATCATTCTGATCGTTGTTTTTTTCGCTGTGAAGCTTTTTACTTCCAATCCTCTGACAGGAAATTGGGAGAACACAGATGATGGAATGAAGCTGACGATCAAGAATAACGGAACAATGGATATTGTGCAGGCTTTGGACGAGAGTACAGTCAGCGTTCCTGTTGATTATACAATTGATATGGAACATAAGCGTTTTGCAATTCATGTGAACGAAGAAAAGATAGCAAAACAGGCTGAAAAGACAAAAGACTGTTCCAAACAGGAGCTTCAGGATATTGCGGATGTGATGGAAGGAACTTACGAATACAGCGTGGAACAGAACGTACTGACACTGACTGATTCAGAATATGGAAGTCAGAAGACATTTGAAAAAAGTGGAAAGTAAAAGGTGATTCTGCCTCAGCAGATGACACAGAAAGTACTTGCAGAGCAGTGGAAACAGGGGGTACAGATCATGTACAGAAATCAGACGAAAGAAGTAAGAATTGGGGATGTTGTGATTGGGGGAGACCATCCGATAGCAATCCAGTCTATGACAAATACAAGGACAGAAGATGTAGAAGCCACAGTGGAGCAGATCCTGCGTCTGGAAAAAGCAGGATGTGAGATCATCCGCTGTACAGTTCCGACAATGGAGGCTGCAAAAGCAATCAAAGAGATTAAAAAACAGATTCATATTCCGCTTGTTGCAGACATTCATTTTGATTATAAGATGGCAATCGCAGCAATTGAGAATGGAGCTGATAAGATTCGTATCAATCCGGGGAATATCGGTGCAAAAGAACGGGTACAGGCAGTAGTAGACAAAGCGAAAGAGTACAATGTTCCAATCCGTGTCGGCGTAAACAGTGGTTCTCTTGAGAAACATCTGCTTGAGAAATATGGTGGTGTTACTGCAGAAGGGATCGTGGAGAGTGCGCTGGATAAAGTTCATCTGATCGAGTCTATGGGCTATGACAACCTTGTTGTCAGCATTAAATCTTCTGATGTTCTGATGTGTGTGAAGGCGCATGAGCTGATCGCTAAGGAATGCCCATATCCGCTTCATGTTGGAATTACAGAGTCTGGAACTGTATATTCAGGAAATGTGAAATCTTCTGTAGGACTTGGAATCATTCTCCATGAGGGAATCGGTAATACAATTCGTGTTTCCCTGACAGGAGATCCGGTAGAAGAGATCCGTACAGCAAAACTGATTCTTAAGACACTTGGACTTCGCAAGGGAGGTATTGAAGTTGTATCCTGTCCGACTTGTGGAAGAACAAGAATTGATCTGATCAAGCTTGCAAACCAGGTAGAAGAGATGGTAGCAGACATTCCGCTTGATATTAAAGTTGCAGTTATGGGATGTGTTGTAAACGGACCTGGAGAGGCAAAAGAAGCCGATATCGGAATTGCAGGAGGTATCGGGGAAGGACTTTTGATCAAGAAGGGTGAGATCATCAAGAAGGTAAAGGAAGAAGAACTTCTTGATACTTTAAGACAGGAGTTATTGAATTGGAACAAATAAAGAATGAAAAAACATTTTTTCATGTATTTCCCACATTGAAAGTAGAAGAGGAATTTAAAGTTCTCTTTGCTGATGTGGAAGTTAAGAAAATCACGACTAATTCCGGTCGTGATTTTCTGCATGTACATTTAAAGAGTCATCATCTGATCCCAAAGAAGAAAATATGGCAGATGGAGCAGCGGATCAAAGAGCAGCTCTTTGGAACATCTTCTGTAAAACTTCAGATTCTGGAAGAGTATGAGCTGTCTGAGCTTTATACACCGGAAACAGTGATGGAAGAGTACAAAGAGAGTTTGATTCTTGAACTGAAAGAAATCAGTGTCCTTGCTGCAAACATGTTTTCACAGGCAGAAGTGAACTATGAAGAGGGAAATGTCGTCCGTCTGGAGCTTCTTGATACGATTGTTTCCGAAGGAAGAAAAGAAGAAATCATGAATCTGCTGGACGATGTATTCAGGAATCGTTTTCATATGAATGTTGATATCCGGGTTACATATAAAGAAAACGAGGGTCAGGGAAGCAGAGAATATGACGAGCAGAGGATTCAGCAGGAAATTAATGCAATCTTTGAACGGCGCGCGAAACAGAGAGGCGAATATGAGGAGCGAAAGTCTGCTGTGGAGGCAAAGAAGAAGTCATCTGAATCAGGAAGCTCGTCTTCCGGAGAAAAGAAAGCAGAGACTTCAGGAAAATCTTCTTCAGGAAATGCATCCGTTTCGGGCGGAAAGAAAGAGTTCAAAAAGAAGGAATTCCGCAAGAAGGATTATGTGCGTCCGGTGAAGATCGGAGACGATCCGAACCTGATCTACGGAAAGAATTTTGAAGATGAGCCAATCAAATTGGAACAGGTTGTTTCTGAGATGGGTGAGATCACGATTCATGGTAAGATCATCAACTTTGATACACGAGAGATCAGAAATGAGAAGACGATCATTATCTTTGCTGTGACTGATTTTACGGATACAATCACGATCAAGATGTTTGCCAGAAATGATCAGTTACCGGAGATTCTCGGAGATTTGAAGAAAGGTGCTTTCGTTAAAATCAAAGGTGTGACGACAATTGATAAATTCGATGGTGAACTGACAATCGGTTCAATTACCGGAATCAAGAAGATTGGAGACTTTACGGTCTCAAGGCAAGATCTCAATCCAACGAAACGTGTAGAACTTCATTGCCATACAAAGATGAGCGATATGGATGGAGTTTCTGAAGTGACAGATATCGTCCGCAGAGCACATGACTGGGGACACCCGGCGATTGCAATTACAGATCATGGTGTAGCCCAGGCGTTCCCGGTTGCAAATCACTATATTGAGACATTGGATAAAGATGATCCGTTTAAAGTTCTATATGGCGTGGAAGGCTATGTGGTTGATGACTTAACTGAGATTGCAGTTAATGCAAAAGATCAGACATTGGATGACACCTATATTGTTTTTGATATCGAGACAACAGGATTCAGTTCTATCCGTGACAGAATTATTGAGATTGGAGCTGTGAAGGTTGAGAATGGGCAGATTGTAGACAAGTTCAGCACCTTTGTGAATCCGGAACGTCCGATTCCTTTTGAAATTACAAACCTGACAAGTATTACAGATGAGATGGTGCTGGATGCTCCGACAATCGAGGTTGTGCTGCCACAGTTTCTCGAATTTATTGGTGAGGGCACATTGGTTGCGCATAATGCAGGATTTGATGTTGGGTTTATCGAACAGAATTGTCGTGTGCTTGGTCTGGAACAGGAATTCACATCTGTTGATACAGTGGCTCTTGCACGTGTGCTGCTTCCGACCCTTTCGAAATATAAATTGAATCTGGTTGCAAAAGCACTTGGAATTTCATTAGAAAATCATCATCGTGCGGTTGATGATGCAGGGGCAACAGCAGAAATTTTTGTAAAATTTGTTGAAATGCTCAAAGATCAGCACATCATGAACTTAAAAGAAATGAACAAGTTTGGGGATCGTAATGTTAATGCAATCCGTAAGATGCCGACACATCACATTATTTTGATCGCACAGAATGATATTGGAAGATATAACCTGTATCAGCTGATCACGGCATCTCATATGACATATTATGCAAGAAGACCGAGAATTCCGAAAAGTCTGATCAATGAACACAGAGAAGGAATCATCATCGGAAGTGCCTGTGAGGCAGGAGAATTATACCGTGCGGTTCTTGAAAAACAGTCGGCACAGCAGATTGCGAGACTGGCAGATTTCTATGATTATTATGAAATTCAGCCAATTGGAAATGATATGTTTATGCTCGAAGATGAGAAAACGCCGAATATCAATACAGAGGAAGATCTGCGTAACGTAAACCGGGAGATTGTTGAACTTGGAGAGAAATTCGGTAAGCCGGTTGTAGCAACCTGTGACGTTCATTTCCTTGATCCGGAGGATGAAGTTTATCGCCGGATTATCATGGCAGGAAAAGGATTTAAAGACGCAGATAATCAGGCACCGCTGTTCCTTCGCACAACAGATGAAATGTTGGAAGAGTTCGCATATCTTGGTTCTGCGAAGGCAAGAGAAGTTGTTATAGAAAATCCACAGAAGATCGCACGTATGGTAGAGAAAATCTCACCGGTAAACCCAAACAAGTGTCCTCCGGTAATCGCGGATTCCGATCAGGAGCTTCGAGATATCTGTTATCGTAAAGCACATGAAATGTATGGAGAAGATCTTCCGGTACAGGTGTCTTCCAGACTTGAGAAAGAGCTGAATTCTATTATTTCCAACGGCTATGCCGTTATGTATATCATTGCGCAGAAACTGGTATGGAAGTCCAATGCGGATGGGTATCTTGTTGGTTCCCGTGGATCAGTAGGTTCGTCTTTTGTTGCAACAATGTCCGGAATCACGGAGGTTAATCCGCTAAGCCCTCACTATTACTGCAAAAAATGTCATTACAGTGATTTTGAGTCTGAAGAGGTCCGGGCATTTGCCGGAGGCTGTGGTTACGACATGCCGGATAGAAATTGTCCTGTGTGCGGAGAAAAACTGGTCAAGGCCGGGTTTGATATTCCGTTTGAAACATTCCTTGGTTTCAAGGGAGATAAAGAGCCGGATATTGACCTGAACTTCTCCGGAGATTACCAGGCGAAGGCTCATAAATATACAGAGGTTCTCTTTGGTGAGGGTCATACATTCAAAGCCGGAACGATCGGTACGCTGGCAGATAAGACAGCATATGGATTTGTGAAAAACTATTATGAAGAACGTGGTCAGAGAAAGCGTGGTTGTGAGATTGAACGAATTACAGAAGGATGTACCGGAATCCGGCGAAGTACCGGACAGCATCCGGGAGGAATCGTAGTACTTCCGCACGGACACAGCATCAATGAGTTTACACCGGTGCAGCATCCGGCCAACGATATGGAATGTGGCATTACAACGACACATTTTGATTACCATTCCATTGACCATAACCTTTTGAAACTTGATATTCTCGGACATGATGATCCTACGATGATTCGTACATTGGAAGACTATATTACTTCCGATGCAATGGAAAATGAATACAATGAGGAGCATCCTTTCGTTGCAACGGAGATTCCGCTGGATGACAAGAAAGTGATCGAACTATTCCATGGTACAGAAATTCTTGGGATCAAACCGGAAGATATTGACGGCTGTAAGCTTGGCTGTCTTGGAATTCCAGAGTTTGGTACAGATTTCGTTATCCAGATGGTGCAGGATACAAAACCTCAGACGTTATCAGATCTGATCCGAATTTCCGGTCTGTCACATGGAACGAACGTGTGGCTCGGAAATGCACAGGAACTTGTAAAATCCGGAAAAGCAACCATTTCTACGGCAATCTGTACCCGTGACGATATCATGATCTATCTGATCAACAAAGGAGTGGAAAGTGCACTGGCCTTTACAATTATGGAGAGTGTGCGTAAAGGAAAAGGATTGAAACCGGAGTGGGAAGAAGCGATGAAAGCTCAGGATGTACCGGACTGGTATATATGGTCCTGTAAGAAGATCAGCTACATGTTCCCAAAGGCTCATGCGGCAGCCTATGTTATGATGGCTTATCGTATCGCTTATTGTAAGATCAATTATCCGCTTGCTTATTATGGAGCATATTTTGGAATCCGTGCGGATGCATTTTCTTATGCGATCATGTGTCAGGGCAAGGATAAACTGAATTACTACATGAAAGATTATAAAAAACGAAGTGATACCCTGACGAAAAAAGAACAGGATGTCATGAAGGATATGAAGATTGTCCAGGAAATGTACGCACGAGGACTGGAGTTTATGCCGATTGATATTTACCGGGCGAAGGCGAAGATGTTTCAGATCATTGACGGAAAACTGATGCCGTCTCTTGCCAGCATCGAAGGAATGGGAGATAAGGCGGCGGAGGCTGTGGAAGAAGCTTCAAAAGACGGTCCATATCTCTCGCTGGATGATTTCCGTCAGAGGACAAAAGTAAGTAAGACAGTGATTGATCTGATGGCAGAACTGGGATTATTTGGGAATCTTCCACAGAGTAATCAGCTTTCCTTGTTTGATTTTTCGTAGGAAATGCGCTAGACGGATGTAAAGTGCTGTGCTATAATGACTACAACGCTTTGACGTGGTAAAGCTTTAATGGAGGAAGAGATAATGTACGATTTCGATGAGATTATGAACACAGACCCAGAGATAGCAGATGCAATAAAAGCAGAGATGGAGAGACAGAACTCCCATATCGAGCTGATCGCCTCTGAGAACTGGGTGAGCAAAGCAGTCATGGCAGCTATGGGAAGCCCTCTGACTAATAAGTATGCAGAAGGATATCCGGGAAAGAGATATTATGGCGGATGTCAGTGTGTAGATGTAGTAGAAGACCTTGCAAGAGAAAGAGCAAAGAAACTGTTTGGATGTGAGTATGTTAATGTGCAGCCACATTCAGGAGCTCAGGCGAACATGGCAGTTATGTTTGCCATGCTTGAGCCGGGAGATAAGATCATGGGGATGAACCTTGATCATGGCGGACATCTGACACACGGTTCACCGGTTAATATGTCCGGTAAATATTTTGATGTAGCACATTACGGAGTGAATGCAGACGGCGTGATCGATTATGATGAAGTGCTTCGTATTGCGAAGGAACATAAACCGAAACTGATCGTTGCAGGAGCAAGTGCTTATGCAAGAACGATTGATTTCAAGCGTTTCCGTGAGATCGCAGATGAGGTGGGAGCATATCTGATGGTAGATATCGCACACATCGCAGGACTTGTTGCTACAGGACTTCATCCAAGTCCGATTCCGTATGCGCATGTGACAACAACAACAACACATAAGACACTCCGTGGACCAAGAGGTGGAATGATCATGTGCAGCGAAGAGATGAATAAAAAATTCAATTTCAACAAAGCTGTATTCCCGGGAATTCAGGGAGGTCCGTTGATGCATGTGATCGCCGGTAAGGCAGTTTGCTTCAAGGAAGCACTTGAGCCTGAGTATAAAACATATATGGAGCAGGTTGTTAAAAATGCGAAAGCACTCTGTAACGGTTTGAAAGCACGCGGAGTTAAGATTGTTTCGGGAGATACAGATAACCATCTGATGCTTGTAGACCTGTCGGGAACAGAGACAAGCGGAAAAGAGCTGGAGAAGCGTCTTGATGATGCTCATGTAACAGCGAACAAGAATACAATTCCGAATGATCCTCGTTCACCGTTTGTAACAAGTGGTGTAAGACTTGGAACACCAGCGGTTACAACACGTGGAATGAAGGAAGATGATATGGATAAGATCGCAGAGATTATTGCAATGGTAATCGAAAGTGAAGAGAATGTAGAAAAAGCAAAAGCAATGGTTGCTGAGCTGACTGCAAAATATCCACTTTGTTAATAAAATAATTATATCCGGCAAAACTGCATTTCTCGTGTAAGCGTAATGTAGATTGCCGGGGTTGTGCAACAAAAAAAGAGCTTAAAAAGCTCTTTTTTGTTAATCGAATTTCTGTATTACTTTTAAAAATTAAATACGGTCTATTTATTAATTAAAAGGTACATAAAGTCTTGATTAAAGTTTCACTACGTTAACAGCCTGAGGTCCTTTAGCGCCTTCTGTTACTTCGAACTCAACAGCCTGGCCCTCTTCGAGAGATTTGAATCCATCCATTACAAGTCCTGAATAATGAACAAAAATGTCATTGCCTTCAGCGTCAGAGATAAATCCGTAACCCTTCTGGTTATTAAACCATTTTACTGTACCTGTCATTGTGTTGCCCTCCATTAAAAGAATATAAGTTGTTAAATCATCACAGTTTACAATGCGCTGAAAACTGTAATATTGTGTCAGTATAAATTCATATTGACACTTTGTCTATTGTAGCATGTTTAACAAAGAAAGTCAAATGTAATCTTTTTTGATTTGTAGAAAAATGACAAAAACATGTGAAATGACGTAAAATCGATTTCAACAATTTGTAAATACCATTTAGCATATCGGATTTATAAGATTGGTAAAAAATAGAAGTGCGAGGAAAGATTATTTTACGAATGGATTGGAAAAATAAAGGATGTCGATTGAAAAAAGAATTGAAGTATTATATAATTTAACCAATGTCTATGAAATATTTTATTTCAAGGAGGATTTGTGTATATGATAACGATTGAAGGAAAAAGCGTATTTGGTGGAGTATCCATTGGAAAGCTGATGTTCTATAAGAGAAACGAAAAGGTGATCAGAAGAACACATGTAGATGATGTGGATGCAGAATGGAAGAGATTCGAAGAGGCTAAGAATACAGCAATCGACCAGCTGAAAGTTCTCTACGACAAAGCCATTGAAGATGTAGGTGAGGCCAACGCCATGATCTTTGAGATTCACCAGATGATGCTTGATGATCTGGATTATCTGGAATCTATTGAAGGAATTATCCGTACACAAAGTGTAAATGCAGAGTATGCTGTTTCAACAACAGCTGATAACTTTGCACAGATGTTTGCATCTATGGATGATGCATATATGCAGGGACGTGCAGCAGATGTGAAGGACGTTTCCGAGCGTGTGCTTGATATTCTCTGCGGAGTGAGCAACGGAACACGTGAGATGACAGAACCTTGTATTGTTGCTGCAGATGATCTCGCACCAAGTGAGACAGTACAGCTTGATAAAGAGAAGGTACTTGGATTTGCCACAATGTATGGTTCTTCTAACTCTCATACAGCGATCCTTGCAAGAACAATGAATATTCCGGCTGTAATCGGAATGGGAGAAGCTCTTAATCCGAAATATGACGGAGAGATGGCTATCATTGATGGATTTACAGGAACACTCTATGTGGATCCGGATGAAGAGACACTTGCAAAGATGCAGGAGAAGCGTGCGAAAGACCTTGAGCAGAAAGAACTTCTGAATCAGCTTAAAGGAAAAGAGAATGTGACAAAGAGCGGACAGAAGATCAATGTCTATGCGAACATTGGTAACGTATCTGATCTTGGTGCAGTACTTAAGAATGATGCAGGCGGAGTAGGTCTGTTCAGAAGTGAGTTCCTTTATCTTGAGAACAGTACTTATCCGACAGAAGAACAGCAGTTTGCAGCTTACAGACAGGTTGTAGAAAGCATGGCAGGAAAGAAAGTCATCATTCGTACACTTGATATCGGAGCAGACAAGCAGGTTGATTATTTCAATCTTGCAAAAGAAGAGAACCCGGCACTTGGATACAGAGCAATCCGTATCTGCCTGACAAGACCAGAGATCTTCAAGACTCAGCTTCGTGCACTTTACCGTGCATCCGTATATGGAAATCTTTCCATTATGTTCCCGATGATTATTTCTGTAAAAGAAGTTCGTAAGATCAAAGAGATCATCGAAGAAGTGAAGGCAGAGTTGAGAGAAGAAGGACTTCCATTTAAGGAAGACGTAGAACTTGGTATTATGATCGAGACTCCGGCATCAGTTATGATGAGCCGCGAACTTGCAAAAGAAGTTGATTTCTTCAGTGTTGGAACAAATGACCTGACACAGTATACACTGGCAATTGACCGTCAGAACCTTGCGCTTGATGAGTTCTATGATCCACATCATCCGGCAGTGCTTGCTATGATCAAGATGGCAGCAGATAATGCACACGCAGAAGGAAAATGGATCGGAATCTGTGGAGAACTTGGAGCAGACCTTGAACTGACAGAAGAGTTCCTGAAGATGGGACTTGATGAATTGTCTGTATCTCCGGCGATGGTACTGCCGCTGAGAAAGAAGATTCGCGAGTGTGAATAATTTGTGTTTTTGAGGGGATTCATATGGGGAATGAGTACTTTATAGAATGGTCGCAAGACCAGTCCTGCTATTACCACGAGCACCGGCCCGCTCTACCTCATCCCTTTGAAAGTATGTAACGAAAAAGCCAAAACAGGCACCGTGTGTGGTTTCTGTTTCGGCTTTTTCTAGTTAATTAATATAAAATTTATGTTGTATTTATATAGAAATATGAGTATGATTAGGGTAACGTAATTGCTCTTGTAAGCATGAGAAAGGGGGCGGATTTTTTGGAGAGGGAGATTTTTTTGTGGCTGGGGCTTATGGTGGTGTTTTTGATTATTGAGCTTGCCACGGTTGGTCTGACTTCAATCTGGTTTTCGGGCGGTGCGCTGGCGGCGTTGTTAGTTTCGCTTGCCGGAGCTGGAATGGTGATACAGATTGCTGTATTCGTAGTCGTTTCAGCAGTGCTTGTGATCTTTACCAGGCCTTTTGCAGCGAAGTATGTTAATGTGCATCATGTGAAGACGAATTGTGATGAATTGATCGGAAGTGTTGTTAAGGTGACAGAAACGGTTGATAATTTTGCACAGACCGGTACTGCAATTGCGCAGGGAAAGGAATGGACTGCAAGGTGCAAGTCAGACAAGGACAGAATTGAGAAAGATTCGCTTGCCAAAGTAACAGCAATTTCCGGAGTAAAACTGATTTTAGAGAAATGTAAGGAGGATGAGCTATGATATTTGGACTTATTATTTGGATGATCATTATTATGATCGTGGTGTGGCTTCTGGTGTCGAATATCCGTATTGTTCCGCAGGCGCATGCGTATGTTGTAGAGCGACTTGGCGGATACAAGGAGACATGGGGCGTTGGATTACATTTTAAGGTGCCGATCCTTGACCGTGTGGCAAAAAGAGTTTCCTTGAAAGAACAGGTTGTTGATTTTGAACCACAGGCAGTGATCACGAAGGATAATGTTACCATGCAGATCGATACGGTTGTATTCTATCAGATCACTGACCCGAAGAAGTATGCATACGGAGTAGAAAGTCCGATTGCGGCAATCGAGAATCTGACAGCAACAACACTCCGTAATATCATCGGAGATCTGGAATTAGATGAGACACTGACTTCCCGTGAGACGATCAACTCCAAGATGCGTACGATCCTTGATATTGCAACAGATGAGTGGGGAATCAAGGTGAATCGTGTTGAACTGAAGAATATCATGCCACCGAAGGCAATCCAGGATGCAATGGAGAAGCAGATGAAAGCAGAGCGTGAACGCCGTGAAGCAATCCTGCGTGCAGAAGGAGAGAAGAAGTCTACGATTCTTGTTGCAGAAGGAGAAAAGGAATCTGTGATCCTGGAGGCAGAGGCATCTAAGCAGGCAGCAATCCTGAAAGCAGAAGCTGAAAAACAGAAACGGATCAAAGAAGCAGAGGGACAGGCAGAAGCGATCCGTTCTGTACAGAAAGCGACAGCAGAAGGTATTGAGTATATTAAGAATGCTGGAGCAGATGATGTTGTTCTTACATTAAAGAGTCTGGAGGCATTTGCCAAGGCGGCAGACGGAAAAGCGACGAAGATCATCATTCCTTCAGAGATTCAGGGAATTGCAGGACTTACGAAAACAATTGCAGAAGTTGCCCATACAGAAACAAGCGTTGCAAAAGAAAAAGAAGTAAAGTAAAATAAAAGATGTATTTCACGTGCCAATCTGTCAAAAGATTGGCACAATGTGTTTTACAACGATAATATTTTGGAGTGCAAATGAAATGGAAACAGAGAAAATCATCAGGTTATCGGTTCGGAATCTGGTTGAATTCATATTAAAAGAAGGTGACATTGATAACAGGATTTCAGGTACGCTGGATAAAGATGCGATGCTGATGGGAGGACGCCTTCACCGAAAGATCCAGCGTATGATGGGCTCAAACTATCAGGCAGAAGTTTCCTTAAAACTGCAGCTTCCGTGTGACGGATTCCAATTAAAACTGGAAGGACGTGCGGATGGAATTCTCCTTGAATCAGAAAAAACAATAATAGATGAGATCAAAGGCGTCGTGCGTTCTCTTGATCGAGTGGAACATCCTGTGCCGGTTCATCTTGCTCAGGCAAAATGTTACGCATATATTTATGCCAGACAGCAGGGATTAAAGCAGATCAGTGTTCAGATGACCTATTGTAATCTTGATACTGAAGATGTGAAAAGATTTCGGGAAGAGTATACATTTGAAGAATTAGAAAAATGGTTTCTTGATCTGGTTCATCAGTATGAACGTTGGGCAAAACTGCAGATTGAGTGGGAAAAGAGAAGAGATGCTTCGATTCATCAGACCGAATTTCCATTCGTATATAGAGAAGGGCAGTTTGACCTGGCAGCTTCCGTATATCGTACAATTTATCACAAAAAGAAATTATTTATCCAGGCCTCAACAGGAACCGGAAAGACGATGGCAGTATTGTATCCGGCGGTGAAAGCAATCGGAGAAGGATTAGGGGATAAATTATTCTATTTGACAGCAAAGACGATCACAAGAACCGTGGCGGAGCAGGCATTTTCTATTCTTGAAGAAAAGGGTCTTGCCTTTCGTTCAATTACATTGACTGCGAAAGAGAAGATCTGTTTTTGTGAGGAGACAGAATGCAATCCGGATGCTTGTCCTTATGCGAAAGGTCATTTTGATCGGGTGAATGATGCAGTTTATGACATGTTGGAAAAGCAAAAGAAGCTGACACGGGAATCCATTGAAAGACAGGCAGAAGATTTTCATGTATGTCCGTTTGAACTATCTCTTGATCTGTCAGAATGGGCGGATGGGGTGATCTGTGATTATAATTATGTGTTCGATCCGACGGCACATTTGAAACGATTTTTTGCAGACAATGTCAGCGGAGATTATTTGTTTCTGATCGATGAAGCACACAACCTCGTGGAACGTGGACGGGAAATGTACAGTGCTTCCATCTATAAAGAAGACATTCTCGAGGTGAAAAAACTGATGACGGACCGAGATAAAAAACTTGTGAAGAGTCTGGAATCTGTCAATAAACTGATGCTTGAGATGAAACGCGAGTGCGAGAATTATCGGTTGGTGGAAAGTGTTTCTCCATTTGCAGTAAAGCTGATGAATCTTCTGACTCAAATGGAAAGATATCTTGAAGAAGAGCGGAATGCAGGAAATGCAGAGCAGCCGGATGCATTTATGGAACTCTTTTTCCAGGTAAGGCAGTTTTTGGAAATTCATGAACTGTTGGATGAAAATTATATACAGTATACAGAACTGGAAGGAAACGGAAGATTCAAAATAAAGTTGTTCTGTGTAAATCCGGCGGAGAATCTGAATCATTATTTAAAACTTGGGAATTCCACAATATTTTTCTCGGCAACATTGCTTCCGATCGATTACTATAAACAATTACTATCTGTTGAGAAGGATGATTATGCAGTTTATGCTGAATCTAAGTTCCCGCAGAAGAACAGGAAAATTCTGATCGGAAGTGAAGCAAGCACAAAATATACACAAAGAGGTACAGAAATGTATCGCAAAATTGCCGAGTATCTGAGAATCACAGTGGATGGAAAGAATGGAAACTACATTGCATTTTTTCCTTCCTATCAGTTTATGGAGGATGTTTTGGAAGAGTTTGAAAAACGGTCATCCGGAGTAGAACTGGTAATTCAATCGCAATTTATGTCAGAAAATCAGAGAGAAGAATTCTTGGAAATGTTTGAAGAAGAAAGAGATCATCCGATGCTTGGATTTTGTGTGATGGGTGGTGTATTTTCAGAAGGAATCGATCTTACACATGACAGATTGATCGGAGTGATCGTTGTCGGAACAGGAATTCCACAGGTGTGCAATGACAGAGAAATCGTGAAAAATTATTTTGATCAGAGAGGGATGCGAGGATTTGATTATGCGTACCTTTATCCCGGAATGAATAAAGTACTTCAGTCCGCAGGAAGAGTGATCCGCACCGAAGATGACAAAGGAATTATCCTTCTGCTTGATGACCGTTTTCAGAATCGACAGTATCAGCAGCTATTTCCGAGGGAGTGGAAGGAATACGAAGTGTGTGGGCGGAAAGAGATAAAAGAAAAGATGGAAGAATTCTGGAAAAATCGATAGATAAAAAATGAGAACCGTTATTGAATGCGGAAACAGTAAAATAGTTACTGCGTTGTGTCATGTAACGATTCTCATTATTTTTCAGGAGTTGCTATCCTGATTACTGTTCTTCAAAATAGTTCAAAAATTCCTGTGCAGGCTTAGCCAAAGGAAGCTGCTCATTATAAGCAATTACAAGAGAACGCTCCGGCATCTCTTCTTCCATATCCAGCTTGAAGATACCATCATTGTTCTCAGAAAGACAATAATCCGGAATGAATGCGATTCCAAGCCCAATTCTTGCAAGATCGATCAGAAGATCATTGCTTGTAAGTTCGATCTCAGGAACGAGATCAAGCTGATGCTGCTGGAACAGGCGATGAAGAAACTCGTTTGTCGTACTGTTCTTATCCAGCATTAGGATCGGATAGTGGAGCAAATCGGCAAGTGTAAGTTTCTTTTCCCTTAATTCAGGGTAATTGTTTCCGGCAATGAAAACATCATGGAAATTTTTGATCTTCATAGAGGCAGAAATATTGTTGAGCGCTGCGTTCGGATAATTGACAACAATCAAATCCACCAGTCCGTTCTTTAAAAGCTCTGTACATCTTAAAGAAGTCTGGTTGATAACTTTAATATGTACATTTGGGAAAGTCTTATGGAATTTCTCAAGGTATGGAACAAGGAAATATCTGCAGATCGTGTCACTTGCACCGATGCGGATCTGCCCACCGGTAGAAGCGGCATCTAAAAGCTGAGCCTCACCTTTCTGGATCAGATTCATGGCCGGTTCAATGTGGCGCAGGAGAATCTCTCCTTCCGGTGTGAGCTGGACTTTCTTTGTGCTTCGGATAAAAAGCGTCTGATCCAGTTTTCGTTCGAGTGTTTTGATCGACTGGCTGACAGCAGACTGTGAAATAAACAGCTGCTTGGATGCCTCTGAGAAATTCAATGTGGTGGCGACGTGATAAAATACTTTGTATAATTCGTAGTTTATATCCATCATTTTATTAGACCTCCTAATAAATATTCATCTTATTATAAGATAAATAAAGGGAAAATACAACAGAATAAAAAAATCCGTTGCACAAAATATGAAAAAGTAGAGTAAATATTGCTGACTCCGAGAAAGATACGAGAAAACGACAATCAATTAGCGGTGCTTATCAGATTGTTTAATTTTATTAATTATACTAATGAAGAAAACTATGGTAGGATAAAAACAGATAATGTAATGAAGGTAGTATCGTGTTTTGAGCACGTAATACAGAAAGAGGAGATTATATATGAGTAATGTAAAGCGCGTATATGTAGAAAAGAAACCGGAGTTTGCTGTTGCAGCGAAGGGCCTCAGACATGAGATCCGTCATTATCTTGGACTTCAGGATGTGACAAATGTACGAGTTCTGATTCGTTACGACGCAGAGAATATTTCAGAAGAAACATTTGAAAAGGCATGCAATGGTGTGTTCGCAGAGCCGCCGGTAGATTTCCTTTATAAAGAAGAATTCCCGAAAAATGAAACAGATAAATGTTTTTCTGTAGAGTTCCTTCCGGGACAGTTCGACCAGAGAGCGGATTCTGCAGAGCAGTGTATCCGTTTTATTAAAGAAGATGAAACTCCTGTAATCCGTACAGCAGTTACATATGTAATTGAAGGCGGAGTTTCAGACGAAGAACTGCAGGCAATTAAGAATCACTGCATCAACCCGGTAGATTCCAGAGAAGCTGCAGCAGAGAAACCGGAGACACTGGTGACAGTATTTGATGAGCCGGCAGATGTAAAGATTTTTGACGGTTTTAAAGATATGCCGGAAGCAGAATTGAAAGAGTTATATGATTCTCTTGGATTGGCAATGACATTTAAAGATTTCCTGCATATCCAGAACTATTATGCAGGAGAAGAGCACAGAGATCCGACGATGACAGAGATCCGTGTTCTTGATACATACTGGTCAGATCACTGCCGTCATACAACATTCTCTACAGAATTAAAAGATGTGAAGTTTGATGAAGGTGACTACAAAGAGACAATCGAAGCAACATATAAAGAATATTTGAAAGATCACAGCGAGATTTTCAAAGGAAGAGAAGATAAATTTGTCTGCCTTATGGACCTTGCACTGATGGCTATGCGCCGCCTGAAAAAGGAAGGAAAGCTTGCTGATCAGGAAGAGTCTGATGAGATCAATGCATGTAGTATCGTAGTTCCGATCAAGGTTGACGGAGTAGAAGAAGAGTGGCTGATCAACTTCAAGAATGAGACACATAACCATCCGACAGAGATCGAACCATTTGGTGGAGCTGCAACATGTCTTGGAGGAGCAATCCGTGACCCACTGTCAGGACGTACTTATGTATACCAGGCAATGCGTGTGACAGGTGCCGCTGATCCGACAGTATCAGCAGATGCAACTCTGAAAGGAAAACTTCCTCAGAAGAAACTTGTTCGTGAGGCGGCTCATGGATATAGCTCATATGGTAACCAGATCGGTCTGGCTACAGGACTTGTAAAAGAGATTTATCATCCGGATTACGTTGCAAAACGTATGGAGATCGGTGCTGTACTTGGAGCAGCTCCAAGACGTGCGGTTATCCGTGAAAATTCCGACCCGGGAGATATCATCATTCTTCTTGGTGGTCGTACAGGCCGTGACGGCTGTGGTGGAGCAACAGGTTCTTCTAAAGTTCATACAGAAGAGTCTATCGAGACTTGTGGTGCAGAAGTTCAGAAAGGAAATGCGCCGACAGAGCGTAAGATCCAGAGATTATTCCGTAGAGAAGAAGTCAGCCATCTGATCACCGGAAGCAACGACTTCGGATGGTTTCTTGGTGAAAGTGTATTCAACATTTTCGCCAAGACCGGAACGCTCCAGATTCAGAGTAATGGTGACCGGCTCATAGTCGCTGTCTGCATCGGCAGTTTCAGAAGCCTCAGATGCATCTGTACTCTCCGTTTCGTTGGTAGTCTCTTCTGTTGTTTTGTCAGGAGTGGCTGTAGTATCAGCGGATGTGGAACCGCATCCAGCCAGCATACCTGCTGCAAGACAGGTAGTTAATAATACGCTTACTGTTCTCTTTTTCATGAAAATCCTCCATATAATATGTATTTTGTGATTAGTCCATAAAAAAAGCATCATCTGAACTCTATGGATCAGATGATGCACCCGTTTTCGGCATCTGGACGCATTGCGCCCTATATCT
>OLFU01001527.1_pt1 | contig 22118 bp, 14 predicted proteins | sample 1605161 | NCBI WGS metagenome assembly OLFU01 (sample SAMEA3888914, study PRJEB22519) | human gut metagenome | biome: human gut; feature: human-associated habitat; material: faeces | place: Denmark | collected 2011
ACATGCCGCTCGCCCCGCCGTCCGCCGCCCGCCGACTCCCCCAGCACGCGGAGCATCTCACGCAGCATGCGGAACTGCACGCCGCGCGTACGCACGGTGAACCATACGGCGCAGCCTAACAGCAGGGCGACCAGCAGATAAGACCAGAGTACGTTATTGACCGAGTCGATCCAGAAAAAAAGGGTTTGCATGGCGGAGATGTTTCGGACAAAGGTAGCAAAGTTAATGCTAAAACGAGAGAAGACCGGAATTCCGGTCTTCTCGAAGCAAATCGTCCGATCATTCGGCGGCATCCATCCGGATCGTCTCGCCCGTCCGGCGGCTGCGTTCGGCGGCGTAGCAGATGCGGTGGCTCTCGATCGAATCGTCGATCGTGGTGAGGAACGGCCGCGAGGGGTCGCGGAGCGCGCGGATGAAATCGCCGATCAGCTGCAGGTCGGCCCCGGCGTGGAAGGGCTGTCCGGCGATGTCCGAGAAATCATAGGTCTCGGCATCCCCGCCGCGGAACCTGCGGACCCGCAGCGTACGCTCGTCGCCGTCGATCTCGCCGCCCGTCAGCCGGATGTGGGTCTTGCGGAAATCGTCGTTGGTGAACATCTCCATCGAAAGGCTCATCGTCACCTCGTCGTCCATCTCCATCGAAAGCAGCTGGTGATCGACCACGTCGTTGTCGCAACGATAGACGCAGCGGCCCAGCATTCCCGTGCGCAGTTCCTCCATAATCGTCGCATCGAGCGTCGCTCCGGGCGGCACGTCGAAGTTCGAGACCCAGTCGCGGCGGACGTAGTAGAGGTCGCGCGCCGAGAAAGGGCATTCGGATTCCATCCGGCAGTCGAGACACCGCGCGGCGGAGCCTTCGGGAGCGTTCTCCGCACGGAACCAGCGCAGCGACCCGAACGACGAGAGCCGGCGGCAGTGCGAACCCGTCAGCCACAGCAGGAAGTCGATGTCGTGACAGCATTTGGCCAGCAGGATCGGATTGGCTTCGCTCTCGCGCCGGAAGATGCCGCGCACGTAGCTGTGGGTGGCCCGGTCGAGTCCGACCGAAGCGGTATGGTTGACCGAAACGACGTGTCCCAGCCGCCCCGAAGCGACCAGCTCGCGGATCTTGGCGAAATAGGGATGGTAGCGCAGCACATGGCAGACGCCGACCAGCACGCCGCGCCGGCGGGCGCGCCGGGCGATTTCGCGGCATTCGTCGAGACGCTGGGCGATCGGCTTTTCGAGCAGGACGTGGTATCCGGCGTCGATAGCCTTCACGGCCGGGTCGAAATGGGCGTTCTCAGGAGTCGAAATCAGCACCATGTCGGCATCGAGCCCCTCGGCGAAGAAGTTGTCGTAATGGGCGTAGCAATACTTGTCGGGAAGCCCGAAAGCGTCGGCCATGGCGCGGCGGCGCAGGTCGTTGACTTCGACGATCGCGGCCAACCGGAGCTGTTCGGGATTCCGGCGGGCGTATTCGAGGTATTTATGCGCCCGGTTGCCGGCGCCGATCACGACGATCCGCACGGGCCGGGAGAGGGTTGTTTCAGTTTTCATCGGATGTTGCGGAAATTACAGCGGCTGCCACGGCTCCGTCCGCCGCATCGCGGCGTTCGATGCGGGAGGAAAGACGGATGCTAAGTTCGTAGAGCCAGTAAAGAGGTATGATAACCAGAATCAGGCTGAAAATGTCGGGCGGCGTGATGATCGCGGCGATCACCAGCAGGCCGACGAAAGCGTGCCGGCGGTAGCGTTTCAGAAACGACGACGAGACCAGCCCCATACGGGTCAGGAAGTAGACCAGCAGCGGCAGCTGGAACACCAGCGCCGAGGCCAGCGATGCGACGATGACGGTCGAAAGGTACTGATTGACGTCGATCATGTTCACGATCGAAGCGCTGGCTTCGTAATTGATGAAGAAGCTGACCGAGAGCGGCACGATGACGAAATAGCCGAAGAGCAGGCCCGTGAAGAAGCAGGCCGAGATCCAGAATACGAAGCGGTGCGTGGCGGCGATTTCGCGCTGTGTGAGCGCGGGCTTCACGAAACGCCAGAACTCCCAGAGGACGTAGGGCATGGCCAGCACGAGACCCGTCACGAACGAGATTTTCATGTGCAGGTTGAACTGCCCCGCCATGGCGGTATTGATAACCCGGAAATCGAGGTTCGAGACGTCGAACGCTTCGGGATTGACGCTCAGCGAAAGTCCTGTCAAAGCGTTGATCCAACCGCAGAGCGCGGCGAGGCCGTGTCCGGTCTCCAGCAGCAGCCGGTTGGTCGGGAAACCGGCGCTCTTGGGGCCGAAAAGCACCACGTCGATCAGGAAGTGCCGGGCGAGAAATGCGGCGACGGCGATCACAACGACAGCGGCGGCACCACGCACCAAATGGGGGCGCAGCGCCGCGAAATGGGACCAGAAGTCCATCTCCGCGCTTTCGTTTCCGGCGTTGGGTTTCGACATATCGGTTCGTTGGGGAATTCGCGCCGTGCTCCGGACTATTTATCCGCCGATTTGTCTCCGGAGACATCCGCCGGATTCGGCTTCTTGTTTTCGGACGAATAGTCCGTATTCATGGCGTCCTTGAACTCCCGCACGCCGCGGCCCATGCCGCGCATCAGTTCGGGGATTTTCGCGCCGCCGAAGAGCAGTATCACGACGAATACGATAATCAGCAGCTGGCCGTATCCGATCATACAGGGTATAAACATAGTCTTGCAGTTTTTGCGTTTCACAATTGCGGTCCGCGCCGCATCCGTGCGGAGTCCGCCTCCCGTGCGGGATCATCCGCACGGGAGGCGGGCAGCGCCGTCTATTGGCGGCCGGCGCTCAGGTCCAGCACGCGCAGGTTGCGGAACTGGATGCCCGCACCGTGGCCCAGCAGACCGAGATGGCCTTTCTTATTGAAGAGTCCGGGATGGTTCTTGCCGTCCACGGTATAGGGATTCTTCTTCGAGCCGTCCTCCGAGACGTTGTGTCCCTTGCAGGCTTGGCGGATATCGCCGTCGAGGATCACACGGCCGTTGACCGTGACCGTAATGCGGTCGCCCACGGCGTGTATCTCCATCGTATTCCACGTCCCCAGATCGCCGAACACGACGTGTTCCTGCGCCGGGATGATGCCGTAGACGGAGCCGTGCTGCTGGTAGATGCGCAGGTTCTTGTAGATCGGCGCGTCGTGGTCGAGAATCTGGATTTCCATGCCGTGATAGGCGGCGTCCACGCCCATCGGCGTACGGATGCCGATGCCGTTGTTGACGCCCCTGCGCAGGAAGCGGAATTCGAAGCGCAGGTCGAAATCGCCGTACTCCTTGACCGTATAGAGGTTGCCCGATCCGCCGTAGGAGGCGGTCACGTCGATCGTGCCGTCCAGCGGAACGTAATTGACCGTGTTACCCGTCCATTTGTGCAGCGAACGGCCGTCGAAGAGCACTTCGTAGCCCTGCGCCGCCTCTTCGGGCGAAAGTTCGAAAACAGGCGTCGAGGGCAGTTCGCCGATGTAGAGGTTGCGGAAGCAGGCAGGAGCCGCCAGACCCGACAGTTCGATGCGGCCGCGTACGCAGACCGGTTCGCCGGGAGCGCAGGGGTTCGTCAGCACGACGTTCTCGGCCAGCGTCACCCCGTTCTCGATCAGCGTGATGCGGTCATCGACGACCTTGGCGTAGAGCGTATTCCATGTGCCGGGAGCATTGTCCGCAGCGGCGGCCGGGGTATCGGTCTGCCCCTGAGTCTTCAGGCCGGTGCCTTCGGTTCCGCCCAGCCGGATTTGGGACATCGAACGTACGGCAAGCCCGGCTTCGCCTTCGGAACGCCATTCGAGCCAGAGTTCGAAATTCTCGTATTCCTTTTCGGTACCGATCGTACTCGGAGCCTTGCCTGCGAAAACGAGGGCGTTTCCGTCCGCGCTCCAGTTCGCGGCCATCGCTTCGGCGGCGGCTTTGCGCAGGCCGGCGATCCGGCGGGCCGAAAGTTTCCGCTCACCGGCGGGATCGGCGGTCACGGCGGTCCATCCTTCGAGACCCGCGGTCGGAAGAAGAGCGAAGCCCGCAGCGGGGATTTTGCCGAGCAGTCCGGTGATCTCATCGACGGCGTATCCCGCATCGGCGTCGGATTTGGCCAGCTCCCTGTAGACCTCGCGGGCCTGCTCCAGCGCACTGCGGACAGCCTCGCCGCCCGGCATCGGAGCGCTCTTGGCGACGATCGTCTTCACGGCCGCGGCGGCAGCTCCGGCGGTTGCGGGGTCGGAGAGGTAGTCGGCGGCCAGCATCAGGGCGGGCACTTCATGGACGCCCGCAAGGTAGCCGAGCAGTTTGTTCCGCACGGCGGCCGAGGGTTTGAGTTCGAGTCCCTGCCGGTAGAGCTGGCAGCGGCGGACCGGAGTCGCAGGCTGTTTGGCGCAGAGGTCGGCATAACGCATCAGGGCGCGGTCAGCCAGAGCCGGATTTTCGGCGGCGATGCGGTAAAGGATGTCGGTCATCGCAGGGCTTTCGACCGTCAGCAGGGCGGCGAAAGCGGCTTCGCGGTCACCCTCGCGGAATCCGGCCAGCAGGCTGGCGATGGCTTCGGGGGTGCCGGTCTGCGCCAGCACGGGATAATAGCGCGCCGGAATTTTCGACGCCTGCATGTAGCCGGCGATCGCGCCATAGCGTTTGTCGGCCGGAAGCTGCGCCGAAGTGCGGATCAGCGCGGTCTGGATTTGCGCCGCATGCTGTCCGTCGGCGGCATCGAGCAGTCCGGCCAGACGGTCCATATGACGGGGTCCGGTCACATAAGGAAGAGCGGCATAGGCGGCTTCGCGCACCTGCTTGTCGGAAGTCTCCAGCAGTGCGAAGACGCGGTCCGCGGCCACGGTCATGCGGCGTGCGGCGGCCAGCCTGAGGGCCGGAACGAGCACCTCGGCGTCATCCCGTGCAAGCAGCCGCTCGACCATCGGGTCGATGCGGCCGTTGAAGGCAAGCAGGGCTTTCTCGGCGGCTTCGGCACGAGGACCTTCGAGCGCCGAGACCAGCGCTGCGAGCGCCTGCTCGCCGCCGATGCGGCCCGAAGCTTCGATGGCGGCCCGTGCGACCCGGTCGTCGGACGAAGTCACGGCGCCCGTAATCACATCGCTCTGCGACACGGCGCCGCAGTCACCCAGCCACGCTAGCACCGCGGTCCGGGTTTCGGCGTCATAGCGCGGCATGCCGGCGGCAACCCGCGCAAAGATCTCGTCGTCGCCCTTGCCGAGCGTCTGCAAAGCAGCATAGCGGTATTCGGCAGGTCCCTCCTTGACGGCGGCCAGTACGTAAGGCATCGCCTTTTCGATGCCGAGCGCATCGGCAAGCACCGCGAGAGCCGCGCCGCGCACATACTGGCGGTCGCACTTGAGCAGGCCCTTGGCGGCTTTCACGGCCGGCTGGGCGTCTCCCGCGGCCACGAGGTTCGCAAGCAGGCGCAGATAGGCATCGGCAGCGCCGGTGTTATCCCAGCCGTAACCGGCCTCGGCGGCTGCGGCGGCCAGCGGTTTGAGCGAAGCGCGCGAACCGCAGACAGCCAGCGCATTGTAAATCTGTTCGGCCGTCCGGGCGTCGGCGCCGCCGAGCCATCCTAGCAGGAGGGGTTCGGCCTGCGTCATCCGCTTTTCGGCAAAAGCATAGGCCAGCGCGCGTTTCCGTTCGGCCGCAAGGCCCTCCTTGCGGGCCTCGGCGAGCAGAACCGGCTCGGTGCCGGGCGTCGAAATCAGCGCACGGATCGCATAGTCGGACAGATAGGAGTCGTCCAGATAAGGCAGTATCCATGCCGCGTCCTCCGCCGCGGAACAGAGCTGCAGCTGCGAGAAGAGGAAAGCGCGGTTGGCGTTGTCGGCGCAGCGTTCGATCGCCCGAACCAGTCCCTTGCGGACATCGGCGCACAAGGCTTCGTTTCCGGGGGCTGTCGCGTAGGCAGTGATGCCGTTCAGGGCGTATTCGAGCGTCGCGTTCTTACCCTTGTCGGCGGGAGTGAGCATGCCGGCGATCATTTCGACACCGGCGCTTCCCGTAGCGGCAAGTTCGCCCATCACTTCGTTGAAAACGGCGGGCGTGGCGGCCGGAAGCTGGGCCAGACCGTCGGCAACGACGGTTTCGGCGTTGCGCTGCCGGGCGTCGAGCTGCTGGGCGGCGGCCCCTGCGGGCAGCAGGGCGATCAGGGCGATCAGGGCGCCCAGAATAAACAGTCGTGTGATTATCTTTTTCATGGTAACAGGTGCTAAATATGCCACGGGCCGCGCATCGGCTGATCGATCAGTCGGTTGGCGGCATCGTCGCCGATGAAGAGTTGGGTGTCGGGATCGAAGTGCAGGGTGCGGTTCAGCCGCAGGGCGCAGGCGCCCAGATTCACGAGCGTCGAACTGCGGTGACCGATCTGCTCGTCGAGCGCGAATTTGCGCCGCGTACGCACGCACTCCAGAAAATCGGTGTTCTGCGGTTCGGGATCGGGCATCTCGGCCAGTTTCTCCATCACGTCGGGAATGGTGCAGCGGAAACCCTTGTAGACCTTACCCAGCGGACCTTCGATATAGGGCGTGTCGCCCTCGCTTTCGAAGCCCTCGCCTTCGAGAACGATCTGGCAGCCGTCGTCGTAGGTATAGACGATTTTACGCCAGATGCCCACGGCGTCGGGATGCTGCTGCGGAGCGTCCACCTCGATCTTGACGGGCGACGTCTCGTCCTTGCCCAGCAGGTACTGCACAGGGTCCATGTAGTGCTGGCCCATGTCGGTAAGACCGCCGCCGTCGTAGTCCCAATAGCCGCGGAAGGTGCTGTGCACGCGGTGTTTGTTATAAGGCTTGTAGGGCGCCGGTCCGAGCCACATGTCGTAATCCAGCTCGGCGGGAACAGGTTCAGGAGCGAGGTTTTCCCGGCCCACCCAGAAGAACTTCCACGTGAATCCGGTGGTGCCCGAAATGGTCACCTTGAGCGGCCAGCCCAGCAGGCCGCTGTCGATCAGCTTCTTGAGCGGCTCGACCGTCGTGCCGAGACCATAGAAGGTATCCTTGAAGCGGAACCAAGTGTTCAGGCGGAAGATGCGGTTGTTGCGCCGGACGGCTTCGGCTACGCGCTTGCCTTCGCCGATGGTGCGCGTCATCGGTTTCTCGCACCAGATGTCCTTGCCGGCCTTGGCCGCCTCGACGGCCATGATGCCGTGCCAGTGCGGCGGCGTGGCGATATGCACGATGTCGATATTGGGGTCGGTGATCAGGCGGCGGAAGTCGCTGTAGGCTTCCAGCGTCTCGCCGAACTTCTTCTGTCCCAGCGCAACGGCGCTTTCGAGGTGTTTGCGGTCCACGTCGCAGACTGCCACCAGCCGGCAGTCCTTGTTGCTGGTGAAGTGGTAGCTGCTCTTGCCGATGCCGCCCACGCCGATGATGCCTTTGGTGAGCTGGTCGCTCGGAGCGGTGAACTTCGGGCCGCCGAGCACTTGGCGCGGGACGATCGTCAGCAGCGCCATGCCGCCCAGCGTTTTCAGAAAATCTCTACGGGAGGTACTCATGTTTATCGGAATGTTAGTAGTTTATAAAGTCGTCAGGCGGAAATTGCGCCACTGCACCTTGATCCCGCCGCCGTCGTGGATCTGCAAGGCGATGCGGCCCTGCGCGGCGCCGATCTTGGCGTCGGTAATGTCCACCATCTGCTCGCCGTTGAGCCACGTCTGCACCCGGTCGCCCTCGACCCGCAGGCGCAGCGTATTCCACTGGCCCTCCTTGAGGATGTTCTCCTTCTCGTCGGGAATCTGAACCAGCCATCCGCGGCCGTAGGATTCGTAAATGCCCGCCGTGTCGTGGCCCTTGGGAGCCACCTCGCACTGCCAGCCGTGGACCTTCACGGGCGGCTCGACGAACGAACGGAAGAAGACGCCCGAATTGCCGTTGGCGAGCTGTTTGAATTCGAGCGTCAGGTCGAAGTCGTTGTAATATTCGCGCGTGGCGAGATAGCCGTACTCCTTGTCGGGACCGCTCTCGCAGACGAGGTTGCCCTCCTTGTCCACGTACCACTTCTCCGTGCCGTAGGCTTCCCAGCCCGTGAGGTCTTTTCCGTTGAAAAGCTCGACTTCACGGCCCGCCTTGCGCGGCAGCTCCTTGATCTTCAGGTTGCGGAACGAGGCCGGATAGCCGTGGTCCTGCAGGCAGATGACGCCACGGCGGGCCAGTCCGTATTCGGGAGCCGTCTCCCACTTGCCGCTGTTCTTGCGGGCGAACCAGTCGTCGGTGTAGGCATCGAATTCGAGGATCTTGTGTCCGTTGAGCCAGTGTTCGACATGGCCGTTGTCGCAGACGATGCGCGAGTTGTTCCACTCGCCCTGCGGGTTGACGAACATCGAATCGGGATCGGGCAGGTGCATGGCGTAGTCCACGCCCAGCCGCTGCCACTCCTCAAGTTTGGTAGGAGCGTTCTCGGCCTCCCAGCCGTCGTTGTCGATCAGCTGGTATTCGGGCCCCGTCACATAGGGGACCTTAAAATAGGGATCTTCGAGCACGTGGTAGAGCATGCCGCTGTTGCCGCCGTAGGAGAGTTTCCAGTCCCAGTCGAGGATGAAGTTTTCGTACTGTTTCTTGGTGACGATGTAGCCCGAAAGGTCGCTGCCGTCGCCGTTGGCCTGAATGCAGCCGTCCACGACGTGCCACGGCTGCGTGAGCGAATCGCCGTTGTAATCTTTCCACTGGTCGAGCGTCTTGCCGTCGAACAGCAGCTCCCAGCCGTCGGCGGCCTCGGCTTCGGTGAGCACATTCTGGGGCGACGCGCACGAAACGCCCGTCGCAAGCAGCAGCGCGAAACCGCACGTCCGGGCGAGTCCGCTGCAAAGATTGGATCGAGATAACATAAGTTTAAGGTTTATCGGTTCTTTTATATATTTGGTGTCGGCCTTCATCCGGAGGGGTCGGCTCCGGCATCGTCCCGCGCCCGGCGGCAGGCCGCGGCGAAGGGCGCCGTCCGGAGGACAGACTCGTTTAGGGCCTGCGTCGGACGGTCAAGACAAAGTTACCTTTATTTTATGAATTTTCCAGCGTACATATCGAACTATATAGAACTATATAGGTCTATATAAAACTGATTTCCAGAAAAATAAAAAACACGCCCAAACCCCGGATTATATAGACTCCGGACATGTCACAACCCTGTTTTCGAGACCTGTTCCTCGAAATTGTCACGGTCGAGAGCCGCATTGCGCAGCTTGGTGCGGTAGGTATAGACCGTCGCCGAGGCGCAGTTGAGCAGCGAGGCGATATGCCCGCTGTCGGTAATCCCCAGCCGGATGGCGGCCAGAATGCGCAGCTCGGTAGTCAGCGACGAATCGGAGCGCGGCGTAAACCGGAACTCAGGTTGCAGCAGTTCGTTGACCTGCCCGATAAAGTTGGGGAAGATATCCAGAAAGGAGCTGTCGAACGACTGGTAGAATTTCTGGTACTCGCCGTCGATCACCTGTGACGAATTGAGACGCCGCACGACTTCGTCGGCGCCCTTGGTCTTGGCGATGCGGCACACTTCGCGGCGGAAGGCATCTATCTGCTTGATATAATGGACCGAAAGGTCGATATAATGACAGACGTAGCGGTCCTTGATGCGGTTGGAATCGACCAGCGCGTTGTTGATGTCGCGGATATGGTCGTTCTTTTTCAGCAGTTCGTCGTGCTTCTCGCGCAGCAGGTCGCTCATCCGGATCAGCTGTTCGTGACTGCCTTGCAGACGGCGGTGCTGCCAGAGGACGAACCACAGGATCGCGATCAGCACGATCAGGAAAATCCCGGCCAGCCAGATCGTGCGGGACATCAGCCTCTGCTGCTGGGCGATATTCGAAATCACGGCCTCGTTGATCTTCACCACCGCCGAAGAGGAGTTGGGAATCCGCGTCACCGATTTGCAGCGGATCGCGTCGTCGAAGGTCGAACCCATGTAGGCTGTCGCCCGGTCGTAATCCTTGCGGTCGAAGAGTTCGAGGGCCAGATCGTACAGCGACGAATAGGAGCGGGTGCCGGCGCGCAGGTCGGATATGGAGGACTCGGCCAGATAATAGAGCATCCGGTCCTCGTCGCCCTGCCCCTTGGCGATATGCGCCATCGAATAGTAGACGAGGGCGAAATTCTGGTGGCTCAGGTTTTTGGCCGTCAGCGGTTCGAGCAGCTGCAGAGCCTCGTCGTAGCGACCCGTTTCGCTGAGCCGCGCGGCGGCCATGCGCATACGGGTCTGGTCGCTGCAACCCGGCACCGAGAGCTTCCTGATATGGGAAAGCGTATCGCCCCACGCCCTCTTCTGAAGGGAATCCGCGGCTTCGTCGTAGCGGCGCGAAGCCACCGAACTGTAGCGCGAATGCCAAGCCCTGTATTCGCCGGGCGTCATGCCGGCCGTATCGATCTTCCGGAAAAGCTCCTCGGCCAGACTGACCTGCCCCCGTCCCAGCCAGACGTCAATGTCGCCCAGCAGGGCGAAGCGGCGCACGTGCCGCGACCCGGTCCGCTCGGCCAGCCGGTAGAGCCGTTCGACATAATAGGCCGACGAATCGAGGTGGAAAGTCACGTAAATCTGGGCGACGGCAAAGAGCCATTCGGCACGCTCCAAGGGCGGCAGGCCGTCGTCGATCCGGCTGCGCAGCGCGTCGGCCTGCTCCTGCCGCCACTGCTGGTAGCGGGGCTTGTTGGCGAGTTCCGCGTCGAGCCGTTCCAATGCCGCCTCGGTCTGCAGCGAATACTCCGGGCGGTCGGCACACCCCGGCAAGAGAGTGCACGCCAGCACGGTCCACAAGAATCCGAAGGAGAAAAGAAAGTTCCGAGGTTGCATCGTCGTAATTTTGGATTGAACAAAATTAAAACAAATGCCCGGCATTACAAACTTTCCAAATTATTTTATTCCGCAGTCCGGGAAATCCGCGGTCCGGGAAATCTCAGATCCTACCATGGAAACTCTCCGCGCGGCGGCTTCCGGAGCGGGTGCAAAACGGAAAGTGAGCCGGACCGTCCGTCTCACTTTCTGTCATAAAGACTCCCGTAAAAATTCGGGTGCGACGCACTACAGCCCCTCCGACCCGATTCTGCCGAGCAGTTTCGCCGGGTAGTTCGTACATACGGCCTTCATCTTGGGGTAATATTTCAGGACGTAGGTCATTTCGGGGTCCGTATCGGCATTGTAGACGCTCAGCGCGACACCGGCGTCGAGGTAGCTCTGCAGCGGGTGCTTCGGATTCGAAACTTCGGCGCCGCCGGCAAAGAAGTTCGAGTAGTCGAGGTTCGCCCACGGATCGAGATAGGACTTATAGGCCGAAGGCGCCGAGTAGCTCATCCAGCCGACCTTGATGCCGGCCAGCTGGGCCGCGGAATAACATCCCGCCCAGATGGCGGCATTGCCCGAAACGATGAACTCGCAGAAATGCTGGGCCTTCTTCTCCCTGATGATCTCGCAGGCCCGCGAGCAGGCCTTGACCGACTCGGCCGTGTTGGAGGTCGCGCCGCCCACCTCGATCCGTTTCACGTCGAGCCAGAGCCGCGTCGTTCCGGCATGGAGCGCCACGTCGATAAACTCCTCCAACGTCGGCAGCAGCTCGCCGTTGGAGAGCTTGCCCGCGGCACGCAGTTCGTCGAGCGTGTGTTCCCACGGCTTGAGGTTGTTCACATAACAGCCGTTGGCGGCATGCGCGACGACGACGTTGTTGTCGGCAGTCCAGTAAATATCGCACTCCGAGGCGTAACACCCCAGACTGATGGCGTAACTGAGCGAAGCGATCGAGTTGTCGGGATATTTGGCGGTCCCGGCCTCGGCCGAGCCGCCGCGGTGGGCGACGACCTTGTTGTTCACCTTTTCGGGAACGGGAATTTCATCGCCGCCGCCGTTATCCGAACCGCCGTCGGGATCGTACACGGGATATTCGACCGGGTACAGGTAATCGTCGTCGCAGCCTGCCAGCGAAAGGGAAGCGCCCATCGCAAACAGCAGGAGCAGTTTCAGTACTTTCATAATTCAGATTCGTTGTTAAGATCCGGCCGCAGGGCGGGTATGCCCCGCAGCCGGTCGGTCCTTAAAAATTCTCGTAATTCTTGACGCAGCGGAACGACGCCGAGCAGTCGCCGATATTATAGGTGGTGCTGACGGTCAGGTCCGCGGCATTGTTGGTCAGCGCATTGATACGCCAGCACTGGTAGACGCCGCTGCTCAAACCGCCCGGATGGCAGATGAACATCTCGCCGCGGGAAGCATAATACTGATACCCGGACTTGAACAGCCGGCGGCCTTGCGGGAAGAAGTCGAATCCGAACGCATCGGCGGCCGCGTGGCGCGTCGGCGCCGCACTCCACCCTTCGGCCGAACGCAGCACATCGGGCACGCTCCACTTTCCGATCATGGCGCTGAGCGGATTCGGCGTCACGCCCTTGGCTGCGGCCGCGGCGCAGAGCATGTCGTAGAAGTCCTGCACGTTGGCTACATGCCAGCCGTAGGGACAGATGCCCTGAATCTGCATCGAAAGACTCGGCGTATTCTCGAAATCGGCAGAGGCAAGCGACTTCACGCTGCTCACGGGGATATCGTTGCCGACGGCATCGACGAACGTACTGCCGGGACGGTACTGCGCCGGCCAGTCCGTAAGCAGGCGCGCCAGCTCAACGGCGGCCTTCGGGGTGCCCGTCAGGAACTCGGTCAGCGTATAGATGCGGCCGTATTTGGCGGACATCTCCACTTCGCCCTGCGCCTTGCCGCCGCTCTCCGCTTCGTCGTAATCGCTCACACGGACCGTCTCGTAGCTGCTGACGTTCGACGTATAGCCGCCGACGTTGTTCGCATCGGAGACCATGCGGCTGCCAAGCTTGATGCCGCCGATATTCTCGCCGCCGTTCCAGTCGAGACCCGCGCGCATCCAGACCTTGGTGCGGCCGTTGGCCGTGTAGGTCGAGGTCGCGTATTTCGCCACTTCACTGTCGGGCAGGCAGTTGGGAGTCGTGATGCGCTCGATCGAATAGGTCTTCTCGTTCAGGTTGAGCGTAACGATCCGCAGTCCGGCCACATCGACCGTCAGGTCGGTTTCGGCTGCCGAGAGATTGCCGGCGCCGTCGAGGTGGTAGGTATCGCCTTCGGTAGTGTAAACCGAGAAACGTCCGTTCTTGACATAGACGCTGTCCACATACACCCGGTCGGAAAGTTTGGTCATCTGACCCCACTTCTCGCGGGTCGGGTACTTGGGCACGCCGCTGCCGTAGAGGTAGCAGTAGACGTCCTTGCGCAGCTGGGTGACGGGAATGACCGTCCGGGCTTCGCTCGTGTCGGGCGTGCCGGCCGTGACGGTGATTTCGGCCGTGCGGTCCGCCGTATTGTCGCCGTATTCGGTGCAGGTCACCGTTATCGTGCCGTCGCCGTTATCGACGACCGTACACCAGTCGGAATCGGACACGGCCGCAAAGGTATCCATATTGGTGTCGATCGCAACGGCAGCGGGCTGCGGATTCTCGGCCATGAAGGTCAGCGATTCGGGCGCGGCCTTCACATAGGCGTCGGCATAGATGCCCTTCTGCACGACCGGGACTTCCAGCACCGTGCCGTCGGATGCCGTGATCGTAAGTGTCGTCTGACGTTTGTAAGCCGTATTTTCGAGGAAGACGAGGACAACGGCGTCCTCATAAACGGTTCCCGTGCTTTCGCCGGGGACCTTTTCCCGGACCGCGGTCACCCATGCGGACTGGACCGAACAGGACCAGTCCAGATTCCGCTTCGATTTCGGCGCGAGCGTGACGACCACATTCTGGGTCGCGGCGGCGCTGCCGACCGAGACCGTCGAGGGATAGATGCTGATGAGCGTCGCCGTCGAAAGCAGGTCGTCGTCGGTATCGGTCGAATAACAGCCCGCAAGCAGCATGGCTGCGGAAAGCAGCGCCGCCGTATATAGCATTCGTAATGTTTTCATTATGAGTCAGCTTTTTTCATTAAACAATACACCGTTACGACCAGCCCTGTGTCTGCGTGATCTTGTTGTTCTTGTTCATCGCCTTCTTCGACACGGGCATCAGCAGCTGGTTGGGGCGCGACGTGTCGATGCCGCACTGTCCCAGCCCGTCCACATAGCGGTAGGGGTTGTAATCATGGATCGCCCCCAGACGGATCAGCGTGAAATAGACGTTGCCCTCTTCGGCGAACTCCTTGAGGTTCTCGTCCACGAGCGCCTGCCGGACGGCTGCGGCCGAGGAGTCGGTATGGAAATTCGCTTTGCCGTAGGCGCGCTGCGCCAGCGTATTGAGGGCCGTGAGCGCTCCCGAATAGTCCTTCCGGTGGTAGCGCAGTTCGGCCAGCATGGTGTAATACTGCGCATAGCGGTAGAGGATGAAATCCTGCTCCCAGACTATCGTGCCCGTAGAGATATTGCCGATGAGCTTGTTGGGCCACTGGATGACTTCGTACATATCGCTGACGCCCGTGCGCTCCATGTAGGTCACATCGGTCCGCTGGTCGCCCAGCTCCTTGCTCCGCTTGAGGAACCCGATGAAGTCGTCCGAGTAGAGGAACCACTGGTTCGAACTGACGGGCACCCCGTCGGGAGCGTTGCGGTACTCGGCCTTGATCTGGGTGCTGCCCCAGATGAAGTAGGAGAAGTAGCTGCCCGACGTATACTCGCCGTTCTCCAGATGCAGGGCGAAAGCGATCTCCCTGTTCTTCTTGTTCGAGATGCTGAACACGTCGGCGAACCGGTCGAGCAGGCCGGCCGACTGCACCGCGCCCAAAGCCGTCTCGGCCATGGTCAGGTAGCCGTCGTCGCCGCCCGCCGCATACATCCAGAGCGCGAAGTCGGCACGGAGCAGATTGACGTTGTCGGCCGTCGCATAGTAGCAGCCCTTCGCATTGGTCCTGATATACCCCGCCGCAGCGTTCAGGTCGTCTTCGATCCGGGCATAGACCTCGGCGACCGGATGGCGCGAGGGATAGATCGCCTCGCCGGTTCCCTCGGTCGGAGTCGTAATCACCGGAGCGTCGCCCCACACGCGGGCGATCCAGAAGTAGCAGTACGCCCGGATGAAACGGGCGTTGCCCAGACAGTAGTTCATATTGTCCTTGGACATGCCGATTCCGGGAGCGTATTTGAGCACCTGATTGCACTGGTCGATGGTGGTGTAGAGATAGCTCCAGTCGGTCGAGGCATCGGAGGCGCTGAGGGTGTTGAGCATGACGTCCAGCATGTCGTTGTCGCACAGCGAGCGGCCGGTGCCCTTGCCCCACATGGCCGGGCCGACGCGCAGTTCGCCCCAGAAGAAAGGATTGGCCTTGCTTTGGGCGAACGCCTGCCGCAGGCGGTAGTAGATGCCGGTAGTGGCGGTGAGGGCGTCGCTCTCGCTGGTCCACATGTTGGTGGTGTTGAGCTTGTCGGACTGCGTGACGTCGAGTTCCCCGTGACAGGAAGTGCTCAGCGCAACCGAGGCGGCCCCCAGAACAGAAAGGATTATTCCATATATTTTCATAGCATTCTTGTTTTTAGATCACCGAATCATCCGCATTCTCAGAAGGTCGCCTTGAGGCCGAAGAGCACCTTGCGCGTCGGAGGATAGTTGTTGAACGAAGTGGCGCTCGAACTGGTAACGCTGTACATGCCCGTCGAGCTGCCGACCGAGGCGGATTCGGGCGAAATACCCTTGACGCCGGTCCAGTAGCAGAGCGTGTTGCCCGACACGGAAACGGTCAGACGGCCCAGACCGACCTTGCGGATCCAGCGCAGCGGGAGATCGTAGGAGAGCGTCACGTCGCGCAGGCAGAGGTAATCGGCCTTCTGCACGTTGATATTCGAAATGCGCGAGTAGTTGCGGTTGCCGCCGTCGGCATCGTTGGGAGTCAGGCGGGCGAACTTGGTGTCGTCGCCGGGCTTCTGCCATGTATTCAGGGCATCGTAGACCAGATTCCAGTTGCAGTTGCCCATCGAGGTCTGGAAGCAGCGCGTATACTGGTAGTTGTAGATCGAATGTCCCAGCGCATAGTCGAGGTAGACCGAAAGGGTCAGGTTCTTGAATTTGAAGGTATTGTTCATACCGCCCGTCGAATGGGGCACGACATTGCCCAGCAGGAACATGTCCTCGCCGTTGATCTGCTCGCGGCCGTCGGCCGTAAGCGCCGACCCCGCGCGGTTTTTCCACTCGTAGTCGCCCACGTCCTTGCGTCCGGCGATCGACAGGCCGTCCGAACGGCGGTAGCCGTGCGAGTTGGAGTCGTAAAGCGCGGCGTCGGCCTGCGCCTCGGATTCGATGATATGGGAGGTCTTGTAGCCGTAGATGCGTCCCAGCGGCTCGCCGACGGCCGTGCCGCCGAAGCGGTAGCCCGACTCGGACATCGTATAGCCGCCGATGCGCCATGCGTCTTTGCCGTCGATATCCTTATAGTAATACTCGTCGGGCAGCGACAGCACCTTGTTGGCGTTGAACGAGTAGGTGAAGTCGGTCGTCCAGCTGAAGTTCTTGGTGCTGACGTTCACCGACGAAATTTCGAATTCGAGCCCGTAGAAGCGGATCGAACCGACGTTCTGCATGGCCGAGCCGTATCCCGACGTATCGGGCAGCGAGACGTCGAAGAGCAGGTCTTCCGACTTCTTGCTGTAATAGTCGGCGGCCACGCGCAGGCGGTTGTTGAAGAACGCCATGTCGAGACCGATGTCGAACTGCTTGGTCTTCTCCCACGTCAGGCCGAGGTTGGGCAGCGTCGAAGCGAGCGTAGCGCCCGAACCGGCATAGATGCCCGTCACGCTGTAAGCACCGAGCGTGTCGTAATAATCGACGTTGTTGTTACCCGTCAGACCGTAGCTCAGGCGGAGTTTCAGCTGGTTGAACTTCTCGACGTTCCAGAACTTCTCCTCGGAAACGACCCAGCCGGCCGAAACAGCGGGGAAATAGCCCCAGCGGTTATCCTTGGCGAAGAGCGACGAACCGTCGGCGCGCATGGTGAAGCCCAGCATGTATTTCTCCTTGTAGTTGTAGTTCAGACGTCCGAAATAGGAGATCTGGCACCACGGCGTCTGGGTGTCGGTCCATGCGGTAGGCGTGGTGCCCGCCCCCAGCGTCGGGGTCTTGTCGGACTCGGCGCCCTGCACGGTCATCGACATGCCGTTGATCTTGCGCTTGAGGAAGTCGTATCCGGCCATGGCGCTGAGATTGTGGTCGCCGAAGGATTTGTTGTAATCGACGTGCGCCTGAAAACTCAGGCGGTTGGTCTGCGACCACCCTTCGTAGGTCTGGCGGGTCTGGCTGATGGCGTTGCCGGCCAGATACTGGTAGCTGTTCTTGTAGGAGTTGTGGTTGGCGATCTGGGCGAAAGCCGACAGGCCGTCGACAATGTCCCACTTGAGGTTGAAGTTGGCCGTGGAGCGGCGGGTCACATAGTTGTTGGTATAGTAGCGGTCGAACCATGCCGCCGAGATGGTCGTACTGTTGGTGCCCTGACCGGGCTGGCCGTCTTCGAGGTAGTCGCGGTGGGTGGCGGGCATGAACATGCCGCGGCCCAGAATCGTCCAGTAGTTGCCGATGCCGCTCGAAGGGATCTCGTTGCCGCTGGTCTCCGAGTAGTCGAAGGTCGTACCGGCCGTAAGGCTCTTGGTGATCTTGAAGGAGGTGTTGCCGTGGAACGTAAAGCGGGAGAAATCGGTATTGATGCCGATGCCGCCGTCTTTCATGTAGCTGGCCGAAGCGGCGTAGGTCACCTTGTCGCTGCCGCCGTTCACGCCGAGGTAGTACTGCATCCAGTAGGAGTCGTCGAACCACTGGCTCTGCTGGTCGTTATCCTGAAAAACGATGATCTTCGACGGATCGACCGGATCGACCACCGAACTCCAGCCGCGGGGCACGCTTTCGCCCTCCTGCAGGTAGCGGGTCGTCCAGATCGACGAATCGCCGTTGCCGATACCGGCCGAGTTGGCGCCCGTCAGCACCTGCTGTCCGTAGGTATATCCGGGGCAGTCGTTCAGCGCGCGGCGCATGGTGACGACATAGTCGCGGGCGTCCATCAGGTCGAATTTCGTCGCGGGCGAGGTCCATGCGGCCTGCGCCTCGAACGTAATCTGGGGCCCCTTGGCGCGGTTACCCTTCTTGGTGGTCACCAGAATCACGCCGTTCGACGCGCTGGCTCCGTAAATACCCGCCGAAGCGGCGTCCTTCAGGATCTCGATCGACTCGATGTCGTTCGTATTGAGTCCGGTCATCTCGCGGCGAACGCCGTCCACGATGATGATCGGCGCATTGGACTGGTTGATTGACGAACCGCCGCGGATCAGGAACACCGGATCGCTGCCCGGCTGGTTGTTGGCCGTCGAGACGCGTACGCCCGGAACCTTGCCCTTCAGCGCATCGCCGATCGAATTGACCGGAACACCTTCCAGATCGGCGCCGCTCACCTTCGAGACGGCGCTGGTCAGCGTGCGGCGCGACTGGGTGCCGTAACCGATGACCACCACGTCGTCCAGCACGTTGTTGTCCTCGGCGAGCCGCACGTCGATCTGCGTCCGGTTGCCGACCGCGATCTCCTGAGGCTGATAGCCCAGATAATTGAATACCAGCACCGAACCCGGACCGGGAACGACGATTTCGTAATTGCCCTCCACGTCGGACGAAACGCCCGTCTGGGTGCCTTTGACCATGACCGTCGCACCGACGATCGACTCGCCGGCGCCGGCGGTTATCCGGCCCCTGACGGTCAGCCTACGACCGGAATCCGATTGGGGGGGGGAGTTTTGCCGGGTCAGGATCACGACGCCGTCGACGACCTGCCACGCGATGCCTTTGTCGGCGAACAGCGGACCGAGAACGGCATCGACAGCGCCGCCGTCCACACGGATTTCCACATTGCCGAGCGGCATGACGCCGACCGACGATTCGTACGAAAATGCAATTCCGGTTTGCCGGGTCACCGCATCGACCGCTTCCTTGACGGTTGCATTTCGCAGGGACAGGGTGACATTGTAGTGTTGTGCATACAGCTCTTCAGCCGCCGACAACGTAAAGACGTTGCACAGCAACAGCATCAACATACAGCATCCCGTCCGAAAAACAGATAAATTTTTCTTCATGATTAGGACTGTAAAGTTTTAAACTGATCGAGGAAAGCAGCAGCACCGGGCCCGGATGTGCCAACATGATTCGGATGAATGGAATCAGGGTTTAGTTCATAGGCAGTTGAAAATTTAGGTTTCTATTCAGCTATTCGGTTTAAGTCGTTTCTTGTTTCTATTCCGCGCCGGCCGCCGGAGCGGGACGGCATTTCACGCCCGACATCTTCTCGATGATGTCCAGCACGTCATCGAGCGTATTGGACTTCAGGAAGTTGAAGTTATACAGCCGGTCGTCGTCGAGAGGCGCGACGGTCTCTATATCGACGCTGTAGATCTCCTCCACCTTGCGGATGATCTCGGCCACACGGACATCGGACATCGAGATCATGCCGTACTTGAGCAGCATCAGATACTCCACGTTGACCTCGGAGATGGAGATGTCGTGCGAAGCGGACGAATAGTAGATCTTCTGTCCCGGCTGCATGGTAATCATATTGTCGTTGTCGCCGAACTGGAGTTTGACCACGCCGCGTTCGAGCACGACCTCCGTATCGTCCGTATCCTTATACATCTTGACGTTGAACGAAGTGCCGACGACCTTGACCACCACCGTATTGGTCTTCACGAAAAACAGATGATCCCTGTCGGAAGCCACGTCGAAAAAGGCCTCTCCGTCGAGTTTCACCGTGCGGTCGTGCGGACTGAACGTCTTGCCGTAGCTCAGGGTCGATCCCTGCGCCAGCCAGACCTGCGTTCCGTCCAGCAGCCGGAGGGATTCGGGTTTGCGGCCGGTATTGGTGAACGTATAGTACGATTCCATGGCCGCCTTGTGCATGTCGTGGCCGACGAGGTAGCCGCCCACGACGAGCGCCACGCCCAGCATGGCGGCGGCGCTCCAACCCGCCCAGCGTATGATCCGCGCACGCTTGGAGCGGTGCGGCGACGCATCCGCGTCGATGCGGGCGTGCAGCGCCTTGAGCGATTTGAGGATCCGCTGCGGATCGTTCTCGACGGAATTCCGGTCGCGCACGCTCCACAAAGCCCGGATTTCGCAAAACTCGGCTTTGTTGGCTTCGGACTCGGAAATCCAGCTCAGAACGTCCTGTTCTTCGGCCGGAGTCGCGTTTCCCTCCAAATACTTATAAATAAGTTCGTTTTTCAAAATAATATTGGTTTAAGATTAGACTTCGGTTATACATGCGCTCCGGCCTTGGTCGCTCCGTATAACGGCAGTCAGCATCTTGCTCTCTACCAATAATACAAAGCTGGGCAACCCACCCCCTAATCCGAATGCGAAAAAATTTTGCAGAAAAAGACCCGATCCGGCTTACGCCCGACCGGAAGTCAGAGCAGTTTGTCGCGCAGATTCTTCAGCGCCAGATACATATGATTCTCGACCGTGCTGACCGTCAGCCCCAGCCGCTCGCCGATCTCCTTGTTCGACATGTTCTCGAAAAAGCGCATGCGGAAAATCTCCCGCCGCTTGTCGGGCAGCTCGTCCACCGCCTGCCGCAGCTGCTGCCGCATGTCGTTGTCATAGATTTTGGCAAGGATCGGATTCTTGTCCGGATCGTAATAATCGAACACCATCCGGTCGATCTGCGAACCGTACCACGAGCGGTACTCCGTGTCGCGCTTGTGCTTCCAGATGTAGTTGATCGCCCGGTTGTAGACAGCCTTCAGCAGGTACTTGTACAACGGATCGTCCGTGGAAATCCGGTGGCGGTTTTTCCAGATATTGAAAAACACGTCCTGCACCACGTCTTCGGCCCACTGATCCCGGAGAAACATCCGGGCATACGACAGCATGGCCGGATAATACGCCAGATACAGCTCGTCGAAAGAGTCTGCATTCATCAATTGTTTGTCTAAATCGCTCATCGCCTGTTTTTGATTTTCGCGGAAAGATTCTTATCCCCTGAAATATTCATCGATTTTATTCGGATTTTCCGGATGCGAGACAGCGGTCGGGATATATTTCCACGATCGCAAAAATAGAAAATTATATTTAAAAGCAAGCCCTCTCCCGGCCGCGGAGAAACCGCTGCCGCAAAAACCGCCCGCGAGACACGACCGATAAAACACTCAGGGCAAAGCATTTACCCCAATCCTCCGAATTCATCCGCCGTACGGGTTTTTAGCGATTTATTCATGGAACCGCAACAGCCGGAAAGCTCCCCGCGCCGATCGTCGCCGCCTTTCCGCATCCGGACTGCACTCCGTACGCCATGAAAAAAGGGTCGCGCGGCGCAAGGCCGCACAACCCCGTACACCGGGCGTCACGGATACCGGAAACCGGCCGCCGGAATGCAGATTACCGTCCCGTCACGCGCATATACTTGGCAAGCGCCGTGCGGTAGGAGGCGCAGGCCGAAGTGAGGTTGTTGCGGCTCTGCGTGTAAAGCGTCTCGGCGTCGAGCAGGTCGGTGAGCGGCGCGGTTCCCGCCTTGTAAAAGTTCCGGTTCTGACGCAGATTCTCGGCCGAGGACTCCACCGAACGCCGCATGAGCAGGATCTGCGCATAGGACTCCTGCACTTCGCTCCACGTCCGTTCGATCTCCACGGCAAGCATCTCCCGCGCCTGCAGTCGGTCGTTTTCGGCCTGCTGCTCCCTGATGCGGGCCTTTTTCAGCGCATGGGCGCCGCCCCACCACTCCGAAACAGGCACCGAAACCTGCGCGAAGACCATTCCGTCGTCCACACTCTTGTCCGTCACATTGTAGTAGAGATACCCCGCGCCTATGCCTACCGTCGGCAGGCGTTTGCCGCGCTCCATGCGTTTCTCATACTTCCGGGCTTCGACGTTCTTCTCCGCAAGCAGGTATTCGGCCCTGCGGTCGAGCGCCTCCTCGACCGGAACATAGTAGGCGGCGGGAGCCTCCGGTTCGCCGAACGCGGCATTCGCCACGTCGAATCCGCGCTGATCGACGCCGATATGCTGGGCCAGCAGCATTTTCGACACCTTCAGTCCGTTTTCGACCTTCAGGCGGTTCGACGCGATCTCCTGCTGCCGCAGCTCCACGCGCAGCAGGTCGTTGTTGGTCACCAGCCCGGCCTTCACCGAGAGTTCGACCTGACGGCGTATCTCGGCCAGCTGCCGCTCCACGGCATCGAGGGTCGAAAGGTTGTCGCGGAG
>OLFU01001532.1_pt1 | contig 21993 bp, 22 predicted proteins | sample 1605161 | NCBI WGS metagenome assembly OLFU01 (sample SAMEA3888914, study PRJEB22519) | human gut metagenome | biome: human gut; feature: human-associated habitat; material: faeces | place: Denmark | collected 2011
AATAATCATCATATTCATTTTTCGCAAATTCCTCAACAATTGTACTTTTTCCAATTCTACGAGCACCTTCTACTAATGCTGCAGATTTTCCAATGGACAACTCTTTCCATTTAAGTAAATCATTATATATTTTTCTCTTAAATATCATATACTTTATCCTCTATCGAAAGTATAAAACGAATTTCAAAAATGTTCAACGCACATATTTAACGAAATTTAAAAATGTTTTATAGCATCATTTAACGAAAATGAAAAATGTTAATAAAATCCTGTATTATATATATAAAGAAAATTCTGTTTTTTCCATTAAAAGTTCACTATTTTTCACAAGAAAAAAGACTCACCGAAGTGAGCCAATTATTAAAATTGAGATTTAGGATTCTTACCTTGAATAAAATCACGAATATCTGAACATAATTCATGAACATTATCTTCACCAAGATAAATCATATGTCCACTTTGGTATCCTTTCCAGAATACACGATCTTTTGGTAGTCCTGCATGATCCATTGTGTGCCATGCATATCCAAATTCAGTACATAGATCAAACCATCCATTCGCAAAGAATGCTCGCATTCCTGGTCTTCGCGTCAAGGCATAACGTAATTCTTCTGCGGTTGTACCTTTCTTTTCTTCTTTATCCCAATGCATATAATAATCAGTTCCTGGAATAAAGTTACGGTCTAATTTTACATTTAATTTTGGAAGTAGATCTCCTGTAAATGCAGCATAGAAGAATGTATCGTAACGATCGGCTGTCGCATCATCCCACAATGCCTTTTTGATTTCATCTTGTTCAGGCTCTAATAAAGGACGAGTGACACGACCATCATAACGAGACACAGCTTTTCCTTTTGTCTTTAATACTTCTTGACGATAGTCATCATCATCAATTTTTAAGCCATGACGAATCAAGTATTCTCTAGAAACACCTGTATAATAACTTACTTTTTCTAAGATATGTTCTTTTTCTTCTTCCGAAATGGCTTCTCCTTTATAAAGTGCAAGTACATAATCATGGTCTGCAAAAGCCTTAGCTTCTTTTACAAAATCTTCTACACTTTGATTGGTTGGATGATTGTGATACCAGTTTACACCTGCATATGTAGGAAATCCCAATACACTTGTTTCAACAGGTAAGCCTTCACCAAAGTATTTACCTACAGTAACTGTATTTCCAATAAACACAATACCATCAAAGGCAATACCATAGCCTCTTTCTCTTCCCATTGTGGCAGCAATTCCAGCAGCGACTGCACTACGAGTACATCCATAACTTTCGCCACATAAATATTTTGGTGACAAGCCACGATTATAGCGGCGAACCCAAGCTTCAAGAACTGTCAATAAGGCTTCTGCATCTTGTTCAATGCCAAAGAAATCTTTCTTCTTACTTTCATCAATCAATACACCATATCCGGTTCCAACAGGATCAATCAATACAATATCCGCAATATCAATCAAACAATCTGGATTATCGATGACTTTATAAGGTCCAAAAGCACTTTCACGATCCACTTCATCATACTGCATACGACGTGTTCCTAAAAAACCTGCATGTACATACATACAACTTGATCCAGGACCTCCATTATACGCAAAAACAACAGGACGATTGGATGTATCTTCTACATCACTTCTAAAATAGGCATACGTAAAAATCGATGCGACAGGATTTCCATCTGGTCCATAGATGACATTGTCTTCACAAATTGTATGATATGGAATTTCTTTTCCTGACAATGTAATTTTTCCATCTGACTCAAAACGAGCTGGTTTAAAAGTATCTGGTTTAAAGTTTTCTGTTTTATACATAATTCGTTTCCTCCACAATAATTCCATTATAGAACGTAGTGAAAAATAGTCAATGTAAATTATTACATTTTTGTAAATATAATGAAAAAGAGAGAAACTATTCATTTCCCTCTTCATCATATGTATCTAAAAAGTGATGTCTTGCGTTATCATCCTTATAGGCAATCACTGTTTTAAGGCTCACGTTTTCGACACTCTTAAAAATATTCTGTTCGACAAACGGATTGACTTTCTTTAATTCCTTGATTAAATTTTTCATTTCTAAACGCTTTGACTTGGATTGTGTTAAACACGTTTCATTGGCACAAGCCTGAGTGAATTTGCATGCACACTGAATAAAATACAAATCATTATGTTTAGCCCAAGCCTTAATGTCATCTTCACGAATCAAGTATAGTGGTCGAATGACTTCCATACCCTTAAAGTTATTTGAATGCAGCTTTGGCATCATCGTTTGGATTTGTCCACCATATAACATCGACATTAAAATCGTTTCGATCACATCATTATAATGGTGTCCCAAAGCGATTTTATTACACCCTAAATTCTTGGCATAGTTATACAAATGACCTCTTCGCATTCTTGCACATATATAACATGGATTCTTTTCAATATTAAAAACATTGTCAAAAATATCACTCTCAAAGATTTCAATTGGAATATTTAGCTTTTTGGCATTTCTTTCAATCACATCACGATTTTCTTTTGAATAACCCGGATCCATCACAATATATTTCACATCAAAAGGAACAGGTGAATGTTTATGCAGTTCTTGAAAACACTTTGCCATCAACATCGAATCTTTTCCACCCGAAATACATACCGCAATACAATCTCCTTCTTTGACAAGCTCATAATCACGGATGGCTTTGGTAAATTTTGACCAAATCTTTCTTCGATACGTTTTAATAATACTTCTTTCGACTTGAGCGCAAAAATCATCCGACACATTTGTGTTCATCTTATCCATAACAATTGAAACATATCCACCATCTACACTATATGCTTCATATTTTTCCTGCAATCTTTGTGCCACTATATCACTAACATAGCCTTGTGCGCAAACGACAATAATCTTCTTAGTTGAATCAAATTCTTTGGATAAAACACTTTCTCCACTTAATACAATACTGTTCTCGATTGGATTTTTAAAGGCTTCTTCGGCATCACGAATATCAATTAAGATATATTCTTCTTTATTTAATTGTTTTAATTGTTCTACTGAAATTTTCATGAGACTATTCTAACATAATATTGAATTTTTGGATGAAAAAGCGCAAAATATGAACAAAAAAAGGAAATTTGATTATGACACAAGGCAAAATCATGCCTATGTTAGTTCACTTTACCATTCCCTTAGTATTGGGAAATCTATTCCAATTAACATATAATGCCGTTGACAGTATTATTGTAGGCCACTTTGTGGGGAAAGAAGCTTTAGCTGCTGTCGGAATTTGTAATCCAATCACGACATTATTCATCCTATTTCTAAATGGACTTTGTATGGGCGCAAGCATATTGATTGGCATGTATTATGGGGCTAAAGAAGAAGAAAAACTTGCTCGTCAAATGAGCACAACTATGCTTGCAGGGCTTGTATTTTCACTTGCATTAACACTGATCTGCATATTCTTTTCACCACAAATTCTTAAATTTATGAAGGTAGATTCATCCATTTTAAATGTGACTACTACCTATCTTCAAATTATCTTTGCCGGTTTAGTCTTTACCTTTTTATACAACTTTTTTGCGAGTACACTACGCGCTTTAGGCGACAGTAAATCCCCCCTATATTTCTTAATTATCAGTTCCATTCTAAATATCTTTGGAGACTTATTCTTTGTGGTTGTTTTACATGCAGGAAGTAAAGGATGTGCCATTTCTACTGTGATTAGTGAAGCTTTATGTTGCCTATTCTGCATTCTATATATTCAAAAGAAAGTGCCACTTCTACAACTGGGTAAAAAATGGCTGGTATTTGATATTTCATTATTAAAAAGAACCATTGCGTATGGCTGGGCCAGCGCAATGCAGCAGGCGACTGTACAACTTGGAAAGCTTGGTATTCAAATGATTGTCAATACGATGGGCGTATCGGTTGTAGCTGCCTTTACGGCCGTCAATCGAATTGATGACTTTGCGTATACCCCGGAACAAAACATTGCTCACTCTATGACCGCTTTAATGGCACAAAATAAGGGTGCCGGAAATAACAATCGTATGCAGGAGGGATTTCGTTGCGGAATGGTCTTAGAATTCATCTACGGTATATTTATCTTTCTAGTATGTTTTATCTTCGCAAAACCATTGATGTGTCTATTTGTACAAGATGAAGAAGTTATTATGCATGGAGTGACTTATCTACATTTAATTTCCATCATGTATATTCTTCCAGCCTTCACCAATGGAATCCAAGGCTTCTTTAGAGGCATTGGCGATTTAAAGATCACTCTCATTTCAAGTCTAGTGAATATGGGTGTAAGAGTTATTGTGGCTGCTCCACTTGTATTTAGCTTACATCTAGGCATTGAAGCTTTACCATACTCATATCTAGCTGGATGGATTGGTATGTTGGTGGTTGAACTTCCATTACTTATTCGTACATACGAAGCTTATGAATAAGACTTGTGTATAATTGACACAAGTTTTTTGTTTTCCTTTTATATAAAGCATTTATTACAATTTACACTATTTTTCCAACCCATATTTTTGTATTTTATCCACTTTTCCAACCTTTTTTATGCCATTTTTAACAACTTTTCCAACTTTTTGATTCAATTATTTAGAAAACTTTAAGATTTATCACCAAAGTTAATTAATATTTATTCGTTATATTAATCATGGTGATAATTTATGACAAATAAAAACATACAAAACATAACACACTTTGGATTTATCCTTATGATTCTTATTTGCGTTTATTTCTTTTCACAAGGATACTTCACAAATCCACAGCTTCTACAATCTGCACTATCTAAGGCAGGCATTTTAGCACCCCTACTTTTTATTCTTCTACAAATCATTCAAGTGATTATTCCTATTATTCCCGGTGGTGCATCAAGTGCCTTAGGTATTACAGCTTTTGGAGCAGTAAATGGATTTATATATAACTATATAGGTATTTGTATCGGATCCATATGCATCTTTTTACTTGTTCGTAAATATGGTCATAGAATCATTCTAAAATTATGTAAAAAGAAAGATTACGACAAATATATGAAGTATACATATGATCAAAATAAATTTGATACCTTCTTTATGTTAGCTATTTTCTTACCTTGTGCACCCGATGATCTCTTGTGTATGCTTGCAGGACTGACACATATGTCGCTCAAAAAATTTGTCTGGATCATTCTTTTGGGTAAACCCTTATCTTTGATGGCTTATTCTTATGGCCTTACGCAGTTGTTTCAAATTATCGAAAGGTGGTTATAATTATGTTATACATTGGAATATTATGTGCATGCATTGGATTTTATTTACATTATTAAAAGGAGAACTTTATGGAACATACAATATTAGTGGTAGAAGACGAACAAGGGATTCGTGAAGCCATCGGAATTTATATGAAGAATCAAGGATACAATGTGATTCTTGCCGCAAATGGAAAAGAAGGCTTGGAAAAGATTGAAACAAATGATATTCATTTAGCCATTGTAGATATTATGATGACTGTTATGGATGGCATTTCTATGGTCATGGAAGTAAGGAAACATCATGACTTTCCGATTCTATTTTTAAGCGCAAAAAGTGAAGATATCGATAAAATCACAGGTTTAAATATTGGTGCCGATGACTATATCACCAAGCCATTTCAAAGTATGGAGCTAGTCGCAAGAGTACGTTCGCATTTAAGAAGATACGAACAAATCTTAAATCTAAAAAATGAGACAAAGAACGAAGATGAGTATATGATTGGTGATCTTGTGTTAAATAATACGACAAAAAGAGTGACGTTAAATTCAAAGGATATTAAATTAACGCCAAAAGAGTTTGATATTTTAAAACTATTGATTTCGCACCCTGGACAAGTCTTTTCTAGCCAACAAATCTATGAATTGGTATGGAAAGAAGAAGCTATTAACACAGAAACGATTATGGTTCATATTCGTAAATTACGTGAAAAGATTGAGGCCAACCCTAAAAAGCCAATCTACATCAAGGTTGTATGGGGGCAGGGCTATAAAATGGAGAATATACAATGAAAAAGAAAAATATTTTTTTAACAATACTATGTGCTTTATGCATCATTAGTTCTTGTATAGTGACAAGTTTTTATCCAAATGTTTCTACAGCTACTCCAACAAAGCTTCCTGAAACTTTAGAACAAAATCTTACAGCTTTTATTCTAGCTAAAAAATTGGAACAAGATCCAAAGTATGAATATATTACTTTTGAGAAAGATACACCGGAAGATATTCAAAAGGATATAAAAAAAGGGTTAAACTCGTCTTTAACTAGCGCAAAAAATATTTTTGAGAATGATCCAAACTTCTTTTATACGTGTGATGTGAACAATAAAATCACTTCAAAACAATTTAATGTGAATGTAAAGAAAAAAGATACAAAATATTATGACACTTTGGATTCGAATACTTTAAATGTAACGGATAATATTGTGAATCTTATTAACTATAACAGTGAAAAGTATTATGAATACTGTGATGGCACATATTATTGTGATGGAGAGCCATTTCCAGGCTATACACTTCATATGCCAAGTGATGTCGTATTAACATTCTATATTCCAGCTGTTTTAAATTATGATAATACAAGTCTAATTGACCTCTTAGATTTAGATGCCGATCAATATACCTATTTCTTTGTGACTTCCTTCTTGATTTGTAGTGCCATTATCGCTCTATATGTCTTCCTTAATAAATATGCGTATGAAAAAGAAGCCTATATCTTTAGACATGTGAATAACTGGTTATTTGAACCTGCATTCCTATTATTTCTAACAATTGATGCCCTACTAGCTAGTGGTACATGTATATTAACTACCTATTCGATTGAAGGTACATTCTTACACATTCTAAATCGTTATCATATTGAATTGAGTCAGCCTATCGTATATGGAGCCAACATTCTTGCGTGGTCCATCACTCTATTCTTTATCGGTTTATCCGTATATTGGTTAAAATGTCAATTTACAACATCGATTAAAGATTGGTTCTTTCATAGAACTTTAATTGGTAACTTTATTCTTTATTTCTCAAATAAAGTAGAAGGAATCATTTCAACCGATCTATCGGATGAAATCCTTAAAAAATATATTATTTTCTCAACATGTCTAATTTTGATTCTTGCGTTTATATCATTGCTTAACATTCCATTCTTCTCTTTCTTTGTTGTCGTTACAGCATTAATTGGCATTAGTGTTGTGGGCTATAAGAAGATCAAAAATGTGCAAAGTCAATACCAAGACATATTACATATGACAGAAGATCTATCGAGTGGTAATTTTGAGAATATCAAGCCTGCAAATTCTGGTTTATTCCAATCTTTAAATAATAATATCTATCAAATTAAGGATGGTTTTGAACAAGCTGTAAAAGAACAAGTACAATCACAGAATCTCAAGACAGAATTGATTTCAAATGTATCACATGATTTAAAAACACCATTAACGGGTATTAAAAATTATGTAGAGTTATTAAACGATTCTAGTATTAGTGAGGAAGATAAAAAGAGTTATTTAGAACGATTGAATCAATACACCGATCGTCTAAGCATTCTAATCACAGACTTATTCGAAGTATCCAAAGCCAATAGTGGTAATATTGATTTAGAATATTCTGATATTAACATCATTGAATTTATGGAGCAGGTATGTGCAGAAAATGAAGAGCTTCTAAAAGCTAAAAATCTACAGCTTGTGACAAATCTTCCAGAAAAAGAAATTCATGTATGTTTGGATGGAAATAAGACGTATCGTATTTTTGAAAACTTATTTACGAATATTTCTAAGTATGCACTTGAAAACACACGTGTATTCTTGGATGTGAAAGATATTGGTAATTCAGTTGTGATCACAATGAAAAACACTTCAAAAGCACCGCTTGATTTTGACAATGATATCACCGAACGTTTTGTGTGTGGAGATAAATCAAGGCATGAATCTGGAAGTGGTTTAGGACTAGCCATCGTAAAAAGTTTTACAGAAGTACAGAATGGTACATTTATGATTGAAACAGATGGGGATCTCTTCAAATCCATTCTAAGTTTTCATAAATCCTGAAAAGCGTAGAATTCTACAGAAAAAAATGATTGTAGATAAAATAAAGTGGTCAAAAATCCTAAAGTAAAGGATACAGGCCACTTTTTATCTGTGTATCATTAATTTATAGTCAGAAAAAATGTAGAATTCTACAAAAAAATGATTAGAAATGATAAAATCAGAATTATTTTGGCACACTTACCAGTAAATCGATATTACCTTGGATGGAGTATCTTTTTGTATGACTTGTGATGATAAAGCCAATGCCTGCTTGAATATCATAATCTTTTCCATCAATATGTAAGATTCCATCTCCGCTTAATGGTAAGCATAAGGAATACGAAGGATTATTGATCTGAATTTTATTTTGAATCTTATATTGAGTCACACTAAAATACTTTTCATTCACATATTCAACAACTTCATTTCCTTCTAACATCGTAACTGTTGGATGCACATCTGGTTCAATATGCGGTATATTTGTGACTTCAATAGCCTTATCAATATGTAGTTCTCGCATATTCCCATTGGCATCTTTTCTGTCATAATCATATATACGATATGTAACATCGCTGGATTGTTGCACTTCAGCCATCATTAGTTTCCCTTCAATACCATGAATGGTTCCTGCAGGTGTATAAACAAATTCATTTGCGTGTACCGGTTTTCGAATAAGTAAAGTATCCCAAGCTTTTTCTCCTATAGCCTTTCTAAACTCTTCTTTTGTCTTGGCACTATGTCCACGAATGATTTTTGTACCTTCTTCCACATCTAGCCACAGGCAGAATTCAGCCTTACCATAATCATTTTCATGTTTTCTAGCATATACATCATCTGGATGTACCTGTACGGAGCATGGTTCTTGAATCTCATTAATTTTAACTAATAGAGGAAACTTATCGTGAGGATCATTCGCAAATAATTCTCTGTGATTTAAATATACATCTTTTAATGTTTCCCCTTTATATTTTCCGTTTTTAATTTTGCTCAATCCATTATCATGTGCACTAATTGCCCAATATTCTCCAATCTTTTTGTCCATAGGACCGAATCCAAACTTTTCTTGAATACGCATTGAACCATATGGCTTTTCTTTCATAGGTGAATCTAAAAATAATACTTTTTCCATATCTTACTCTCTTTCTTATCTTGACTTGAGCATACCACAAATATATAAATCGTGTATAATAGAAGAAGTGGACTTTTGGAGGTTATTTATGATTTTAGAACAAATTGATAAAGACTTATTGAAAATGGCAGAAGAATCGGATGTCATTTTAAAAGATATTTATAAAAAAATTGATGATGTATGTTTATACAATTCAGATCGTATCTTAGCTGCATTCATTGAGAACCACGTTTCTTATTCTGACTTTGCGGATATCAACGGATATGGTAACTACGATGAAGGTCGTGATAAGATTGAACGTATTTTTGCGACAGTACTCGGATGTGAAGATGCTTTGGTACGCCCTCAAATCATGAGTGGTACAAACGCTTTATACTTAACTTTATCTGCTCTATTAAAACATGGAGATACAATGATTTCCATTTCTGGTGCTCCTTATGATTCTTTGCAGGAAATGATTGGTTTATGTGGGGATTCTACACAATCCTTAAAAGCCAGTGGCGTAAAGTATGAACAAATTGATTTAGTGAATGATGATTTTGATGATGATAAGATTATTTCTCGTTTAAAAGAAAACAATGTGAAATTAGTGGAAATCCAAAGATCTAGAGGATATGCCCACCGTTTATCGTTAACTATTTCAAAGCTTGAGCGTATCATCAAAAAGATTCGTGAAGTAAACAAAGACGTTATTATCATGGTGGATAATTGTTATGGTGAACTTGTTGAAAAATTAGAGCCAGGACACATTGGTGCTGATGTTGTGGTTGGATCCTTAATGAAAAACTTAGGTGGAGGAATCGCCTCTACCGGAGGATATGTAGCTGGTAATAAAGAATTGATCAACATGGTAGCTGAACGCTTAACAGCTCCTGGAATCGGTAAGGATTTGGGTGCAAACTTTAACTTAAACAACTCTTTCTTTAAAGGTATCTTCATGGCACCAAATGCTGTAAAGAGTGCTTTAAAAACAGCCATTTTTACAGCCTATATGCTAGAAAAATTAGGATACAAGAATGTATCTCCTGCTTATAATGATGAAAGAACGGATATCATTCAAACTTTAGAACTGGGCTCGAAAGAAAATCTTGTTAGCTTTACACAAGGTATTCAATCCACAAGTCCTATTGATTCATTTGTTCGTGTTATGGCCGCTCCAATGCCTGGCTATCCATTTGATGAAGTTATGGCTGCTGGAAGCTTTACACAAGGAAGTACAATCGAACTAAGTGCAGATGCTCCAGTCGTTGAACCCTATACTTTATATATGCAGGGTGGATTAACATTAGAATATGGAAAACTTTCTATTCTTCTTGCCCTAACAAACATGAAAAACAACTAAGATGCCTAGTGCATCTTTTTTGTTTCAAACGATTGTCGAATCGTTGCATTATTTTGTGCAACGATAAGCGAATCGTTGCGAATCGATTCAAACGATACTTCAATCAATAAAGAATAAAAGTGGTCAATCCACTTTAAATATAGGGATTTAACCACTTTTTTAACAGCTACCCATCTGTCCACCATCGATACGAATAATGGAATTGTTGATGAAGTTAGCTTCATCACTAATTAAGAAACGAACAAGATAGGCCACTTCTTCTGGTTTTCCATAACGTTTCACCATGATTTTTTCTGTTTCTTCCTTTAAGAACTCTTCATCATAGCCATCTAGTTCATTATCGGTTCCAATAAAGCCTGGAGCAACACAATTCACATTGATATAGGGTCCAAATTCAGCCGCAAGATTGTGTGTCATTGAAATCAAGGCTGCTTTTGAAGCATCATAATCAATACACATTGGATAATATGTGTTAATTCCGTTGGTACTTGATATATTGATAATTCTTCCATATTCTTGATCTAACATATGTTTATAGACTCTTTTACTACAATTAAAAGCACCTACAACATTTACATCGAATGTTCTTTTAAATTCTTCGGCATTTTTTAAATGAAACAAATTGGAAAGATCCACAGCATTATTAATTAGTATATCTACGCCACCCATCTTCTCTTCAACTTCACTAACCATGATATTGACTTGATCTACATCGGATACATCAGCACAAATTGTAAGACAATGAACATGATATTGAGATTCAATTTTTTCTTTTAATTCTTTGGCAGGCTGTTTAGAAGTTAAATAATTAATGACAATGTCATAACCATGTTTTGCGAGTTCCAATGCGATTGCACTTCCAATACCACGAGCACCACCTGTAATTAAGACGACTTTATTCATAGTTAAAAAAAGAAGAGCGATTAAGCTCTTCCTGCATATTTTCCATCTGTTGAGAATACAACAATTTTTTCACCTGGTTCGATGAACTGTGGAACTCTTAATGTTAATCCAGTATCTGTAGTTGCATCTTTAGTTTGGTTAGATGGTGCACCTTTGATGGCTGGATCTGTTTCAGCTACTGTTAATTCAACTTTTTCTGGAACAGAAACAGATAATAATTCTCCTTCGAAGAACATCAAAGATACTTCAGCACCTTCAACAATAAAGTATTTGTTGAAATCAACTTGGTCAGCTGTTAATTCATAAGTATCGTATGTTTCTAAATCCATGAAGTAATATGTAGAATCTGCTTCATATGAGAATTGAGCTGCTTTTTTAGAAATGTTAGCTTGTTCAAATTTAGTTGAAGCATTGAAGTTTCTTTCTTGTGTATTCCCTGTTTTTAAGTTTTTCATCTTAGTTTTTAAGATAGCTGCACCTTTACCAGGTTTAACATGTTGGAAATCTAATACTACCCAAGGATCACCATCAACGATTAAAGTTAATCCTGTTTTAAAATCACCTGCAGAAATTGCCATAATTTTTCACTCCTATTTTCTATAAATATTTTTTACACGCTTTATTGTACCATATCCTCATCATTTTTAGAAGAATGAGTGTGATACTTTCACTCTACTTTATTTTCCTTAAATAATTTCATCATTTCATTCGTTAAACTAAATTCACCTGGTTGAAGAATAATTTCATCTCTTTGAACCCAATCCGCATATTTCAATTCATTGGTATCCATAGATATTTCATCATTGCCCTTTACATCACAAAAGAACCCCAACAAAATATCATTGGCACTTCCCCAAGGCTGTGACTTATAGTAACGTATATTGTTGACTTTGATTCCGGCCTCTTCCATAACTTCACGTTTTACCGTTTCTTCAACCGTTTCTCCAATTTCAGTAAAGCCAGCAATCAACGCATTATACTTAAATCCCGTACGATATTTTGTCAGTAATAACTTATCCCCATTGATTACACCTACAATAACAGCCGGCATAATTCTTGGATAGACTGTATTGTGACACTCTGGACAAACCATAGCTCTTTCCTTTGTTGAATGCACCATCTTATGTCCACATCTTCCACAGAATTTAGTATCTCGATACCAATCTGCCAAATGTTTTCCAGTAATGGCCGCAAACAAATTGTCTTTTGGACCAATCCCTTCAATACGCAAACTTCTCTCTTCTACATACCCATAACCAGATGGAATCTGGTCCTCTCCTAATTGCATATCACATAAGAAATATTTCGTATTATCAATTGAAAACAAATAGCGATACTCTACATTTTCAACTTGTATGTCACTCACTTTAGGAAAAACAACTTCCTTATTCTCAAAACAATTTAAATGAATTAAAATCTTTCCATTCACAATACACAACAATACATCCTCTTGGGTTGCCTGTACATTAGGATCAAATTCATTGTGTAATTTATGTGGATAAATATCTTGTACCATTTTCTGATGCCCCCTTGTAAATTTATACATCGTATTCCTGCAATCACAAGGATACGACATCCTTTTTATCATCTAAAAATCAAGTATATCATGTAATTTAAGAATATTTTAGATAAGTTTAAGGATTTTGTCATTGTTTACTTATGTTTTGAATGATATAATCTGTTGACTACAGGGAGAGGGCATATGTTTACTACAAAACACTTTATATGGATAGGAATTTGTATTCTATTTATCCTAATTATGAATCACTATGCGAAAAAAGAAGATTTCACGCTACAAAACGCTTGTTACTTCTTTATGTTTATATGTTTACTTAGCGAAACCACAAAAATGATGTCAGATATGATTCCAAGTACACATGGAGGAATGCACTTAAATCCGCAATCCCTTCCATTCCATATCTGCAGTATCTTATTGTTTATTGCGGCCTACATCACTTTTGGAAAGGATGGTCCACTAAAACAAAAAATGATCAACTTCTTTGCGGTTGTCGGTACTTGTGGAGGAATCGCCGCTATCTTGATTCCAACGTATGGCGTTGAATTTAATGTAGCCAATGTATATCAATGTTTCATGTATCATGCAACATTAACATGGTTTTCTCTATATTTGATTCGTTTCAAACATGCGAACTTAGGTATGCAGGCATTTAAAAACAATTTAGTCGTATTATTTGCGTTATTAGTTTTCAATTTATATATGAATTCTATTTTGGCAGTTTATGATACAAACTTTATGTTTATTGTAAGACCACCATTAGAAGGACTTCCATTCCTTAACCTAAACCATGGATACTATATCTATTTATTTAGAGTCATCATGCTTGGAGTGATTGGACCTAGTCTATTCCATTTACCATTCATAGTAAAAGAAAGAAAAAGCTGTGAGACAGAAAGCGACTTCAATATCGCTTAGTCCACAGCTTTTCTTATACCAAAAAACTCCATTTTATTTAGAAGAACTTTATTATGAATCAATGACTAAATCTATATTAAATGTAGAAACTCACCTCATGGATGATGGATATGATGAATTACGCTTTGGTATTCGCACTCTCATCTTTGTAGCCAACTGCTTTTTATTACCACGAGTATATTTGGCATTAAAAGATTACCGAAACCTAATGCCAGACACCATTGGATAATGCACGAATATTCGCATTTTAAATGACAGGACCCTCAGCCGTTGGATCAGAGAAAGGAATACCTAATTCCACTAGGCTGCATCCTGCTTTATCTAGTGCATATACAATTTCTTGAATTGTTTCTAAATCTGGATCTCCACTTGTCACAAACGCAATAAAGGCCTTACCATTTGAGAATGCTTTTTCAATGTGTTTATTCATAAATTATTTGGTGATTTTGTGGTTCCCAATGTTTTAAACAACATTACAGAAATTGGCTTAGTTCGTGCAAGTATCCTTCAATATGGGACATTGGAAACTTTCCGTATGAAAAAGATGATATTGTAGCTGTAATTTCTAAGGGACATCCTTTATCCAAGAAAGATACGCCTGTTGAAATCGAAGCATTTCATGGCATCCCTTTAGCGATTTCTTTTGATATTTCAGATACAGTCTACACTGTGTTTGGTCAACATGCCGGCGTATAATGTTGCGATTATTACTTTCATCAACGAAACTGCAATTGAATGGGCACGTACATTTAACTCAATCGCAATCATCCCTTTTTCTGATGCGGATACAAGACATACTATTGGATATGGTTATTCGCCCTATCAATGATCCAGGCATGTATATTTCAAGTGTATTCTTGATTCGTAAGGATCGTGAATTATCTTTTGCAGGCAAACTATTTTTAGAAGAAATTGGCGTTTTAAAGTTAATCATATTGACTTATTATTTATGTAATATATAATTAAATTAACGATAAACATTAATTATTTAATGTTAGGAGGTAATATCATGAATGATAAGTCTAAAGATTTATTAAAGAAAATGTGCTTTATTTTAAAAATCGTTCGATGGGTTTGTTTAATTTCTGTTGTGTTGTTAATTGGGCTAAGCTTATTTTATGCCTTCAACAAGGATGTATATAATACGCTATTTGGAAGTATAAGAATTGACTATCTTCAATTGATTTTTAATGATGATTTGGCATTAAATAAAGATAAAATGTCCCTGTGGTTACCATTGATTTTATTAATCACCGCTATATTTGTATTTATTATATATAAAGCTGTACAAACAATTGAATCCATTTGTACGATTGCGATGGATCATACTCCATTTGATGTTCGTGTTTCTAACCACATAAAAAACCTTGCCAAGTATATTCTTGCAGGTGGTATTGTCTTTAATATTCTTGAAGTATGTCGTATAATGCAATTTAAACAAACCATCAACTTCGATCTACTTTTCAACACTAAATATGTTACACAAATCAATTTTGATATTCGTCTTCACTTAAGCTTCCTCGTTTTTGCAGCTCTAATCTATTTGTTATCTTATATATTTAGATATGGACAAGAACTACAACAATTGAGTGATGAGACGTTATAATTATGGGCAAGATTATATTGCGATTAGATCGTGTCATGGCCGATCGAAAAATGAGTTTAAAAGAGTTGTCTGAAAAAGTTGGCGTCAGCAATGTCAACTTATCAAAGATGAAAACAGGTAAGATTTCTGCGATTCGCTTCTCTACTTTAGAAGCTATTTGTGAAGTATTAAATTGTCAACCTGGTGATATATTGGAGTATGTAAAGGACGATGAAAATAGCTAGAAGCACAACCTTCTAGCTATTTTATTATGATTTTAAATTTCAATAACACTACATACTATATTTCAAATTCAGTTAATCCCATTATTGTCTGTTCATGCACACTGAATATAAGAAAAGATTCGTCATATATTTTTAGTATATAATAATTATTCAATCGCATCTTTTCGAATATAATGCGATGCGCGGCCTAGACCTTTACGAATAATAGTACCATCTTCAACTAATTTTTTTAGTGCGGATTCCACAGAAGAACTGCCTAAACTCGGGCAATTTTCCATAGCATCTCTTTTCGTAAAGGTACCTATTGTACTATTTACATATGTTTTAACAATATCATATGAGCTACTTCTTTTTCCGCTTTTCTCACTAATTGTTAATCTCTCTTCAAATTCACGATAACATTTTAAAATAATGCCAAGCATATATTTAATAAATTGCTCGGGATCATTTGTTCCTTCATGCCAACCTAAATCTGCTTGTGCTAAAGCCTGATAATACGCTTCTTTCGTATTCGCTATTTCTTTTTCAATACTGATATATTTACCAACTACATAATCATTACGATATAAAAGGAGCAACGTTAGTAATCGACTCATTCTGCCATTTCCATCATTAAAAGGATGAACACAAAGAAAGTCCAATATTACACAGGGAATTAATATCAGTGAATCTACAATTTCATGATCTAAAGCTTGTTGATAGCTACTACAAATTTGTTCAATGGCATCCGGTGTTTCATAAGGTTCTAATGGTTTGAATAATATTCTTTTTTCACCATTTGGCAAAACAGCATCTATTTCATTTGGAGACGTTTTGTATTTTCCACCATAGGATAATTCTGTGTATTGAAGCAAATCTCGATGCAGCTGCAATATATAATTTGACTTTAACGGAATATATTGATAATTTTCATGAATTAAATTTAAGACATTCCGATATCCTAAGATTTCTTTTTCGTCGCGATTTCTAGGCGTTGTCTTATCCTCAACCAATTGTTGAAGACGAAACCTAGTCGTTACAATCCCTTCAATACGGTTTGAACTTTCTGTACTTTGTACTTTAGCTATTTCAACCAAACGCTCTAATTCTACAGGTTTTTGTCGAAAATATAATTCTTGTTTACCTTTAAATTCATGAATTTTAGCAACATAAGACAATATTTCATTATCCCATGTACGATCTTTAAGATGACTATAATCAAAATTCCGCATTTCCTTCTCCTTCCAAAGAGAATGCTCTTTCTCCCAATTATACACTTATTTTGGGAGAAAAAGAATAAGCTGGGAGTAAAAAACATGAATCAAAATATATAAATCAACCTTTAAACATTTTAATGTAAACCTCTCTATCTTTTTTGATATTAACTAAATTATTTGAACTCGATTTTATGTATATTCTGTATTCATTTTGAATCCATTACTTGTATATACGATAGAAAATCAATTTGGTAAATAAAGTACAGAGTATTAGATTTCCAATTAAATATAAACCTACTACTTCCATTTGAATTGTTCGAAGAATCAACAATACAATCACATCCAATATTGTTATGAAGCTCAACAATTTCACAATATACATCCTACAAATTTTTTTATAAGACATGCCAATAGTATGTAACAGATCATATTCATTTTTATGTGAATAGAAATGTTGATACAACTGCATATATACGATCACAATAGAAGTGATCATCAATATAAATTGATAGAACTGTACGATTTTTTGACACATATTCATGATTTCGGCAAGATTCTTTGCGTTTGTTTTATTATCAACTACATAGAAATCATCTCTTCTAGACAATTGGATATGATCAAGCTTCTTTTTTAGTAATGCTGATTGTTTAGTATTTACCCACAAATCACCCGTAATAAATGTATCTGGATATGTATTTAGCCATTCCATTACTTTTGATTCAGGAATATACAAAACTTTATTATCCCCACTATTTATATGTTCTTCTACAGATAGATCGAGTACATCAATTAATTCTCCGCCTTGTTTATACAGATGCAATCTTACATTATCTTCATATGAATTACTTAAGACAAAATCATTATATTCATCTGTAACTTTGGTTTCTATTTGTTCATTATTTATATTCGCATCGCATTGAATAGTATAGTTAAATCCATGATCATATGCCTTAAGAATTTCTTTTGATTCCTCAATAAATTCAGGAATCAATGTATGATCAAATATATTAAATGTGGCACTCACATCATGTTCATACTGTACTTCTTGTTGATTTGTTTGAATCCATGATGTTAATGACTGCATGGATACACACATAAACATGGAACTCATCGCAACAATCAGTGCAATAAACAGACCATTTCCATTTCTCATTGTTTCAACAATAGATAGATTAGAAATATTTAATTTTCTAAAGAAATAATGTTTAGGTCGTACTAAACTCAATCCAAATGCAAATATATATTGTACAAATAAAATCAATAATAAAATACATAGATGATATTTTGATATATGTAAACTAAATGGAAGATTCATTTGAATCCATTTTAAAAATAAGCCCCACAATACAAATGTAAATCCGATTCCCATACACTCAATCAGTGCAAAAAGCAAGGTATATTCCTTAATCATATACAAACGAATTTTCTTTTTATTCATTCCCAATATATAGAGTTGATCATAAAAAGCTTTCTTTTTCTTTAAGTGTACAGATAGAACGCTATATACAAACAAGAAACAACATACACTCATAAATAGGATCAGAAATTTAAAAATATTTTCATATTCTACATTCAAATGATATTTGGCAACCACCATATCCGAATTCAATTCATAATCCTGTACGGGTAGTGTTGCGATTGCCGATTTATCTTTTAAATTCGCATAGACATACATCACATCCTTTTTTGAATGCGTACTTGTATAAAAACTATAATTGATCAGTTGATTATTTAGATTTTCGTATACACCACTAATCGTATATTCTTTAGACTTCTGATCCGAATATAATTTTATTGTATCTCCCACCTTATATTTATTCTGATACTTTTTATGGATCAACACCTCATTGGATTTAGGATACTTTCCTTCTATCAAACGTATTGGATAGACACTAAAATTTGTGGTTGAAACCAAAGAATCAAAAGTACCTTTATACACATAAGGCAGTGGTGTTTCATAACTTAAACTATCTAAGTATGTATCTGTATATTCTTTATTTTGTGTATACGCAAACGTCGTATATTTCACATCATAATCCCCATAAAAGCTTTTGGCTGCATTGATTCGATATAAATCATAAGAGTCTTTTACTACAAAGAGAGAAGTTAAAAGAAATGTACATAAAAACAAAATACTCACTAACAAAACATAGCTTTTCTTATTGCGACTTCGATATTTCTTGACTATATTCATACAATCTTTCCTTGTTCTAAACGAATGATTCGATCTGCATAATTTGCGATTTTTAAATCGTGTGTAACCAATACAATTGTTTTCCCCTCTTTATTCAACGCTTTTAAAATGTCCATCACATTTTCAGCATTCTCACCATCTAAATTTCCCGTTGGCTCATCGGCCAATATGATATCTGTATGTGCAAGAATGGCCCTTCCAATCGCAACACGCTGTTGTTGACCTCCAGACAATTCGTTCGCAAAGCTATCTTTTTTTTGCTCTAACCCTAACAATTTCAATACTTGATCCAACTCTTTTTCATCCACTTTTTTCCCTTTGATTTGACTTGTCAAACACATATTTTCTTTCACTGTCAAAAAAGAAATCAGATTAAAAAATTGATATACATAACTAATGTATCGACTTCTTAATGTACAACACTCTACATCCGATAAAGAAGACATCTCTTTATTTCGAACTACACAACTTCCCATATAATCCGTATCTAAACCGCCAATAATATTGAGCATGGTAGTTTTTCCACTTCCGCTTGCTCCAATAATCGCAACAAATTCCCCTTTTCTTATGTGCATAGAAACCGTATCGAGTGCCACACAATCTTTATACGCTTTCTTTAGATTCTGTATTTTAATCACAATTCATCCACTCCTTTTATTTATTAATACACATAAAGAAAAGAAACATTAAAAAAATCGAATAACCGTCAATTGATTTCGATTATTCGATAAATAAGATGATTTTCATATCCTTTGAATCCATGATTTTTGTTCCATGATACTTATTCAAAATGATATTCAGTATGGATTTATTTGAAGACGTCATATTCTTTATGTCCAAAGGATATTGAACATGTAAAATTAGCTCTTTCTCCTTTAGATTCATATGAAACACGAAAGTCTCATTTTCTTTAACTAAGCTACTATCCAATACGCATGTAAGTAGTGTTGTTAAGTCTTGTGTATCCATAGAATCGATTCTTTTAGGAACATGTATCTGTATATCATAATTCAAGTTGTGTTCTTGAATAAAATTTTGTAGGATCACATCCACATATGGATTTATGCATATAGAATTGGGATATAACTTTCCATATTTTACTAACTCTTGATTGATTTGTTCTTCAATTGCCTCATATTCTTTCTTTTGTGACAGAACCTTTATATCGTCCAAAGAATTTCGCATATCGTGAATCAACTCCTTGATTCCCGTCTGTTCATGAATCATTTGTTCTGTATAATGACTGGATAGTTCAATAAAATTTCGATACATCTCAATCTCTAATTTTGAGCGTATTCTAGAAAAAACAATGATAGCTACACTTAATAACACAAGAACAAATATGGTAAACATAAATACATAAATTTGGCTGTTCTTTATAAAATACATATATGTAAATTCTGTTTTAGAAAACAAGTTTGTCATCAACAACATATAAAGATAGCTAAATATAAATAGAATTATAGAAACACTGTATTGCATATTCTCACTAAATTCTAAACTTTCATATTTAAAGATTTGATAAAAGATTGCACATCCACCGATTGTGAGTATTGTTGAAAATGCATAATATTCTATAGTTAAAGAACGGAATAGAAGGATATTCATTGTTTGAAATAAGATAACAATCAAATTTGAAATGACAGATTCTAATATATGATATTCTTTTGTAGAAACATTCAAACATAGAATGGGAATCAACAATTGTAGAAATACAGATAGCCAGTTTATATGTATATATTCACTGGTCAAAAATACACATAAACCATTTAATAAGAATGAAAGAATGCATTTTGGATATAGTGAATTCTTCGTTATTTTTAAATAGAAACATTGTTTGCATACATAATACATACTGTTCATTAGAATATTCATATGCTTGTCCTCATCTGAATATAGTGTTCTTTTACCTTTTTCCATCTTCGAACACTCACAGAAATAATCGTACCATTTAACATAATGATTTTATGATTCTTTACATCCAAATAATCGACTTTAGAAAAATTAATAAGCACATTATTATTTACTCGAACAAAAGAATCCGACAGCGTTGCTTCTATTTCCTTTAATGTTTCATTCACTAAAGATAATTTCGTTCCATCTTTCAATAAGACGAATATGCCATTGTCAATTTGAAAATACAGAATATCATCCCTATACACATACCTTGTCTCATACGGTAAATTCAGTGCAATCTTCTCTAATTGATGAATACGTTGCTCTACTTGATTTACCTTTTTGACTAAGGCTTCTTCTATTCGATCTTTCGTAACAAATCCTAAGACGTTTGTATCAAATGTATCGGCCATAGTTTCACTATGACTACTTACATATACGATAAAGCGTTGTTTGTCTGGATGTTTTTTAATGAATTCAATACCATTTTGATTTCTTAGTTCAATATCTAGCAACAATAAATCAAAATAGTAATTGGATTCCATATATTCTTCAACTGTGCAAAAGAAACAAAGTCTATGACTTAAATCTAATAGATTTCGTATTCTTTCTTGTTGAATCAAACTATCTTCTAATATTGCAATTCTCATAGGTCAATTATAATGGTTAATGCAGTAAATGGCAAAAGCATCCTTTCAACTTTATCTATGGTTTGTGACATCGGATAAAATTATGTGACTTGCATATTTTATACATAAACATCCAAATAAGAAAGAATTTTTCTGTGAAAAAGTCTCACACCTAAATAACATGCCCGGTTCGTTTCCAGCCGTCCGGTAACATTTCAATATCCACTCCGTCTTTCTGAAACATTCGGTATCCCGATCCATTCAGTCTTTTGCGATGGAGTTTTTATTGTGTATTTTGTTTATCAAAAAATACTGTTTAAATATTCTTCCACATCCATAGATACAATCTTTGATGTTAGCATATAAATAGGACTAGTCAAAAAGAGAAAATTTACACCAGTGGTA
>OLFU01001537.1_pt1 | contig 21932 bp, 24 predicted proteins | sample 1605161 | NCBI WGS metagenome assembly OLFU01 (sample SAMEA3888914, study PRJEB22519) | human gut metagenome | biome: human gut; feature: human-associated habitat; material: faeces | place: Denmark | collected 2011
CCGAACAGGGTGTCGTTGGTCCAGTCAGTGACGATGGTGCCCAGGCTGGACACGGCGATGTAATACACCAGGGTCATCATGACCACGAAGATGGGCAGGGCAAGGATGCGGTTGGTGACGATCTGGTCGATCTTGTCGGACACGCTCATGCCCTGGCGGGCCTTCTTATAGATCTTGCCGATGATGGAGGTGATGTACTCATACCGCTCGTTGGTGATGATGGACTCGCTGTCGTCATCCAGGGCGGTCTCACAGGCGGAGGTGACCTCGCCCACGCTGTTGGCGATGGCGGCATCGAACTTGGCCTGGACCTTGTCGTCCCGCTCGAACAGCTTCACCGCGTACCAGCGCAGCTGAGCCTGGGGGACCTTGCCCTCCAGCAGGCCCTCGATCTTGCCCAGGGCCTCCTCCACGGCGGGGGCAAACTTGTGCTGGTGGCCGCTGTAGGTCTTGGCGTTGCCCACCTCCACGGCCTTGTCGAACAGCTCCTTCAGGCCGGTGCCCTTCAGGGCGGACACCTCGACAACGGGACAGCCCAGCTCGTTGGACATCTTCACGGCGTCGATCTTGTCGCCGTTCTTCTTCACCACGTCCATCATGTTCAGGGCGATGACAACGGGGATGCCCATCTCCATGACCTGGGTGGTCAGATACAGGTTGCGCTCCAGGTTGGTGGCATCTACCAGGTTGACGATCACATCGGGGTGCTCGTCAATGATGTAGTTCCGGCTGACGACCTCCTCCAGGGTGTAGGGGGACAGGGAGTAGATGCCGGGCAGGTCGGTGACCACGGCATCGGGATAGCCCCGCAGCTTGCCCTCTTTCTTCTCCACGGTAACGCCGGGCCAGTTGCCGACATACTGGTTGGCACCGGTCATGGCGTTGAACATGGTGGTCTTTCCGCAGTTGGGATTGCCCACCAGGGCGATTTTAATGGACATGAATCAACTCTCCTCCTTAGAATAATTAGCGAAAGCTAACCATTTCACTGAAAAAAACGGGGACAGATCTGGCCCCAAATTTGTCCCGCCCGAAGGCAGGATAAGGTGTTAGTCCACCAGGATGAGCCCGGCATCGTCCTTACGCAGGGACAGCTCGTAGCCCCGGACGGTGACCTCGATGGGGTCGCCCAGAGGGGCCACCTTGCGCACGAAGATCGAAGCGCCCTTGGTGATGCCCATGTCCATGATACGGCGCTTCACAGGGCCCTCGCCCTGAAGGCGCTGCACGGTGACCGTCTCGCCAACCTTGGCCTGCTTGAGTGTTTTGCTCATCGTAAAAATTCTCCTTTCTCCCTAAAAAGAGCGCGGCGGCACGGCATGGAGCCGCCGCGTCTCCCATCAGACCATGATCCGGTTGGCCATGCTCTTGCTGATGGCCACACGGCTCTCCTTCACGTTGACGATCAGATTGCCGTCGATCTCAGAGACCACGGACACATTGCCGCCGACGACGAAGCCAAGGCTCTCCAGAAAACGGCGGGTCTCGTCTTTTCCCTTGATGTCTTTGATCGTGACCACGCTGCCGGTGGTGGAAAAACTTAACGGCATAATGGGAAACCGCTCCTTTCGCATGTCCTCCCGCAAATATATGAAAAAAGTTTGCAGGGGCTAACCTTTTTTGCGGAATAAGTTTACCATTGCTTACTGGAGTTGTCAATAGCTAACGCGCATATTTCAGCAAAACAAACCTCTGGCCTTTTTGGCGGATGGAACAAAAAGAATTGGGCGGGCAGATACGCCGAAACCATGTATTAGTGCATGATCAGGCGAAAAATCCACGCCTGTACTTGTAAAAACCGAAAAAATAATTTTTTTCAAAAAACAGTTGCATTTCCATTTGCCCTGTGGTATTATATCAGTTGCATTGTGCGAAACGATCCTCCAGGGAGAAAGAGGTGAATATAAATGAAGGAAGGCATCCATCCTAACTACGAGCAGACCACGATTCGGTGCGCCTGTGGCAATGTGATCGAGACCGGTTCCACCAAGAAGGACATCCGCGTCGAGGTGTGCTCCAAGTGTCATCCCTTCTACACTGGTAAGCAGAAGATGGTAGACACTGGCGGCCGCGTCAGCCGTTTCAACAAGAAGTTCGGTCTGGACAAGTAAGATCGTCCATAAAAGCCGCACCGGGTATTCGGTGCGGCTTTTTCCGTATATTTAAGCCAGGAGGTATTTGTTACGTTTCATAAGGTAGACCCGAAAAGTCTGAACGAGAATGTGTTTTCCCTGATCGGGGACAAGTGGATGCTCATTACCGCCGGCAGCCGGGAGCGGTGCAATACCATGACGGCCTCTTGGGGCGGGCTGGGCGTGATCTGGGGGGCCCCGGCGGCCACCTGCTACATCCGTCCCCAGCGCTATACCAAGGAGTTCGTGGACCGGGAGGAGTATTTCACCCTGTGCTTTTTCGGCGAGGAGTATCGCAAGGCCCTGTCCCTGTGCGGCAGCAAGAGCGGCCGGGACGTGGACAAGGTGAAGGAGTGCGGCTTCACCGTTCAGGCGGCGGAGTGCGGCGCGCCCTATTTTGACCAGGCGGAGCTGGTGCTGGTGTGCCGCAAGCGCTTTGTCCAGCCCATGGACCCGGCCAACATCCCCCAGGACGTGAAGGAAAAATGGTATCCCCAGCAGGACTATCACACCATGTATATCGGCCAGATCGTAGAGGCCCTGGTGCGGTAACACTGCGCCTGGTATCTGGCCGAAAACGGGAGGAACTATGACCGACATCAATACCCAAGAAAAAAAGGAGCGGGCGGTGCTGGTGGGGCTGGATGCCTTCAGCCTGCCCCGGGAGGAAAACGCCACCCAGGAGTCCATGGACGAGCTGGCCGCCCTGCTGGAGACGGCGGGTGGCCAGACGGCGGCGGTGGTCATGCAGTCCAAGGACAGCCCGGACCCCCGCACCTTCATCGGCGAGGGCAAGGTGGCCGAGGTGAAGGATCTGGTCCACGCCATGGACGCGGACATGGTTATCTTTGACAACAGCCTGTCCCCCTCCCAGCAGCGGGTGCTCAGCGAGGAGCTGAACGTCTCGGTGCTGGACCGCTCCGCCCTGATCCTGGACATCTTTGCCCAGCGGGCCCGGACCAGAGAAGGGCGGCTGCAGGTGGAGCTGGCCCAGTATAAATATCTGCTGCCCCGGCTGACGGGCATGTGGAAGCACCTGGAGCGCCAGGAGGGCGCCATCGGCACCCGGGGCCCCGGCGAGACCCAGCTGGAGTCTGACCGGCGGCACATCCACCGGAAGATCGCCAAGCTGGAGGGGGAGCTGAAGGACGTGCGCCGGGTGCGCTCCACCCAGCGGGACCGCCGCATTAAAAACGAGGTGCCTGTTGTCGCCATCGTGGGCTATACCAACGCGGGCAAGTCCACCCTGCTCAACCGCCTCACCGGGGCGGACATCCCCGCCAACAACCGCCTGTTCGACACCCTGGACACCACCACCCGCACCCTGGAGATATCTGACACCTGCACCGTGCTGCTGTCTGACACGGTGGGATTTATCCGCAAGCTGCCTCACCACCTGGTGGAGGCCTTTAAGGCCACCCTGGAGGAGCTGTCCTTTGCCAATCTGCTGCTCCACGTCATCGATGCCTCCAACGAGGAGTGGATGGAGCAGGCGGAGGTGGTGGATAAGCTGATCCACGAGCTGGGCGCTGACCACACCCCCCGCATCGAGGTGTTCAACAAGTGCGACCGGTGGCAGGGGGAGATCCGCCCCCACGGCAAGGGCCGGGTGTCCGTCTCCGCCAAGACGGGGGAGGGCCTGGATGACCTGCTCAAGGCCATCGGCGGCGTGCTGGACAACGGGGCCCGCCGGGTGACCATCCACCTGCCCTATGACAAGGGCGGCATTTTAGAGACCCTGTACCAGCAGGCCAAGGTGGAGTCGGTGGAGTATAGCCAGACCATCGACGTAAAGGCCGTGTGTACCCCCAGGATCATCGGCCAACTGGGTCCCCTGGTGGAGGGCTGGCAGCCCCACAAAGAGCCCTGGGAGGACTGACAGGCCAAATGAGACAGGAATGAGACAGAAAGGTGGAGCCTAAGTGACGGAGTACTATATCCCCACCGGACACAGCCAGACGGAGCTGGTGGAAAAGCGCTCCCGCTTCATCGGCCAGGTGTGGCGGGTCTCCTCGGAGGAAGAGGCGCGGCGGCGCATTGAGGAGACGAAGAAACAGCACTACGACGCCCGGCACAACTGCTGGTGCTATCTCATCCGGGACGGGGCCGTGCGCTACTCCGACGACGGGGAGCCCCAGGGCACGGCGGGCCAGCCCATGCTGAACGTGTTCCAGCGGGAGGGCGTGGAGAACGTGTGCTGCGTGGTCACCCGATATTTCGGCGGGGTGCTGCTGGGGGCCGGGGGCCTGGTGCGGGCCTATACCCAAAGCGCCAAGGACGCCCTGGATGCCGCCGGGGTCTCTGTGGTCCGCCGTTGGGTGGCCATGGAGGTGCCCTGCACTTACGCCCAGTTCGAGGGGATGCGCCGGGAGGTGGCCGCCTTCTCCGGCGTGGTGGAGCAGGTGGACTATGGGGCGGACGTGGTGCTGTCCTGTCTGCTGCCCGAGGAGCGTTCCGCAGAGTTTGCCGCTCACGTCCTGGATGTTACCGCCGGAGGGGTGGAGGTCCTGGAGGCCGGAGAGCGCTTTCAGGATGTGCCCTGGAGAGCGGCGAAAGAGGGATAAGCGATTCGGACCGGGAGCTTGTCATTGCGAGGAGGGGCGAAGCCCCGACGCGGTGATCCGTGCTCCTGATCCGAAAGGCTATCCTGCGAGAAAGAACTGCGGGGACGAGAGGACGGATTCCCACGTCGCTTCGCTCCTCGGAATGACAGCCCCGGGTGCCAAACAAAAGACCGACAGAGCTTGCAAACGGGCAGGCTCTGTCGGTTTTTGGTTGGGGGAGAAAATCAGCCGTCCTTTATAAAGCACTCTGCCTCCTGGTCCCACACATAGGACGTACAGGTGTGGTCCCCGTTCAGGCGCAGGATGGCCCGGTCGGTGAGGGAGTATGCGCTGTCGCCGGGGGGGTCGTTGTCCGGCTGTGGGAGGTCTGCGGAGACGGGCTCCCAGGCCGAATTGCCGATCTGGAACAGCTGCAGGTCATAGGTGGAGATATTCTGATAGGTGACGGTGCCCAGATAGAGCACATAGTCCCGCCCGTCTTTGGCGGGGAGAAATTGAAGCTGGACCTGGTCTGCGACGAATTCGTGGCTAGCCACCACAGACAGGTCCTCCGCATCATAGACCACGGCCAGGGTCCGGTCCAGCCCCTCCGAGTGGACCAGGGACGTATACTTGAAGAGGGCACACAGCTCGTCAGACGACGGGGAGGAGAAGTGGCCGTACTGAATGGAGTCCGGCATAAGGTCTCGGGGCTCTTCCTTGCCAGAGCCCACAAAGGGTGCGGCACGCTCTGTCAGCTGCGCCTGAAAATCCTGGACGGGGTCTGCTGTATGCTGCACCCCGCAGGAGGGCAGGAGGAGCATGGCCGCGAGAAATACGCCGCCGCAGGCCGCCGCCAAACACCGCCGGGGCGCTGGATGTATCATCCCCATGAGTATCCCGCCTTTCTGTTTGTCTGACTTTAATATATCAGAACGTCCGACTAAAAGCAAGCGCCGGGAGAAAAGAAAAACAGCCGCCCAAAAAAGGCGGCTGTTTTTAGTTGCCATATTCCATTACACAGCGCGGGTGACCTTACCGGAACGGAGGCATCTGGTGCAGACGTACACGTGAGTGGGGGTGCCCTTCACGATCGCCTTCACGCGCTTCACGTTGGGCTTCCAGGTGCGGTTGGAACGGCGATGAGAGTGGGACACCTGAATGCCGAAGGTGACGCCCTTGTCGCAGAATTCGCATTTGGCCATGTTGCTTACCTCCTCGCTATGAGAATCGCTTATCAAAAAGCCTCGACTGGTATCATACCAGCTTTTGCGGCAGAATGCAAGTCTTTTTTTAAAATAAATAAAAAAGTTTTTGAATGGGATGCTCACAGGGTGGGCAGCTGATCCAGGGAGGCGAAGGTATAGCCCATGTTTTCCCACCGGGTGAGCAGCTCATCCAGGATCTCCGCATTGGTGCGGGAGGTGGCGTGGAGCAGAACGATGGCCCCGCTGTGGATGCGGGGGAGGAGCTTGCCAAATGCCTGCTCGGCCGTGGGCTGGTCGTCTGCGTACCAGTCCACATAGGCCAGGCTCCAGAAGATGGTCTGATAGCCCAGGGCCTGGGCCTGCTTCAGATTTTCCAGGTTATATTTGCCCTGGGGCGGGCGGTAATACCGGGGCATGGTCCGGCCTGTGGTCTGCTGGTAGAGCTGCGCCAGGCTGTCCAGCTCTTTCTGAAAGGCGGCCTGGTCGGCGATGGCGGACATGTCCGGGTGGTGGAAGGTGTGGTTGCCCACGATGTGCCCCTCCTGAGCCATGCGGCGGACTACGTCGGGGGCAGTCTGGACCATATTGCCCACCACGAAAAAGGCGGCGGGGGCGCGGTGCTTTTTCAATGCATCCAGAATGGCGTCGGTATAGCCGTTTTCATACCCGCAGTCAAAGGTGAGATAGATGACTTTCTGGGACGTGTCCCCCAGAAAGCGGGCGTTATATTTGGCCAGCTCCTCCGGGCTGGCATTGCCCACGGGGGCCTGGCCCTCCTGCGGGAAGGACAGCCCCCAGTTGTCTGTGGAGGCGGGGATGGCCGCAGGACCTGCGGCGGGGGCCAGGGGCTGCTGTGCGCCATAACAGACTGCGGCGAGGATCAGACATAGGGCCAGTCCGGCCAGAACAGACCCCTTAGAAGGGCGGAAACGGGACATGGGCATCGACCTCCGGGTGTGATAGATGCCCTTAGTCTGCCCCGATATCCTGAAAACATGCAAAAGACCGCCGCCGCAGGAGCGCCCCTGCAGCGGCGGTCAGGTTAGGAAAATTCAGGTGGTTCAGGCCACGCCAATGGTGATGAGGAGGTTGGCGAAGGTGCGCTTTTCGCCGGTGGAGATGGCCAGCCGCACGCCGGGCTGGCAGCAGGTGTCGTAGAACTCATACCGGCCCAGCTTGCTCAGCTCCATACCGCCCAGCATGGACTGGAACTGGCCGAAGATCTCGGGGGTGGTGCCGTCGGCGGGGTCCATGACCTCCGCCTTTTCGATGTTCACTGCGCTCTGGATGGCCTGCAGCACGTCGGTGACGGTGGGCAGGCCGGGGGTCAGCCCTAAATAGACGGTCTCAGCCTCGCCGCTCTTGGAGTCCAGGGGATAGTTGCCGTCGGCGATGAGGACCTTGTCCCCGTGGCCGCACAGGGCCAGGGCGGCCATGATGTCCGGGTGGATCAGCTTACCTGTGAGCATGTGAAAAACCTCCCTTACATTACTTCTTCTCGTTGTCCCGCAGCTGGCCCAGCTTTCCGCCGGGGTGGCAGCGGACGTACTTCACGGGGTCCCAGTCCTTCTCCACCTGCAGGGCCACGGACAGGGCCTGCAGGGTGAGCAGCTCGGCCAGGACAGAGTTCCGGGGGGCCCGGTTCAGGGGGCCGCCCTCCTGCTTCACGCCGGCCACCAGGAAGGCGTCGCTCTCGTGGGCCAGCCAGCTGTCCGGGTTGCCGGACACGCCGATGACCTTGCAGCCGTTGTTCTTCACGGCCAGGACGGTGGCCTTCAGCTCGCCGGTCTCGCCAGAGTTGGAGATGGCGATGACCACATCCCCGGCCACCAGCTGACCGCAGGAGCCGTGGACGGCCTCGGTGCCGTGGAGGTAATAGGCGGGGTTTCCGGTGGAAGAAAACAGAGAGGCGGCATAGGTGGACACATGGCTGCACTTGCCGATGCCGGTGACGTGGAGCCGTCCGCCGTGGGCCTGGGATTCCAGGATCAGCTGGGCGGCGGCCTCATAGTCCTGGGGGCTGCGGGCCTTTAAAAAGGCGTTGAACTCCTGGTCCACAGCGGCGAAGAACTGAGAAACAGCCTGCTTGCTCTCCTCTTTCAGCATAATGATACACTCCTTTTCGATACTGGTATTCCCGTGGGGGGAGGATAAGGATATTACTTCAAACCGTCCAGAACGGCGGGGTCAAAGCCGGTGTAGCCGCGCTGGAGCATAAAGGCCTGCACCTGATCCACCGTGGGCAGGCTGGGCATAGCGCCCATCTTGGACACAGTGAGGGAGGCGGTGTGGCTGGCGAAGGCCAGAGCCGGGCCCTGGGGCAGGCCGGCGGTGAGGCCGGTGCAGAAGGCGGCCACAAAGGAATCGCCTGCGGCGGTGGGGTCCACCACCTGGGGGGCCTTGACGCAGTCGGTGTGGTGGATGCCGTCCTTGCCTGCCACGATGGAGCCGTTCTCCCCCATGGTAATGATCAGGTTCTCCACGCCCCGGTCATGGAAGGCGCGGGCCACGATGGCCACGTCGTCCATGTTGATGCCGTTGGACACATCGATGGAGTGGTCGGCCAGGATGGCGGCCTCGTGCTCGTTGGGGGAGATATAGGTGGTGCAGGCGAGCAGCTTGTCGGACAGGGGGGCGGCGGGAGCGGGGTTGATCATGACGATGACCCCGGCGTCGTGGGCCCACTGGGCCACCGCCTCGATGACGGGCATGGGCAGCTCGAACTGCATCATCACCAGGTCATACCGGCCGATCTGGTCCTTCAGCCAGGCCAGGTCGTCCACCGTCAGGGTGAAGTTGGCCCCGGGGCAGACGGTGATGCGGTTCTTGGCCCCGTCGTCGGTGACCTCCAGGGTGATGTGGCCCACGCCGGAGGACTCGTTGGGGTCCACGGATACATGGGACACGTCCACGCCGGCGGCGGCGGCGGTGTCGGTCATGATCTTGCCGAAGGCGTCGTCACCCACCTGGCCCACCATGGTGACGTGGGCCCCCAGCCGGGCACACTGCACGGCCTGGTTGGCTCCCTTGCCGCCGGGGGCGGTCTGGAATTTCATGCCGATGACGGTCTCGCCGGAGTTGGGCACCCGGCGGGTGCTGGCGATCAGGTCCATCATAAAGCTGCCGACCACCAGAATATTAGGCTTTTTTAAAGACATAGAAGATTCCTCCCATTATGACGGATATTGCATGAGCGCCCTGAAAAGCTCAGGACGCCCATGTGGTTTGTGCATTACAGCAGGCCCAGCTGCTTGCGGACATACTGCTCCAGATGGATCAGGCTCTCCACCTCGCCCTTGGCGTTCTTGTCCAGCTTGGCGCAGTCGGCGCTGCGGGCAAAGACGCTCATGGGCACGTCCACCAGGTTCTGGTGATACTTGGCGTTGCAGGGATAGATGCGCATCTCGATCATGGCGGCGGTGGTCAGGAAGTCGGCCACCAGGCGGGCCTTGTCATAGTCGGTGTCCTTGTGATCAAAGCACCACTTGTACAGGTCGGGGTGGAAGTTGGCCATCACGCCGCTGTAGCCTGCGGCACCGTGGCACACGCTGTCGAACCAGGACTGGGCGTTGGCGTTGAAGATCTTCAGGGGGGTGCCCTCCACGGCGGCCTGGCGCTCCCGCACCAGCTCGTAGTCGCAGCAGGTGTCCTTCAGGAAGACCATGCGGCCCTGCTGACCGGCCTTGCGCAGGAACTCGGTGGTGACCAGGCGCTTCCAGGGCATGGGGCACTCGTAGATGCCGAAGTCGATCTCGGGATAGCGGTCGAAGATCTCCTGGGCGTTGGCCTCGAACACGGCCTCGCCCTCGTTCTTCTGGTCCAGGCGGTTGGACACCAGCACATAGGCGCCGATGCCGGGGATCTTCATCATGTTCTCGATCTCACGGAACTGGGTGGCCTTGTCATCGGCAGTATGGCCGGAGGCCACCACCTGGATGCGGCCGTCCACCGCCTCGGCGGTGGCACGGGCGATGTCCAGCTTCTCCTGCTCGGTGAGGTAGGCCATCTCGCTGGACTGGCACACGGCGAAGATGCCGGTGCAGCCCTTCTCCACATACCAGTCGCACAGCTGCTGGATGGCCTTGAAGTCGGGCTTGTTGTCCTCGGTCCAGGGGGTGATCATAACGGGCCAAACGCCGGGATTGATGGAAAATGCCATGAAAAATCGCTCCTTCGATAGATATAGATTTTAAAATGCGTACAGCGGGGAAAATCGGCTTACATCAGGCCAAACAGCTTGGGCAGGAACAGCACGGAGTTGGGAACGAAGGTGATGATCAGCAGCACGATGAGCATGACCACGATGGGGCCCCAGATCTCTTTGATCACGTTCTTCAGGGGGGTGCCGGAGATGCCGGAGGTGATGAACAGGCACATACCGAAGGGAGGGGTAGACAGGCCCAGCATCATGTTGAAGATGATGATCAGGCCGAAGTGGATGATGTTCACGTCGAACTGCTGGGCCACAGGCCACAGAATGGGGATGACGGAGGTGTCCACGAACATGCCCAGCACCAGGATGATGATGTTGACCATGATGAGGAAGACGTACTTGCTGTCGGTAAAGGAGGTGATCCAGTTGCCCAGACGGACACCGATCTGCTCCTTGGCGAAGATGAAGGAGATGGCGGAGGCTGCGCCCACCATGATGGAGACGGAGCCGGTGCCCTTCACCGTGTCGAAAATGACCTGCTTCAGGCCCTCCCAGTTCAGGATGCGATAGACCAGAATGGCCACCAGCAGGGCGTAGGCACCGGCGATGGCACCCGCCTCAGTGGGGGTCATCACGCCGGTGTAGATGCCCACCAGCAGGATAACGGGGGTCAGCAGAGCCCAGATGGCCTTGAAGCAATAGCGCAGATAGGCACCCAGGCGGGGAGGGGCGGACTTGGGATAGTTGCGCTTTTTGGAGATGAAGGCCACATAGACGCACAGGCAGACGGCCAGGATCACGCCGGGCATCATGCCGGCCATGAACAGCGCGCCCACAGAGGCGCCGGTGAGCATGGCGTAGATCACGGCGGGGATGGAGGGGGGGAAGATGGGGCCGATGGTGGCGGAGGCGGCGGTGATGGCGCAGGAGAAGCCGTCGTCATAGCCCTCGGCGCGCATGGCGTCGATCTCCATCTTGCCCAGGCCGGAGGCATCGGCCACGGCGGAGCCGGTCATGCCGGAGAACACCAGCGAGGCCAGCACGTTCACGTGGGCCAGACCGCCGGGGAAGCGGCCCACCAGGCCCTTGCACACGCCGAACACATACTCGGTGATCTTGCCGGCGTTCATCACGTTGGCGGCGAAGATGAACAGGGGCACGGCGATGATGGTGGTGTTGGTGAAGATGGCCTCGATGGTCTTTTGGGCCACCAGGTGCAGCTGGCCCTCCTGGCCGGTGATCATGCCGATAAAGCTGTTGCCGTCCACCAGACCGTCGGTGAGGAAGTACATGGTACAGGCGGCGATCATGCCCGTGGGGATGGGCATCCGCAGCACGAACATCAGGACGAAGCAGATGAGGAATACGATCAGAGGAAGGTTATCCAGCATTACTTGTCACCTCCATAGTCGATGTGGCCTGGGGAATTTTCATCTCCGTCAGGCCGTCCAGGTCCTCCTGGGCCAGAGAGGCCTCGATGGCCTGCTCGGCCTCGGATTTAGAGGCTTCCAGCATCATGTCGGCATACTTCTTGCTGCCGGCCAGAACCATGATCTCCTCATAGAGCTCCATGACGGCATAGGCCACGATCAAGGCCAGAAAGACCACATAGGGCATAAAGACGATGGTCTTGGGCCACTTCAGCAGGGTGGTCAGCTGCTGGCGCTCCATCAGGCCCCAGACATAGTTCAGGGAGGGCAGGAAGGTGACCAGGCAGGTGAAGGTGATAAGGATATTGCCCAGCATGGCAGTGATGGCCTTGCCCTTCACGTTCATCTTGTCATAGACCAGGGTGAAGGTGACGTGGCCGTTGAGCCGCTGGCAGTAGCATGCGCCCAGCATGACCAGCCACAGGAAGCAGGACTGCTCCACCTCGGTGGTCCATGCCTGGGGCAGCTTTACAACATAGCGCATGAATACCTGGAAAACGAACACCAGGAACAGCACCGTAAAGGCCGCTGCCGGGATGTACTTTTCCACGCAGTCGCGGATAAAACCGCCGACTTTTTTCATCGTGTTCGCTCCTTTCAAAATTTTCTTCGGGGCAGCCCGCAGGATGGCCCGGAATTTCAAACGGATTTCAGGGAGGAAAAGTTGTTTTTGACACTTAAAAACGGGGGCCGGGACTATCCCAGCCCCCGTTGGGGATATCTGTGCGGGGAGAACTTAGGCCATGGCCTGGATCTCGGCCAGCAGGTCCTTGTCCCAGCTGTCGGAGATGGGGTCGTTCAGATAGGTGTTCAGCACGTGGTCGGCGAAGGCGGCAACATCGGCCTCGTAGATGCTCAGGCCCTGCTCCTTCAGGAAGTCCTGAACCTCGCTCTCGGTCTTCAGGTTCTGCTCGTCGCAAGCCTTGCGGCCGGCCTCAACGGCCTCCATGACCCAGCCCTTCTGGGTGTCGGTCAGCTTGTTCCAGGTGTTCAGGTTGATGGTGGGCCACACGGAGTCCACCAGGTGGTTGGTCAGGGAGATGGACTTCTGGACCTCATAGAACTTGGCGGACTGCACGGTGGGCAGGGGGTTGTCCTGGCCGTCAACGGTGCCGGTCTGCAGGGCCAGATACAGGTCGTTGAAAGGGATGGCGGTGGGGTTGGCACCCATGGCCTTGCCCAGGAACACCCAGGCGTCGGAGTTGGGCATACGCAGGTTCACGCCGTTCAGGTCCTCGGGGGTCTTGATCTGCTTGTCCTCGGACAGGGAGACCTGACGGGTGCCCAGGTAGTAAGCGCCCAGGGGCAGGATGCCCTGCTCGTCGGCGATCTTCTGGAAGACTTCCTTGCCGATGTCGCCGTTGAGCACCTTGGTCATGTGGTCATAGCTCTGGAACACATAGCCGGCGGTGAACATGGACACCCAGGGGGAGCCGTCGGTCAGCCAGGAGGCGGAGGAGTAGATCAGATCCACGTCGCCGTTCTTCAGGGCATCGTGCTCGGTGTCCTGGCCATACAGGGAGCCGGAGTCATAGCACTCCACAGTGATGTTGCCGCCGGAGATCTCCTCCAGAGTGTCCTTAAAGACCTTCTGGGCGGCACCGTGGGCATCGGTGGGCACAGCGGCGATGGAGAAGACCAGCTTGACGGGGTCGCCAACGTCTTCGGCGTTGGTGGAAGTGCTGCCGGAAGCGGTGCTGCCGGAGCTAGAGGCGGCGGGGGCGTTCTTGCTGCCGCAGGAGGCCAGCAGGCCGACCATCATGACGGCGCTGAGGCAGAGGGCGATGCTTCTTTTCCAGTTTTTCATGTAGATCCTCCTAAATCCAAAATGGTACCTATTTTTCCAAACCGGGCTCTCCACCCGGAGTAGAAACGAAGAAAGAGTTACCGATAAATGCGCTCCCGCATTTTCAGGGCGGCGTTTTGCAGAATGCCCGCGCACTCCAGCAGCTTCTCGTCCGTCATGGAGACGGAGGGGCCGGAGGTGCTCACCCCGGCCACCAGCTGTCCGGCGGCGTTATAGACGGGTACGCCCACACAGCGGATGTTGGGGTCCCGCTCGCCGTTGTCGATGGAATAGCCCCGGCGGCGGGTGATGCGCAATTCCTCCAGAATGCCGTCCAGATCGGTGATGGTGTTGGGCTGATACTTGGTGCGCTCCTCGGGGATGTGGGAGGGCCACTCCTCCTCGGGCATATGGGCCAGGATAGCCTTGCCGATACCCGTGCAGTAGAAGGGAGCGGTTTCGCCCAGAATATCCCGATAGGGCAGCACCCCCAGCCGGTCAGCCGGGTGGGCCACATAGAGATAGAGAACGTTGGTGCCATAGGGCAGACCGAAATAGACGATCTCGCCGGTGCGGCTGGCCGTCTCCACGAGAATGTCGTACACGGCGTTGGGATAACCCAGATTCTGGTTGATGATGAAGGCGTACTCCAGAATTTTCAGCCCCAGGGTATACCGCCCATCGGGCAGCCGCTGGAGATAACCCATAGAAGTGAAGGTGGACAGGATGTTGTGGATGTTGGATTTGGTCACGCCGATGCGGTTGGCCAGCTCCGTCACGCCCAAAACGGGCTCTTGAATGGTGAAGCAGGAGAGAATGTTCAACGCCTTGGCCAGGGATTTGACCTTGGGTTCAGCCCGTCCGTCCATATGCAGCGCCTCCTTTTATAAGTTCTGCAACAGAGAACAGCATCCTCTCTTTTGCGAACTCATTATATAAGTTTTGACGAATAAAGGCAATAGATGAAATTTTTTTCGGCGGAATCCCCACAAGTTGGGTAAAAACGGCGTTAAAAACTGACCGATGTTCTGCAATAAAAAACACTGTTTGCGTGGTTTTTGACATCGGTCCTTTTCCGGCCCTTGCCAAGGCCGGGGCCTGTCCGTATAATGGGGGCAGCAGCGGGCCCAAGGGGCCCGAAATCAGGAAGGAGCGCACCGCCATGATCTTTGACAGTCTGAAAAATTTAGAGCAGTATAAAACCGTCCATCCCCGTATCTATCGGGGCCTGCAGCTGCTGCGGGACACGGATTTTGCCGCCCTCACCGAGAGCCGGTATGAGGTGGAGGGGGAGGACCTGTTCTTCTTTCTCCAGGACTATGAGACCCGCCCGGTAAACGACACTCCGGAGGCCCACCGGAAGTATGCCGACATCCAGTTCGTCCTGTCCGGCCGGGAGAAGTTTGATGTGGCCCCTCTCCAGGACATGACCGAAGAGGTGGAGGCCCACCCGGACCGGGATTTGTGGCTCTATCACGGCCCGGCCAGTGCCAGCTTCGTGCTGGAGGGGGACAAGTTCATGGTGGCCTTCCCCGGCGATGCCCACGCCCCCTGTATTGCCGTGGATGCCCCGGAGCAGGTCCACAAAGTGGTGGTGAAAGTCAAGCTGTAAGCGCATAAAACAGTGCGCCCTGTTCTGCCATAAGACCGGCGGAACAGGGCGCATTGTTTTTTATTGTTATTTTTTAAGTGATTTCACGGCGGTGGGGGCGGACCGGTGGAGGGATTGCTCATAGGTCATGGACAGGAACTGCCGGTAGAACACCCCGCCCACCCCGGCAGTGACCAATTCCGTGACGGGGAAGGTGAGCCAGAACCAGTTCAGGCCGAAGCGGGAGAACAGAAAGCCCAGGGGGACAAAGAGCACCACCGTGCGGATGATGGTCAGCAGAGAGCTTTTCAGCCCGAAGCCGATGGCCTGGAAAAACACGGGGAACAGCAGGGCCAGCACCTGGGGCAGGAAACTGACCCCCACAAAGCGAAAGCCCACCCGGACCATCTGCACGGGGAAAAACTCGAATACCAATGCCCCCAGAAACATCATCCCCATGCCGAACAGGGCGGATACCTTCATGGTGCTTTTGCACCGCTCCGGTTTGCGGGCGGCATAGTTAAAGCTGATGACGGGCACGATGCAGGTCTGCATGGCCCCCAGAGGGATAAAGAAGAAGGTCTGCCACTTGTAATAGAGGCCCAGGGCGGTGACCGCCTGGTCGGAGAAGCCCGCCAGGATCAGGTTCAGCCCCAGAATGTAGAAGGTGTAGGCCGATTGCATGAGCATATTAGGAAAGCCCAGACGGAGGACAATAGGGACGGCACGGAGGCAGACCCGCCGGGCGGGGGCGGGGTAGAAGCCGCCCCGGGACACGATGGCGGCGGCCACAAACTGTCCGGCCACCGTGGCGATGGCCGCCCCGGCAATGCCAAGCCGGGGCAGACCCAACAGGCCAAAGATGAGCAGGGGGTCCAGGACGATGTTGGTCACGGCTCCGGCGATCTGGGCGGCCATGGGGGTTTTCATGTCCCCGTTGGCCTGGTGGACCTTGGTCCACACGCTCTCTAAAAACAGCCCCGTGCTGAAAAGACACACGATGCGGCCATAGGTCACCACGTCCCGGATGACATCCGGCGACTGGGAGGACACCCGGGCATAGAGGGGCATAATGCACCAGCACACTCCGGCAAATACCAGCCACATGATAAGGGCCATGGGGGTGGCCACCCCGGCGTATTCCTCGGCCTGCTTTTTCCGACCGATGCCTAACCGGGCGGCCATCACCGTGTTCACCCCCACGCCGGTGCCCACCGCCAGGGCGATCATCAGCAGCTGGAGGGGATAGACGATGGAAAGGGCGGTCAGACCCGAGTCGGCATATTTGCCCACGAACAGGCTGTCTACAATATTATAGAGGGCCTGGATCAGCTGGGCCAGCATCACCGGCGGGGCCAGCCGCAGCAAAATTTTGCCGATCTTCTCCGTACCGAACAGTTTCATAAGCTCCATAGACAACAGGCCCTGCCTTTTCTGAAAATCTCTGTAGACGGGATTATAACAGAAGCGGCCAGGTTGTCAATGGGAAAATAAAAAATGCCCTGTCCGCCTGACAGCGGACAGGGAAAAGACAGCTCACTTGGCGGTGTCCAGGATCGAGGTGAAGGTGACATAGCGGTCCATCCGGCTGCCGATCCAGGCGATGGCCTTGCCCATGGTGGCGGCGGCCAGCACGGTGCCAATGCCTAAGCCGTCCAGACGGCCCAGGAAGAACAGAGTCATGACGGCGGTGGTGCCCAGGCAGATGAGGTCGAAGGACACCTTGATCCGGGCATAGGGCCAGCCGGTGATGGCGGCCAGTTCCCGGGGGAACAGGTCGGTGGGGATGATGGGCATTTTGCACCGGTTGGACAGGGCGATGCCAAAGCAGATGAGAAGATAACTCAGGGCGAAGTACGTCACCCGCAGGGGCAGGTTTACCGGCAGCCGGTCTGTCCACAGCTGATGCAGGTCCAGCATCTTGCCGAAGAAGAAGCCCACTACAAAACTGAACAGATAGGGGATGACCAGCTTTTTCCGCAGGACCATCAGGGACAATATCAGGGCCCCCTGGAACAGATAGGTCCAGGTGCCCAGGGTGAAGAAGGGCAGCACCAGGGAGAAGGCATAGGGCACACTGGAGATGGCTGAGATGCCGGAGCCGGAGCGGAGCATCAGCAGCACACCCAGGCTGTTGATGACGACGACGACCGCCAGGGCGGCCTCGCCACGCACTACGGGGAGGGTACGGGCAGAACGGGCAATCGTTGGGGAGGAAACCATGAGACACGCTCCTTTTTCAGGTTTTCTAAATCAAGAGGGCTGAAACCCTACCCTAATAGAGTAGTCCCGGAAAAAGTATTTGACAAATGAATTCTTTTGTGTGTTACAATAGATTTTATCTATAGAATGGAGGGCGGCATATGAATCTCATCCATCTGCGCTATTTTGTGGAGCTCAGCCGCACGGGGAGCTATACCCAGGCGGCCCGGCGGCTGTGCATCACCCAGCCCAGTCTGAGCCATGCCATGGCCCAGCTTGAGGAGGAACTGGGGACGGAGCTGTTCCGGCGGCAGGGGCGGACCACCGCCCTTACCCCCTTGGGGGAGCAGTTTTTGACCAGCGTTCACCAGAGCCTGGACATTCTGGACAGAGGGATCGAGGAGGTCCGACAGGCCGCCCGGGGAGCGGGACTGCTGCGCATCGGCATGGTCCGCCCCCTGGCGGTGGAGCTGGTGCCCCGATTGGTGGGAGCTTTTTTAAAGGACAGGCCGGAGGGGGAAGTGCGGTTCACCTTTCACACCGACGTGACCCACGCCCTGCTGGCCCGGCTGGAGGCGGGGGAACTGGATGCGGTGTTTTCCTCTCCGCCGCCGGAGCAGCTGGGTTTATCCAGCTGCTCCGTGGGGCGGCAGGACCTGGTCGTCATCGTGCCGGAAAACCACCCACTGGCCGGGCGGAAGGAGATCGACCTGGGGGAGATTCTGGACACGCCCCTGGTGGCCTTCTCCCAAAATACCGGTCTGCGGGATGTGGTGGACGGCCTGTTTGCCCGGGTGGGCCGGGTGCCCGTCCCCGCCTATGAGACGGAGGAGGACGAGGCCATTGCCGGATTGGTGGCCGGGGGCTTTGGGGCGGCGGTGGTGCCGGACATGGAGCTGCTCAAGCGCCTGCCGGTGCGGGCGCTGTCCATCCGCACTCCGGCATGGGAGCGGAAGTTCTGTCTGGTGTGGGATGACCGCCGCTCCACCCCCCTGCTGGAGCGATTCTGCCGCTTTGCGGCCGGGCAGGGGGAGAGCGTCATCCGGGAATAGAACGGCAGTCAACCTCGAAAGCGGCGCCACGTTTCCCAACGCTGTTCTTGTGAAACGACATGGTCAGATAAAATGGAACGGTCTCCTACTTCACCGCCGCATTGCGGTCCGCCTTCTTCTCTTCCCGCTTCATGCGCCAGACGGCGAGCGTGCGCACGAGCAGAACGGTGACGAGTGCCAGACGCACATAGTCGTACAGAATACCGATGAAGTAGTAGGGGGAGAACTGGCTGTAGTTGTGCAGATCCTTTGTCCACAGCGGCATGATGCCGTAGCGCATCAAAAGGGGCAGCAGGACAAACGCAGCAAGCCAGCCGGCCACAAGCCATGAGACCTCTTTTTTCGCTGCGGGCAGCTTGAGCGTTCGGTAGGAGCACACCGTGCAGATGATCATCACAAGCATAACGAGGAACTGCACCCACGCAATGAAAAGGCGCATATAGTTCATCTGCGCGGTCCAGATGGGGGTCATAAAGATGGTCGTCCACGAAAGGCCGGTCGCAAAGCGGAGGTAGAGATCGAGGCAGAGATAGACCGCCCAGCCGCAGAAGAGACCGGCATGCCGCTTCACCGCAAAGCAGATGATGCCGCAGATGAAAAACGGTGACGCAAGCAGCAGCCCCGCCAGTAGATCGCCGACGAGCAGCAGGCAGAGGATCGAAATGACTGCGCCGGTACACAGTAAAACGGTTCCTGCGACGGTGCAGCGCTCTTTCCGCTGGGGTGCCGCCTGCTGCGGGGGAAAGGAGGCGGACGCAGCCTGTGCCGCAGGTGCAGAGCCTGCCTTTGCAGTGTTCTCGCCGCACACAAGCTCGTCAAGGGTCACGCCAAACAGCTCAGCGAGCTTTAAAAGCTTGTCGAGCTCGGGAATAGAGGTGTCGGTCTCCCATTTGGATACGCTCTGGCGTGAGATGTCCAGTGCGTCGGCAAGGTCGCCCTGTGACCAGTTTTTCTGTGTGCGCAGGCGCGCGATGTTCGCTCCAAGTGTCATAGATGGAGGTCCTCCTTTGCAGATTTTCTGCATTCAGTTTACCAAAAGGGGTGCAAAAAGTCCACCAAGCGGGGTTGAAAGGTTAGCAACCAGCAGTTGCACCTCATAAAAAGGGCGGAAAAACGACCGTTTTGATAAAAATTTGCATTTACTGGGGATACAGCTTCCTACACTTCCCGAGATCCTGAGACAGGAAGAGGGTCAGGATGTTCTGTGTTAGGACTTGCGTTTTTGCGGGGAATGCGCTATAACAAGGGCACAAAAACCGAGGAGTTGATCTTGTTATGGAGGAACGCACTGACCGGCGGCGCATCTGGGCGGAGAACGCCGCCATCTTCTTTTTAGGGGCCTTTGCCCTGTTTTTGTTCTGCGTCAGCTTTTTTCCCAGTCTGGCGGCGGCCCGGCGGGTGCAGGCATCCCTGGAGATGGGGCGGATGGTGGAGCGGGCCTTCTCGGTGGCCCTGTTTTTCCTGGCCACCCGGCTCTATCGGCGGCTGCGGACGGCCTATCTTGCGGCCATGGGCATCTTTGTGCTGCATCTGCTTCGGGGACTGACGGCCCGGCCAAGCCCCCTGTGGACCATGGCGGTGGATGCAGTTCTGCTGGCCCTGTTTTTTCTGTGGCGGCGGGACTTCCGCTGCCCCTCCGGCAAGGCCACCCAGAAAAAGACCGCCCTGTTTGCCCTTCTGGCGGTGGCGGCGGTGCTGGCCAACGTGGGCCTGACCTATCACCAGCTGCGGCTGAGCGCCGCACCGGGGACGCACATCAGCTTAACGGACAGCTTCGCTCTGGGCCTGGGCATGATCTTCGGCCTGGGGGACCGGTCCGCCGTACCCGGTGGCATGGGGACGCTGCTGTTCTGGTTCAGCTGGTGCTGTATTTTAATCGCCCTGGCCCTGGCGCTGCGCCCCTGGATGCAGGGACAGTCCATCCAGGCCCGGCAGCGGCAGCACGCCCGCACCCTGCTGAATCTGTACAGCCAGAACCCCTGCTCTTATCTGGCTCTGGAGGACGACAAAAGCCTGTATTTCGGCAGAACGGTGGACGGGGTGGTGCCCTATGGCACCGTGGGGGACACGGTGGTGATAAACGGCGACCCGGTGTGCGCCGACGGGGATTTTCCGGCCCTGCTGGCAGAATTCACCGACTTCTGCCGCTCCACCGCCCACCGGATGATCTTTTTGGGGCTGACCGACCACTTCATTGAGGAGTACCGCCGCCAGGGCTTCGGCACAGTGAAAAGCGGGGAGGAGGCCCGGTTCCATCTGGCCGACTATGAGATCAGCGGCAAAAAGGGCGCCAAGATGCGCATGAACATCAATCACGCCAAAAAGGCCGGGGTGACGGTGGCGGAGTACAGGCCCCTGGCTGCCCGGGACCTGGCTCTGGAGGAGGAGCTGGACCGGGTGACCCGGGAGTGGCTGGGCCAGAAGAAGAGCGACCTGCTCCGCTTCACCATGGGCACCGTGGGGCTGGACGACCCCATGGACAAGCGGTATTTCTACGCCAAAAACGACGGGGGCAAGGTGGTGGCCTTCATCGTCTTTGTGCCCTTTCTGGGCAAGAAGGGCTATATGGCCGACGTGACCCACCACGGGAACGACGCCCCCGGCGGCGTGATGGAGACCATCATCTACGAGGCCTTTCAGGCGTTCAAGGCGGAGGGCGTGGAGTATGGAAGCCTGGGCGTGGCCCCCCTGGCGGGGCTGGACCGGGAGAGCCGGAACCCGGTGGAGCGGCTGCTGGACTTTGTCTATGACCACCTGAACGACTGCTATGGCTTCCGGGACCTGTTCCGGGCCAAGGAGAAGTACAGCCCCACGGAGTGGGTGCCCTCCTACTACGCCTATCTGCCCAAGCTGCCCAGTCCCTCCATGCTGTATGCCGTGGTGGAGATCCAGAATCCCAAGGGCATCCGGGGCTATGTCAAGTCCATGGTCACCGGGGAGGCCCGGCGCATCGCCGCCGCCCTGGCCCGGGAGAAAGAGAAGCATCTATGAATGCCGGCGGCTATGTGGAGACCCAGGGGGCCAGGCTCTATTACCAGGACTGGGGGGCGGGGGAGCCGGTGCTCCTCCTCCACGGAAACGCCCAGAGCCACCGGGTGTTCCGGTGGTACCTCCGACAGCTGAGCCCCCTGTATCGGGTGCTGCTGATGGACAGCCGGGGCCACGGTCTGTCCCGCCACCGGGAGGGCCGGCGGGAATTTTCCACCGCCGACATGGCCGGGGACGTGGCCGCCCTGCTGGACAGCCTGGAAATATCCCGGTGCGCCATCATCGGCTTCAGCGACGGGGCCAACGTGGCCCTGGAGTTTGCCGCCCGCTTCCCGGGCCGGGTCCGGGCGGTGGTCTCCGTCAGCGGCAACGCCCGGCCCGAGGGGCTCATCTGGCCCCTGCGGCTGTTTGCCCGGGGGGAGTACGCCGCCGCCCGACTTTTGGAGCGGCTGCCCCTGCCGGGGGCGGGTCTGCGGCGCTTTTTCGGGGAAAAACGGCAGCTGGCCGCCCTGCTGTGCCGCTCGCCCCAGTTGGGAGGGCGGGAGCTGGGCTGCATCCAAGCCCCGGTGCTGCTGCTGGCCGGGACCCATGATCTGGTGCGCACCGCCCACACCCGCTGGATGGCCGCCGCCATCCCGAACAGCCGCCTGGACCTGCGCCCCGGCGGCACCCACGGGGCGTTCTTCCGCCAACGGGAGGACTATCTGGCCCGTATTTTGAACTTTTTCCGGGAAAACGGCATAAAATAAGAAAGAAAAAAGACCTGCGTCGATGATCGTTCCGGTCAAGTGTACTGTCATTGCGAGGCCGATTCCCCTTGTCAAGGGGAAATGTCCCGAAGGGACAA
>OLFU01001555.1_pt1 | contig 21801 bp, 20 predicted proteins | sample 1605161 | NCBI WGS metagenome assembly OLFU01 (sample SAMEA3888914, study PRJEB22519) | human gut metagenome | biome: human gut; feature: human-associated habitat; material: faeces | place: Denmark | collected 2011
TTTCCGGCATTTCAGCCATGTGTCAGAGGAAATGAGTGCTTCATGGGGAGCGATAGGGCTTGCCCTCGGCGCGTTTCCTGTCCATGAACTGGTAGACCGGTTCATCTAGCGGTGCGGTCTGCAAATAGACGCTCATAACAAGAAAGAGTGTCCGCCGTAAAGACGATGCACCAATTTTGCTCATGGATTTGTGCCTGCCGGTCACATCGCCGGAATCATTTGGCGGAGCATCCAGGCCAGCGTAGGCCACGAGCGCTTTCTTGGAATAAAAGCGGCGCACATCCCCGATTTCAGCTATGAGCTGCGGCCCCAGAGTCGGGCCTACGCCGAACATGCCCATGACAACGGGATATTCCGGCAGCATGGAAGCCAATGATTGCATTTCGTGTTTGAGAGCCGCAAGTGCGGCAGAGGTCGCTCTGAGCTGCGCAACCGCCTGTTCCATGAGCAGCTTGGTCGTTTCAGATTTCGGTATGACGTCAATGTGTCCGCAGGTCTCGGCGTGAATGGTATGCGCTTTTTCTTCGCTGAAGTTGTAGCCGTGCTTCCTGCACCAACGCAGGTATTTGCTTGTGAAAGCCCTTTCGGATTTCTCGCTGACGCAGCGGCAATGCCAGAATTCAGCCACAAAATCCACCCACTTTTCACTCCCATCCCCACGGATTGGACTTGAAAACAGACGGTTGGCGTTTGGACACACCGTATCCAGCAGCGAGATCAAATTGTCCTTCAGAACCATCTGCACCTTGGAATACTGCCGGTACTGGCGGTAGCAGTTCTTCAGCAGCAGCCGGGTATCTTCCTCTGGAATATACCTCGGCAAAGTAAGCCAGCGGTCAAGGCCATAGTTAGCCAGTTTGACAGCATCCTTCCTATCGGTTTTGACACGCCGTAATTCGTTGTTCCCGTAGTCATGCACCAGCTTTGCATTGACAACGGAAACATATAGTCCCGCGTTGTGGAGCAGCTTTGCCACCGACGCATGATAATTTCCTGTGGCCTCCATGATCACGCGAGTCTCACCGTCCAGGCTTTTGAGCTGCCTTGCCAGCTTGCTCAGTTCACTGCCGGTGTGACGGACTTCAAAGGGTGAGATGACGACCTCTCCAAAGGGACGCATGACGGCAATTGTGCTCCTGCCTTTGGAAATGTCGATGCCAACAGAGTTCATTTGCATTCCTCCAACACGAATTTGCAACCGGAATCCATCTTTTTCTCATTGCCGATTCAATCTATTGGGTGACACGAACTCCAAGGCTCAACCTGCTCAAATCGAACGCTGCAATAAGGGGATGGCTGACAGTCTTTGTTACGGACATAGAAGCCCAAGGAGGCATTGGTCAGCCAGTTGCTCCCCTTATTGTAGCTTAGGCATGAGATGGAAAGAAAGCCGGACTGGCTGCCCGGCTTTCCTGTCCAAATTTATTGTAATAGGAGGCATTGCATGACGGAAGCACAGCTCAGCAATGCCATGGATGCTTATGGCTCCACGGTTTACAGGCTGGCCCTGACCCGGATGCAGAATATCGCCGATGCGGAGGACGTGTATCAGGAGGTGTTCCTCCGGCTGTGGAAGCAGGCGGCGGAGGACTGGGATGGAGACCGTGCCAAGGCATGGCTTATCCGCACAACGCTGAACCGCTGCGCGGATCTGCACCGGTTCCGCCTGCGGCGACCGGTACTTTCTTTCGCGGAGATACCGGATCTGGCGCAACCGGAGGACGAGAGCCGGGAGCTGTGGGAAGCGGTGAGCCGCCTGCCGGAAAAGGCCCGGACGGCGGTGCATCTTTATTACGCCGAGGGGTATTCGGCGGAGGAGATCAGCCAACTGATGCACATTCCCGCCGCCACGGTCCGAACCCGGCTCCACCGGGCCCGCAAGCAGCTGAAAGAACTTCTGGGAGGTATTGACGATGAAACGTGCGTATCACGATCTGATGGAACAAATTTCGGTCCCCAGCGGGCTGAATGACCGGGTGCTGCAAACGGTCCGGCAGGAGGCGGCCGGTGTCGGAACGCGGTGGAAACGGACGGCGCTGCGGGCGGCGGTGTGCGCTGCCTGTGCGCTGGCTCTGGTGCTGGGGACAGTGCGGCTTGCGCCCCGTTCGGCAGAGGAACCCGGACTGCCCCAGCTTACCTACGGCTTTGGTCTGACGGCCTATGCCGCCGACATTGGGGAGACCATCGTCCCCAATGCCAACGGCGGGTTGGCGCTGCGCAGCGGCACCGGGATCTGGGACCCACTGCAGGGGTATTTTACCGGCTGCCTGTTTCAGGTGACCGGAGAAAATCTTCAAAAGGTGACTTTGTCTGTGGACCGGGGCGGACTGTACCGCAGCGAGACCCGAAAGGCTTTGTCTAATGATGAGGTGCAGGCGCTCTGGCAGGCGGAGGAGAACGGGGAACTGGTGTGCAGTGTCTACGGCGCAGACGAGGGCGCGCCCATGAATGCTGATGTCATGACGGCTTTGGGCAGCGATGTGACCGTGGACTATGATTCTTCGGCCAGCTATGGCTTCTGGGTGCCCCCGGAGGAGCTGCCAACGGCGAGCGATGACATGAAGCAGGATACGTGGGACAGCATCGACACCTTTAACGGAGCGCATCTGACGGTGGAGGCCACTTTCCTGGACGGCAAAACAGAAAGTCGGACCTACACCCTCTCCACCGGCCGTCTGCGGCTGGACCGGTATGAAAACGGGACATGGACGGTCCTGCCCCAGCTGGCCGGGGACGAGGAGGCGTACGTTTACGGCATTTATGCCGTCAGCGAAGAGGAGAGCCGCTGGTTTCAATGGCCGGTGGAGGGCAACAATACCATCAGCCTCAGCAACCCCTTCGGAGCCAGATGGAATCCCGGCGGACAGGGGAAAACCGTCCACAATGGGATCGACATTCCAGCCGAACGGGGAACCCCGGTGCTGGCGGCGGCGGACGGCACCGTGACGGAGACCGGCTTTGACACGGAACGCGGGAATTACCTGATGATCGACCACGGCGATGGACTCGCCACACTGTACGCCGCGTGCAGCAAGGTGAATGTGAACGAGGGCGATCCTGTAAAGGCGGGGACGCCGATCGCCGCCATAGGCAGCACGGGAAGGTCCACCGGTCCGCACCTTCATTTCGAGGTCCGGCAGGACGGTATTCCTCAGAATCCCACGGCCTATTTCGACGCGGACGATCGATCGACCCTGCGGATGGGATAAATGGGATAAATAGGCAGCGCCCACGGCGAAAGCCGTGGGCGCTGAGGCTGTCGATAAAGTGATAAATTTTCCGCGACGGTAAGGAAGGGTGTGCGCGGGAAACCCAAGAAGGGTGTCCCGCGCCATTAAAATCCTAAGTTTTCAGAACTTTTATGAAGTTCTGAAAACTTGCTCAGCGGGGAGAAAAAACTTTTTCGACACGCTGAGTGCCCACGGCGAAAGCCGTGGGCGCTGATGCTTTTATTCGGCTTCCGCGTAGATCCCGCCTTCACCAGCCCACCACATGGCATCATACAACTGCTCAAGATCGGCGCAGGAGCCGGCGTAATCCTTCACATCGTCATAGAGGGGACAGGGCTTGCCGTGGGAAAACCGCTCATTATAGTCAGCGACGATCTGAGGCAGGTCTTGGTTCAATTCCTCCACCGTCAGCACACGGGACCAGGGCTGGCTGTTCTCATCCTGAAACGCACATTCTATTTCGTCCAGATTGCCGACGATTGCCAGCACCGCCGCCATGTCCTGATAAAGGCCCTTTTCAGAGTCTCCCATTTTACCGGAAGTCTGGGGGACGGAGAAATTCAGCGTCAGGCGGTAAGGTGCGGAGGAGGTGTGCAGCTCCAGCGTATAGCTGCCGCAGGTGTCGAACCGTAAGGCGTTGAGTACCTGGCCCACGGCGGGGGCGTCCCCCACATAGGGCGTTTGGGCCTGATAGATTCTGTCGATCTGCGGCGAGATCTCGACACCACCCTGCCAGATCAGTTGATCGGCCACCCAAACTTCCCGCACACCATCCAGCGAAATATGCTCCCAATGGTCGGAGGCATCATGAAGGAATGACGGCAGGATCTGCCTTGCGCTGACACGAACGATGCCGTTTTTGTTTTCCACCATCCAGTGACTGTAGGCAATATCAGACCATTCGGAATAGAAATGCAGATCCAGCTGCCCCGGCACATTTGTGTGAGCCGTCCAGTTGAGATTCTCCCAGTAGTCCCAGTTGGCAGGCTCCCCGATGATAAACAGCTTTGCCGCAACACCTACCGCGAACAGCAGCACCGTGACGGCAACTGCCGCCGCCACACGCCGCCAGCCCCGGCGCTTCACTTTTTTTAGATAGTCCACCTCTTTTGCGTCCTCTGGGGCCGCCTGCTTCGGCGCGCCTGCCAGCGCCGTCCGAAGCTGGGCGCAGTCCGGACACTCGGACAGATGACGCTCCACCGCTGTATTGCTCTCTGGGGAGGTGAGGCCCTCCACATAGGAGGGGAGCAAATCCCGCACCACACCGCAGGTCAGATCATTTTTCATCGTCGCAGCCTCCTTGCTTCAATCGTTCCTTGCCCCGGTAAAAGGTCACTCTGGCCCAGGTCTCCGTTTTGCCTAAAACGTCTCCGATCTCCCGGAAGGACAGCCCACCGAAGGCCCGGAGGTAGACCACCTCCCGCCCCGGCTCCGGTAATTCATGGACCCGCCGCAGCATGTCTAACTGCCCGGAGCGGCTGACGGCCTCCTCCTCGGCGGAGGGCACCAGCGGCAGCTCTGCTTCCTCAGGAAGCTCCGTTTCCCGGTTGGCCTTCCGCAAATGCTGATACCACAGGTGCTTGGCGATCTGGCACAGCCAGACGGACACCTTGCAGCTGCCGTCGAACCGGTCGATGGACCGCACTGCCTGATAAAAGGTCTCTTGGGTCAGTTCCTCCGCCGTCTGGGGGTCCCGGCATTGGGAGAGCAGAAATTTGTAGACCGTCTGCGCGTGCTGGCGGTAGACGGTATCCAGATCCTTCACGGAGTTTCTCCCCCTTTCAGCGGTGTTTTCATCTGCTATATCCGTTTGGGGCGCGGTTTGTTACAGCGTTGGAAAAAGATTTTGAAAAAAAGGAGCCATACGGCTCCTTTTGCGATGCTCAGAAGGTTTCAGACTGGACCAGTTCCTCGTAGGAACGGATGTAATAGTCGCACAGACGCTGAATCTCCGGTTGATCCTGCTCCGCCGTGGCCTCATAGACCCCGGCCACCCGGAAGCCTGCTGCCTTGGCGGTGCGGATGGCGTGGAGGGCGTCCTCAAATACCACGGTGTCCCTCTTGTTGGACTGGAGCCGCCGCATGGCCATCTCGTAGATGTCGGCGCTTTCAGATTTGTGATTTCCCGCGTCGGCGGAGGTGACGATCCCCCGGAAATAGTGGTCGATGCCTGCCGTTTTCAGGGCCTTTTCCGTCAGCCGCCGATGGGTGGCGGTGGCCACATACATCCAGACCCCCTCCATTTTCAAAATGGAGAGAAATTTTTCCAGACCCGGCTTGGGCCGGACCTGGCTGGAATAAAACGTCTCCATCCGCTGAATGATCTGGTCGATGATCTCCTGCTGGGACCACGGCAGACCGCAGATCTCCCGCAGATAGGGAATCACGTCGCAGTCCGCTAAGATGTGGAGCATCCGGTCCTGCTCCGGTGTGGCGGAAATACCCGCCTCCTTTAAAAACGTGGGCCCCAGCTCCCGCCAGGTGGGCATGGAGTCCAGCAGGGTCCCGTCCATATCAAAAATCGCGCTTTGTAACCGCATTGATGACCTCGATCTCCGTAAATTTTGAAACTTACAGCATATGCGCCGATAGAGCGCAGATGAAAAAACTGGTATTTTATTGTTCGTTACTGCCGATCCAATAGCACCCTGCACCTATGATAGCAGCTAAAAATTCAATTGCCTTGAGATACATATCATAGCTATGCCAACCAATGATAAAACCAGATAATATATAAATCACTGCAAATACAACTACCGAAATAACCGCCCGCTTTATTTCATTTTTCATCAAAGAAATATCCTTTAAAATTCAGTTATGTTTGTCAGGGCATCCCTGGGGGACTCCCCTTGCCCGCGCGGGGCAAGGGACTTTTTTGCCTGACGAATGATACTCTGATGAAGATACTTTGTGTCCCGCATGGAAAAATTGAAATCATTTTTGTCAGGACATGTGCCTGACAAAAATACTTTGATCTAAGTGCCTTGGGCACGTTCACCAGTCCGCAGACTGGTGGGAGGTGGTTAGGAGGGGGACAAGTCCCCCTCCTAAGTAATCAGCACAGCTTGGAACCCGCCGGGATCTGATCGTCCAGCATGATGAGGTTCAGCTTTTCCTCGCCCTTTTCCGTGTGGACGGCGGAAAGCAGCATACCGTTGCTCTCTAAACCCATCATCTTCCGGGGCGGCAGATTCACGATGGCGGCCAGGGTCTTGCCCACCAGATCCTCCGGCTCATAGAACTTGTGGACACCGGAGAGGATCTGCCGGTCGGTGCCGGTGCCGTCATCCAAAGTGAAGCGCAGCAGCTTATCGGACTTTTTCACGGCTTCGCAGGCCTTGACCTTCACCACCCGGAAATCGGACTTGCAGAAGGTGTCGAAGTCCACCGTTTCGGTGAGCTGAGGCTCCACCTCCACGTCAGGCTGCTCTGCCTTCTTAGCGGCGGCTTCGGCGGCTTCCAACTCTGCAAGAGCCTTGTCCAGATCCAGACGGGGGAACAGGTTTTCACCCTTAACCACGGCAGCGGTCTCAGGCAGTTCGCCCCAGAGGTCCGCAGACTCCCAGGTCCGGGCCTCCGCGCCCACGCCGATCTGGGCGAAGAGCTTTTCCATGCTCTCCGGCATGAAGGGGGTCAGCAGGATACCGCAGATGCGGGTGGCTTCCAGCAGGTTATAGAGCACATGGGCCAGCCGGGCGCCGTTAGCCTCCATATCCTTGGCCAGCGCCCAGGGGGCGTTCTCGTCGATATACTTGTTAGCCCGCTGGATCAGCTTGAAGGTCTCGGACAGGGCGTTGTGAGGGGCGAAGGTGTCCATCTCGTGGGCGTAGGCCTTTTTCAGACCGGCGGCCTGTGCCACCAGCTGGGCATCGTACAGCACGGGGTCCACAGTGTCACCGCTGGCGGCCAGCTCCACGCTGCTGCCCATGCGGACCATGGCAGCCAGCTGCTTCTCATCTTCCGTGGCACCGCAGCCTGCAGGCAGGGAGCCGCCGAAGTACTTGCTCACCATGGCGGTAGTGCGGCTGAGAAGGTTGCCCAGATCATTGGCCAGATCGGTATTGATGGTCTGGATCAGCAGCTCATTGGAGAAGTTGCCGTCAGAGCCGAAGGGGAAGGTCCGCATCAGGAAGAAGCGGAGGGCATCCACGCCGAACTGCTCCGCCAGCAGGTAGGGGTCCACCACGTTGCCCTTGGACTTGGACATCTTGCCGCCGTCCAGCAGCAGCCAGCCGTGGCCGAAGACATGCTTGGGCAGGGGCTCGCCCAGGCTCATCAGCATGGCGGGCCAGATGATGGAATGGAAGCGGACGATCTCCTTGCCCACGATGTTGATGCCGGGCCAGTATTTCTTGTAGTCATTATAGCGGTCATTCTCATAGCCCAGCGCGGTGATATAGTTGCTCAGGGCGTCCACCCACACATAGACCACGTGCTTGGGGTCAAAGTCCACGGGGATGCCCCAGGAGAAGCTGGTACGGGAAACGCACAGATCCTCCAGACCGGGGTCGATGAAGTTTTTCACCATCTCGTTGACACGGGAACGGGGCTGGAGGAAGTCAGTGTTTTCCAGCAGGTCCCGAATACGGTCGGCATATTTGCTCAGACGGAAGAAGTAGGCTTCCTCCTCGGCGTCCACAACGGGGCGGCCGCAGTCGGGGCAGCAGCCGTCCTTCAGCTGGCTCTCCGTCCAGAAGGACTCGCAGGGAGTGCAGTATTTGCCCTTGTAGGTGCCCTTGTAGATGTCGCCCTTGTCATACATCCGCTTGAAGATCCGCTGGATGGCCTTCACATGGTAATCGTCGGTGGTGCGGATGAAGCGGTCATTGGAAATGTTCATCAGCTTCCACAGATCCCGGACGCCCCGGGGGCCTTCCACAATGCGGTCCACGAACTCCTGGGGAGTGACGCCGGCCTCGTCGGCCTTCTGCTCAATCTTCTGGCCGTGCTCGTCGGTACCGGTGAGGAACATGACGTCCTCGCCCTTCAGCCGGTGATACCGGGCCAGGGTGTCGGTGGCCACGGTGCAGTAGGTGTGGCCGATGTGCAGCTTATCTGAGGGGTAGTAGATGGGGGTTGTGATATAAAAAGTGTCCTTTTCCATATCCGGTTCCTCTTTCCTTCTTTATGATAAATTTTGAGTGATCGCAAATAAAAACGCCGTCCCTGAGCATACGCTCAAGGACGGCGAAGGAAGCCGTGTTACCACCTTGATTCACCCACACCTCGCGGCGTGAGCCTCTGTGGGTACAAGCCTGCCGAAACCGGCACGCGATACCCTGACGCTGTAATGGGCGCACCCATCGCAGCCTGCGCCGAAGCGCTGAGCCGCGCGGCTCCGGGGCCATGTTCTGTCTACCGCATGGGTCCCTTTTCAGCTGCCGGGACTCTCTGAACCATGCCGCGAGGACGTACTCTCCCCTTCATTGCATTCTCGATTGCACTCACTTATACCATATTTTAAACGATTAGTCAATCATCCGGTCAAAAATATTTCCAATTTCCGCTGTTTTTATTCGCTGCGGTACTTTCCACGCCATTTTCCGGCAGCATAGTGATAGACCGACAGAGCGCAGGCCACGGCCCAGCCGATGCCGTAGCTCCAATACATAGCGTCCGGGCCGAAGCGGTTTGCCAGCAGGTACAGGAAGGGGACCCGCAGCAGGATCACAGAGGCCACCACGTTCACCATGGGATACAGGCTGTCGCCCGCGCCCCGCATGGCGGAGTTCAGTACGAACAGAATGGCAAACAGCACGTAGGGCGGCATCACACATTGCAGATACCGGGCGCTGGCGGCGATGACCGCCGGGTCCGGGGAGAAGATCCGGGACAGAGGGACGGACAGCCACACCACAAGGGCGGAACTGAGAACTGTCCACACAACGGCCATGGTCACGGTGATCCGGACACCCTGACGGACCCGGTCCTCCCGGCTTGCCCCCATATTCTGCCCCACAAAGGAGATCACAGCGGCGGCCAGGCTTTGGACCGGCAGGAAGGACAGGGTATCCAGTTTATTGCCCACGTTGAAGCCAGCGGTAAAGGCCTTTCCGTAGCTGTTGACCTTGGAGAGTACGCCCATGGCGCCCAGGGCCACCAGAGACATCTGGATACCGCTTGGCAGGCCAATGCGGATGATCTCACAGAACAGTTTGCGGTCGAAGATCCCGTTGAAGGGATGGATGGCCAGCTGCGGATACCTGCGGTTGATATACCAGATACCGAACAGCCAGCTGCATAATTGGGCGACGACGGTGCCCAGCGCTACACCCAGCACCCCCAGCGGTACCGCCAGTACCAGTGCCAGATCCAGAAAGATGTTCAAAATCGTGGACACCGCCAGAAACAGCAGCGTGGTGGAGCTGTTGCCCATGCCCCCTAAAATGCCGGCGTTGAGATTATAGCCGATGCTGCCGACAAGCCCCGCACAGACCACCAGCAGATAGGTCCGGGTCTCTGCCCAGGCGGCGGGGTCCACCCGTAAAACAGTCATCAGGGGATTCACCAGCAGCAGCGCGGCGGCGGTGATGGGCAGGATGCTGCGGATAAAGGCGGTATACAGGCTGTCAATGGCGCTCCGGACCCGGTCCGGTCTCCCACCGCCGAAGGCCTGGGCGATGACCACGGTGCCGCCGGTGGCGATGCCGGAGAACAGGGAGGTGAACAGGAAAATCACCGGAAAGCCGACGCCCACGGCGGCCAAGGCTCCGTCGCTGACATAGTTGCCCACCACCCAGCTATCCACCATATTGTAGAACTGCTGCAAAAAATTCCCCGCCAGCAGCGGCAGGGTAAACATCAGAATATGGCGGAAGGGACTGCCCACCGTCATATTCCGGATTCCGCTTTCCGTCCCCACGATGCACCTCAACTCATAAAATCATTTTATTTTACTGTACTCCTTTTCACCGGAAAGGGCAAGTTGATTTCCCGGCGAAAACCGGGTAAAATGAGGGAAAACCGTCAAAAACCGCCGCCGGGACCGGGCGGCGGGGAAGGAGCCTCTATGAAACTGGTATCTTGGAACGTCAACGGCCTGCGGGCCTGTCTCGGCAAGGGCTTTCTGGACTTCTGCGCCTTCGCGGACGCAGATGTGATCTGCCTGCAGGAGACGAAGATGCGCCCGGAACAGGCGGAATTCGACCTGCCGGGCTATGAGCGCTACTGGAACAGCGCCGACAAGGCGGGCTATTCCGGCACCGCCGTGTTTACCCGGCAGACGCCCCTCTCCGTCACCTATGACTTCGGCAAGGAGGTCCACCGCCACGAGGGACGGGTCATTACGGCGGAATACCCGGAATTCTATCTGGTGTGCTGCTACACGCCCAACTCCAAGGACCAGCTTTCCCGGCTGGACTACCGCATGGAGTGGGAGGACGATCTGCGGGACTATCTGATGGAGCTGGATCAAACGAAGCCGGTGGTCTACTGCGGCGATCTCAATGTGGCCCATCAGGAGATCGACCTGAAAAATCCCAAGTCCAACCGCATGAACCCCGGCTTTTCTGACGAGGAGCGGGCCAAAATGACCCAGCTGTTAGAAAGCGGCTTTACGGACACCTTCCGATATCTTTACCCGGACAAGACCGGCGCATACTCCTGGTGGAGCTATCGCTTCAATGCCCGGAAGAACAACGCCGGATGGCGCATCGACTATTTTATCGTCTCCGACCGGCTGAAGGACAAGATCAAAAGCGCCGACATCTGGAGCGAGGTCACGGGCAGCGACCACTGCCCCGTGGTACTGGAGCTGGACCTCTGACCCTATGACAGCAGGGCGTTGATCTCCTCGATCTCCAGATCCTGCAAGGCCCAGTTGATGCCGTAGCCGATGACCTTACCCAGGTCCCGCACCTGCTGGTCGATGTCCCTTGGCGTGACCATAAGGTTTTCAGGGCGGCTCCGCAGCGTTTCCATATCCGGCTCGGGAAGCCCGGATTCTTCCAATAGATCCGCCGCTAACGTGGCGGCGTCCACCACCGTGGGAACGCCCACGGCCAGCACCGGTACCCCCAGCGTTTCCCGGTTCAGGGCGGAGCGGTGATTGCCTACGCCGCTGCCGGGGATGATGCCGGTGTCGCTGAACTGGACGGTACAGCACACCCGCCCCACCCGGCGGGAGGCCAGCGCGTCCACGGCGATGACCGCCGACGGATGGAGCCGGTCCACCAATCCCCGCACCGCTTCCGCAGATTCCACGCCGGTGGTCCCCAACACCCCCGGCCGCAGGGCCGCCACCGGGCGGAACCCGGAAAAGTGCTGGGGCATAGCGTCGATGAGATGGCGGGTGATGAGGATGCTGTCCGCCGCCAGCGGACCGACAGCGTCCGGCGTCATGGCCCGGTTTCCAAGGCCCACCACCAGCACCGGACCGCTGTCCGGGGTCAGCTCCTTGACTTGCTGCCCCACGGCCCGCACCGCCCGGTCGAAAAACCCATCCCCCCGCTGCCAGAAGGCGGTGAGGTCAAGGGTGCGGTAGCTGCCCGCAGGCTTTCCCAGTGCGGCCTCCCCCTCCCGGTCCAGAATATCCACCTGTGTGACCGGATATCCCTGTATTTTCTTCTCCGTGGCCTTTACGCCTGCCAGCCGGGTGGTTTTCCCGGCGGATTCCTGCCACAGCTCGTGGGCCTCGATTGCCAGATCCGTCCGTTTTGTAAACATTTTGCCCTCCTGACACAAAATCTTGTGGTATTAAGGGTAGCTTTTGCGGAGATATTCGCGCTATACAAAAAAATATAGAAATATTAAAAAAAGGCTTGCTTTTTCTGGACTTCTCTGCTAAAATATCATTCTGCACGGTGGAAATTATGAAACCGCGCCAAGAAATGCCAGGAGGAGGTGTTTGGTTTGCCGAATATCAAGTCTGCCAAGAAGCGTGTCCTCATCGGTGAGGTCCGCAACGCGCGCAATAAGGCTACGAAGTCCGATCTGAAGACTGCCATCAAGAAGTTCGAGGCGGCTGCCGCTGAAGGCAATCGCACCGAGGCCGATGGCGCTTACAAGGTCGCGGTCAAGAAGGTCGATCAGGCTGTCGCTAAGGGCGTTCTGCACAAGAACACGGCTGCTCACCGCAAGAGCGCTATGACCCTGAAGCTCAACAAGATCGGTTAATAGGCCAAACAAAAGGACATCCGTCAGGATGTCCTTTTTTGTTTTGCCTTAAACTGACCTTATAAAATTTTGCAATTCTGAATATTGAGATAGTATCAAGCTGGGATATAATGAATGCAAGAACAGGCGGTACACGCCGGAACAGGTGAAGTGCAATGGAAAATCAGAAGGTAAGAAAGTTAGTTCTCAGTGCTTTGATGGCCGCCCTTGTCTATGTGGCTACCAGCATCATTCAGATCCCGTCCCCCGTCAACGGCTATGTGAATCTGGGCGACTGCTTCGTGCTGCTCTCCGGTTGGCTGTTGGGGCCCTGGTATGGTGCGGCGGCGGCCGGTATCGGCTCCATGCTGGTGGATCTGCTCAGCGGCTACGGACACTATGTTCCCGGCACCCTGATCATTAAGGGCCTTGACGCCTTGGTAGCGGCGCTGATCTTCCGGGCCTTGGGCCGCGGGAAGACTGCCATGCTGGTCAGCGGCATCGTGGGGGAGACCATTATGGTCCTGGGCTATTTTGCCTACGCCTCCATGATCCTGGGCAAGGGTCTGGCGGCAGCCGCCAGTATTCCCGGCAATATCGTTCAGGGGATCGCCGGTATCGCCATCGGCCTTGCGCTGGCTGTGCTGCTGCAAAAGGCAAAGGCGCCTGCGCTGAGCGGTCTGGAACTGTAAACGAAAAAATAAGGCGGCCGTGTGAGAAAAATTCTCACACGGCGCCTTGTGCGTAAAACAAAAGGGAGGCTTATATATGTCAGGAACTACGGTACATACGTTGGAGAATCAGCAGCTTTTGGAACAGGTAGAGCGGGAGTCCGCCGCTGCGGCCCGCCAACTGGCGGAGACTGCCCATCTGCGGAAGGGACAGCTCGTGGTCATCGGATGCAGTACCAGTGAGGTGGTAGGGCATCAGGTGGGAAGCTGGTCTACACCGGAGGTGGCGGATGCCATTTTCCGGGGCCTTGACAGTGTGTTCGGCCCCATGGGCGTCTACATGGCCGCCCAATGCTGCGAGCATCTGAACCGGGCTTTGATCGTGGAATACGAGGCGGTCCCCGGCGGGGAGATCGTCAATGTGGTGCCCCAGCCCAAGGCGGGCAGCTCCTTCGCTACCGCCGCTTACAAGGCGTTTCGGCATCCTGTGGCGCTGGAGGAGATCCGGGCGGATGCAGGACTGGACATCGGCGGCACCCTCATCGGGATGCACTTGAAAAAGGTGGCGGTGCCGGTGCGGCTGGAGCAGGATCACATCGGTCAGGCCATTGTGCTGGCGGCCCGGGTACGGCCCAAGTTCATCGGCGGTGACCGCGCCGTTTATGATGAGACCCTGAAGGAGGGCTATCCTGATTTTACGGATTGATCGGGTATCTGCTTTCCTTACGCGCAATTATTTTATGGGAAAGAGGCCCCGGGAGAAAGCAGTTGTTTCTCCCGGGGCTTTTCATGCAGTTCCGCTTTGAGATCGTATCCAATGGCGTCAGGTGTCCCCTGTACTTTCGGGGGAGCAAAGTGCAGATTGGAACTTGCTGCAGCAAAAAAACAGCTCCGGTCCGTACTGGACTGGAGCTGTTTGCTCACATTTTAAAGCTGCTTGACCGTGTAGTAGACAGCCAGTGCGAAGACCACCGCTGCCAGTGCCCACATGGCGTAGTAGGAGATGCCACCGCCCAGCAGAGAGGCCAGCAGAGCCAGCGCGGAAAGACCGCAGGCTGCATATACCGGCAGCTTATCCGCTTTGGGGGGCAGGAGCTTATTCAGCTTGCCGCTCTTGGTCAGTGCGGCGAGAGCTGCCAGCAGAACCAGATAGATCACTACGCAGACCTTAACGGTGGTGCCCACATACACGCTGGAGCCGTACCGGCGCACGCCCCACAGAACAAAGAGAGAGGCGCCCAGCACCGTCAGAGCCAGTGCACATTCCCGGTCATACAGCGCCCAGAGGATTCCCAGCAGCATGATGACCGGCACAACGATTGTCATAAAAGAGAGGGTGGCCATATTCCAGCGGACCAGAGCCGTAGCCGCACCCACAAAAGCGCCTGCCGCAGCAAGGATCCAAGCGGACTTCTGCTTCTTGGCGCTGCCCCGCAAAACCAGAGCGGCGATCACGCCCACTGCCAACACACCCGCGCCGATCCCGGCCAGAGTCCAGAGGTAGTGATCATACCAGGCGATCCGGGTCAGTTCAGAGTCGGCATTGATATAAAAACGACGCAGGATCAGTAAATACAGTTCTGCTACGCAGCCAGCCAGAAAAAATTTCATTGCTCCATTCATGGGTTCGTCCTTCGGAGCGACCTCTTTATTCGGATTTTTTGCCATCTATTAAAACCTCCAGGGTTATATTTCCCAAAATGCGGGCAGTCCATTCCAGACCGGTTCCCGCCGACACACGTTCATAGTATACCAGTCTCTTTTCCAATTTGCAAGGAAAACCTTCATTGCTTTTTTACAATATTCGCGGTATACTGAAAAAATCGAATCAAATTCTAACGGAGGACGCCATGAAACGGTTCTCAATTCTGATAGCAGCCTTGTGCCTGTGCCTGACAGGCTGCGGAAAACAAACAACGGAGGCTACTGCCCAGATCTTCGCCATGGACACGGTGATGGAGGTTGCGGCCTATGGCCCCAAGGCGGAGAAAGCCGTCCAAGAGACGGAGGGACAGATCAAGGCTTTGGAGAACCAACTCTCCCGCACAAAGGCGGACAGCGACGTGTCCCGCGTCAACCATAACGGCACAACGCCTACCACCGGCTTGACTTACGGGACGCGGGCGCTGCTTCCGGCGGCGCTGGAATACCGGGACGCCACAAACGGCGCGTTTGATATTACCATCGCCCCCATCATGGACGCGTGGGGCTTCACCGGCGATCAGTTCCGCGTTCCGGAGCAGTCCGAACTGAATGAGATGTTAAAGCATGTCAACAGCGATGAGATCCAAGTTCAAGAAGAGCCGTCCTATTCCGTAACGCTGGGGGAGGGACAGGCTATCGACTTAGGGGGCATCGCCAAGGGCTATACCTCCGATTTAGTGGAGCAGACCTTCCGGGCCAACGGCATCGAAAGCGGAAAAATTTCTCTGGGCGGCAATGTGTTCGTGCTGGGCGGCAAGCCTGACGGCTCCGACTGGCGGGTGGGCATTAAGGATCCCCGGAATGAGAGCGGCCTTGCGGCGATCCTGTCCCTGCGGGACGCCTACGCCATCACCTCCGGCGGCTACGAGCGGTACTTTGAGGAAAACGGAAAAACCTACCACCATATTATTGATCCCTCCACCGGCTATCCCGCGGACAGCGGTTTACTGTCGGTGACGGTGGTGGCGGCGGACAATGGCCCAGACTGGGCCGGCGCGGGAAATGGTGCCATGTGCGACGCCTTCTCCACGGCACTGTTCGTCATGGGAGAGGAACAGGCGCTGGATTTCTGGCGAAATGGCGGGTATGACTTCGATCTGGTGCTGGTGACGGAGGATGGCCGGGTGGTCATCACTGCCGGACTGGCGGACCGGTTTGAGGAAGTGAAGGACAGTGGGTACACCTATGAAACGGTTTCCTGAGCTGAAGCCCAATTTCTGGGATGTGATCGTGGTCTTGGCGGTCATTGCGCTGGCGGCTCTCTCGGCCATGACGGTCTGGCGTGGCGGAACCGAAACCGGTGCTCTGACGGCGGTGGTCACCGCTGACGGGCAGGAGATTGACCGCTTTGCCCCGGCGGACCTGCTGGACGCGCCCCGCACCTATTCTTATAACGGCGTGACGCTGACGGTGGCGGCGGAGGACGGAAACGGCCTTCGGGTCAGTTCCTCCGACTGTCCCACCCAGGACTGCGTCCGCACCGGAACTATTTCCCGCGGTGGACAGAGCATCGTGTGCCTTCCGGCCCGGATCGTCATTCAGCTCACCGGCGGCGCGGCGGACAGCAACGATGTGGACATTGTGATCGGTTAGGAGGGTGACTGTGAAGCTGACAACGAAGCAGTTGACCCTCTGCGCCGTGCTGACAGCGCTGGCGCTGGCGTTCAGCTATCTGGAAAACTTTTTCCCATTATCTCTGGCCATTCCCATCCCCGGCATCAAGCTGGGCCTTGCTAATATTGTGACGGTATTCGCCCTGTACGCCCTTGGTCCCGCTCAGGCGCTGCTGATTTTGACAGGCCGGTGTCTGCTGGGGGCGGTGTTTGCCGGGAACATGAACGCCCTGATCTTCTCCCTGCTGGGGGGCTTTTCTGCCATGCTGGTGATGATTTTGCTGTCCAAGTCCCGGCATTTGTCCATCTACGGCGTGTCCGTCGGCGGCGCAGCGGCCCACAACTGCGGCCAGATCGCGGCGGCCTGCCTGACGCTGGGCTCAATGGCCCCGCTGTACTATCTGCCGATCCTGCTGGGTGCTTCCCTGATCACCGGAGCTGTGACGGGCGTGGCGGCGGCCTGCTTGTTCCGGGTGCTGGCCCATACGAACATTTTCCGGTAACAAAGCGGACGTTTTTTCGTAGAATGGAAAGATGGTTGACTTTCCTGCAGAGAGGTGCTACACTAATTTCATTATGAGAAATGAATTTGCAAAAACCTGTTGTTGTAAGACATAGGGCGGCTGAACTGCTGATCGCAGATACAGGCGTCCGTTTCAGCGTGCCTGTGTCTTGCATGAAGAGCTTTCAGGAGCGATGTGCAAGCGCACATCGCTCCTTTTGTTTTGCGCAGCCGTGTTTCCGAGGATGGAAAGATTCAACATGATCAGTATTGATGAGGAGGATACGTTATGAACTTCACACATTTGGTAGGGAACACCCCCATGATCCGCATCCGCTACAAGCTGGACGGCCGGGAAGGCTTTGTCTGGGCAAAGCTGGAGGCATACAACCTCTCCGGCAGCATCAAGGACCGTCTGGCGGCCCACGTCATTACCAAGTCCACCGCCAACGGCACCCTGAAGCCCGGCCAGCCCATCGTGGAGATGACCAGCGGCAACACCGGCATCGCCTTCTCCGCTCTGGGTACCCTCACCGGCCATCCCGTCCACATCTTCATGCCGGACTGGGCCAGTGAGGAGCGGAAAAAGCTGATGGCTATGTACGGCGCCACCCTGCACCTGATCTCACGGGAAGCCGGCGGTTTCAACGCAGCCCTTCAGGGGGCCAGAGATCTGGCGGAGGAGATTGGCGGCTTTCAGCCCAAGCAGTTTGAAAATCAGGATAACCCAGAGGCCCACTATCTTACTACCGGCGTTGAGATCCTGCGCCAGCTCCCGGATGTGACGGACTTCGTGGCCGGCGTCGGCTCCGGCGGCACCCTCATGGGCACCGCCCGCCGCCTGAAGGCAGATCACGCCGTCCGGGCTGTGGCTGTGGAGCCGGATGCAGTGCCTCTGCTTTCCGGCGGGACTGTCAAGGGCGCTCACCACATTGAGGGCATCGGCGACGACTTTATCCCTGCTGTGGTGGACCAGACTCTGGTGGATGGCGTAATGGACATCAACGATCTGGACGCCATTGCCATGGCGGCGAAATTCGGCCGTGTACTGGGCCTTGGCGTGGGTATCTCCTCCGGCGCTAACTTCCTTGGCTCTGTGATTCAGAATCTGGAGCCGGGCCGGAAGGTGGCTACCGTCTTTGCCGATGACAGCAAGAAGTATCTCACCACCATGCTCTCCAATCCCCCGGCGGAAACGGCGGATATGTGGAGCTCCCGCATTGAGCTGCTGGATTACGAGCCGGTGGAAACTCTGTAATTTGCGATTTTTGTGCAGCTTTTCCTTGCGGAGCCTTTGAATTCATGTTAGAATCGTCTGTAAAGGGACAAAACAGTCGGCGAAGCCGGGCTTGTTGGCCCGGCTTCGTTTTGCTTACAGAAGGGAGAGACGGATGTTTCACACGATTTTATTTGATCTGGACGGTACATTGACGGATTCGCGGGAGGGGATCGTCAACTCCGTGAAATACACCATTGAAAAGCTGGGCGGGACCATGCCGGATGCCCAGACCCTTCTGAAATTCATCGGTCCGCCGCTGCAGGAATCCTTCATGGAGCACTGCGGCTACAGCCGGGAGAAGGCGGTGGAGGGCGTTCGGGTGTTCCGGGAGCACTATGTGCCGGTGGGACAGTATGAAAACGAGGCGGCCCCCGGTATGCGGGACGTTCTGGAGCGGCTGAAGGCCAAGGGATACACTCTGGCGTTGGCCTCCTCCAAGCCGGAGGAGCTGTGCGTGAGCATCTGTCGGCGTTTTGGCTTTACACCCTTTCTGTCCGCTGTGACCGGCAGCCCTGCGGGAGCAGACTGGGAAAAGGCGGATGTCATTCGGGAAGCCATGCGCCGCCTGCGCCTGACCGATGTGGATAAGCCCACCGTTTTGATGGTCGGTGACCGGAAGTATGATGTGCTTGGTGCGCAGGAATGCGGCCTTGCCTGCGTGGGCGTGGAGTTCTTCGGGTACGCTGCACCCGGCGAGCTGGCGGAGGCCGGGGCTGCCGCGGTGGTGCGGACGGCGGAGGAGCTGGAACAGTTTATTCTGAATCATTGAGCGTGAGAGACGGACAGAGTCCGTCTCTTTTTTCACCTGTTTTCCGCAAACGTGCGCTGAATTTTTGAAAATCGTCATTTTTGTGCATATTTCCCTTTACAAAACCAGGGAACTCCTATATAATATCATGGCTAAAGTAATCTATATGGAAATTGGAGAATCAGTATGGCTTTGATCGAATATGACGTTTATAAGCAGAAGCTGCGGGACCTGGAACCGGAGCTGAAGAAGCTGGGGGACGCCCTTGACATCGACGCTGTGGCTCAGGAGGCCGCCCGTCTGGAGGATGAGACCACTCAGGACGGCTTCTGGAACAATCTGGAGCGCTCTCAGAAGGTGCAGACCCGCCTGAAGCAGCTTCAAAACAAGCTCCATCGCTTCAAGAAGCTCATGAGCACCTGGGAGGACCTGACCACCCTATGCGAAATGGGCCAGGAGGCGGAGGACGAAGAGATCCTGGAAGAATTGAAAACAGAGTTCCCCGCGCTGGAAACCGAGATCGAAGAGATCCGTATGACCACGCTGCTCTCCGGTGAGTATGACGCAAACAACGTTATTCTCCAGCTCCACTCCGGTGCCGGCGGCACCGAGGCCCAGGACTGGTGCCAGATGCTCTATCGGATGTATACCCGCTGGGCGGAGCGTCACGGCTACGCTTGGAAAACGCTGGACTACGAGGAATGTGACGAGGCCGGTATCAAATCTGCCGTTATTTCCATCGAGGGCGAGAATGCCTACGGCCTGCTGAAGAGCGAACACGGCGTCCACCGTCTGGTCCGCGTCTCTCCCTTTGACGCCAACGCCCGCCGCCAGACCAGCTTTGCCGCTGTGGAGGTCATGCCGGAGCTTCCCGATGACGTAGAGGTGGAGATCCGCCCGGAGGACATCGAAATGCAGGTCTACCGCTCCTCCGGTGCCGGCGGCCAGCACATCAATAAAACCTCCTCCGCCGTCCGCCTGATCCACAAGCCCACCGGCATTGTGGTGGCCTCCCAGCAGGAGCGTTCCCAGTTCCAGAACAAGGATAACTGTATGAAGCAACTGCGTGCCAAGCTGATCGAACTGAAGATCCAGCAGCATGCGGAGAAGATCTCCGACATCAAGGGCGTTCAGATGAAGATCGAGTGGGGCAGCCAGATCCGCTCCTACGTGTTCATGCCCTACCAGCTGGTAAAGGACACCCGCACCGGCTACGAAACCAGCCAGATCGACAATGTGATGGACGGCGACCTGGACGGCTTCCTCAATGCCTACCTCACCCAGCTGGCCACCGGTGAACTGAAAAAGTAAATGCCAAAAAGGCGCGGCTTGCAGCCGCGTCCTTTTTCTGAAAAATACAATCAGAAAGGAATTTATCCCCAATATGAGTAAAGAAAACGCCGCAGGCGCGGCTCCCCAGGAAAACAAAATGGGCGTTCTGCCGGTGGGCAGACTGCTGGCCGGTATGGCGGTGCCCATGATGATCTCCATGCTGGTGCAGGCGCTGTACAACATCGTGGACAGCGTGTTCGTCTCCCGGCTCAGCGAGAACGCCTTCAACGCCGTGGGCCTGGCCTTCCCTCTTCAGAGCCTGATGATCGCCGTGGGCGCCGGCACCGCCGTGGGCATCAACGCCCTGCTCTCCCGCTCCCTGGGCGAGAAAAAGCAGGAGATGGCGGACCGGGCTGCCGGCGTGGGTATCTTCCTGCTGCCCATTTGCAGCTATCTTGTCTTTGCCTTCATCGGCCTGTTCCTCTCCCGGCCCTTCTTCGTGGCGCAGGCCAAGGAGGTGCCGGAGATTGTGGAATACGGCGTGCAGTACACCCGGATCTGCTTAGGCCTTTCCGTGGGTATTTTCAGCCAGTTCTGCTTTGAGCGGCTGCTGCAATCCACCGGCCGTACCAGTCTGGCCATGTGTACCCAGTTGTTGGGCGCCATCATCAACATCGTCATGGACCCCATTCTGATCTTTGGCCTGTGCGGCGCACCCCGGATGGGCGTGGCCGGCGCTGCTGTGGCCACCGTTGTTGGACAGATCGTGGCGGCGATCGTGGGCCTGATCGTGAATATCAAGTGCAACCATGACATTCACATCCACCGGAAGAACATCCGCTGGGACCCCATCGTGGCCAAGGAGATCTACCGGGTGGGTGTGCCCTCCATCATCATGCAGTCCATCAGTTCTGTGATGACCTATGGCATGAATCTGATCCTGATCTCATTCTCTGCAACTGCGACAGCGGTATTCGGCATCTACTTTAAATTGCAGAGTTTTATCTTCATGCCAGTCTTCGGACTGAATAATGGTGTAATACCGATCGTTGCGTATAATTATGGTGCGCAGAAGAGAGATCGCGTGCTCAGTGCGATCCGTCATGTGATCACTTATGCAGTGGTGATCATGATTTTAGGTCTGGTGATTTTCCAGACGATGCCGGATAAACTGCTCATGATGTTCAGCGCGTCGGAGACTATGCTGGCAATTGGAGTTCCTGCTCTTCGGACGATCTCCTTAAGCTTCCTGCTGGCAGGATTCTGTATCGCAGCCGGAAGTGTATTCCAGGCACTGGGAAAATCTATTTACAGTATGTATGTGTCAGTGGCACGTCAGCTGGTAGTGCTTCTGCCGGTGGCATATGCATTGTCCAGGCTTGGCAGAGTGGAGCTGGTCTGGTGGGCGATCCCTATTGCAGAGCTTATGTCTCTGGCTATGACGGTGATCTGCATGATTCACATTAATAAAAATATTATCAGTAAAATCGGAAAAAACAGTTGACATGTGTAGCCAGCTGACATATAATATTTAACTGTGACAAAGCGAGAAAATGTCTGATCCAAAGCCCCGGTAAGATGTTTTTACGTATAAATCAATAATATTTAATTGAATTTTTACAGGAGGTATACCAATGAACAGTTTCATGGCTAATCCAGCAAAAGTGGAAAGAAAATGGTACGTAGTTG
>OLFU01001563.1_pt1 | contig 21673 bp, 24 predicted proteins | sample 1605161 | NCBI WGS metagenome assembly OLFU01 (sample SAMEA3888914, study PRJEB22519) | human gut metagenome | biome: human gut; feature: human-associated habitat; material: faeces | place: Denmark | collected 2011
CCCGGAGCGCCTGGCCCCCTATGAGCGGGCGGGCTGCCGAATGTTGGTGCTGCCGGAGCGGGGCGGACATGTAGACTTAAACGCCCTGATGGACTGCCTGGGGAAGCAGGAGATCGACTCCGTCCTGCTGGAGGGGGGCGGCACCCTGAACTGGTCGGCTCTGGACCAGGGGGTGGTGGACGCCGTGATGGCCTATGTGGCCCCCAAGCTCTTTGGCGGGCGGACGGCTAAGACCCCGGTGGAGGGCCGGGGCGTGGACGCCCCTGGGGCGGCCTTCCCTTTGAAAAACACTGCGATCACCCAGATCGGGGCGGACTTTTTGCTGGAGAGCGAGGTGGACCGGGATGTTTACCGGCATCATTGAGGAACTGGGTACCGTAGAGCGGGTGACCCGGGGCCGGGTCTCCGCCGTACTTGCCATCCGGGCGGAAGCGATTTTAAGCGATTTGAAGATCGGCGACAGCGTGGCGGTAAACGGGGTGTGCCTGACAGCCACCAGCCTCACCGGCCACGGCTTCACCGCCGACGTGATGCACGAGACCCTGGACCGCTCCTCCCTGGCGGGGCTGGGCCCGGGCAGCCCGGTGAATCTGGAGCGGGCCATGGCGGCAGACGGCCGCTTCGGCGGGCACATCGTGGCCGGGCATGTGGACGGCGTGGGCACCATCGCCGCCATTGAACAGGACGACAACGCCATTTGGTTTACCATAACAGCACCGGAGCAGGTGCTGCGCTATGTGGTGGAGAAGGGTTCCATCGCCATCGACGGCATCAGCCTGACGGTGGCCCGGGTGGAGCCGGACCGGTTCGCCGTCTCCGTCATCCCCCACACCGCCGCCGTCACCCTGCTGGGACGGCGCCGGGTAGGCGACCGGGTGAATCTGGAGAGCGATATCATTGGCAAATATGTGGAGCGGCTGCTTCGTCCCGCCCCGGAGCTCAAAACCAAAGAGAGCAAATTGACCATGGATTTTCTGTCGAAACACGGATTTTAAACAAAAATCCCTCAGCCATCCCCCTTTCACGGGGACGACGAGGAGAATCGGAGGATTTTGAATATGAGTCAGTTCAATACAGTGGAGGAGGCCCTGGCCGACCTGCGGGCGGGCAAGATCATTCTGGTTACCGACGACCCGGACCGGGAGAACGAGGGCGACTTTATCTGTGCGGCCCAGTTTGCCACCACAGAAAATATCAACTTTATGGCCACCCACGGCAAGGGCCTGATCTGTATGCCCATGTCGGCGGAGTTCGTGGAGAAGCTGCAGATCCCCCAGATGGTCTCCAAAAACACGGACAACCACGAGACGGCCTTCACCGTGTCCATCGACGCCGCCAACACCACCACCGGCATCTCCGCCGCCGAGCGGTCCGTGACCGCCATGGCCTGCGTGGCCGAGGATGCCAAGCCGTCGGACTTCCGCCGCCCCGGGCACATGTTCCCCCTGCTGGCCAAGCCCAACGGCGTGCTGGAGCGGGAGGGCCACACCGAGGCCACCGTGGACCTGTGCCGCCTGGCGGGGCTGAAGGCCTGCGGACTGTGCTGCGAGATCATGCGGGAGGACGGCACCATGATGCGCACCCCCGAGCTGATGGAGCTGGCAAAGCGCTTTGGCCTGACCTTTATCACCATCAAGGACCTGCAGGAGTACCGCAAGTGCCACGAGAAGCTGGTAGACCAGGAGGCCGCTGTCCACATGCCCACCAAGTACGGGGACTTTACCGCCTATGGCTATGTGAACCGCCTGAACGGCGAGCATCATGTGGCCCTGGTGAAGGGGGACATCGGCGACGGAGAGGACGTGCTGTGCCGGGTCCACTCCGAGTGTCTCACCGGTGACACCTTCGGCTCCCTGCGCTGCGACTGCGGCCAGCAGCTGGCCGCCGCCATGAGCCAGATCGAGAAAGAGGGCCGGGGCATCCTGCTGTATATGCGCCAGGAGGGCCGGGGCATCGGTCTGATCAACAAGCTGAAGGCCTATGCCCTGCAGGAGCAGGGAATGGACACCCTGGAGGCCAACCTGGCCCTGGGCTTTGCCGCCGACCAGCGGGAGTATTATATCGGGGCCCAGATCCTGCGGGACCTGGGGGTGAAGAGCATGCGCCTTTTGACCAACAACCCGGACAAGCTGTATCAGCTGGCTGAGTTCGGCATGCACATCAACAGCCGGGTGCCCATCCAGATGGACGCCAACACCCACGACCTGTTCTATCTGCGCACCAAGCAGAAGCGGATGGGCCATCTGGTGAATTATTGATCCTACGCTGTCATTGCGAGGAGCGAAGCGACGTGGCAATCCGTCCCCACGTTGGCGCAGAGAGCGGATTGCCGCGTCACCCCTTTGGGGTTCCTCGCAATGACAAATTGAAAGATAGAAAACAGTAACAGTAGGGGCGGATATCATCCGCCCGCATAACCGAATGTATCAACGCCGGGCGGATGAGGACATCCGCCCCTACAGAAAAGAAAAATCTGGAGAGGAAGATCGATATGACAAAGACATTTGAAGGTAAGTTAGTCGCCCACGGCATGAAGGTGGGCATTGTGGCCGCCCGGTTCAACGAGTTCATCACCAGCAAGCTGCTGTCCGGGGCCATGGACGGCCTGCTGCGCCACGAGGTGCGGGAGGAGGATGTCCATGTGGCCTGGGTGCCCGGGGCCTTTGAGATCCCCGTCATCGCCGCCAAAATGGCCCGCAGCGGCAAGTATGACGCCGTGATCTGCCTGGGCGCGGTGATCCGGGGCAGCACCAGCCACTATGACTATGTGTGCAGCGAGGTGTCCAAGGGCGTGGCGTCCGTCTCTCTGGAGACGGGGGGGCCCGTGATGTTCGGCGTGCTGACCACCGAGAACATCGAGCAGGCCATCGAGCGCGCCGGGACCAAGGCGGGCAACAAGGGCTATGACTGCGCCCTGGGTGCCGTGGAGATGGTGAACCTGATCCGGGAGATCGACGCCTGATAACAGCCAAAGAAAAAAATATCCACAGGACCGGCCGGTCCTGTGGATATTTTTTGCGAATCTGGCTTGAGAGACGGCTTACAGCCCGTCCATCTCGTCCTGGTCCACCACACGAATCCCGTGTTTGTGCAGAGCGGACTCGGCGGAGGCGGGGTCCTCCACCCGGAAGATCATATAGGCGTGGTCCACGTCCTTGCCGCCCAAAAAGGCGTACATATATTCCACGTTCACCCCGGCCCCGGACAGCACCCGCAGCACCTGGTCCAGACCGCCGGGAGTATCGGGGATGGCGGCCCCCACCACGGGGGTGACGGAGTGGACATAGCCTGCGTCCTTTAGTGCGGTGGTGGCCTCGTACACCTTGTCCACGATGATTCGGACGATGCCGAAGTCCTTGGTCTCGGCCAGGGACAGGGCCCGCATATCCACGCCCTGTTCGGCCAGCACCTGCGTCATGGCGCTCAGGGCGCCGGGCTTATTCTCCACAAAGACAGAAATCTGTTTGATGCTCATCCTGATCTCCTCCTCGTTTTAAATTTTACGGTTGTCGATGACACGCACCGCCTTGCCCTCGCTGCGGACGATGGACTTGGGGGCCACCAGAGTGACCTTGGCGGCCAGGCCCAGCATGGCGCGCAGACCGTCCACCAGCTGCTTCTGGCGGCGCTCGATCTCGCCCACGTTGTCGGTGAACATCTCGGGGGTCATCTCCACATGCACGTCCAGGGTGTCGGTGGATTTCACCCGGCCCACGATGATCTGATAGTTGGCGGGATAACCGTGGTTGAGCAGCACCGTCTCGATCTGAGAGGGGAACACGTTCACGCCCCGGATGATGAGCATATCATCAGAGCGGCCCATGGGCTTGCACATCTTCACCAGGGTACGGCCGCAGGAGCACTTCTCCCGCTTGAGGATGCAGATATCCCGGGTGCGGTAGCGCAGCAGGGGGAAGGCCTCCTTGTCGATGGAGGTGAACACCAGCTCGCCCTTGCTCCCCTCGGGCAGCACCTCGCCGGTGTCGGGGTCGATGATCTCGGCGATGAAGTGGTCCTCGTTGATGTGCATCCCGCTCTGAGCGGAGCACTCAAAGGCCACGCCGGGGCCGGACAGCTCGGTGAGGCCGTAGATGTCATAGGCCTTGATGCCCATCGTCTTCTGGATGTCCTGGCGCATCTCCTCGCTCCAGGCCTCCGCACCGAAGATGCCCGCCTTCAGGGGGATCTGGTCGGGGGTCATGCCCATCTCGTGCATACTCTCGCCCAGATAGGCGGCGTAGGAGGGGGTGCAGCACAGGATGGTGGTCCCCAGGTCACGGATGAACTGGATCTGACGGTCGGTGTTGCCCGAGGAGATGGGCACGGTGAGGCAGCCCACCCGCCTGGAACCCTGGTCCAGGCCGATGCCGCCGGTGAACATCCCGTAGCCATAGGCGATCTGACACACGTCCTCCTCGCTGCCGCCCACGGCGGTGATGGCACGGGCGCAGCAGTCGGTCCACAGGTCGATGTCGTGCTGGGTGTAAAAGGCCATGACCCGCTTTCCGGTGGTGCCGGAGGTGGCGTGGACACGCACGCATTTGGAGCGGGGCACCGCCACCAGTCCGTCGGGATAGTTGTCCCGCAGGTCGGCCTTGGAGGTGAAGGGCAGCTTATACAGGTCGGCGGAGGACTGGATGTCCTCGGGAGTCACGCCCTTTTCCTCCATCTTCTTGCGGTAGGACGGGACATTGTCCCACACATGGCGCACCTGCTTGACCAGACGCTCGTCCTGCCAGGCTTTGATCTGTTCCCGAGAGGCGCACTCGATCTCGGGCTGGAAATATCTCTCCATGGGTATCATCCTTTCTTCGCTTGTGCGTTCTGTTTTGCAGCCGGGTCGCCCCGAAGGGCTCGATGCGGCTTATACGCCCCGGCGGCTGAGAGCCACTGTCCGGCCCGCCAGTCCGGCCACAAAGCCGATGAGGACGGCTCCGATCAAATTGGTCAGCAGGGTGAGCATAGGAAATGCGCTGCGGCAGGGCAGCAGGCTAAGACCATAGCGGCCCACCGCCCCCACTGCGCCGCCCAACCCCACAAGCAGGGCGTTCATCAGGCGTTCTTGCCCAGCTGGAAGGCCTTCTTGTTCAGCTCCAGGAATTTGGCGGGGACCATGGCCTCCAAAGACTTCTGCCATGCCTCCTCGGGCAGGTCGAAATAGTGGGACAGGCGGCCCATCAGCACGATGTTCACCGCCTTGGCGGAACCGGCCTGCTCGGCCAGGGCCAGGCAGTCCAGGGCGTCCACCTTGGCCCCGGTGGCCTTCATCTTGGCCACCAGGTCCTGGGGGTATGCCGCCGCGCCGGTGATGACGGGCATGGGGTCGATCTGCTGGGTGGAGGTGACGATCTGCCCGTCGGGCTTGAGGAAGCCCAGCCAGCGGGCGGCCTCCAGCAGCTCGAAGGAGACGATGAAGTCCGCCTCGCCCTTGTCGATGATGGGGGAGGCCACCTTGTCGCCATAGCGCACATAGGTGACCACGCTGCCGCCCCGCTGGGACATGCCGTGTACCTCGGACACCTTCACGTCATAGCCCTGCTCCATCAGCAGGTGGCCCAGCAGCTTGCTGGCCAGCAGGCTGCCCTGGCCGCCCACGCCAACGATCATAATATTCTTGGTTTCCATTGCTCAGCCCTCCTTTTTGGTGCTGTGGAAGGCTTTCACGCCGCACAGCTGCTCACACACGCCGCAGCCCACACACAGGGTGTTGTCCACGTGGGCCTTGCCCTCCCGAATGGAGATGGCGGGACAGCCGATCTTCATGCAGTTCTTGCAGCCCACGCACTTGTCCGTGTCCACCGCCAGGGGGGCGCTGTGCTTGACATATTTCAGCAGGGCGCAGGGGCGGCGGGAGATGATGACCGAGGGCTCGTCGGCGGAGAGCTCCTCCTTCACGGCCTGGTCGCAGGCCTTCAGGTCATAGGGGTCCACCACCCGCACCCGGTTGAAGCCCATGGCCCGGCACAGGGCCTCCAGGTCGATCTTCCCGGCGGGGTCGCCCTTGATGTTATAGCCGGTGGTGGGGTTCTGCTGGTGGCCGGTCATGCCGGTGATGGAGTTGTCCAGGATGATGACGGTGGAGTTGGACTGGTTATAGGCGATGTTGGCAAGGCCGGTCATGCCGGAGTGCATAAAGGTGGAGTCGCCGATGACGGCCACCGTCTTGCCCTGGCTCTGCTCCCCCAGGGCCTTGTTAAAGCCGTGGATGGCAGAAATGGAAGCGCCCATGCACAGGGTCATATCCATGGCGGCCAGGGGGGCCACTGCGCCCAGGGTATAGCAGCCGATGTCGCCCAGAACGGTACACTTATTCTTGCTCAGGGTGTAGAACAGGCCCCGGTGGGGACAGCCGGCGCACATGACAGGGGGACGGTTGGGGATGACCTCGTCCAGGCCTGCGCCGGTATGTACCTGCCCGCCCAGTCTGGCGGCGATCAGGTTCTGGGAGAACTCGCCCTCCATGGGCAGCACGTCCTTGCCGGACACCTCCAGTCCCAGGGCACGGCAGTGGTTCTCGATGATGGGGTCCAGCTCCTCCACCACCACCAGTTGATCCACCTTTGCGGCGAAATCCCGGAGGAGTTTGACGGGCAGGGGGTTGGCCATGCCCAGCTTCAGCACGGAGACGGAGTCGCCAAAGACCTCCTTCACATACTGATAGGAGGTGGAGGAGGTGATGATGCCCATCTTGGTGCCGCCCATCTCCACCCGGTTGATGGGGGCGGTCTCCGCCCACTCCTGCAGCTTGCGGGTGCGCTCCTCCACAAAGGGGTGGCGGCGGATGGCGTTGCCCGGCATCATGACATATTTGGCGAGGTTCTTCTCATAGGGGATGCAGGGCCGCTCTTCCCGCACTCCCAGCTCCACCAGGGACTGGGAGTGGGACACCCGGGTACACATCTTCAGCAGCACCGGGGTGTCGAACTGCTCAGACAGGTCGTAGGCCAGCTTGGCAAACTCCAGGGCCTCGGCGGAGTCAGAGGGCTCCAGCATGGGGACCTTGGCGGCGATGGCGTGGTGGCGGGAGTCCTGCTCGTTCTGAGAGGAGTGCATCCCCGCATCGTCAGCCACGCCGATGACCACGCCGCCGTTCACGCCGGTGTAGGACATGGTGAACAGGGGGTCGGCGGCCACGTTCAGACCCACATGCTTCATGCCGCAGAAGGACCGCTTTCCCGCCAGGCTGGCGCCGAAGGCCACCTCCATGGCCACCTTCTCGTTGGGGGCCCACTCGCAGTAGATCTCGGGGAATTTCACGGCCTCCTCGGTGATCTCAGTGCTGGGGGTGCCGGGATAGCTGGAGATCACGCAGCATCCCGCCTCATACAGCCCACGGGCAACAGCGGCGTTGCCCAACATCAGTTGTTTCATACTTAGCTCCCTGCTTTCTCTTTCTCTTCTCGTTATTCGGGTTTCTTAGCTTCAGACTCATCCCGCTGGCCCAGGCCCTCCCGGCGGATGACCGTCTCCATCACGCCCCCTGCGCCGTTGTCCAGCATTGACCGCCGGACCCGACTGATGGTGGCACTGCTGGCCCCCGTCTTGTCCAGAATGTCCAGATAGACCAGTCCCTGCTGGAGATACACCGCCACATCAAAGCGCTGTTCCATAGAGCGCAGCTCTGTGGGGGTACACAGATCGTCGAAGAACTTGCAGCACTCGTCCAGGTCCTTTAATTTCAGGATGGTCTCGTAAAGCGCCAGACTGCGCTGCCGGTGTTCTGTTTTCGCCATAACGCTGCTCCTTTCGGCTGTAGACCGATAGCGCCACGACAGGCCGTGCCGCTTCCTAATAACTATAACGCATTAAAGCGTGACTGTAAACAGGAAAAGCAAACTTTTTTGCTTTTTGGCGGAAAAGTTTTGCGATGAGAGACGGATTGTCACGTCGCTTCGCTCCTCGGAATGACAGAAAGGGGGTTATCGACACGCTGCGGGCGGATGAGGACATCAACCCCAGCTTGTTTCCCGCTGTGAGAGCCAAAATGGGCATAAAAAACCGGCCGCACCCAATGGGTGCGGCCAGAAAAAGCCAGTCACAAATTAGTCGGTGACGTAGGGCAGCAGGGCGATCTGACGGGCGCGCTTGATGGCCTCAGTCAGCTGGCGCTGATGCATGGCGCAGGTGCCGGTGGTGCGGCGGGGCAGGATCTTGGCCCGCTCAGAAGTGAACCGGCGCAGCTTGGCGGCGTCCTTATAGTCGATGCACTCCACCTTGTCAACGCAGAAGGCGCAGACCTTGCGGCGCTTGCGGCCGCGGGGAGCTCTGTTATCACGTTCCATAGCCATGGATGTTACCTCCTTTTACGACCAGATACGGTCAAAGTCAAAACGGCAGCTCGCCGTCGTCATCAGAAAGCTCGGCAAACTGGTCCCCGTCCGCGGGAGGGGCCCCATAGCCGGAGGGTGCGGCGGGTGCGGAGTAGCCGGGATTGCTGGGGGCATAGCCGCCCTGCTGCTGGCTGTAGCCGGCGGAGTAACCGCCGTTCTCGCTGTCCCGCTTGGAATCGCCGAAATAGACCTGGTCAGCCACCACCTCGGCAGAGCGGCGCTTGTTGCCCTCTTTATCCGTCCAATCGCGGATCTGAAGACGGCCCTCCACGATGGCCATGCGGCCCTTCGTGAAGTAACGGCTGACGAATTCCCCGGTCTGCCGCCAGGCCACGCAGTCGATAAAATCGGTGGTGCGCTCGCCGGTGTTCCGGTCCTTGAAGTCCCGGTCAACGGCCAGGGAGAAGGACGCCACAGGCGTGCCGGTCTGGGTGCGGCGAAGCTCGGGGTCACGGGTCAGGCGGCCCATGATGAAAATTTTGTTGAGCATAGTGCTCCTTGCAGACGATCAGGGAACGCATCACGCCGTCGGTAATACGGAAGATACGATCCAGCTCAGCGGGGATCGCGGCGGCGGCGTTGAAGGTCATCAGAACGTAGTAACCCTCCATCAGGTCGTTGATGGGATAGGCCAGACGGCGCTTGCCCCACTCGTCAACCTCGGAAACGGTACCGTTGGCTTCCACGACGGCCTTGAACTTGGCCACCAGAGCGGCGATCTGCTCCTCGCTCAGAGAAGGGTTCAGAATGTAGACCGCCTCGTAGTTCGCATTGATCTTTGCCATTTTACTTGCACCTCCTTATGGACGTATGGCCCCCGGCCTTGTACCGGGAGCAAGGATATGCCTGTCCTTTTGAACAGACTTTATTATTATACCGGAAACAAGTGAAATGTCAAGCGATTTCTGAAAAAACGACGATTTGTCATTGACAAAAAAACGGCCCCGCACCTATACTACATTGTGATAGCTTACACAGGGGGGAACCTGCGTTTGGAGAGGAGACCGGCCATGAACAAAAAAGACCTTCTGGACCGCTGCGCCCGCAGCGGGGAGAAGCGGGTGCTGCTGGCCCGGGTGATGGACAAGCTGGAGCTGGCCCAAAACCGGGGAGTGCCCGCCCACACGCCCTTCCTCTCCCCGGGGGAGCGGGGGGCGGTGGAGGACCTGCTGCGGCTGTGCGGGCCGGTCAGAAGCCTGTTCTGGGGCGGCTATCCCGACGCGGAGCGCACCGCCTGCGTCTTTCTCCCTGATTGGCAGGAGCCGGAGGATGTCATCGCTGACCCGGAGGGTCCGGTAGCGGCGGTGGAGGGCACCTTCCCCGCAAACGCCGACCTGGGGCACCGGGATGTACTGGGGGCCCTGATGGGCCTGGGGCTTACCCGGGAGAAGCTGGGGGACATCCTGTTCCCGGAGAAGGGCCGCTGTCAGGTGGCCGTGCTGCGCCAGACGCTGCCCATTTTGCTCTCCCAGTGGGAGAGCGCCGGGCGGTGGAAGGTCTCGGTGCGGGAGAGCCCTGTGGGCGAGCTGCGCCCCGCCCAGGCCGCCGTGAGGACCATCCGGGACACGGTGGCCACCCCGCGGCTTGACGCGGTGTTGGCGGCGGGCTTCTCCCTGTCCCGGTCCAAGGCGGCGGGCTATGTGTCCGCGGGCAAGGTGGCAGTGAACCACCGGGAGTGCCTGAAGGGCGACCATCAGGTGGAGGAGGGTGACGTGCTCACCTGCCGGGGGCTGGGCAAGTGCGTGGTGAAGGAGGTCCCCGGCCAGTCCCGAAAGGGCCGCACCATGCTGGTTCTGGAGCGCTATATCTAAATTTTTATCCACAAAACTGCCGGAGAATGTGGAAAACCTTCCGGCGGATGTATCATTAGGAGGAACAGATCATGGAAGCAGAAAAGATTGCCCGGATCAATGAGCTGGCCAAGAAGAGAAAGAGTCCCGAGGGGCTGACGGCCGAAGAGGAGGCCGAGCGGGCCGCCCTGCACCGGGAGTATATTGACGCCCACAAGCAGCAGCTCATCGCCCACCTGGAGAATACCTATGTGCAGTACCCCGACGGGACGAAGAAAAAGCTGCAGAAGAAGCAGTGAGCGCTGCTTGACTTCTGTCATAGGGAGGCTATAATGGCTTCTTGTAAGGGAATGTTATTTTTCAAGAGAGGTATATTATGCAGAAGATCGCCATCGTGACGGACAGCAACAGCGGCATCACCCAGGCGCAGAGCAAGCAGCTGGGCGTGTGGGTGCTGCCCATGCCTTTTTATATCAACGACGAGCTGTTTTTGGAGGACATCACCCTGACCCAGGAGCAGTTTTATGACTATCTGGCCAAGGGAGCCGACGTAAAGACCAGCCAGCCCGCCCCCGGCGATGTGACTGAGCTGTGGGACACCCTGCTGAAGGACCATGACGCGGTGGTCCACATCCCCATGTCCAGCGGGCTGAGCAGCTCCTGCCAGACGGCCCAGATCCTGGCCGACGACTATGACGGGCGGGTGCAGGTGGTGAACAACCAGCGCATCTCCGTCACCCAGCTCCAGTCGGTGATGGATGCCAAGACCATGGCGGAGAAGGGCTGGACGGCGGCCGAGATCAAGGAGGAGCTGGAGCGGACCAAGTTCGACTCGGACATCTATATCACGGTGGACACCCTGAAATATCTGAAAAAGGGCGGCCGCCTCACCCCCGCCGCCGCGGCCATCGGCACGGTGCTGAATTTAAAGCCCGTGCTGCGCATCAAGGGGGAAAAGCTGGACGCCTTCTCCAAGACCCGGGGCTGGAAGGCCGCCAAAAAGGCCATGATCGAGGCCGTCCGCCACACCATGGACACCGACTTTGCCGACAGCCAGGGGCCGGAGAACCTGTATGTGGCCGCCGCCTACACCGGCGATGCCGACAGTGCCCAGGAGTGGAGGCACGAGCTGGAGGAGGCCTTCCCCGGCTTTGAGATCTACATGGCCCCTCTGTCCCTCAGCGTGGCCTGTCACATCGGCCCGGGGGCAAGGGCCGTGACGGTGACCAAGCTGCTGCATATCCGGGACAGACGATAAAATCAGCAAAAGAATACCGGAAGCCGAGAAAAAATCGGCTTCCGGCAATTTTTTTGTGCGTTTATCCAATGGCGATGAACACATAGGTCTGGTTTTCCATGTTGGCGGCGGCGTACATGAACTCGTTGCTGTAGTGGGCGTAATAGGCGGTGAAGCCGCCGGTCTGGATGGCCACCACGTCGTGGCCGCCCCGCCAGGTGACGGCGTTCTGTCCCGTGACGGCCAGGCCGCCGTAGGTATAGGTGGTGCCGTTGCCAGAGCCCTCGGGGATCCACAGGGTGCCGCCGTGACTGGGGCAGACATACACCGCCTTGGGGGTGAAGGGGAGGGAGATGCTTTTGCTGGCCGTCCCGTCGCCCACATAGGAGCCGGCGGCCACTTTTGGGATGGTCTGCTCCGCCGCGGACAGCTGGTCGTTTCCCGCTTTGGTAGCAAGGGCGGTGGCCAGAGCGGCCAGGGCGTTTTCCAGCTTCAGGTTGTCGCTGTTGAAGTCCTCCCGCAGCACCGGGTCCCCAGCCTGCCACTGGTTGAGCTGATACTGTGTGGTGTGCTTGCTGCTTGCCATAGAAAATTCCTCCTTGATATCCGGGACGAAAAAAGTCCCTTTTACCCAAAGAGAAACCGTCCCGAGAGTGGGACGGTTTCGTACATCTATGACAAAAGTTTTGGGCAAAAATTTTGGGCAAAAATTTTATGGCTTGCACCGCCCGCAGGGCTGATAGCCCTGGTCGATGAGGGTCTGGCGGGGGCCGGTGTAGTCCTGGCGGTTTTCCGACTTGATGTCCTTCACGCCGCCGCAGCTGGGCAGGTGGAACTTTTTCGAGCTGATGTTCAGCACATAAGTCCCCTGGCTGCTGTCGGGCTGGCTGGCATCCCCGGCGCTCTGGCTGTCAGAGGCGCGGTTGTCCCCGGTGGCGTAGTCGATGTCCACCCCGGGCTGCACGTTATAGGCGTAGACACAGAAGGTCACGCCCTCGCCGCTGTCCTCCACGGACAAGCCCTCCATCAGCACGCCCCGGGCCACTAGATCCTGGCCCTGGAACACGGGGGTGACCCGATAGAGCACATGCTGGTCCGTCTCCTTTACATAGTCGGCCACCAGGTTTTCAAAGGGGAGCATCCCCTCAATGTTCAGATACCGGGTGCCGGTGATGAGGTTCTTGGGGTTGGCGTTCTCCCCCGCCAGCTGAAAGCCGATGAGGTGGCAGCGGTTGTACAGAGACTTGCCGTCCACAAAGTCATATTTCACGCTCTGCCAGCCCGTGGGCTTTACCGAGCCGATCTCCCCCCGGGGCTCGGTGGGCATCAGCTCCCGGCAGATGTTGGCGTAAGCCGTGCCGCAGCGGCCCAGGCTGTCCAGCTCGCTGTATGTTTCAAACGCCTGTGTGGTCAGCTCGTCCTGGGTAAAAAATGGCTGGTTGTCGTTGACGGCGATGTAAGCCTCGCCGGAATAGGCGGGGATGTCGTCCAGGGAGACGGCCCCGCCTCCCGCATAGCTCCAGTCTCCGGGCAGAGCACCCTGGCAGGCGGACAGGGCCAGCACCAGGGCAAGCAGCAGTGGGAAGAACTTTAACTTCCAGTGGTTCAGTCGTGTCATGGTCTGTAGACCTCCTCTGTGATCTTCTCGTGGGATGTGCCGGGAAAGTCAGCCGTCTCCATCAGGGTCCAGCCTGTCAGGGGCCATGGGAAGGTCACGTCCCCGGGATAGCACCGGTTCCAGCGGTAGAGCACCAGCTCCTCCGCGCCCCGGGCCCCGATGAGCTCCCGCCCATCCTCCACAAACCACAGCTCTCCCGTCCCGGCCCGGTCGGCACAGCGGTCGCTGACCCGGATGTTGTTGGCCGGACAATCGGCAAACTGCCGGGCGGAGTATTCCGACATCCAGACGGGCCGCCCCGCCGCCCGCTCCAGCAGACGCTGCCGCAGAGCGGCATCCTGGCTCTGGCGGCGGCGGTTGAACAGCATCCCCATCCGGTCATCCACGCAGGCAATGACGATCATGGTTCTCGCTCCTTCCGTACTTCATAAAGGTTTTTGTATTCCTCCCCCGCAGGGGGGGCGGGAAACACGAGACAGAATGTATTTATCATACCTGATTCCTCGGAAAAATGCCACCGCTATTCTCTTCCCCGGATAAAAATGCAGCCATTCTTGCAAGAAACAAAGGGTTTCCGAACAGGAAACGCTTGACGCTGATTTGGAAACCCTGTACAATGGCATAAACATGCTTTTGGAAGGAGCAGAACTATGAATTCAGCTGAAAAGACTGCCGCCCTGCTCAAGCTGCTGGGGCTGGCGCCTTATGTCCACGGCGTGACCGAGCTGGGGGAGAAGATCGGGTGCAGCAAAAGCGGCACCTATAAGCTGCTGGCCGCACTGGTCCAGAACGGACTGGCCGCCCAGACGTTAGATCGGAAATATACCCTGGGCCCGGCGGTGTATATCCTGGGCAAGACCTATGAGGACCGCATCGGCCTGTCCCGGATGATCCGGCCCTATCTCATCCGTCTGCGGGACCTGACGGGGGAGAACGCCTCCTTCAGTATGCTGGTAGGGGGGAAGGCCAACCTGATCTACCGGGAGGAGAGCCTGCAGCTGGTGCGGGTGGCGGGCAGTGTGGGCCAGGAGCGGCCTCTGTACGCCGGTTCCACCGGAAAAGTGCTGGGGTCCTTTCAGGACGAGGAGGAGATCCGCCGCCGCCTGATGGACGAGCCCCTCACCCCATTTACCCCCCGTACCATCACCTCCCCCCAGGCCCTTTTGGAGGAGTATGCCAACATCCGCAAGCAGGGGTATGCCATCAGTGACGGGGAGCTGAACATCGAGACCATCGGCATCGGCGCGCCGGTGCGGGATGAGTCCGGCTCTGTGTGGGCGGCCATCTCCATCGGGGCCCCCCGGATGCGGGTGGACGATGCCAAGCGGGAGCGCTATATCTTCCTGGTGACGGAGATCGCTGCCGAAATGTCCCGGGACCTGACCCGGGGAACCGTGGGTGACTCTCTGAAATAACCGGAAACGATACGCTGGAAAGTTTCTCATCAGAAAACTTTGTTGTTTTATTCTATCAATTTGGAAACCTGAAATTATTCACAACTCCGAACTTGCTCTGGGACACTCGAAAATCCTTGAAGTGTTTCTTGCATTATGCTAGGATATCGGTGAACTTAGTTTCCCCTCTGGAAACGTTTTGAATGAACGGATCATTGCAAAGGAGTTGCTGAAAGTATGGATCTCAGTCAGGTCGAAGTATACAACAAGGAAGTGGCGGAGCTGCGCGCCCAGCGGGACAAGGACTACGCCGAGTATGAGGCCGCCGGCCGCATCTGGGGCCTGGTCCCCCGTGAGCGCATCACCAAGATCAAGTTTCCCCGGGTGAAGAAGGAGATCATCGACGGCTATCTGTCCATGGACGACATGTCCACCACCGTCTCCGACGTGCTGGACAGCTATGGCATCGACGGGGCCATCCCCTCCTCCTATCTCAAGCCTGTCATCCCCGGCAGCAAGATCTGCGGCCCTGCCGTGACCATCCGCAATATCCCCGTGCGCAAGACCCCCACCCAGGGTGCCCACGACCACGACTTTATCGCCATGTCCACCCGTGACATCTATTATATCGGCGAGCCCGGCGATGTGCTGGTGTCTGACTTCGGCGGCAATCTGGATGTGTCCAACATGGGCGGCCAGAGCTGCACCGTGGGCAAGAACTGCGGCTTTGCCGGCAACATCGTCAACGGCTGCTGCCGGGACGTGTCCTCCATCCGGGACTATAACTACCCCGTCTTCTCCTGCGGCACCACCCAGATCACCGGCAAGTACCGCATGGAGTGTGTGGAGATGAACGGCCCCGTCACCCTGTGCGGCAAGCTGGTCATCCCCGGCGACCTGATGGTGGCCGACGACTCCGGCGTGTGCATCGTCCCCTATGAGCTGGCCGAGCCCGTTCTGGAGCAGTGCCTGAAGATCGCCGCCAGCGAGGAGCGTATGCGCCAGCTCATCGAGAGCAAGGCCCCCATCTCCGAGCTGCGCCCCCTGTTCCGCGCCCGGTATAAATAAGAATAGAGCATAAAAAATATTTGGAGGTAACAACGATGAAGAAGCTCCTTGCCCTCGTCCTCGCCTGTGTGATGTCCCTGTCCATGGCCGCCTGTAGCAGCAGTGCCCCCGCGGCCTCCGCCGGCAGCTCTTCTGCCGGTGGCTCTTCTGCCGGTGGCTCTGCCTCCGGTGACAGTGCGTTCTCCTTTGACTCCCCTATCACCGTGGTGGTTCCCTTTAAAGCTGGCAGCGCTACGGACAATCAGATCCGTCTGATGCAGTCCAAGCTGGAGAAGGCCCTGGGCACCAACCTGGTCATTGTCAACGCCGAGGGCGGTTCCGGCACCATCGGTACCACCGAGTATCTGACCAACTACGCCGCTGACGGCTATACCATTCTCTACACTCTGGCCACCCCTGTGGTGTACAAGCCTCTCGGCGGCGACACCGCCTATACCTATGACGATCTGACCTCTGTGGCACGCACCTCCAGCCAGCCCATGTATCTCATCGTCCCTGACAGCGAGACCCGCTCCGCCCAGGAGATCCTGGACTACATCAAAGAAAACCCCGGCAAGTTCACCTATGCCAACGTAGGCAACGGCGGCAACGGACACCTGGCCTTTGCCTCCTTCCTGGTGGGTGAGGGGCTGGACGCTGTCTCCGTGCCCTACTCCGGCGGCACCGCCGACTGCTACACCGCCATGATGGGCGGCGAGGTTAACGCCGCCGTCTATGGCGAGGCCGACCTGCTGGCCCGCGAGGACAACCACGCCGTTATCAACCTGGGCAGCAAGTCCACTGTGGAGTCTCTGCAGGACGTGCCCACCCTGGCCGACCTGGGCTATGAGGGCTATGAGACCAACAACATGGCCGGTTTCTTCTACAACAAGGATGTGCCCGCTGCGGCTGTCACCGCCTTTGAGGATGCCGTGGAATCCGTGCTCACCGACCCTGAGTTTGTCGCTGAGGCCACCGCCGCCGGTTTCGTCCCCAGCTTCGGCACCGGCGCTGATATGGACAAGCAGGCCGAGGCCGCTATCGAAAAGGCCATGCCCGTGCTGGAGTCCCTGGGCTGAACTGTACCATCTACTATCTTTGTGGACCGCAGGACGAAAATAGTCTCCTGCGGTCCACTTAATAAGGAAGTGTAGTATGCAAAAACGGAATTGTTTCACCTCTCTGCTCTGTGCCGCCCTGTTTCTCTTCATCCTTGTTCAGTGCAACGCACTGGCTGAGTCTGCCGCCCTGTGGCCCCGGCTGGTCTGCTGTGTAGGGCTGGGCCTGGCGGGACTGGAGATCCTGGTGGAGGGCATTCAGTGGGCCCGGCACCCCGGGGAGCAGCAGGGTCTGTGGGCCCTCACCCCGGAGCAGACCAAACGCAGCGCCATTCTGCTGGGACTGCTCCTGCTGTGGATCGCCGGATTGACCACCATCGGTTTTCTGGTCAGCTCTGTGGTGGCTCTATGTGCTATCGCCTTAGTATTCGAGCCTGTGAAGAACAAACAGAACCTGGTGCGGGACATCGTCGTGTGCGTCATCTTTGGAGTCGCATTTTATTTCCTGTTCAAGTTCCTGGGCATCCACTTCCCCAGGACGCTGCTGATGTAAGGAGGGCGGAATCGTGCAAGATATTCTAACTTATTTTCTCCATGCCCTCGCCCCCTCGAATCTGCTGGTCATTCTGACCGGGACTGTGGTGGGTATTATCGTGGGTGCACTGCCCGGCTTCACCGCCACCATGGGCATCGCTATTCTCATCCCTTTGACCTACACCTGGAACGCCTCCACCGCCTTGATTTTCCTGGGGGCCATCTACTGCGGCTCTATGTACGGCGGGTCCATCTCCGCCATACTCATCAACACCCCCGGTACCGCCGCAGCGGCGGCCACCGCTATGGACGGTTATGCGATGACCCGCCACGGGCGGCCTCACGAGGCCCTCACCGAGGCGGCCGTGGCCTCCTTCTGGGGTGGCCAGGCCAGTACCATCGCCCTGTTGTTCTTCGCCCCCGTGATGGCCAAGTGGGCCTTTAACTTCGGCGCTCAGGAGAAATTTTTGATGGCCGCCTTCGGTCTGACCATCATCGCTTCCCTGTCCACCAAGAGCATTTTGAAGGGTCTGATGATGGGCTGTGTGGGTCTGCTGCTGGCCTGTGTGGGCATGGACCCAGTTATGGGCCGGGCTCGATTCACCTTCGGCACCACCTATCTCATGGGCGGCCTGACCATGATCCCTGCGGTCATCGGCCTGTTCAGTGTATCTCAAGTGTTCAGCACCTTGAAGGATGCGCTGAAGCCAGCCAATCCCGAGGACATTGCACGGTATAAGTCCTCCCGGGTCCACCTGAAGGATTTTGTCCGTTATCCGCTGACCTATCTGCGTTCCTCCATCATTGGCATTATTGTGGGTATCATCCCCGGTACCGGCGGCGACGTGTCCAGCTATGTGTCCTATAACATGGGCAAGCTGTTCTCCAAGGAGCGGGACCAGTTCGGAGATGGCTCCCGGGAAGGCGTGGCCTGCTGCGAAGCGGCCAACAACGCCGTTACCGGAGGCACCCTGATCCCTACTTTGACCCTTGGCATCCCTGGCAATGCTACCACCGCCATTCTGCTCTCCGGTCTTACCATCCACGGTCTGGCTCCGGGCTACAGTCTGTTCACCTCCGGCAAGAACATCACCTATCCTTTTATCATGGCCCTGTTCCTGGCCAACCTGGCCTTTGTCATCATCGGTCTGCTGGGAGCGAAGTATTTCGCCCGGGTTACCTTGACCCCCCAGAGCATTCTCTCCGCCTGTGTGCTGAACCTTAGCTTGATCGGCTGCTATGGCGTACGGGGCAATATCCGGGATGTCTATGCCATGCTGGCGTTCGGCTTGGTGGGCTATCTCTTAAAGCTCTATAAGTTCAATATTGTGCCCATCGTTCTGGGCATGATCCTGGGCGACATCGCAGAGGAGGCCCTGCAGCAGGGCCTGATCCTGTACAACGGCAGCGTTCCAGCGATGTTTGCCACCTTCTTCCAGCGTCCCATCTGCGTGGTGCTGATGCTCCTGATGGTCGTCTCCGTCTGCGCTCCCTTCGTTATGGAGGCCCGCAAAGGAAAGCAGAGCAAATCATGTTAAACCCCCTTTTTCCCGTCTAAAAAAGCCGGCGTATCTGTCAAAAGCGATGGACAGATGCGCCGGTCCCATTTTATAATGGCAGCAGACAAAACTTCAGGAGGGTCTGTTATGCGCGTTGCACTCATCCAGATGTCCGTCACGGCGGACAGAGCGAGGAATATCACCGCCGCTTGTCAGCACATCCGCCGGGCGGCGGAGGGGGGAGCGGACATGGCGGTGTTGCCGGAGATGTTCTGCTGCCCCTATGACAACGGCTGCTTCCGGGCCTATGGGGAGACGGCGGGCGGCCCCGCCCAGATGGCCCTGTCCCAGACGGCGGCGGAACTGGGCATCTATGTGGTGGGCGGCTCCCTGCCCGAGCTGGAGGGCGGAAAGGTCTATAATACCTCCTATGTCTATGGCCGCCGGGGGGAGCTTTTGGCAAAGCACCGGAAGGTCCATCTGTTCGACATCGACGTGGCGGGAGGCCAGCGCTTTATGGAGTCGGACACGCTGTCCCCCGGGGACCAGATCACCACCTTTGACACGGAATTCGGCCTGATGGGCCTGTGCATCTGCTTTGACCTGCGCTTTGAAGAGCTCTCCCGGTGTATGTGCCTGCGGGGCTGTCAGGCTATCATCGTCCCGGCGGCCTTTAACATGACCACCGGCCCCGCCCACTGGGAGCTGCTGTTCCGCCAGCGGGCGGTGGACAACCAGTGCTTCACCCTGGGCTGCGCTCCCGCCCGGGACGAGGGTGCCGGATATGTGTCCTATGGAAACTCCATCGCCGTGGACCCCTGGGGCACGGTGCTCTGCCGGGTTGACGAGAAAGAAACTATTTTGTACGCCGACCTGGACCTGGCCCGTATCCAAGCCGTGCGGCAGCAGCTGCCCATCCTCTCCGCCCGCCGCACCGATCTGTATGAGATAGGAGAGAAATAGAATGACAGGAAGTCCGATTCTCCGCCTGGAGAACCGGACTTTTTGCCGAATTTCTGATTTTTCCCCTTGCTTTTGCTACAGAGCGCCGTATAATAAAGTTGCATGCGGAAAAGAAAAGTCCATTTTTGGAAAAATTTGAAACTTGGGAGGTCTTTTTCGTGAAAAAACTGTTTCGCCGCCTGATGGCGGTGGCCGTAGCGGCAGCGCTGACTGCGGGGATGTGCATCACCGCCTCGGCCTACACCTATCCGTCCGCCTATTGGAAGCTCCACGACGCCTGGAGCCAGGCCGTGGCCGCCAAGAGCGCCGACCAGGTGCTCACCGTGGCCCAGCAGACCTATGACCTGCTGATGAAGGACCCGCTGTGCGCCGACATCTGCAACAATCTGGAAAGCAAGTGCGCCCGGGCCTCCTGGTGTGCCGAGATGAAGGGCGACCTGGCCGGGGCCGTGAAGTGGTTGGAGCGGGAGCGCACCTTTGCCCAGTGGCTGGACAAGAACGTGACCAGCTACAAAGATGCCCTGCTGAACATCGACGCCCGGCTGGAGCAGCTCAACGCCGCCCGGGGCGTGGAGGTCTATGCCCTGCAGGAGGGGGCGGGCAAGTCCTTCTCCGGCTCCGGGGCCGCGGCCAACGGCACCTGGTACGGCTCCGCTGTGGGCGGGTCCCGCACCGGCGAGTCCGCCAGCCTGATGTATGTCAACTTTATGGACGGCTATTCCGTGGACTACTGGATCGACTATTATAAGAGCACCTCCTCCGCCTTTGCCGCCGCCGCCGACGGCGGGGTCATCGAGCTGGCCTGGAACTTCAGCCCTGAATCCACCGCCGGTGCCCAGCGGGTGCTGGACAGCGCCGCCGACAGCTACATCGCCGAGGGCCTGCAGGCCATGGGCAACCTGAATGCGACAGTTCTGCTGCGCATCGGCGGGGAGATGAACAACTGGTCCAACATCGACAGCGGCACGTTCATCCAGGCCTTCCAGAAGATCGCCGCCCAGGCCCACCAGTATTCCAACATCAAAACCGTGTTCTCCCCCGCCACCATCAGCGACCGGAACCACACCATTTCGGAGTTCTACCCCGGCGACCAGTATGTGGACTGGGTCGGCGTATCCGACTATCAGAACAGCGCCTACGCCGGACAGGCCCCCGCCTATACCTTTGATGCGGCGGCCTATGGCAACGATGCCTACTATGGCCGGGGCCTGTACTCCTCCGACCCTCTGACCCTGGTGCGGCCCATTGCTCGCCTGGCCCAGCAGCATAACAAGCCCCTGATGATCAGCGAGTGCGGCTTCTCCTACACCAGCGCCTCCGGCGGCGACCAGACCGCCTATGCCGCCGACCAGCTGAACAAGCTCTATTCCTATGCCAACATGATCTTCCCCCAGACCAAGGCTGTGTTCTATTTTGACAAGGACATGTCCGGCTCCGCCTATCACTATGCCCTGTCCGGCAGCTCCACCCTGGCCGGCACCTATGAAAACGCCATCCAGGCCAACGGCTCCTATCTGAAGGAGGGCCAGACCTCTGCCCCCTCCTGGACCGCCCTGTCCAACGTCAGCCAGGGCCAGGGACAGCTCCGGCTGGCCACCTACGCTGTGTTCCACTCCTCCGCCGCCACCACCGTGACCTATTATGTGGACGGCAAGGCGGTGTACTCCAGCAGCAAGGCCCCCTATTACTACACGCTGGACTGCGACGCCCTGTCCGCCGGCAGCCACAAGCTGTATGTCACCACCAACGGCAAGTTCACCGTCAACGGCAGCGCTGTCGGCAAGACCTATACCCTCCAGACCCAGGAGAGCGAGGGCTATCACCCCGGCTCCGCCGACAGCTGGGCCCGGGCCCTGCTGGACACCGCCTATGAGAAGGGCCTGCTCACCGAGCGCACCGACAGCGGCTTCCAGAACCAGATCACCCGCCTGCAGTTTGCCGACCTGGCGGTGAACCTGATGGAAAAGGCCACCGGCAAGAGCATCACCCCCGCCGAGAACACCTTCCAGGACACCAGCGACCCCGCCGTGCTCAAGGCCGTGGCCGCCGGGGTCACCTCCGGCAAGGGGGAGGGACGCTTTGCCCCCAACGACAAGATCACCCGCCAGGAGATCTGCGTCATGCTGAACCGGGTCATCGAGTATGTGGACCAGAGCCGTGACAGCCAGGCTCTGGCCAACACCAGTACCCAGATGGACCCCAA
>OLFU01001569.1_pt1 | contig 21604 bp, 21 predicted proteins | sample 1605161 | NCBI WGS metagenome assembly OLFU01 (sample SAMEA3888914, study PRJEB22519) | human gut metagenome | biome: human gut; feature: human-associated habitat; material: faeces | place: Denmark | collected 2011
CCTCCACCCGGAGGTCACGGAGTTCTCGACCCTCGCCAAACGAACCGGACTGGCAAGAAATACCGTGAAAACGCACTATGGGATGCTGGCGGCAATGCTGGGGAGAAAATAGAAGTCACGGAAGTGAAAAAACAGAGGCAAGGATTCCTATCAATCCTTGCCTCTGTTTTTCCCTGTTTTGGTGTAGATGAAATGTGTAAAAAACTAAGATAATTCTGCGACAGTATTGCGTATGCATAATGCGGATTCTTGTCTTTTGCTAAAATCGATGGTACTATGATATTGATAATTGCGTACGGCCTCACGAAAGAAAACGACCACATCATCCAGCAGGCATTTGCCGAACGCTTCTACCGTGAGCCATAAGTGAACTTGAAATATTGGGGGTGCAGCATGGCTATACCAAAGCTGAAAAAGCAGGATGTTATTGATGCCCTGAAATTTATCGACGAGAACGGAGTTCCCGAACATAATACAAGCGTAAAATATGTACTTGTGTCTGAGAATGGGAAAAAGTATCCGCCGAAGTATGTAGTAGCCGTTGCTGACCATTTGGCAAACGGCACAGATATTTCAACAGAATCCTTTGACAGCGTTGACGCAAAGAACTATCTGGAAAAGCTGGGCTTCTCCATCGAGACAAAGCAGCAAGAAAAATTTGAGTTATCTATCACTGCCGAAAGTGTACAGTCAACGGATGAACGCTTTACAATGGATAATTTGAACCTCGGTGATAACTATAAGCCGCTGGACGCCTATTTCAAGAGGGCAAATGGAGACGTAATCAAGCGAGCCTACAGCAAAGGCGAAAGAAGAAATTCCAATCAAACCTTGCCCCGCATTGCCTGTCAGGTGTTCGAGAAGCAGCTTGCTACATTATCGGTTGAGGACAAGGAGAACTTCCCTGTCTGCAAATATAACCCGGGCAGCGACGTAATCAGAGGTATTTATGCGAGTGTTGACGATTTCAAGAATCGCCGCAACACAATAGAGTACCTGACATACGGCTATGACAACGGACGGCAGTTTGTTATCTATTGCTGGAATATCTTCTCTACGATTATCTTCGTTCAGGAATGTTTGAAGCGTTTCGGTGAACCGGGGGATCAATTCGTTCTGATATACCGCGAGAAAGATGAAAAAGAGGTTAAGGAGAAAGAAAAAGAAGCTGCTGTGCAGGTGGAGCTTGATCAGCAATCCAAAGAGTATCAGAATTCGTTTTCGTCCATGCTGATTAAATCAAAGAACCTGATTTTCAGAGGCGCACCAGGTACGGGAAAGTCCTATCTTGCCAAAGAAATTGCTGCGGATATTGTTAGCAATGGCTATGAGAAGGAATATAGTCATCTTACTGAGGAGCAGAAGAAGCAGGTGGAATTTGTCCAGTTTCACCCAAGCTATGATTACTCAGATTTTGTGGAAGGACTGAGACCAAAGGTTAATAGCGACGGGACGATGGGCTTTGAATTGCAGGATGGCATTTTCAAGAGATTTGTTGACCGCGCCAGAAAGAACTATGAGGACTCCCAAAAATCCAAAGAAACGGTAGAACAGGAAGTCACGGTTCAAGAATCCATGACGGAGTTTTTCTCTGGTATTGAGTTTGGCGTTGATACATTTAAGACGATCAACGGAAATGAATTTACCATTACCGGCGTGGATGACGGACATATCAATATTTCCATTCCCGGAAACGCATCTGTCAACAGGATTACTCTAAATCTGGATGAAGTTAGAAAGATGCTGGAATCCGGGCAGAAGTTTGAAAAAATAAAGGATATCACGTCCTTTTTCGGAAAGACGTTTGCTACACAAGGATACTCCTATGACTTTGCTATCTATAAAGCAATCAAAGCGAAGAAAAGTACAGTTTCAAAAGCAAAGGCAAAACAGGAGGAACTGAAAAAATACATATTCATTATAGATGAAATCAACCGCGGCGAGATTTCAAAGATTTTCGGTGAACTGTTCTTTGCGATAGATCCCGGTTATCGCGGCAAAGCCGGAGAAATCTCCACGCAGTATTCCAATCTGCACTCTGACCCTGACGAAAAGTTCTATATTCCTGAAAATGTCTATATCATCGGCACCATGAACGATATCGACCGCTCTGTGGACAGCTTTGATTTTGCTATGCGTCGGCGCTTCCGTTTTGTTGAACTTAGAGCGGATGAGCACCTCGAAGCAATTAATGAGTCGATAGAAGACGAAGGACGGAGGCTCGAAGCAATCAGAAGAATGGCTGCGCTCAATAAAGAGATTGTGAGCGTTGAGGATCTGAACGAAAATTATCAGATTGGTGCAGCTTATTTTGCAAAGTTGAAAACACTTGATTTCGACCAGCTTTGGACTGATTATCTGCAACCGCTCCTACAGGAATACATTCAGGGAATGTACGATGAGGAAGGAATTATGAATCGGTTCGCAAGGGCATACGGCTATCAGAAACCCGCCAGAGGTGATGCGAATGAAGCTGCTCAGGATCAAGGATAACTCCCAGCAGAAAAAAGATGTCTTTTCTCAAGTAGCGAAGCTGACAGGTAAAATTGCAGATAAAACGTTGGAACAGTTTGAGCGTGAAGGTGTATTCGTATTTCCCGAAACCGTAAAGGATGCAGAGGATATTACGCAAGATCAGATGATCCTCCAAAGCGTCAATGACACCTATCGCTCCGGCAATGTGATGGGCTTTCTCGGCTATGGTGATGAACGGCTTGTAATCGAGTCCCGCTTTTGCGGAGAGGGCGAGGATTACTTTTTTCAGTATCTTTTGGATAAGGTCTTGGACTCTCCAAACATTGTGGATTTGGAGTCCGACGCCAATCAAGACAATCGGCTGTTCAATTTTTTGCTGTTCCTGTTTCCGTATTACCTCAAGTCGGCGATGCGGAAGGGCTTGTTCAAGAAGTATATCCGTCATAGGTATAATGACGGATATGTAAAAGGCACCATTGATGTCGCAAGGCATATAGAAAAGAACACCCCGTTTGTAGGTAATATTGCATACAGCCAGCGAGAGTTTTCGTATGATAACAGTCTGATGGAGCTGGTGCGGCATACAATAGAGTTTATCAAAAGAAAGCCTTACGGAAATAAACTTCTGATCAAAGTGAAAGACGAGGTAAAACTCGTTATAGATGCGACCTCAAAATATGAGCCGTGTGACAGGCAGAAGATTATTGAGCAAAACAAAAAGAATGCTGTCCGACACGCTTATTTTAGAGAGTATCTTGCATTGCAGCGGTTGTGTCTCTTGATTCTCCGACATCAGAAACACCAAATCGGAACAGGGTCAAGGCGGATATATGGCATTCTGTTCGATGGCGCATGGTTGTGGGAAGAATACATCAACTCGCTCATTGGGGATGCTTTCTATCATCCTATGAACAAGAGCGGCACAGGCGCGCAGAGACTGTTTGACGGGAATGTTGGGCTGATCTACCCTGATTTTATCAGTCGGAACAGCGAAACGCGGATTATTGCGGATGCCAAGTACAAGCCTATTGACAACATCGGCAATCGAGATTATTTACAGGTACTTGCCTATATGTTCCGCTTTGATGCGAAGACTGGCTATTATCTCTATCCAGAAGCAGAAGGCTCTGACGATTTGAAATTGTGGTTGAATCGTGGTTCGACCTATGAGAAAAATGTTATGCCACGTGATGACATCAGCGTTACCAAGCACGGCCTGAAAATTCCCGTGGATGCGCTAAATTACGATGAATTTTCTGCGAGAATGAAAACCTGCGAACAAGAATTCAAAAGCGCGCTAATATTTTAATGGTTCAAAGAAGAGCATACTTAAGTAAGAAAACGGCCCCCTGAAATCAAACGATTTCAGGGGGCTGTGGTCCGAGATGGGAGACTCGAACTCCCGACATCTTGCTCCCAAACTTTTGAATAAAAATTTTTCTACTTTTTCCGGTGCTTTATAGCCGCTTTTGCTTTGTTATGGATGCTCTTCGCAACTCTTGACTCCACTGTTTCCGCACACTCCACGGCTGTCTGTAGTCAAACATGTGGTCAAAAACCGCTTTCTGAACACCCTCGTGACAGGGGACAGAAAGCGGTTTTTCATAGTTTGCCGGAGTGCCGCGGACGGATGCTTCGTCGCTCCGGTTTGCCGCATTGTACCTCTGCTGGAGAGGTTAAGCAAGTCCTTTATACAGGAATAGGCGGCGCAGAATTTGCATCGCTATAGACAAAGAATAGAAACTTTCCCTTAATACGAATTGCGTTTTAAGGGAAAGCGCACCAGAAGTAAGGGAAAGTATCTGCGCTCTGCGAGTAAAACGCTGTTGACTTTCATCGTAATTTTATCATGAATATTTTTCGATTAGCGTTCAAAGCGAGGAGTACCCGCGGGTCGGGTCAGGCATATCCCAGCTTGGGCAACACAAACAAAAGAAATTGATGTGATCCTTTCCACTCCTCCTCGTGTTGTCCTGCATCGTCCGGATGGTACGACTGCCACCGCTCAAGAGGGTGATTACGTGACTCTGTTTACACAGGATCATGTTGGCATCGTCCGTGCGAAAGATCTCGCGGAGAATTTTGTCAAAGTCCAAGTATAGGAGGTAAATGAGTGATCTATTGCTATTGTAACCAATGTGGCTTGGCATTTCGCAAAGGACATTACAAACATCCAAAGTGTTTACGATGCGGGAATACGGATCTTTTGGAAGAGGATGTGCCCCCTGGCGATTTAACACTGGCCGATCAGGTTGCAGATGAGATGTTGCGTAAGAAAGTCCGGAAGGCCGGACGGCGCCCCGTCTGAAAAGAGGTGCGTGAGGGGGGAGGAGCGTGTTTGGATGAAGATTTTTGTTTGTGGACAAGCAGAGCAGTATGATGTAGCTTTCCAAAAGCAGGCGGATGGTCGAATGAGGCTGTGCGAGCCATGTGAAGATCTGCTGGCAAGCGCCGCATGTCTGACAGAACTGCCGGTGTGTGAACTGGTCGTTCCGGCGGATATGGACACAGCCATGCATTATTTAATTGCTCATGCCGATCCCAATATTGTTGATGATACATATGGTGAAAACGAGGCATACATTGAAGTTACATATTCTGAAGACGAACATCAAACCCTGTTGATGATGTTTGACGCAAAATAAAGAATATGGTATAATCACACTTCAATGAGAGGTGCCGTATGGAACAGCCAAAGGACTTGTTTGAACAATATATTGAGACCATCGAAGCTATGCCAACTCATGTGCTCGTCCATCCGAATGCCATCAATGGCCTGAAAACGGCTAGTATTGTCCTTGCTGAGCAGGTGGTCACCATTCCTAAGAAGCGGCTGCTTGCATTTCTTGGCGCTCTCGATAAAGAGACTTTGGGCCTCATTGGGCAAGCCCGCCGGACGCAATCTCCATTCCATTCTCTGTGAATTAAGCACCACAAAACAGTAGTTTTGTGAATACTTGCAGCCCTTGTGCCGCAAGGCTTCCAGCGGTCAAGCGATCCTTTATTTGACTAAAGAATGTAGGAATTTCAACAGTTTGCGCCTTCAAAAAAGAAAGTCATTTACCATATTATGACCTAGAGAAAGGAGGCAGGTAAAATGGCAAACACAGCCCCTAAAAAAATCAAAGCGATCCAAGTGAAGGATATTCGCTGGGTCCATTACATAGACAACAATCACTGCGAATGGCTGACAACGTCGAAGCCAGACCGCAGTGTTTATTTTTTATATAAGCAAGTTCCTGATGGTTATGAACTGGTCATGAAGGCCGCCACGCCGGCAGGCTTCAACGATATTGTGTTCCCACCAGAAAAGCCAGTCAAAAAGCAAAAGAGATAGAACATGCATTTGCATTTTCTAAATATATCAGAAAGCAGGTTTATACGTAATGACATTCCAAAAAGCAAAGCGAGAACAAATCTGGGCTAATCTTCCTTCATCAATGGTGATCAATTCATAATCCTGAAACGGGTTTACTCTATAATTCATTGTCTGACCTCCGTTCACTTTGCCCTCGCTATGAGGTGTTGGCATTGTAGCTCTGACTGCACGGAGGTTCAACTGTTTTTGCCTTGCGCTTAAATGCCGAGCAATTCCTGCGAAACGGTCATATTCACCCGAAGTATAAGAGACTGTATTGAATAGAAGACCGACTTGTGCTATAATGTAAATTAAGTTTATTTTACATACTTTGTTGAGGTGAAAAGCATGAAAGCAAGCTACAAAAAATTGTGGAAGCTGCTCGTTGACAAGGAAATGAGCAAGGGCGATCTTCATAAAGCATCAGGGCTTTCGTCCAGCACGATGACCAAGCTCAGAAAGGGCGAAGATGTGTCAATGGAAGCTCTGCGCAAAATCTGCATCTGCCTCAACTGCAATATCGGTGACATTGTGGAGTTTGTGGACGAAAGCAAGTAAGAGTCCGCTTTATGGGACAGCTAATATGATACAATAACAGTAAGCTTGGGAGACAAGTTCAGATGGAGAAACGCATGGAAAGATCCTTAATCTATAATGGGACGATCACGGCGGAACAGTTCCTCTTCTATGAAATCCGCATTGCATCGAAATATTACCTCGACGGGACATCCGTGGAGGACGCTATCGAAGAAATCAAAAAGAACAATCTGTTTCAGTACCCGACTGAGCGGCTTGTTGCCCGCATGGTGCGAAGCTGCTATAAGCGTCTGGATGCCCTGGATGATGAACAGCTCCGGCAGGAATTATCATCGGCTCCGTCTGAGATTGCAAAGCAGATCAACCTCTATGCCATGATGCGCTACAACCGCATTGTTTGGGACTTCATGGTCAGCCTGATCGGAGAAAAGTTCCGGAGTCAGGACTTCGAGTTTTCACGGAAAGACCTGAATGTCTTCTTCTCCCACTTGCAGGAGCAGAACGATGACATTGCCGGATGGAGTGAATCAACGGTCAATAAGATCAAGCAAGTGCTGACGAAGATTTTAGTTGAGGTTGAGATCCTTGATACATTCAAATCCACGCGGCTCAATCCGCTGTTTCTCTGTGAAGAGCTGGAAGAAGGCATCCGCAGAAATAACGATCTTGAAGCACTCGCGGCTTTTAACTGCTTTAGATAGGAGGCTCTGGCATGAGCGACATCAAGCAAGAGTTAGATAAAATCAGAGGACGTATTTCCGAACCAAGTTTTCTGAAAAACGAAGGCTTGAGCAATGAGGTTGGCATTCATGTGTTCTGCTATGATCCGGCAGATGAGTTGATCGTCAGAGACTTCGTTTCCCGGCTGAAAGCAGAGAGCGGAACGCCGTACCACATTAAGGAATGTGACCTCTATGAGATTTTTCTGAGACTCTTGGAGGACAAGCGTGTTCTGAAATCCGTGGACGGGCTGGAAGAAAAGCGTGGGAAGGAATACCTTCTCAAGCAGCTTCAAAAGATCGCAACGCCGGAGGCACTTCTGGAATACATGAAGTATGAGCCGCATGAGTACGGTGATGTGCTATTCCTGACCGGCGTGGGAAAAATCTTCCCGTTTATGCGCTCTCATAAAATGCTGGACAGTATGCAGCATCTCTTTGAGGACATCCCTATTGTGATGTTTTATCCGGGATCGTTCAACGGGCAAGACCTCGGATTGTTTGGAAAGTTTCTGGACGGACACTACTACCGGGCATTCAACCTTTTGTAATTGGAGGAAAGCGGCATGAAAATACAAAGTATGTTCCAAAAGGACATTGACCGTCCTATCAACGGCGTTGTTAAGGTCATGCAGGATGACCAGCAGAGCTTAAAGGATGAACTGAGTGAATACATCATCACGAAGGAACTGCGGCGTCATTTTGCCACATTCTTTGATAACTACGTCAAGGCGATTGATACCCCGACCGATAAGATCGGTGTCTGGATTTCCGGCTTCTTTGGAAGTGGTAAATCTCACTTCCTGAAAATGCTCTCCTACCTTCTCTCCAACAAAGAGGTGGACGGCAAACACGCCTTTGATTACTTCGCGGACAAGTTTGACGATCCGATGATGTATGCGACGGTGCAGAAATGTGTCCGTATTCCCACGGAGTCTATCCTGTTCAACATCGACATTGAGGGACCAATCAACAAGGACAAGACCGCTGTGCTTCGCGTCTTTGCGAAGGTATTCTATAACCACTGCGGCTTCTATGGCGAAGACCTCAAGGTGGCGAAGCTGGAACGCTTCATTGATAAGCAGGGCAAGACAGACGCCTTCCGCGCTGCCTTCAAGGAAGTCAACGGGGACGAGTGGGTCAACGCCCGCGATTCCGCCGCCTTCTTCGAGGATGATGTGGTTGAGGTTTTGCAGTCTGTTCTCGGCATGAGCGAGACAGCAGCCCGCAACTGGTTTAACGGCGAAGAGAACGCCGACATGAGCATCAAGCAGCTCGTCTCCGAGATCAAGGAGTATGTGGACAGCAAGGAAGGAAACTTCCGCCTTCTGTTCTGCGTGGATGAAGTCGGTCAGTACATCGGTGACGATGGCGATCTGATGATGAATCTGCAATCACTGGTGGAAGAGATCGGTGACAAATGCCGGGGCAAGGTTTGGGTCATGGTCACAAGTCAGGAAGCGATTGATTCCGTTGTGAAAATCACCGGCAACGACTTCTCCAAGATTCAGGGACGCTTCAACACTCGTCTGAGCCTGTCTTCCTCTTCCGTCGATGAGGTTATCAAAAAGCGTGTTCTGGCGAAGACAGAGGACGCGGATCACCTTCTGCAAATGGAGTATGAGAAAGAGGCTTCGGGTCTCAAGAGCCTGTTTGCCTTCGATAACCCTATCCTCGACATCAAGGGCTTTACCAGCGCAGCGGAGTTCAGCGCGACTTTCCCCTTTGTTCCGTATCAGTTCATCGTCATCCAGAAGGTTCTCGCGGAAATCCGCAAGCACGGCAACTCCGGAAAGCACCTTTCGGGCGGCGAACGTTCCATGCTGTCCGGCTTCCAAGAGGCGGCGCAGAAAATCGAAAACAAGGACGAGAACGCCCTTGTGCCGTTCTATCAGTTCTATGACACGGTACATACCTTCTTAGAGAGTGCCATCCGCCGGGTCATCGACCGCTGCCAGAATGCGGCGGATGCCCACGACGGCTTGGAGCAGCAGGATGTGAATGTCCTCAAGCTGCTCTACCTCGTCCGCTATATTGAGGACGTCAAGGCGAACATCGAGAATATCGCCATCCTGATGATCGACGATATTCACACGGACAAGATCGCCCTCCGTGCGTCCATCACGGCTTCTCTGGAACGCCTTCTGTCTCAGAACTACATCTCCCGAAATGGCGATACCTACGCCTTCCTGACGGATGAGGAACAGGATATTGCCATCGACATCAAGAATACGCCGGTTGACAGCGCACAGATCGTCCAGAGTATTTCTCAGACGGTCTATGGTGAAATCTATCCGGCAAAGAAATATAAATACGGCAAGTACGACTTTGCCTATGATCAGTACGTTGACGAAACGCTGAACGGCGCGTCTACTGGCGGAATGCGGCTGCGCATCGTCACCGTGGCGAGCGACCTCTACGGCGTTGGGGATCAGCGGCTTGTCATGGACTCGCAGGTCAACAACGAGGCAATCGTTGTTCTCTCGGCGGACACGCCCTATTTTGATGAGCTGGAACAGGCGATGAAGATCCGCAAGTATGTCAAGCAGCGGAATGTGTCGCAGATGCCGGAGAGCATCCAGCGGATCATCCGCGACCGCAACGACGAGGCACGGAAGCTGGAAAGCCATGCCCGCAGCCTGATTGAAAAAGCCATCGTCGAGGGCAAGTTCTATGTTCACGGCGAAATCCTCGACCTGAAATACGGCTCTGCGAAGGACAAGCTGGATGAGGCGATGAAGAGCCTCGTCGAGAGCGTCTATTCCAAGCTCAACATGGTCAATCAGTTCGTGGACAGCGACGCTGATATTCTCGCTATCCTCAACGGCGCATATGAAGAGGTCGGCTTCACCGGACTGGGCGCGAACAACGAAGACGCCCTCAATGAGATCAGTCAGTGGTTGGAGCTGCAAAACCAGAAGATGCTCAAGACCTCGATGGGCGATGTGCAGCGCCGGTATCAGGCGATCCCATACGGCTGGAAGGAGATCGACATTGCAGCCCTAATTGCTCGCCTGATCGTTCAGCAGAAGATCCAGATCAACTATGGCGGCGCGGTGGTCGGCAAGGAAGAGCGACGTTTGGTGGACTTCCTGCGAAAGAAAACCGAGGTCGACAAAGCCATTGTCGCACGGCGCATTGCCCCCTCCGAAGAGCTGATCCGCAAGAGCGTCAACTTCCTGCGGGACTATCTGGGCGCGATGGACATTCCCTCCGATGAGGACGGGCTGATCCGCTTCGTCCTGAACACCTTTGAAACCAAGCAGAGCCACTATCAGAAGCTCCTTGACGAGTTCTACTCCAAAGAGCGTTACCCTGAAAAGGAAACCGTCACTGCTGCCCGCGACCTGATGAATGATGTTCTGAGCCAGCGCAAGGACAATGTTGCCTTGCTCAAACGGATGGTGCAGCGGCAGGACGATCTTCTCGATTCCGCCGAGGATATGGAAGGCGTGGAGATGTTCTTCAAGGCGCAGCGGACGGTGTTCGACGATGCCAAGAAGCGCCTTGCCAGCATTCTCAAGGAAAGAGACTACTTTGCGGCGGACGCAGACACGTTGAACGTCATCAGCACGATGTCCACAATCCTTGCCATGCCAAAGCCCTATTCCCGTATTGGGGAGCTGCCGGAGCTTGTCCAGAAGGTCAAAACCGCCTACGACAGCTTGCTGGATATGAAGCGTGAAGAGGTTGCCGAGAACATCCGTCAGTGTATGCAGGATGTTCACCAGCTTGCCAGCGAAGCGCGGGACGCCGGGGCGTTGCTTCATCAGGCGGACGATCATTTCGCGAATAAGCGTGAAGCGGCGAAAATCGCGACATCCCTCACTGAACTGGACGCCATGATCACGCAGCTTCTTAACTACAAGGATACGATCTGCCGCCGCATGGAGGTCATGTCTGCCTCCCGTCAACAGGAAGCGCAGAAGCCCGCACCCGCAGCGACCGCAAAGCCCGGAACACCCGCGCCGAAGCCCCCGAAGATCATGACCGTGCGCCGGTACGACCTCTGCTCGGTCAAGCGTCTGCAAAACAAGGAAGACATTGATAAGTACGTCGAGGCGATCCGTGAAAAGCTCGTGAAGACACTCGAAAGCTGCGACGGCGTGCAGATCAACTGATTATATTTAGAAGGGACAGAACGGTATGCAGGAAATTAGATGCCCTAAATGTGGTGAAGTATTCCAGGTCGATGATAGCGGATACGACCAGATTGCACAGCAGGTGCGTGATAGAGAGTTTGAGAAAGAACTTGATCGCCGCAAAAAAGATTTGGATGCTAAACGTGAACAGGAACTTGAGATAATTCGCTTGCAAGAGGAAAAAGAGCATACTGCGAGTATTACACAGAAAGATGCTGAGATTTCAGAGAAGGATCAAAAAATAGCAGAACTGCAGGCCAAACTTGACGCCAGTGAAACGGCAAAAAAACTTGCTGTTGCAGAGGCAGTTGAACAGAAGAACGTGGAATTATCTCAAAAAGTGACTGAGATTGCCAACCTCAAGGGTGAACTAAAGAGCAAAGATACAGAGAGCCGCCTGAACGAGAAGTCCCTTCAAGAGCAGTATGAGGAAAAACTCAAGTTGAAAGATGAGCAGATTGAGTATTACAAAGATTTCAAAGCACGGCAATCAACAAAGATGATTGGTGAGAGTTTGGAGCAGCATTGCCTGACACAATTTAATACGATTCGAATGACAGCCTTTCCAAACGCCTATTTTGAGAAGGACAATGATGCTAAGACTGGCAGTAAAGGTGACTTCATTTACCGTGAGTGTGGTGAGGACGGTACGGAGTTCATCTCCATTATGTTTGAAATGAAGAACGAGGCTGATGAAACCGCCACCAAGCACAAGAATGAGGACTTTTTCAAAGAATTGGATAAGGACCGAAACGAAAAGGGCTGCGAGTATGCAATTCTTGTCTCTCTTCTTGAAATCGACAATGAACTGTATAACAACGGCATTGTGGATGTGTCCTATAAGTACCCAAAGATGTATGTTATCCGTCCGCAGTTCTTCATTCCGATGATTACACTCCTGCGGAATGCTGCGAAAAACTCCTTGCAATACAGGCAGGAACTTCAAATTGTTCGCAACCAGCAGGTTGACATCCGCAACTTTGAGGAAAACATGAACGCCTTTAAGGAAGGCTTTGCCCGGAACTATCGTTTGGCAAGTGAGAAGTTCTCAACGGCGATTGATGAGATTGACAAGACAATCGACCATTTACAGAAGACGAAAGCAGCACTTCTCTCCTCCGAAAACAATCTCCGTCTCGCAAACAACAAAGCGGAAGACCTTAGCATCAAAAAGTTGACAAAGAATGCTCCGTCTGTTAAAGCAATGTTTGATGAGTTGGGGAAAGAGAAAGCGTAATACACGCATAGTTAGGAGATAACGAGCATGAATAAAGGTGCAATTCAGAAGTTTGCGATCTGGGCGCGGAGTGAGCTGATCGCTCAGGTTTCCCAGCGTGCCTATCAATATGGAATTGACGAGTCCGGCTTCGGTGACGCCTCTGCGGACGCCCTCAATGGGCGGCTGCTGACGGCGGAGGAAAAGCCCCAGCGGCAGGAACTCATCAAGCAGATCAAGGAAAAGGGCTACAAGCAGGTCATGGAAGAGGTTGCCTACACTTGGTTCAACCGCTTCATCGCCCTGCGCTTTATGGAGGTCAACAACTATCTGCCCTCCCATATCCGCGTGTTCTCGGACGCATCCGGCGCGTTCAAGCCGGAGATTCTGAACGATGTGCTGCACCTTGATCTGCCGGGACTGGACAGCGGCAAGGTGGCGGAGTATATCGAGAGCAACGACACCGAAGCCCTCTACCGCTACCTGCTGCTGACGCAGTGCAACGCGCTAAACAGTGCGCTTCCGGTCATGTTCGAGCGGATGGGCGGCTACACGGAAATGCTGCTGCCCAACAACATTCTCCGGCAGGACAGCGTTCTTGGCCACATGGTTTCCGACATCCCCGAAGAGGACTGGCAGGATGCCGTTCAAATTATCGGCTGGCTGTATCAGTTTTACAACACCGAACTCAAGGCGGAGGTATTTGGGAAAAAAGAGAAAATCACAAAAAACGAGATTCCTGCTGCAACACAGCTTTTCACACCGGACTGGATCGTCCGCTACATGGTGGAAAACTCCCTTGGCAGACTTTGGCTGGAAGGTCACCCCAATGCCGAGCTGCGGGGCGGCTGGAAATACTATCTGGACGAAGCCGATCAGGAGCCGGAGGTGGAAGCGCAGCTTGCCAAACTCCGTGAGGAATACAAGACCATCAAGCCGGAAGAGATCAAGGTCATCGACCCCTGCATGGGCAGCGGTCATATCCTTGTCTACGCTTTCGATGTGCTGATGCAGATTTATACCTCTGCCGGTTGGGATCAGCGCGAGGCAGCGCAGAGCATCCTCAAGAACAACCTCTACGGTCTTGACATTGATGACCGTGCGGCGCAGCTTGCCTATCATAATACCAGCATTGAAAACGGCAGCCTCAAAACCATCAGCAGCGATTATCTGATAAAGCTGGCAAAGGAATTGAAAACATCTACGGATTATATCTTGAGCCTTACCTCTGTCAGCGTCCCAAAAAGTTATGATATTTCCGAATTGGGCTTGCCAAATGAAGCGGTCAAAGGTCTTGCGACTGGCGCGATTGACGTGGAAATCCTCAACCGCCTACTGGAACACAAGAGTTTCCCCCGGCTAATCCATCTGATACGGGTGTATTTCCAAGATACGGCGGCGAGGGGGATTATGGCAAGGAACCAGCTTAGCAATCCTGCGGGATATTAAGAAAGATATGGACAGCGGCGAACAGCCGGGAGAAGTCGCCACCGCTGCAATGCTTCAAACCATGAGGGACACGCTGGCGGAGCAACAGCAGGAGCCGGTGACAATGGATGATGTTGCCGGTATAGTTGCCGGCCAGTTTGGGCAGTTCGTCCCGATGGACGAGGAAACGGCGGAACAGTTCCGGCAGTTGGCGACGAAAATGGTGGAACAGGCGGGTAACTCTTAAAAATTGTTTTCCTACAGCCTATAGATTAAAAAGGAAAGTGCTTGTTTTATTTCACTTGAGCGAATATAATATATTTGGTTTGGAGTATGCATCCATAGTGATTGTGATGTATCGCAAGTGAATGGGTATATAACGGTTCAAGGAGCCGCCCAAAAATGGGGGGTAACCCCGCGGCAAGTCCAGATATTATGCAAAGAAAATCGCATAACAGGTGCGGCGCGGATGAGCCGTATTTGGATTATCCCGGAAAACGCAGAAAAGCCGACGAACGATAAACGAGGACAAGGTAGGGAGAAAAATGGCCCTTCAAAGCACCATGTATCAAAAACAGAATATTTACGTATCTGCCGCTCCTTGGACGATGCACGAATTTTTTGCCGGTAGCGGTCTCGTTGCATATGGTCTAAAAGGAATGTTTGCGCCTGTTTGGGCAAATGACATCAGCGAACAGAAGGCCGCTGTCTACGAAGCTAATTTCGGGTGCAATCAGTTTATCCTTGACGACATCAAGAACATTAAAGGAAGCGTCTTGCCCTTTGCTCACCTTTCGTGGGCCAGTTTCCCTTGTCAGGATTTATCTCTGGCTGGTTCCATCGGCGGAATCTATGCGTCCCGTAGCGGGTTGGTTTGGGAATGGCTGCGCGTGCTGGATGAGATGGACAATAAACCGAAGATTCTTCTGGTGGAGAATGTGGCGGGATTACTTTCAACGAACGGCGGCGATAATTACCGAGTTCTCCATCTGGCGCTCACGGAGCGCGGGTATCGGTGTGGAGCTATTTTGCTAAATGCTTCCCATTTCGTTCCTCAATCCAGACCCAGAGTATTCATCATCGCTGTACGGGAAGATTGTCCAATTCCTGCGGAATTGGTGGGAAACGGGCCGTGTTGGTTGCACAACAATGCCGCAACGCAGTTAGGACGCAAACTGCCAGGATGGGTTTGGTGGCATACAGAAAAGCCTCCGCGCCGTGTCGTGTCCCTCAAAGATATTGTCGAGGATGACGCAACCTTTGACAAAGATGATGTTTTACGGCTGGTTCCTGAGCGACATCAAACAAAATTACGCACGCTTGATACCGTGTGCGCCACAGGCTATCGCAGGACGCGGAATGGAACACAGCAGTTGGAGTTACGCTTTGATGGGATCGCCGGTTGCCTGCGAACGCCGGAAGGCGGGAGCAGCAAACAGTATTTGGTCGTCAAGAAGAACGGCCAAACCCATGCGCGCCTCTTGACCGTGCGCGAAGCAGCCAGATTGATGGGCGCACCGGACAGTTTTGTGCTTCCAGGCAGCTACAATGACGGATATAAGGCGATGGGCGACGCTGTGGCCGCGCCGGTCGCTCGGTTTATAGGGGAACGATTCTTAACCAAAATTGCGGAGGCGGTATACGATGATTAGTTCTAAAGAACGCATGAAAGCATTTCAATCCGAAAACCATATCACCACGAAGGGGCCACTGTCTTTGGTCGTACAGTTTACTCGTATGGCGAGAGAAAAGGATTTTCCGCTGAATCCTAACGACTTCCAAACGAGCGGTAAAGGACAGGTCGCTGGGCTTGGCGGAGCTAATCTGAAAAAGATACTGAAAGAACACGGCATTACTCAGCAGTTGTCCTCCGAAGGCGGCAGAACCAGCCGGGGCAGTATGGGCTTGATGATTAAATATGTGGACTTCCTAAACGCATGGAATGCGGAAGAATCCGTGGATTTTTCTGTAGTCGAGGATTTCTGGGCCGAGCAAGTACGCGAATACTTTAGAAATCAGCCGTTTGTTCTGACCGCCGATACTTCTAAAACAATCGGCGCAAATCTGGACGAACTATTTGATCAGGCGAAAAAGCGTCAAAAACAGAACGCCGGAACACAGTATCTCGGCACAGTGTTGCAACATCTCGTGGCAGCGAAGCTTTGCTCGATTCTTCCGGAAGATTCTTTTGAAATCCACGGTGCTTCCGTAGCCGACGGTCCTACGGATCGCAACGGCGACTTTGTCATTGGCAACACGGTTATCCATTGCACGACCATGCCTGGCGCATTGCTGATCGAAAAGTGCAGGGCTAACATCCGCGCCGGTTGCCATCCCGTTATCATCACGATTTTTGAGCGCGTACATACCGCTCTCAACCTTGCCGAGGACGCCGGTCTGGCTGGGCGCATCGAAGTATGGGATATTCAGCAGTTCTTGTCTGCAAACGTCTATGAACATAGCCTCTTTGACGAGACCAAGCGGAACTCTACGCTCTCTGGCATCATCGAACGGTACAACAAGATTGTGCTGGAAACGGAGACTGACCCAAGCCTCCGCATAGAATTTGAAGCCAAGTGATTTGTCGTGGCAGATGTTTTTGATGCGGAAAAGCGGTCTGACATCATGCGGCAGGTCAAGTCCAAAAAGAACAAGTCCACGGAACTGCGGCTGATTGAAATATTCAAACAGAACGGAATCACAGGTTGGCGGAGAAACTACCCAGTAAAGGGCCATCCCGATTTCGTGTTCCCAAAGAAAAAGATTGCCGTGTTTGTGGACGGCTGCTTCTGGCATGGACATGATTGCCGAAACACTCGCCCGGTCAATCATCAGGAGTATTGGCAGAAAAAGCGCGAGCGGAACATGAAGCACGACAAAGAAGTAACGGCCATGTTCGAGGCTCGCGGTTGGACGGTGTTGCGGATTTGGGAATGCGAGCTAAAAAAGAAGAGCGTGGAAGTGCTTTATGCAAAATTGTTACGCTGTGGTTTGATATAGAGGTCGAATTTTATTTTGCTTATTTAAAGGGATACTTAAATTATTGAAAGTGAGGATGTCGTTTATGCTTGAAGAAAAAACCATTCAATTTGCTAATTTTAATATCACCTTTGGAGAAAATGAAGAAGCGATGCTGATGCATTTTGAGGACATCGTATTCCCTGCATTTACAGGTGGATATATCCGTGGAAAAGAAAATGAGTTGCCGCGATATTCCTTTGGCGATGTGACGATAAAGATGATTGACAACGAGCATGTCCTTGTGGGCAATTACATTAAAGATACTGAGTATAGAGTGGTCACAACTGTTCAAGAGGGTAATCTTGTTCCTTCTCCAGCAGAGGTGCCGACTGCACCATATTCACGCTTTATCATTTTTCTGAAAAACCATAGAATGGTGCTTGTAAAGAATGAATCGGGCAGTCCCGATATTCGTAGCTTTCAGAAAACCGTTCGCGATATTCTGAGTAAATACACACACGCACAAAATCATGGCAAGGCAAAAGAAGAAAAACTACCCTTTGCCATTGTAAATATTGTTGATATTCCCCTCAAAGATAGTATTGATGAGGTTTTAAGAAATATAAACAAGATTAATTGGCTGAAATTGCGGTTTTTCCCGTTGAACAACGACCTTGATCCACTGCCGATTGCACAAGCAATGAAAAACGAGATGGCAAAAGTGGGAAGCCGAACAGGTAATTTAGTATTCAATTCTCCTGACTCTAAAGCTGGAGTCAAAGATGTGTTAGAAAGTACTGCCGGTTTGGCCATCACTACAATGAAGGTAACTGATTCTGATGGCGAAACGAGGCAGATTAAAGAAGATGCGTTCTCATCAAGCAAGACAATACCATATCAAGATAACATTGAAGAAAATGGTGATACATATATTGTCATGCAAGCAAAAAAGGATGGCATTATTTCCACGGTGAGCCCAGAAAATGCGACGCTATATGAAAGAGCAAAAGCTATGTTGACTCGACTAATGTCAAGAGATTAAGCAGGTTGGCTTGCAAAAGAGGAGGTGATGTTCTGTGAATGATGATCCGTACTTTTCTTCCATTGGTGACTTTGTGGATAATAGTCCTGCCTACAAGCTTATATGCACATCAATGCGGGAATTGTTGCCAAATAAAAAGAATTGGTTTGGATTTGTTCTTTGCCTATGCGTTGGGGCGGTGTTGGCGTATATCGTTGGATGTGCGGAGAATACGGTTGCATTAGCCGCTCAAACTTGTGACATTCTCTTTGGTGTTCAACTGTCTATATTTGCTTGCATTTTTGCAGTCTATTCAATTCTGCTTGCATTTTTAAGCGACAGCTATATTAAAAAGCTGTTAAATATTGATTATGGAGACGGTTCAAGCTACTTTAAAACGAGTACAAGGTATTTTGAATCAGTTCTTTTTATGTACTTTGTTGCGATTATATTATCTTTAATACTAAAGCTGTTTTTGTCTTGTATGCCTTACGATTATATCCTCACACAGTCTGATTTAGCGAATAGTATAATGGCAATAGCGTTGCTTCTTATCTATTATACTTTTTCGCTTAGAGTTATCTACGAATTGAAAAGTACGATTTATAACACAGTCTTACTTTTTAGGGCAAGTTTAGCCTATAAAATACTTTCATTTGTAGAGGAAAACAAAACAAGCGAGGAAAAAAATGACGATGATTCAGATTAACAATGCAATTCTTCATGTATTTGACCAACATTCTGGTGTTACTGTTTACTCAAAAGAAGGACTTGATTGCACACAAAAAGATGTTGCCGAGTATCTAACTAAACATATAGATAAAGCATTTAAGGATTCTTCAGCTATTGTGGATGTTCCAAGTTCTACCGGATATTTTGCCACAAAGCTATCACAATACAAAAACGAGAATACTAGCTTTGTGGACTATTCCATTGACCTTTGCAGAAGAATATTTTCTTATCTGTCACAAACAGATAATACGGCATCCATCGATTGTGTTGTATGTGATTTTGAGAAAAACGACGAGCGCTATATCGGAATTGTCGAGTTTCCAAATCAAGTTGGCTTTACACATCAAGTTGCGCAAGGAGAAAATTTGGTCAGAAACGACATTATCAAGTATTATTCCATACTACCAACTCCCTCTCAAAAGATATCCGCTTTTGCATTTGTTAACGCAGAAACACTTCGTGCCAGATATATGGATCAACGCCGCTTCCTTGACGGGAAAGATGTGTCGATCATACCCAACTTCATTTTAGAGTGTACAAATTCGATTTCGCCCAAGGCCGCAGTCAACGCTGTAAAAAACATTGCATTGCAGTTGTCGGAACAGCATGGCAAAAACAGCGCTGCTATTGTTTCCAGAACGAAGGCTTTTCTTGCCGAAAATGCAGAAACTTCCGACAGCCTAGATACAGTTGAATTGAGCCATATGGTTTTTCCTGAATCTGATGAACTTGCCGAAGAATTTGTACAGCAAATCCATCAACAAGGTATCCCGGTATCTATTCCCGTCGAACGAACCTATGCCATTCGGGAAGGCAAAAAGCATAAAATTAAAACTGATACAGGAATTGAAATAACAATACCCTCTGATTTTTTTGATAATTCTGAATACATAGAATTTATAAATAATCCGAACGGAACAATATCTATTTCTATCAAGAATATTGGAAAGATAATAAATAGATAGTATTGTTATTCCCGCTTTCATGTGGGGACTTTGCATACCTGCTGCCGCTCTCTGAAAACGGACAGTGTTTGTTCCCTCCCAGTCATAAAACCCCACCCGTTTTCTAGCCGAGGGAAGCGGGCGCAAATCGTATCGCCTCCGATTTCCCTGGTAGCCGCACCAGCAGGTATTGCACACTACACTTTGCGAGCAAAAATCTGTTCCAGAGGGAGGCTCCTTTGGCCCCTCTGTTTTGTCGGGTAGCTGGTACAGCCCACACAAAAATTCGGCTATACCTCGCCCCCGCTAAAACACAAGTAGGCGGCATAGGCCAGCCCATCCCCAGTGCTGATCTATGCCGCCTATTTGCTTATATGGGCGCTTACTGTATCGCCCATGTCAAACGTTCTAATTTATTACTTCCGTGTAATCGGATGGATATGATTCTGTTTGAAAAGCTGAAAGCGTTCTTTGAGGAACGAGCCGAGACGCAGCTTGCACAGGAACAGCACAAGCTGGAGCGTCTGGAAAACCGAAAGAAGTTTCTGGAATAGGGCGTAGAAGCCGCAATTTAGACAGAGGAAAAAAGATCACGCAGCCCAGCGGGGCCGCGACGCCTTGGGACAGCGACACGCATGAGCGCATCGCTGTCCCGAAGGCTTTCTGCGTTCTTCTGGAGTACACCCGGCCAAGCCCCAAAAGCGGCAAAGTTTGCCGTTTTAAGTCCCGGCCACGCAGGGTTTCCGAACCGTGTGGAACGCTCCGAGGGTAGTGATACCACCCCCGTCCGAAACGCCCCCTGTTTCGGCGTGTAAGCCGCTCTGTGCGATCCTTCTCCGAAAGCCGAGTGTGTACCCGCTTTCACCCGTGAAAGCGAACGTGGGCCGTTTGTGCGAGAGGCTGAAAAATGCGATGAAAAGCGGTTTGGAACAGCGTTGCGGCGGCAGCTTTGCCGGATTTTTCTCTTCTGCTGGTGTTGAGGGTTCACAGAGAACCGGGAAATGTATGTATATAAAAGCACGGTGGAATAAAAAGGATTTCGCTGGCAGCACAAAGCCGCACTGTGGTCGAGGGAGGGAATGCCCCTGTTTCGGCGTGTAAGCCGCTGTGTGCGATCCTTCTCCGAAAGCCGAGTGTGTACCCACTTTCGCCTGCGAAAGCAAACGTGGGCCATTTGTGGGAGAAGTTGAAAAATGCGATGAAAAACGGTTTGGGACGGAGTTGTAGCGGTAACTTTTTGGCGATAGTTGCGGGAACGATTTTGAGCGAAAAGCCGAACTTTACAGGAAGGTTTTCTGAGGGGTGAAGGCCGTTCGATAAAAGCACAAGATAAAGGGCCGCAGTCGCAAGCGCCTGCGGTCCGCCCACAAAGCCCCGCAGTGCGGGGCTTTCCGAGGTTTTGGAACCGCAGTCTAAGGTGCACCTTGAAAGGTGTTTTCGCAGTCTTGAGTGAACGTGAGGGGCATCAGATCCCCGTGACGGCGGACTTTTTAAGGTGACCGTTCCGTAGGCGGTTGAGGAATTTGCTGTTTTCGACCACCCGAAAAAGTGATTTCTGCATAGCGGCGATTTTCGGAGGAAAACGTGTATATTTTGCGCCGCTGTAGTCAATGAAAAAGGCTTCTTGACCGTCCGAAAATCGCACCGCTGTAACTAAAGAAGCGTCCTCTCCGGCAACGCAGAAATTGCGCCGCAATAGTCAAAGATAAGGCGTCCCCTTCAAATGATAACTTTTTGATAACAGTTCGGTTTTTCGATAGCTTTCCTCTGCCGTTTGCGGTATGGTTTGCCGTTACAAAGGAGGTTGATTTTATGCCGAAAAGACGAGCAAATGGGGAAGGGAACATCCGAAAGCGAAAGGACGGACGCTGGGAGGGCCGATACACGGCGGGCTATGACCCGGAGAGCGGAAAACGGATCATCAAGAACGTGTTGGGCAAGACGCAGGCCGAGGTCAAGGAGAAACTCAAGACCGTGATCAGCGAAAGCCGAAAGTTAGACGTATCCAAGGCTGGCACTTACACAGTCAGTTCGTGGGTGAAAACGTGGTACGAGGTCTATGCTGAACCTC
>OLFU01001576.1_pt1 | contig 21511 bp, 23 predicted proteins | sample 1605161 | NCBI WGS metagenome assembly OLFU01 (sample SAMEA3888914, study PRJEB22519) | human gut metagenome | biome: human gut; feature: human-associated habitat; material: faeces | place: Denmark | collected 2011
GGCTGGACTTGGAGTAGCCGTAGAACAGCGGACGGATGCCGATGGGGTCGCGGGCTGCGATGAGGCGGTCTTTGCGGGAATCGTACAGGATGAGCGCGAATTCGGCGTCCATGTGGCGGAACATATCGAGGCCGTACTCATAGTAGAGCGGCAGCAAAATCTCGCAGTCGCAGTCGGAGGTGAACTTGTAGCCCCGGCGCTTCAAAATCTCTTTCTCGAAGCGGAAGCCATAGAGTTCGCCGTTGCAGACCACGCAGTCGGCCCCGCGGTAGAAGGGCTGCATCCCCTCCGGCGTCAGACCCATGATGGCGAGGCGCCCGAAGCCCATCAGGCCGAAAGGCCCTTCCACCACACGCTGGTCATCCGGCCCGCGCGAGACGGTGCGCATCAGGTATTCTTTGAACTTGTCGGCACTCATATCATGCCCGGTATAGCCTATCACACAGCACATATTTCTTACCCCTCTTGTGTTGGACCGCTCCGGTGTATCCGCGAGGCTTTCCCTTCCTCGCTTTTGGGGGAGCAGCAAATAAAAAATACGGCAGCAAACGTCCTTTTTGCTAGGACGAATGCTGCCGTATCCGTGGTGCCACCTAAATTACCGGCACAGCGTGCCAGTCACTTTGTGCGCTCTCCCCGTTGAAAGCACTGCCGCGATAACGAGCGGCGCACGTCTGCCCCTACTGCCCGCAATGCCACAGCATCCGGAGGTTCAGGGGGAAGCTCACGGGGGTTCGTTCAGGCCCGGCCATCTGTGCGGCTCACACCTGCCCGCACTCTCTGGAAGAGGGCGCCCAGGGCCTTACTTTTCCCGTTCATCGCTTTTTATGCAGAAATTGTATCACTGCTTTTTGTCCGTGTCAACATCTGCGCAGCAATTTTTACAGGTTTGTGCAGCCTGCCCGTCTTCGGCCTCATTTGCAGCGCAGCTGCGGCACAAACCGTACAAAACGCTGCCCTCGCACTGCAGCGTGAAGCCGTGTTCTGCCATCAGGTGGGCGCGCACCTCGTCCATGAAGTGGCAGTCCAGATGATAGATCCGCCCGCACCGCACGCACTTGAGGTGCAGGTGCTCCCGGCAGTGACGGCCCTCGTCCACATACTGGAACACGGCCTTTTCGCCCTTGTCGGCGACGTATTTCATCACCCGCTGCTCTCCGGCCAGCTTGTCCAGATAGCGGTAGACGGTGGTGGGGTTGGGGCTGGCGCCCTCGGCCTCGAGATGCTCGAGGATATTGGACGCGCTGACCGCGTGCTGGCGGTTGCGGATGAGATAATCCAGGATGAGCTGGCGGGTCTTGGTGTTGTAGCCGTCGCTTCGTGCCATGATGCTGATACCTTCTTTCTGTCTGTAGTGTACCACATTTTATCTTTCGATGCAAAACAACAGCCAAACGCTGGCAATAAGCACAAAAACGGTTGTGAAATATGTGCAAAAATGAGTTAAGATATTTGGTCAAAACGGAAATCAAGCCAAACTTCAGCAGAAACTCTTGTAAAAAATATCCTGTTGTGTGATAATAAAATCGAGATGATAGTTGGATGGTTTCAGGGATACAAGCAGAAGACGAAACATCCGACCGGAGATAGACTGGAGAAGAGGAAGAAAAAGATGAAAGAGACGGAAGCACAGGCAAAGCTGAGCCTGAAATTACAGGCGTATCAGTACCTGAAAACCAAGATCCTGAACTGTGAGTACCGCCCCAACGAGTTTCTGAACGAGCAGAAGCTCTGCGCCGAGATGGGCAACATCAGCCGCACCCCCATGCGGGATGCGCTGGGCCGCCTGGAACAGGAAGGACTCATCACCATCCTGCCCAAGAAGGGCCTGATGGTGTCGGGCATCACCGAGGAGGACGTACACAGCATGTTCGAGATGCGCCTGCTGGTGGAGCCTTACGCCCTGCGCACCTACGGCGCGGACATCCCCCGGGAGGAGCTGGAACACTTTGTGCGGATGATGCACGAGCCGGACGTCATCGACGACTTCTGCAAGGCGGACGACGACTTCCACGAGCTGCTCATGAGCACCCTGCCCAACAAGTATATGCGCTCGGCCTACGACCGGATCACCGGCCTCAACACCCGGTTCCGCATCATGACCGGCAAGGTGAGCATGATCAACCGGGAGCAGACCTGCGAAGAGCATCTGGAAATTCTCGAGCCTGCCCTGAAGGGCGACTGGAACACCGCCGCCGATGCCCTGCAGAAACATCTGGAGATCGCCCGCGACAAGGCCGAGGGCGTCATCAAGGTCATCCGGCTGTGGTGAGAAGATAACAACAAAAGACCTCTCTGTATCGAATGGTGCGGGGAGGTCTTTTTTCACGCAGGAAGGGAAAATGGTTGAAAACGATCCCCCAAAACCGATATAATGGGGACAGTTCAAATGTGAGGTCTGACAAAATGCAAAACAACACACTTTCCCGCCCGGGCTTTTCCTTCAGCGGCACGGCCCTGAAACGCATTGCCTGCCTGTCGATGCTGCTGGACCACATCGGCGCGTCCCTGCTGGAGAACGGCCTGTTCAAGCAGGGATCGTTCTGGCCGGGGGATGTTCAGCTGGACGGCATTCTGCGGCTGGCGGGTCGGCTGGCGTTTCCCATCTACTGCTTTCTGCTGGTGGAGGGCTTCCTCCACACCCACGATTTCAAAAAATACGCCCTGCGGATGCTGGGCTTCGCCCTCATCAGCGAGTGGCCCTTCGACTGGGCCTTCTTCTCGGGCGTCTACTGGGGGCATCAGAATGTCTATTTCACCCTCCTGCTGGGGCTGCTGGCCATGAAGGCTCTGGATACATACCAGACGCCGGAGGGGATGCCGGCGCTGAAAGGCATCCTCGGGGCGGCAGCCTGCTTCCTCGCGGCGGCGCTGCTCCATTGTGACTACGATGTGCTGGGGCTGGCCCTCATCCTCGCCCTCTACATGACCCGGAAGGATAAAAGAGCGCAGTGCATCGCGGGCGCGGTGTTCTCCCTCTTCGAGCCGGTGGCACCGCTGGCGTTCGGGCTGGTCTGGTTCTACAGCGGCGAGCGGGGCGGCAGCTCCAAACTCGAGCAGTGGGCGTTCTACTGGTTCTATCCGGCCCACATTTTCGTCCTCGGCATCCTTACAAACCTCCTGCTTTTCTGATAAATAACCGAAAATTATAAAAATATGACACAAAATTGCAACATAAAATGAGGGAAACTGGCAAAAAGTGTGATATAATAAACGATAGGATAGCAAAAATGCATCAGGAGGTTCTACCAATGAAGATCATTCGTGCAAAAGACTACAAGGATATGTCCCGCAAGGCGGCAAACATCATCTCCGCGCAGGTCATCATGAAACCGAACTGTGTGCTGGGTCTGGCGACCGGAGGCACCCCTGTGGGCGCTTACGCACAGCTGGTGGAGTGGTATAACAAGGGCGACCTCGACTTCTCCGAAGTGACCACCGTCAACCTCGACGAGTACCGCGGTCTGCCCAAAGAGCACCCCGAAAGCTATTGGAGCTTCATGCACAAGAACCTGTTCGACCATGTGAACATCCGCCCCGAGGCCATCCATCTGCCCGACGGCACTAACCCCGACGCGGCCGACGCCTGCGCCAAGTACAACGACATCATCCACAGCGTGGGCGGCATCGACCTGCAGCTGCTGGGCCTCGGCCCCAACGGCCACATTGGCTTCAACGAGCCGGGTGAGGCATTCGAGCTGGAGACCCACTGTGTGGATCTGACCCCCGCCACCATCGAGGCCAACAAGCGCTTCTTCGACGGCAACGAGGACCTTGTGCCGAAGCAGGCCTACACCATGGGCATCAAGACCATCATGCAGGCCCGCAAGGTGCTGGTGGTCGCCAACGGTCTGGCAAAGGCCAAGGCCGTCAAGGCTGTCGTTTCCGGCCCCGTCACCCCCGAATGCCCGGGCTCCATCCTGCAGATGCACCCCGACTGCATCCTCGTGGCCGATGAAGAGGCCCTGAGCCTGCTGTAAGGCCCGGAGGAACGCATGGACGAAAACGAAAAGAAAGAGCCGGAGACGGCACAGGAACCGCCCAACCCCGAGAACTACAGCCGCTACATGGGGACCCTGAACCGCATCTACCGCCGGAACAATAACCCGCAGCGCAAGAAGCTTGGCGACGGCATCGGTTCGCTGAAAAAAGGGCAGCAGCCTGCCGCCCCTGCGCCGGAGCCGGGCAAAAAAGACCGCAGCTTCCTTGCTGTGGCGGGCGGTGCCATCGTCCTGATGGCGATCCTGTATTTTATCAAGCTCTTATAAATAAAAAGGGCCGCTGTGCAGCTGCACGGCGGCCCTTTTGTATTGCTATAAGACTCAGACGTTCTCAGTCAGGAACTTCTCGACAGCCTCAATGGCAGCTGCCTCGTCTTCGCCCTCGGCAGTGACGGTGATGGTCTCGCCCTGACGGATGCCCATGCCCATCACGGCCATCAGCTTGCGCATATCGCAGGTCTTGCCGTTCTTCTCGATGGTGATGGTGCTGGTGTACTGCTTGGCCAGCTTGACCAGCAGGCCGGCGGGGCGTGCGTGGACGCCGAGTTCATCTTTGATGGTATACTGGAACTGTTTCATGGCTCATAGTCTCCTTGTTGGATAAAAGGGGGATTCGGGTCGTTCAAAAAATCAGACAGCGCTCTCGTAGTCCAGCATGAACTGCACGATGCCGTCCATGGCCAGCTCGCGCGGGTCGAGCTTCAGCTTGCCCTCGCGGATCTTTGCGTAGCTGATGGGCATGTACTGGTGGAGCATATTCATCGGGATGGGGTACTCGCGGAGATTGTCGAACAGCTTGTTCATGGCGGCGACCACCTCGGGCTGACCGATGTAGTAGCGGGCGCGGTCGGAGTAGCTGTACTTGCGGCACTGTGCCAGATGCTTCTCGTCGCCGTGATAGTGCTTCTCCCAGTTTGCAGGGGAGGCCAGCATGACGGCGTCCAGAGTCTCGATGAAGTTGGCGCGCTTTTCCTCAGGGACAAGCTCCTTCTCCATCATGCTCAGGGAGAACAGGGCCTCACGCAGACCGTAGGTCAGGGCCGGGCCGACCTTGAGGATGGCGATGCCGTCGGTGACCATGTTGTACAGGTCGGTGGCGGTCTGGTAGTCGGTGGAGTGGCCCTCGAAGCAGATGTCCGGGAACTCCTTCAGGGCTGCGCAGAGGTCCACAGCGGCGGCAGGGTCATAGTCGAACACCTGCTCGTCGCCGAACTCGACGCCGGGCTGGACGACCACAGCGATGACATCCTTCATGCCGTCGCCCACGCCCTCTTCGGTCCAGACGCGCTGGTAGGTGGAAACGGTGTCGCGGAAAGCATCGGGGCTGGTGACAGCCAGCGTGTCCTCAGCCTCGGTAGCACCGCCGGGGATGGGCACTTCGCTGCCGATGACAAAGACGGGACGCATTGCATCGGGCTTCTCGGCCTTCAGCTCTTCGTAGCCCTTCATAGCTGCCTTGTACAGCTGCGCGCCGCGGCGTGCGATGACCTCGGTCTTGAGCAGGCCGGGAGCGTCGTCAGCCACCTTCATGCTGGTGTCGAGGTGGATCTTGGTAAAGCCTGCGCGGGCATACTGGTAGACCAGCTCGACCGAGTTCTTCATGGCCTCGGCCTCGGGCAGCTTCTGCCAGGTCAGGGGGCCGAGGTGGTCGCCTGCCAGGATCATCATGTTCTCGGGCAGGTCGATGTCCTTGGCCATTTTCAGGACCATCTGGTAGAAGTCGGCGGGCTTCATGCCGGTGTAGCCGCCAAACTGGTTGACCTGGTTGGCGGTGGCTTCGATCAGGACGGGGATGTTGCGCTCCTTGGCGCGGCGCAGCGCGATCTCAATGACCAGCTCGTTGGCGCTGCAATAAGAGGGAATGCCGCAGCGGATGCCCTGGCGGCGCTTGTCCATCATTTCCTGAAGCGGGTGTTTCATGTTTGCTATCTCCTTCGTGTTTGCTTGGGTGTATGCGTTGAATGGTTTTCATTAAAGTTTGGGCTGGCCCATGCAGTAGGTCTGCAGGACGTCGTAGTTATCTTCCAGCACTACGAGGTCGGCGTCCTTGCCCACCTGGATGGAGCCCTTGCGGTCGTCCAGATGCAGGCACTTGGCCGGGTTGATGGTGCAGGCGTTCAGAGCGTAGTTGAAGGGGACCAGAGCCTCTTCCACGAGGATGCGCAGACCCTTGTTGATGTTCAGGGTGGAGCCTGCCAGACCGCCGGTGGCCGTCAGATGGGCACTGCCGTCGGGGTAGATGATGATCTCGTTGCCGCCGAACAGGTACTTGCTGCCCACGGGCGTACCCTTGGCCATCAGGGCGTCAGAGACCATGATGGCGTAGTCGGGACCCTTGCTCATGAAGTAGTTGTTCAGAGCAGCGGGGGTGGAGTGGCAGCCGTCACAGATGATCTCGCCGTACATGGTGCGGATGCGGTAAGCTGCGCCCACCAGACCGTTTGCACGGTGGTTGAAGGGCGACATACCGTTATAAACGTGGGTCATGGAGCGCGCACCGTTGGCGTAGGCCATGACAGCCTGCTCGTAGGTCGCGCCGCTGTGGCCGATGCTGACCACTACGCCGTGGGCCGTCAGATAGCGGGTGAGGGCGAAGTCCTCATCATGCTCCGTTGCCAGCGTGACATAGCGGATGTGGCCGCGGGCCGCTTTCTGGTAGTGCTCGAACTGCTCGATGGTGGGTTTGACGATGTACTGGTCAGGCTGTGCGCCCTTGTACTTCATGTCGAGATAGGGGCCTTCGAAGTGGATGCCCAGGATCTCTGCGCCGTCGTAGCCGCTCTCCATGACATTGGCCACGTTGGTGACAGCGTTGGTCAGCACCTCTACGCTCTGGGTGATGGTGGTGGCGAGGAAGCTGGTGACGCCTTCCGAGACGATGTGCTCTGCCCAGTAGCGCAGGCCGTCCTCGTTGGCGTCGTTGGTGTCGAACTCGTAGGCGCCGTGGCAGTGGATGTCCATAAAGCCGGGGACGATGCGCTTGTCACCGTAATCGTCGTCCACATCCTTGGTGCCATAGGGCAGGATGGCGGTGATCCTGCCGTCATTCACCTCAATGGCAGCAGGGACGAACTGGTCTGCCAGCCAGACCTTTTTGCTTTGTATTACCATTTTAAATGCCCTCCTTCTGGGGTTGATAGCTTAATTTCATTATACCGCACGGCTTCGGAAAAATATTTATAATTTTCAATCGATTTGTTATTCGTTTCGGCAAAAAGACATAAAAATGATGGAGAAAACGGCCTGACAGGCCGATGCGCGGCGGCTGGTTTGTCTTTTTCAACCAAAAAGTTATGGCTTTCAGTTACCCCCTTGTTTTCTGCGGTTTGGTTGTGATATAACAAACAAAAGAGAGCGGAACAGCTCTGCTATGGAATTATCAGAAAAAAGTTTTACCGTGTCCATTAGGAGGTAGATTTAGGATGAGCATTTTTAATCTGACCGATGAGAAGATGAAGGAGACGTCTTCCACCTTTACGGCCCATGAGATCTATCAGCAGCCTGCCACCTGGCGCAAGACCTGCGCACAGCTCGCTGCCTGCAAGGATGAGCTTCAGGCTTTTATCGATCAGGTCGTCAAGCAGGATGATTTCGACATCGTCCTCACCGGTGCCGGCACCAGCGAGTTCGTCGGCAACTCCCTGTTCCAGGCCCTGAACCCCAAGTACGACTTCAAGGTCAAGTCCTACGCTTCTACCGACCTCGTGCCTTCCCCCGAGAACTTCCTCTCCCGCACCAAGCCCACCCTGCTGGTGAACTTTGGCCGTTCGGGCAACTCCCCCGAGTCTCTGGGCAATGTGGAGGCCGCTGAGGTCGTCTGCCAGAACCTGTATCACCTGTTTGTGACCTGCAACCACGAGGGTACTCTGTCCAAGCTGGCAAACACCCGTCACAACTGCTTCGCCATCAACCTGACCCCCGAGACCCACGACCAGTCCTTCGCCATGACTTCCAGCTACAGCAATATGTATCTGGCTACCTATCTGGCCTTCAACCTCGACAAGCTGGACGAGATCACCGCTGAGGTGGAGAAGCTGGCCGTCGCCGGTCAGCACTTCCTCGATGACCAGTTCGGTCTGGCACAGAAAATCGTGGACGAGTTCGATTACAACCGCATCGTCTATCTGGGCAACATCGGCCTGAAGGGCGTCGCTCAGGAGTCTGCTCTGAAGACCCTCGAGCTGACCGCCGGCAAGGTGGCCACCATGTACGACTCCGAGCTGGGCTTCCGCCACGGCCCCAAGTCCATCATCGACAACAACACCCTGACCGTCGCTTACCTGAGCGATGACGAGTACCGCCGCCGCTACGAGCTGGATCTGGTCAAGGAGATGGCACACCAGCGCAAGGGCAACAAGATCGCCGTCGTCTACAACCACGACTGCGAGGGCATCGAGGAGCTGGCCGACTATCCCGTCCAGATCAAGGTCGGCGCCGACAGGGAGAACGTCCTGCTGGGTCTGGACTTTATCCTGTTCGCACAGACCATCGCTCTGATGAAGTCCCTGTCTCTGGGCATCACCCCGGATAACCCCTGCCCCACCGGCGAGGTGAACCGCGTGGTCAAGGGCGTCACTCTGTACCCCTACACGCTGAAATAATCAAAACAACGTCATAAATTCAGGAGGGCAACGAGTATGATCGGTTTGGTAGTTACCGGCCACGGCCATTTTGCAGACGGTATCCACACCTCTGCGCAGATGATCGCGGGCGAAAATGATTATGTCCGCTACATCAACTTTGAAGAGGGGATGACTCCCGAGCAGCTGGCCGAGAAGTTCAACGCCGCTTTTGACGAGTTCAAGAGCTGCGACGGCGTCGTGGTGCTGTCCGACCTGCCCGGCGGCTCTCCCTTCAAGACTGCTGTGGAGTGCAAGTATGCACGTCCGGAGCAGAAAATCGAAGTCATCGCAGGCACCAACCTGCCCATGATCGTCACTGCCGTGACCATGCTGGACATGGAGGACGATCCCCGTTCGCTGGCAGACGAGCTTATCGAAACTGGCAGGGACTGCATCGCTCTGTTTGAGCTGGAGGCTGCCACTGCCGAGACCGAATCTGAAGAAAGCGACGGAATCTGATTTATGACGATCAACTGGGAAGTTATCATCTGGACCTGCATCACGCTGGCCGTGCTCATGAGCATCATCGGCCTCATCCTCTACGCCATCTCGGCCAAGAACGTGCGCAGCAAGCGCAAGGAGCTGGGTGAGGTACACACGGAGCTGAAAGTCGGCTCCCGCATCATGTTCGCGGGTGGCGTCTACGGCAAAGTGGTCAGCATCGACGACGAGGACACCCTCCGCGTGGAGGTGGCCCCCAAGGTCGTCATCACCATCTCCCGCTACGCAGTCCAGAGCCTCCTGAAATAAGGCGGCATTCCCCCATATTTGCTACTTTTACCTTTCTTTCATAACGGCAAGGCCCCCGCAGAATGTTCGGCATTCTGCGGGGGCCTTGTCATTTGTGCAGCAAAAAGCGGGAGCGGACATCCCGAAGGACATCCGCTCCCGCTGCGATTTTATGTGATTAAGCCTTGCCGTTGCTGCCGCAGACCAGGATCTTGCTCTTGACGTATTCCTTGACGTACTCGCGGCCGACGGCGCTGTACTTCTTGGGGTCGAAGACCTCGGGGTCCTTGGCGAGGTATTCCTTCAGGCCCTTGCTGAAGGCAATACGCAGGTCGGTGGCGTAGTTGACCTTGCACATACCGCGTGCGACACACTCGCGGACAGCGTCATCCGGCACGCCGGAGGTGCCATGCAGCACCAGAGGCACAGACACGACCTTGCGGATCTCGCTCAGGCGCTCCATATCCAGCTTGGGAGTTCCCTTGTAGACGCCGTGGGCAGTGCCGATGGCGACAGCCAGAGAATCGACGCCGGTGCGCTCTGCAAACTCAGCAGCCTCGGAGGGGACGGTGTAGCCGTTGCCATTGCCGCCATCAAGGTCGTCTTCCTTGCCGCCGACCTTGCCCAGCTCAGCCTCCACCGGGATACCGGCGGCGTGGCAGGCGCGGACAACGGACTTGGTGATTTCGATGTTCTCCTCAAACACATGGTGAGAGCCGTCGATCATGACGGAGGTGTAGCCGGCACGGAATGCCTGCATGGCCAGCTCATAGCTGCTGCCGTGGTCGAGGTGCATCACGACGGGGACACTTGCCTCAGAAGCGGCTGCGGCCACCATGGCGTGGAACATGGCCGGAGAAGCGTACTTCAGGGTACCCGGGGTGGTCTGGACGATGACAGGAGCGCGCAGCTCCTCAGCAGCGGCGATGATGGCCTGCACCATCTCCATGTTCTCGGCATTGAACGCGCCGATGGCGTAATGGTTCTTCTGAGCGTCGAGCATCAAATCTTTGGTCGTAACTAAGGACATAGTAAAACCTCCAAAAACTTTACCTTCTTCAAAAAGCGTTAAGAGTTTAACGATTCATCTTTATTATAGATAGTCTTGGCTAATTTGGCAAGAGCAAAAAACGCCAAAGAGTTTGTCATTTGCGGTTGAAAGCTCAGAAGCCCAGCTGTGCATCCTCCCGGGCGGCTTCCAGAACGGTGACCACCTGCCGGGTCTTTTTCAGTGCGGCGTAGCAGGCATCATAGTCCTTGAGGGCCAGGATCATGGCGATCTCCGCCACCTCGTAGAACCACGGCGACTCGCTGTACTCGCTGCAAATATCTTCCTGTCCGGGACGGACGAGGCGGAGTTTCTGGCAGTTGCTGCTGCCCGGTTCGATGAGGATGCGGCCCGCGTCGCCGATGAGCTGGACGCTGCCCGGCGCGGCGCAGTCCTTTGCGCCGGTACACTGGCAGATGAAGTCGGGGTATTCCAGCAGGAGGATGCCGCTGGTGTCGATGCCGTTCTGGTAGAGATTCGGATGGTAGCTCACCAGCATAGGTTCGCCGAACAGCCCCACCACGAAATGTACATTATAAAGGTTCAGGTCCATCAGCGCGCCGCCGCAGCAGGCCGGGTCAAATACCGGCGGCACCTGCCCGGAGAGCAGGGCATCGTACCGGCTGGAATACTGGCAGAAGGTACAGGAGACGATGCGGAGAGAACCGATGTCGTCGAGGTACTGCTTTGCAAGTGCATAGTTGGGGTGGTGGGCCGTGGTGATGGCCTCGAAGAGGAAGAGGTGCTTCTCTTTCGCCAGCGCGATGAGCTCGTCAGCCTCCGCCACGGTAGGGACGAAGGGCTTCTCGCAGAGGACGTTCTTTCCGGCCAGAAGCGCTGCCTTGGTCTGTGCATAGTGCAGGCTGTTGGGAGTGGCGATATAGACCAGCTCAATGTCCGGGTCGGCCAGCATGGCGTCATAGTCGGTGTAGACCTTCGGGATGCCGAACTGCTGTGCCAGCGCCTCGCCGGTGGTCTGCTGCCGGGAGCAGACCGCCTCACAGCGGAACGCAGGGACCTTTGCAAACTCTGCTGCCATCGTGCGGGCGATGGAGCCAGTGCCGAGGATGCCGATATTCATAGGAACGCCCTTCCTTATATATAATGGGTATCAGACGCTGCTCTGACAGTTCTGCTTGACGAATTCGCTGGGGGACATGTGATACTTCATGTTGAAGGACTTGGAGAAATAATGGATGGAGCTGTAGCCCAGACGCAGCGAAATTTCGCTGATGGTATAGCGGTTCTCGAGGAGCATCTGACAGCTGCGCTCCAGCTTCTTGTCGTTGATATACTTTTTGGGCGACTGGTCCACCGAGTTCTTGAACAGCAGTTGCAGAGCGGACCGGGACAGCGAGAAGTGCTCGCAGATCTCCGGGATGGTGAGGGGGTCGTAGATGTTGTCGTCGATATAGGCGATGATGCGGTCGAACAGCTCGTCCATGGCGCTCTGGTGGGCTGTGCTGCTGGCGGGGGCCATGGGGGAGGCGTAGGTGCCTTGGAGCAGCCGGATGATGGTTTCGGTCAGCAGGCAGAGCATCAGGCTGTTCATATAGGGGATGCCGGTGGTGCTCTCCCGGACGAAGGTTTTTAATAAGGTGTTTATCTTCTGGTCGTAGTGGAACACCCGGTTGATGAGGGCGTCATACCAGACCTCCCGCTCCACGGGAGTCAGGTTGCGCATATCGAAGAGGATGGTCATATAGGAGGCCCTGTGCTCTTCGTCGGTGTACTGGGTGTGGAACTGGCCCGGGCCGTATATCATCAGGTCTTTTTCTTTTAAGTGGTAGAGCGTGCCGTCCACTTCGGTCTCCAGCTCGCCGGTGTCCACATAGGTCAGCTCGAAGAAATCGTGCCGCTCACCATGGAAACAGTAGTTCTCAGTGCGGATGCGGTAGTAGTAGCCCAGAATTTTCTGTATCTCGATGCGGGGCAGGACGGCTAGAAATTCGTACTGGGAAGGAAAGTCTGTGATATGCAGCAAGTAGCTGCTCTCGGCGTAAAGGTCGTACTCGAGCTTCTGGGTCGTGGAGACGACGGCGAAGTAGATATTTGGCTTGATGTGGATGAGCCTGTTCATCGCAAACTCCTGCACATCGGCAGCCTCCGCCGTGTGGGAGACCAGCAGAACGCCAATGCCGCTCTTTACCTGTAAATAGGTATCGCAGTTGAAGCAGTAGAACTGGGAGACATAGCGGCGGGTGATGGCAACCATCGTCTGGTGGATGAGCTCCGGGTGCTCGCGGTCGATGGGCTGGTGGTAGACCGAGCCGTAGTCCAGAAAAGTGTCGTTGGAAGTTTCGCGTTGCATTCAAATCCCTCCTTACTGAAAAAGTATATCATTTTTTTGGCATTTTGACTAGTCTTATTTATACTTTTTTGGTAGATTGTAATGAGACTCACCGAATTTAACCGTTTTTTCGAAACAATTTGTTAAAAAATATAAAGACATTTGTTCAAATATAGCCTATAATGTAGTTACTCTGAATTGGAAACTCAGACAAAAAACTCAAGGAGGAATTTGAGAATGCCGAACATTGTTCTTACGCGGATCGACAACCGTCTTGTTCACGGTCAGGTCGCAACGCAGTGGTGTGGCGCCATTGGTGCAAACCTTATTCTGGTGGCCAACGACGAGGTGGCTGGCAACAGCCTGCGTCAGGGTCTGATGAATATGGCTGCTCCTGCCTACGCTGCAATGCGTTACTGGACCATCCAGAAGACGATCGATACCATCCACAAGGCCAGCGCCAAGAAGCTGATCTTCATCTTCTGCGAGAACCCGCAGGATGTCGTGAAGCTGGTGGAGGGTGGCGTTCCCATCAAGAAAGTCAACATCGGCAACATGCACATGGCAGAAGGCAAGCGCCAGGTGGCAGGTTCTGTCGCAGTTGACGACGCCGATGTGGCTGCGTTCAAGCGGCTGCAGGAGCTTGGTGTGGAACTGGAGATCCGCCGCGTTCCTACCGAACACGCTGAAAACATCGAAAAGCTGTTCAAGTAAGCTTTCCGGGTGCTTTCGAAAATACTTGAAAAGGAGTATTTATTATGGGCTTTAGTGCACTTCAGATCATTCTGGTCTTTGTGTGGGTGTTCATCGTCGCCATCGACCAGTTTGATTTCCTGGAATCCCTGTACCAGCCTATCGTTTCCGGTGCTGTCATCGGTGCGATCTTGGGCGATCTTCCCACCGGTCTGATCGTTGGCGGTACTTACCAGCTGATGACCATCGGTAACATGCCTGTCGGCGGCGCTCAGCCGCCAAACGCAGTCATCGGCGGCGTCATGGCTACCGTGTTTGCGATCTCTTCTCATCTGGATACCACCGCTGCTGTCGGTCTGGCAGTTCCCTTCGCTCTGATCGGCCAGTACATGGTTACCTTCCTGTTCACCCTCATGTCCCCCATGATGTCCAAGGCTGACCAGCTGGCAGCAAAGGGCGACACTAAGGGCATTGTCCGTCTGAACTATCTGGCAATGGCTCTTCTGGGCCTGCTGTTCGCCATCGTCTGCACCCTCGGTATGCTGGGCGGCTCTGCAATGGGTACTACCCTGAGCAACCTGGCCGCCAAGTATGCATGGATCATGGCTGGTCTGGGCGCTGCTGGCGGTATGATGCGCTTCGTCGGTTTCGCAACCCTGCTGCGCATCATGCTCTCCAACGAGTTCTGGGGCATCTACTTTGCTGGTTTCGCTCTGGCAACCATCATCGGCTACATCCCCGAGCTGTCCGGTTCTGCTCTGCTGCTGATCGCATTCGTTGGTGTTGCGATCGCTCTGTATGACTACCAGACTCGCGTTGCTATCAAGCAGGCTGCTGGTTCTGGTTTTGCTGCGAATGGAGGCGACGACGAAGATGGCATCTAATGCAACTCATTACAACAATCTGACTCCCGCGCAGCCTTTGGATAAGGCTACGCTGAACAAGATGGTGCTTCGTTCCCTGAACCTGCAGGCATCCTTCAACTACGAGCGTATGCAGGCCGCCGGCTGGCTGTACTGCATCCTGCCCGGTCTGGAGAAGATCCACGCAGACAACAAGGAAGACCTGGAGCTCTCCATGGAGCACAACCTGGAGTTCTTCAACACTCACCCGTTCCTGGTCACCTTCGTCATGGGCATCATCCTCTCTCTGGAGCAGCAGAAGGCTGACATCGAAACCATTCGTGCCGTGCGTGTTGCCGCTATGGGTCCTCTGGGCGGTATCGGCGACGCAATCTTCTGGTTCACTCTGGTTCCTATCACCGCAGGTATCACCTCGAACATGGCCATCAACGGTTCGCTGGCTGGCCCCATCCTGTTCCTGCTGATCTTTAACATCGTGCAGTTCGCATGCCGCTTCTTCCTGATGTACTGGTCTTACAACCTGGGCACCAAGGCTATCGACATCCTGACTGCCAACGCTAAGGAGTTCACCCGTGCAGCTTCCATGCTGGGCGTCTTCATCGTCGGTGCTCTGACTTCCAACTACGGCGGCACCACCGTTGCTACCGTCATCGAGAACGGCGACAGCCCCATCGTTATCCAGAGCATTCTGGATGGCGTCCTGCCTAAGCTGATCCCTCTGGCTCTGACCCTCGGCCTGTTCTTCCTGATGAAGAAGAAGAACTGGAAGCCCGTTACCTGCATCGCTCTGCTGCTGGTCATCGGTCTGGTCGGCGCATTCTTCGGCATCTTTGCTTAAGACATAAGCCGGAATCACAATGCACGCGGTACTTCTTGATTTTAATGGGACGATGTTCTTTGATACCCGCTTCCACATGGAGGCGTGGTCAAAGATCTATCATGAACTGCATCCCGAAGATAAAAGCCCTCTTGCATCGACGAAGATTTGCGGTCCCTGCAATGATGTCATCCTGAAGAACATGGCCCCGTGGCTCACCCCTGCGGAGCGCCAGCAGTATTCAGAAAAGAAAGAGGCGCTGTACCGGGAGGCATGCAGGAACGATCCTGCCAGTTTACACCTCGTAGCAGGTGCTGAAGAGCTGCTGCAAGGCTTACAGAAGCGCGGCATCCCGTTCGCGCTGGCGAGTGCTTCCATAAAAGCAAATGTTGATTTCTACTTTGACTCGTTTCCAATCGGTCACTGGCTGAAACAACAGGACGTCGTGTACGACGACGGAAGCTATGCCGACAAAGGCGAGATGCATCTGGAAGCTGCGCGGAGGCTGGGTGTTCCGTTCTCTGAGTGCTTGGTCATCGAGGACAGCGTCACTGCCATCGCTCTGGCAAAACGAAACGGCGCAGGCCGGATCGTGGGCGTCGGAGAGACGGCAGACGGGTCCGAGCTGCTGGCACTGGGAGCAGACCACTACATCCACGACTTTACAGAATTTGATTACGGTTGGCTGGAAAACTGAGTTCACCCAATGAGTTTCCACTTCCACAGTTGATAAGGCGGCTTCGAGAGATCGAAGCCGCCTTTGTCGTGTCCGGATGACTATGGTTTTGAACTGCACAGGGGTCAAAAGTGGAAAACTGCGCAGGGAGGATAAAATAAAACGCGGAGGACTTTCCCGTTAAAAGAAAAGTCCTTCGCGTTTTTGCAATATGTCCCAGACAGGAGTCGAACCTGCGGCCTTCCCCTTAGGAGTAGGGGCTGAAGCCATAAATCCTAGGCAAAAGTAGGTAAAACAAGTAACGTTTTATCAATTGATTTTTTGTTGCGCTGTCAATCTGAGTAAAGAACACAAACCCCGAAATAAAACGAGTAAAAGGCTTTTCATTAGCAGAAAATTAGCAGAGCTAATGAAAAGTGGAAGGTTCATTGTAAAATGCCCACCTTTCATTAGCTGGGAAGTGTACGTTTCCCTACGGATATTTGCTTGTTTAGCATTCGTGAACCAGACCATACAGTCGTAGCTGGTGTGATGGACAAATGTTTTCAATAGAAAAAGACCAGAGCTTTCTGCGAGAAAACTCTGGTCTATGTAACAGTGCGAATGGAAATGCGCATTGTCTTGTAAAAGGAAGGGGCTTATGGTATTCTTACGGGAGTAAAGGCACTGGATGCAAGGAACTTTGCGTGATCTTAGGAGTGTGCAATGGAAAAGAAATTTAATATTGTAGTCGGTGAAGATGGAACTGTAAAACTCCCAGATGCGGTTCTGGAAAAACTTGAAGTCAAACCCGGAGAGGAAGTTCGCTTCGAGGTAGATGACAATTTCTATGCAGTCAGGCTTCTATCGCGGATAGAAGCTGAACGCTTGGATTACTTGAATTGGATGCATAATAAACATTGCCCCTCTATTGAGGAAATGATTGCAGAATCGAGAAAACAAGCCACTCGGAACATTGTGATCTCCCGTATCCTTGATGGGATGCCGGCAGAAAAAATCGCAGAAGGCTATGAAGTTTCACTCGATTATGTAAAACAGCTTACACATCAGCTGAAGATGGACATAGAGGAAGCTAAGGCGAAAAAACACAAAGAAACGGGATCATCCTAAAACAGATAGCGGCAGTTTTCCATATACGGAAAACTGCCGCTGTTTATGTATAGAGGCTTATAGGTTCTTTGCAAGATTTTTAATGAGTGTAGCCATAGAGGGGTCAGCCAGCAGTTTGGCAAGAGCTGCTGCAGCATCTGCATCGACTGCACTGGTTTTGGAAGCGGGCTGCTCTTTGAGAGGGGACATTTCAGGCTCTGCGCCCTGATGCTGATAGAAGAAATCGTCGAATCGTTGTGCGTTCAAACGCCGATCATCATCCAGAATGTGTGCGTACTGCTCGGTGACCATCGAAGCCTGTGCATGACCCGAATCGCCCTGTACGGCTTTGATATCACCGCCGTTCAGTTTGAGTTTGTATGTAATGCTGGAGTGTCGGAAGCTGTGGAAAACCACTTTGGGGAGATCGTTTTCCTCAATCAGCTGCTTCAATGCACCGTTAATGGTGGATTGTTCGGTCGGCATTCCCAGCGGGCCGGCAACCACGAGATTATAGTCTGCATACTCTGCACCCAGTGCGTCCTTTGTCATGTCTTGCTCGGCTTTATATTGGACAAGCATTTCAGCAACTGTTTTGGGGAGAAAGATAGTGCGGATACTGCTGTCTGTTTTAGGGCTTTTCAGAACCTGGACCGTGGTGCAGCGGGAACTCAGCGAGGGAAAACGAGTGATGACATTTTTATTTTCCAAGGCGTTCAGCGAAGCAATATCTACACGCTGCAATTCCTTATTTATGTAAATGGAGGCTCGCCCGGCTTCGATGCTTTCAGGAGAGATATCCACGCAATCCCATGTCAGACCGAGCAGTTCGCCAAGGCGCAGAGAACAAGAGAAGGAGAGGTTGATGCAGAGCCGGAGCCGTGGATCATCACAGACTTCTAAGGCATGGAACAGGGTCTCGGCAGTCCAGATATCACGCTTCTTTGCAGTGTATTTGGGCAAGGTGGCATAAATACAGGGATTCTTTTCCATAAGTTCCCACTTTACAGCCTGCTCAAAGGCACTTCTCAAAATTTTGTGAACCGAACGAACCGTGCCGGGAGAAACGTATTGATGCTGACGCTTTCCACACATAGGGTCAACGGCTTCGTATTTAAGCAGCCGCTGATAATATCCCTCAATTACGCGGGTGGTGAGATCTTGCAGCTTCATTGAGCCGATAAGCGGTTCTATGTAGTTTGAAATCAGTGCAGTGTTTGATTGATAGGTTGAAAGTGCCCATTTGGTTCTTCCGTACAGGGTGACGTATTCTTTAAGCAGGTCTTTTAGAGTTCGGCACTGGGGTGCCACAAAGGTACCGACGGATTCTTTGTATTCGACCTCTTTCTTACGGTTTTTGGCATCTGCAAGGTCGGTAAAGGTTTCCCATTTCTGCTTTAGCGTTCCATTAGTGTGTTTGTAGGTATAGACAACGCAGTATCGGTTATTGCGTTTGACAATGCTAGCCATTATACATCCTCCTCTACTTTACGTTTGGACTTCAGAACTTCATCGAAAGCATCTTTTTGGATGCGTTTTACCCTTCCCAACTTCATCGTTGGAATTCCTTCTTTGAGAACCCACGAGTCAAGTGTTGGGCGGCTGATTCCGTAAAAAGCCTGAATTTCCTGAAAACTGTAGTATTTCCCATTCTTGGGACATTGCAGTTTTAGCGGCGGCTCCTCATGCGTTTCTTTTTTCGGTTTTTGAAGTTGGTATGTAGATTGGCTTTTAAGCCATGCCTTAAAACTTTTTTTGGTAATGCGCGGCCTGTCGGCCACGCGCTCAATGACGAAACAATCTCGGTATTTTTTGCAATCAAGAATCCCATAAACATTCTTGCGTGGGATACCGAGTAGTTTTGCCATTTCCGGGATGGAGATGGTTTGCGCTTCAATCTCCCGGTCACGCTCACGGTCGGCTGCTGTGCGGTAGCGACTTTGTGATCGGTACCACCGCTCAAAGTCCTCTTTGGGAATTCTCATACAGAAGTCTGCCGTTTCTGTTTTCAACTTGCCCTGTCGGATGAGTGTATAGATCGTTTCGGGTTTCACCTTCAATATCTCGGCGGCGTCAGGAACGGAATAGGACCGTTTGCAAAGTTCCTCGCCCGGTGGCGAACCATTGACCTTATGATATTTGACCTGATTGGCATACCATTTCTCAAAGCTGGAAATAACGATACGCCTTTTGTCGTTTATCAGAATGACTTCAAAGAGATTCTTATGAAGCAGCCAATAGCTGTCTGTTTTGCCAAGGCCGAGAAGCTGCCGCATCTCACGAACCGACATGGTGGTTTTGGTAGTGGCAGGTTCAGCTTTTCCGTATAAGGGAGCCGAAGTATTCCGCATATCATCCATGAAAGACACCTCTCTATCTATGTAAAAGTTTAGCCGGGATTTCTCATCCCGGCTAAAGAATAGCAGATTTCGCGTGAAATGTTGAGGATGTCAAACAGCGGGATTGCGTTCAACAGTGCCATCATTGAGCCATGCTTCAAAGCTGGCTTTGGAAATACGGTAAGCGCCGCTTACCTTGAACCAGCGGAATTCGTTCTGCTTCAGTAGACGGTAGACAGTGGGACGGCTCAGGAGCAGCATTTCCATCAGGTCTTCTACGGTATAGCAGCGGCTGTCCTTTGCTGTGGAAACAGGGGAGGAAACCGAGTTGGGCGAAGGTTCTTCATGGATAATCATTGGATAATACCTCGTTAAATATACTTAAAGTTAAAACTTGAGCGGCAATGCAGCCCGGCGGCTGCCACCATTATAAATAGTATAGACCTGCTGAAGGTACTTCGTCTTGCCGGGAAGGCTTACGCCTGCGGTTCGAGCAAGGCGAAAAATCGTGAACGCATCGACCTGCCGCAGTTTGGCAATCAGACGGCTTTTACTGTATTCGGAGTGGTACAGTTCTACAAAGCGGCAGATGCCGAGCAGATTTGCAGAACTCATGGAATCAGGTTCTCCGTCCCACGCATTCAGCAAAACATCAAGGGATTCGATATACAGTTCAGGACCAAGCCGGATGAATTCGTGATAGGCGGTTGCGATGCAGCTGATCCGCTGCTTGCCTCGGCCTTCTTCAAAAGAAAGATGAACGCCAGCCAATTCGGTGGCCTGCTGGAATGCAACGGCAGCAGGCTCCCCTGCAAAAATCAGGGCACGGAGCTTCTGTCCTGCACTCAGCCGTTCCGAAATGCCTGTCTGCTGTGCAAACAGGAGGGCTTCTTCCTGCTCGGTCATGTTAAAGTAGACCTTGCAACGAATCTGCAGATCGTCACCACCGTTCAGGAACTTCCGGGCGGCGATGGTGTTCTGCCCGTCCATCACATAGTAGTGCCCATCCCGAAAGCTGATTTTCGGCTCATTGGCAACCCGCTCGTCAAATTCTTTTGCGATACGGGCTACACGAGCGGGGTGAAGAGCACGCTGATAAGTGTCGCGCGGCACGATCAGCTCACTGCTGTTCAGGCACATTTCATGGTAAGGTTTTACAACTGCGTTCATCATAAAGGAACCTCCTTCTTCTTTTGCAGAAAATCAATTCCTGATTGGATAATCAAACCGATTTTCTTCTTTTCGTTATCGGATAAGCGGAAACTGGAATACCGTTCATAACAGATATTCCAGCGGAACATAAGCGATTGAAGTGCATCATCCAGTTCTGCAACCATGAACTCAACAGAAGATTCTGCCGGGGTGGAGAGCATCCTTTCCGATATCTGCTCAATGCTATGTAAATCGCCTTTTGTGTGCTTGGTGAGAGCAGGGGGCTGACTGTTCAGCACACGAAGATTCTGAAACTGCTGGGAGAGCAGCTCTTTTGCAGCGGCGAGAACATCCTCCTGCGGAGGAGCCGTAAGGTATTTTCGGAATGACTTATACCCAATGAAGCCAAAGCTGTATTGCAGACACACTGACACTTGCCGCATTTCATATTTGGACAGGTGCCCAAGGTAGCTTAACACTCTGGATTTATCTGCGGGGCGCGGGCTTTCGCAAATCGCCATAGATGGCGCACTCAAAAAACGATTGTGTAGAATAAAATGCGTTGGCATATTTCGCTTTTTGATCTGTGTTGTCAGCGGAACGACCAGAAGAACATTGGAATAAAAATTACCGTCATCGTTCTGGACAACAATGGCAGGTCGGATGCCGCCTTGTTCGGAACCGCTGTAAGGATTCAGATCCATCATGTAGACATCCCCGCGCTTGTACATCCAGTTTGCGGGCATAGGCGGATACTTTTTCTCTTTTTTGCCTCGTGTTGCCAATTTGGATTTCTCCTTTCTATCCGTATATGTAACAGTGGGCTGCTCGCACAGCCCACCCTACTATCTCAAACAGCAAAAATGCTGTGATTTATAGTTCTATACCTTTCCGTATTTGTCCCCGACATCCCCGGAAAACGAAAACTCAGTTTTCGTGTGGGAAATCTTTCAGCCGTCCGGCAGCGTACCGAATCCATAGGGTTCTCACCTCTCCGTGGTTCTCACCGAGCTGCCCGAAGGCAGAAGTATCATTATTCTGTGATGGCTCTTAGCTATGGAGAAGCTGTCATCCATTTACCGTCAACCTACCGCTCATTCCCTCAGTGGGAGATCATCGCATTTGTTACGGACGTGGCTCATCATCACAGGAACGTGACTGAAGAATGCGTGTTCAATTTTCAAGGGGCGGG
>OLFU01001582.1_pt1 | contig 21430 bp, 18 predicted proteins | sample 1605161 | NCBI WGS metagenome assembly OLFU01 (sample SAMEA3888914, study PRJEB22519) | human gut metagenome | biome: human gut; feature: human-associated habitat; material: faeces | place: Denmark | collected 2011
AATTGACATCGGTGGCCAGGATACGAAGCTCATCCAGATTGAACAGGGATTCGTAAAAGATTTTATCATGAATGATAAATGTGCCGCCGGAACCGGACGTTTTCTTGAAGTGATGGCCAACACACTTTCCCTTCGCCCAAATGAAATGTTTGATCTGGCACGCCTGGGTTCTGACACAACGATCAGCTCTATGTGTACTGTATTCGCAGAATCTGAGGTCATCGGACTGATCGGTAAAGGCGAGCCAAAAGAAAATATTGCTTATGCAGTAGTAAATTCCACCATTCGTAAAGTTGCCGCCCAGGTCAGCCGGATGAATGGTGAAATGTTCACATTCTGCCTGACCGGAGGTCTGTGTGAATGTGATTACATCCGTGAGGCTTTATCAAAAGAACTTGGAAAAGATGTTTTTTCCTGCCCGGATGCCCGCTACGCCGGTGCGATCGGTGCTGCACTTAGTGCGATGAAGATACGGAAATAAACTGCATATTCGACTTTTTGCAGTTTTCGGATATGCCGCCAACAAAAAATGCCCCGGGACAGACTTTAAAATCAATCTGTCCCAGAGCAACTTATATTCTTTCACTTATATTCTTTTATCTCAAACTTTTCTCTTCGTCTATTATCTGATTCTGAAGATTGGGCTGATCTTCTTATAAATCAAAAATACAACAAGTGATACAACAATTCCCTTCACAAGGTTGAACGGTGCTACTGCAAACATAACAAATGTAGAAAGGCTTGTGATATGTGAGTTAACTGCTGTTCCCATACCAACCAGTGCATCAATCGGCATTCCGAATGCTTTTGCATAAGTCGGAAGAAGTACGAATCCATTCACGAAGCATCCGATCACGATCATCAGAAGTGTTCCTGTTGCCATTCCGATCAGAGCGCTTTTTCTTGTTCTGTTTTTTCTATAGATCAGACCTGCCGGTACACAGAAAGAACATCCGATAATAAAGTTTGCAATCTCTCCAACACCTGCTGTTGATGTTCCTGTCATAACAAGGTTTAATAAGATCTTAACAAGCTCTACCAGTACACCTGCCATAGGTCCCATTGCAAAGCATCCTACCAGAACCGGAACTTCACTTAAATCAATCTTATAAAATGTCGGTGCAAACGGAAGTGGAATCTCGAACATCATCAGAATAATTGCGATTGCTGAAAGCATTCCGATCTGAACTAATGCCTTTACCCCCAGCTTCGGCTGAATCTTCGCATCTGCGTTTGTTAGTGTCTTTGTCTCTGTACTCATAGTGTTACTCTCCTTTTTCTATCCGCTGTCTTTATCCTAAACAGCATTTTTTCTTTTTGAAAAAGGTAATCTTCACAAGAAAAAAACCGGAAGGTAATTACCTTCCGGGATTCATGTTTTCTGCTCTTAATGGCATTCTCGCAAGATTCTCAGGCAATCAGATATCATATTCGAATATCTCTTTTTCTGATCCTGCGGGCATGAACTTCTTCTCTCATCCAGACTTTACTGTCGGTACCGGAATTCCCATTCTGTAATGCCATCACAGACGAGTCACCAGTTCAGCCGCATCATATGCGGGTCGCGGACTATACCGCCGGTTGGGACTTGCACCCTACCCCGAAGATTAAATTCCTTTTACTCTTACTACTATAGCGCGCTCTTACTAAAAATGCAACCCCTTTTATTGATATTTAATATCATTTTTGTGTTGAAATCGATATCACCCACAGCACTTTCGACTAATATGTTAATATTCCTTTTATCCTACTAGGTTTATAGAGTTCTTAATAAAATTTTTCAATAATGTTCATTTTAGGTTCAAAAGTTCATCACACTTTTTTCACAAAATACCTCTATACTATAATTGTTCTTAAAAAGAACACTTTTTCATAAACTTTTTCCCCCTTGAGTCACAGAGATGTGGCTCATTCCTTTTATATAAAGAAAAATCCTGTCTTCTCGACAAGATTTTCTCATACATTCTTTACAGAACACGTTTTCTCCATTTTTCCCATAGGGTTCCCTGTACATACTGATAAGCTTTATCATAAACCAATATTGCTATCTGCCCAACCAATACAGCTGCCAAAAGCAATTGATCTGACACTGCTTTCTGAAACAGCATCGAGCGGAATCCGAAAAGACACGGGAGATACACCAGATTAAAGATCACATATTTTACAAGCCAGTAAATCCCCATCCTATGTCCCATCTGTGGTCTTTTCGCAAGAAATATCCAGACTGCTTCAATTCCAAGAATATAGAATCCCATTGCAGCAAATGTTATTACATAAAACTTATTCGGCGTAACCAGGAATCCTAATAAAATTGCTGCCAGATAAAAGGCTGCCCCTGTACGAAGGCCGAACTCACGAATAACAATCCCTACAAAAAATGCCGCTGCTGCCAACAAAAACAATGTATTCGTCTCGATCACGCTTCCAAGTGCCATGCATACGACAGTCACTGCAAGCAGAAGGCCGCCGAATGCTATTTGTTTTGCTTTTACATGCATGAGCAGAGATCGCCTCCCATACATTCACACAATGTGTCCGCAAGCCATAAGTCGCAACACATATTTCCTGTACCGCAGGAATTCTGTCCTCCCGGTGCATAGCCTCCACCATACGGACTGTTCTGATATCTTCTGCTGTTAAAGTCGAGCTGATTCAACAGCTGACGAAACTGCATGTTATTTGGTTCCATATTTACCGCCTGTGCCGCGTGATCCCTCGCCAGAATCTGATTTCCGATTCCTGCATTCGCACAGCCACTCAGATAATACCACATCGCACTTCTCTGCTGAACCTGATCCAATGTATTGATTGCTTCTCTATAACGTCTGCTGTTAATATAGTTCGCAGCTGCCTGCAGTTTTGGATCCATCGTTCCATAGCCATAAGAGCTGTTCTGATTTCCATAAGAATAACTTTCAGAAGAACCATATCCATAATTATTCCCATACGAATTTCCTCCGTTCGCACGTTCTCTCATGATAATATCATACGCTTCCTGTACTTCCTTAAACTTCTCTTCTGCAAGATCGGCTAAGGGATTGTTTACATTTGCATCCGGGTGATATTTTCTTGTCAGATCCCGATACACTCTCTTTATCTCATCATCCGACGCATTCGGTGACACACCAAGCACATCATATGGATTTTTTGTCATCATTCTTTTCCTCTCTTTTCTTCATCTGAATCTTATTGTAATGATTCCAGACTCCATCATATAATATATTTCTTAAAATGTCTACGTCAACCAGACATGGCAGTTGTTCAAAACGGACTGTGCTCTCCGCTATCATCATCCGAAGAATCTGTTCCATCTGCACCTCATAATCCGGCCGCTTTGCCAGTTCTTTCAATGGATTGTAGCGATTCTTCTTTCTATCTTCCGGCAGATCCTCATAGGCATCCATCAGGTAAATGAATTTTCCAAGATAGAACCCCATCTTTCTGAGCGTCTTCTCCCAGATATCCTCCTTCCAGACAAAAAGCTCCGCCATTAATCTGCCAAAACATCCTGCAGCCCGGTCAATATCCATACTATTCTCACGCTCACATTCTCCAAGTTCCCTCAAAGACTGCTGAATCACCTTGCTCTGCCGCGGATATTTCTCTATAATTTTCTTTGCTTTCCCCTGAATCAGGCTCTTCGTCATCAGACTTGACACTTTATGATCATCCTGCCAGTCATCTTCCATATGATAATATGCAAGCAGCACATTCATCGCCGCCGCATAAGATGTAATTTCATTCCGCAACATATGTTGCCGCTTCACTGGATGAACCTTACAGCGGTGTTCCTCATGTTTCGCAATTGTCTCATATAAAGAAGATAACAGAATAACTGCAAATGTCATATCATACGTCAATGTCATCTGTCCCATAAATCCATAATCTTCTTTCAATGTCCGGCAAAGTCCACAATAATATGCCCTGTATTTCTTCAGATCTTTTACTTTCAATTCCGGTTCACAGACCGTTACATATCCAAACATGCAATTCCTTTCTCTTCTGGCAATTTTCCTGACTTTATCTATTCTACCTTATTCTTTCCATTTTGCCTATCACATGTCTGCAAAATTAATAAGTTTTTAATTGTTAACCTTTCTGCATTTTATAGTTGACAATCAGCTTTTCATGAATTATACTAACGAAGAACTCAATCGTTGCCATATTTCAGACAACGATGTTAAAGCTCGCTTGAAACAGCGATAAGTATTAAGATCTAAAGGAGTAAATTGAAATGTCACAGAATGAAACTTCCGGCACAGTTGCCGTAGACAACCAGAAAATAAAAACAAAACAGATGGTGCTCATTGCCCTGATGACTGCAGTAACCTGCGTCCTCGGACCACTTTCCATCCCGCTGCCATTCAGCCCTGTTCCGATTTCCCTTACAAACTTTGCAATCTTCCTTGCAATCTTCGTTCTCGGAATGAAATCCGGAACAATCAGCTTTATCATCTACCTCCTGCTCGGAGCAGTTGGTGTCCCGGTCTTCTCCTCTTTCCGTGGAGGTCTCCAGGTTCTCGCAGGACCAACCGGAGGATATCTGATTGGATTCATCTTCCTCGCACTGATCATGGGATTTGCACTCGATCACTTTGACCGTAAGCTCGTTCCTACAATCATCGGAATGATCATCGGAATGGCTGTATGTTATGCATTCGGAACTGTATGGCTTGCCAAACTGTTAAGCCTCTCCTTCAAAGAAGGACTTATGATGGGTGTTATCCCATACCTTGCAGGAGATGTAGCAAAAATCATCATCGCTGCAATCGTAGGTCCAAAACTTTACGGAGCAACACAGAAGATCAGATAATTGAATTGTTCACTGAAAGAAACATCCAAACTAACCTCCATCGGTTTCTGTTTGGATGTTTCTCTTTTTATAGACGTTTGAAACGTTATATGCTATAATATTTTCGTTACCGCCTCCAAACTGGTAACAGATAGGAGGTGAATCACATGGATTTTCTCACTTCTCTTATTGTTACTATCGCGGGTGATGTAATTTGCCATTATATCATCAAATGGCTCGATAGGAACAAATAGTCGGTAACGAGCCTACGGATTTATTCCCACCGTTTTTGGGAATAGAAAACCCCAGAGTTGCCGCTCTGGGGTTTTCGCGCTTGTAGTCAAATCGCATGAACTACTCACTTCTCTTTGCCTAGTGGCATTATAGCATATTCACTTTAACAATACAATATGCAAAATTATTAAATTCCTCTCATCGTCAGCTGGATCCTCTTCTTCTTCAGATCCACGCTCATCACCTTCACATCCACAATGTCTCCAACACTTACTGCCTCCAGCGGATGTTTGATATATCTGTCTGTGATCTGGGAAATGTGTACAAGTCCATCCTGGTGAACTCCAATGTCCACAAATACTCCAAAGTCGATTACATTTCTTACAGTACCTTTCAGCACCATACCTTCCTTCAGATCTTTCATCTCAAGGACATCTGTGCGAAGGATTGGCTTTGGCATCTCATCACGCGGATCACGCGCCGGTTTCTCAAGCTCCTTGACAATATCACGAAGCGTAATCTCACCGATTCCAAGTTCTTCTGCCAGCTTCTTATAATCACCGATTGTAAGACCAAGTCCTGTCAGCTGATGTGCTGTGATAGCATCTGCTTCGTACCCTTGCTTCTTCAACAGCTTTTCTGCTGCAGCATAAGATTCCGGATGAACACCTGTAGCATCAAGTGGATTCTTACCTTCGGAAATACGCATAAAACCTGCGCACTGCTCGAACGCTTTCGGTCCGAGTTTCGGTACTTTTAGCAGTTCTTTTCTGTCTGTAAAACGACCGTTTTCTTCTCTGTAAGCCACAATATTTTTTGCGATTGCACTGCTGATTCCTGAGATGTAAGAAAGTAACGGTGCAGAAGCAGTATTTAAATCTACTCCAACTTTATTTACGCAATCCTCTACAACTCCGTTTAAAGACTCCCCAAGCTTCTTCTGGTTCATATCATGCTGATACTGACCGACACCAATTGATTTCGGGTCAATCTTTACAAGCTCTGCAAGCGGATCCTGCAGACGGCGTGCGATTGATGCCGCGCTTCTCTGTCCCACATCAAATTTCGGGAATTCTTCTGTTGCCAGCTTACTTGCAGAATAGACAGATGCTCCCGCCTCATTAACGATCACATACTGTACCTTCTCCGGAATCTCTTTCAGAAGCTCTACGATAAACTGTTCTGATTCACGGGAAGCAGTACCATTTCCAAGAGAGATCAGAGAAACGTGATACTTCGGAATAATCTTCTTAAGCAGATCTTTACTTGCCTGGATCTTCTTCTCTGTTGTCGGCGCAGTCGGATAAATAACTGTTGTTCCAATTACCTTTCCGGTCTCATCAACAACTGCCAGCTTACAACCGGTACGGAACGCCGGATCCCAGCCAAGCACAACCTTGCCTGCAATCGGCGGCTGCATCAAAAGCTGATGAAGGTTCTTTCCAAACACTTCGATTGCCCCATCCTCTGCCTTCTCTGTCAGTTCATTTCTGACCTCACGCTCAATAGCCGGGCCGATCAGGCGATTGTAGCTGTCTACGATCGTCTCTTTCAACACCGGTGTTGTATACGGATTTTCTGTACGGATCACTTTACGCTCAAGATATCTTAAAATATCTTCTTCCGGTGCTTCCACCTTCACTGTCAGGAATTTCTCTTTCTCTCCACGATTCAATGCAAGGATTCTGTGTCCGGCAAGCTTCGCAACCGCTTCCTCGAACTCATAATACATCTCGTAAACAGACTCTGCCTCCGGGTCCTTCGCCTGAGAAGTAACCTTTCCTTTTCTCATTGTCGTCTCCCGGATCCAGGTTCTGTAAACTGCCTCATCTGAAATGCTTTCTGCAATGATATCACATGCTCCGCTGATTGCATCCTTTGCACTTTCCACACCTTTTTCTTCAGAAATATAAGCTTCTGCTATTTTCTCAAGCGGTTCTTTTGTCTTCTGCAATGTGATCAATGCAGCCAGTGGCTCAAGTCCCTTTTCCTTCGCGATTGTCGCACGAGTACGTCGTTTCGGGCGATACGGACGGTATAAGTCTTCTACTGCCACAAGTGTTTCTGCTGCAAGAATCTGTTTCTTTAATTCTTCTGTCAGTTTTCCCTGCTCTTCAATACTTGAGATTACCTGTTCTTTCTTTTCTTCCAGATTTCTTAAATATACCAGACGTTCATACAGCTTTCTCAGCTGTTCATCATTCAGTTCTCCGGTTGCTTCTTTTCTATATCTTGAAATAAATGGAATCGTATTGCCTTCATCGATCAGCTGTACTGCCGCATCGATCTGCCAGCGTTTTACATCCAGTTCTTCTGTCAGTCTCTGATTAATATCCATTCTTTTTAATCCTTTCCACTTTCATAGGCATTCTGTACCTGTTCGGTCAGTTCTTTTCCGCCGTTCGCATACCATTCTACCACAAAAGTATCAAAGTAATCCACTGGTTTCTCCCCGCTGATAATCTGAAGAAACGCTTCCTTCTCCAGCTCCTGTAATTCCTGTGGGATTTCAGCATTTACGTTTTCCAGGGGTAGCGTCTCTGCACTTCGTATTCCCGCTTTCTGCAGTTCCCCTACTGCCTCAATTCTTGACGCATAAGCTGCCCAGCCATTTGCCGTTGTCAACTGTCCATTCAAGAATGATTTACATGTGTCATAATAAGATTTTTCGAGTCCACTCAATTCCGACACATCAAGTGTTTTGTCCAACGCTGCCTGAATATGTTCCGTTGTCCGATAAAGTGCATCCTCATAATCCACATTAATATTCAACGGACGGGCTGTCGGATCTACATTAATGGAAAAATAGTCATTCAATTCTCTTGCTGAAGCATCATTTGCATATCTAGACTGATCAAAAATAGCACTCACATACTTTGCTACAATTTCCGGATGTTCATATCCTTTGCGTACCACCACATACATCCACTGGTCATACGATTCAAAAACTGATATCTTCTGTGTCTCATTCACTTGTTCTTTGTCTAAAAGATACGGTTTCCACTCTGCATTTGAATCGACACTATATGCCGCACTAAGCGGATTATTCGGAGCCCACCAACGTCCGTAAATTGCTCCGCAATGTCCGGTTTTTAACAGATTATCTATGTTTTCCGTCTTTCTCAACAAGAATCTCTGGTCGAGTATCCCATCCTCATATAGATTACGAAGCTTTGAAAGTGCTCCTTTTGTTTCCTGCGTTACTGACCCGTAAACTACATCTCCACTTTCATCCAGAATCCAGTGACATGGCATTGCGCCTGCATGTATAAACGCTGAATCCACTCCATAAGTCTGGTCCGCCCCGGCAATCACATCTGTACTACAGGCAAGACCAATCGTCTGACCGTCTCCTGCTGCATCTTGTTCTACAAATGCACGCACTATCTCCAACGCTTCTTCTACCGTTTCCGGTTCCTTCAATCCCAACTTCTCAATCCAGTCTTTCCTCAACCAGAGAAGTGGAGCTCCGTCATCGATCACCGTATTCGGAAATGCATACAACTTTCCATCAACTGTTGCAGATTGTAAAAGCGAATCTCCATAACTGTCATACATTTCTTTGATCGTGTCTGTTGTACACTCCTCATAAGTTTCTGTCAGATCTTCGATCAGACCGGCTTCAATCAGGCGGAGCAGGTTATCTCTTCCTTTCACGACAAGCACATCCGGAATATCTCGATCTTCAATCGCTACATTGACTGCCTCTTCATACGTATTGCCATCCTGCAATTCAAAGACATCTGCATTTTGAATATTAAGCACTTTCTTCAGATATCTCGTATACGCATTGTTTTCGTACGTATTTCCCACCGGGAGATTCGAATTATTTGCTCCTGCAATCTTACCAAGTGTATACGTGACTGTCTCAGGATATTTTCCAAGCGGCGTATGCATTGCTTCATACATCAGTTTTCTTTTCACTTCAGCTGCTTCGCCTGCACCAGACTCACTTTGAGATGCATCTGACTGTTCCATCTGTCTTTGACTTTCTTTTGATTCAAAACAAGTTCCGCACCAAAGTATCATCAATAAAATTAATACAAGCTGGGCTGAAAGAATTCGCTTTTTCATATCGTTTTTCATAACACCTTTGCCTCCGTCTTCTTCGGAATCCGGATAAAGACACGCGTTCCTTTTCCAGGAGTGCTTTCTATCTTCATCTCACCTTTCTCTCCGTAAAGAACATGGATTCTGTCACAGACATTTCGCACGCCATAACCGGACGACTGATAGGTCAGGATCTGATCTGCCTTTTCCTGCGTCATTCCTGCTCCGTTGTCCCTGATTTCAAAGAAAATATGCTTATCTTCTTCACGAATCGTCAGCCACAATGTTGGATCCTCATTATCTGACACATCGATTCCGTGATCGATTGCATTTTCTGCCAGCGGCTGCAGGATCAGCTTCGGTATCATATAATCATTAAGACCGTCTGAAATCTGTTCGACCACACGGAACTCGTTATCATGCATAACCAACTGGATCTTGAGGTATGCACGGATATTATCAATTTCTTTTGCCACCGTAGTCATTGTTTCACCACGATTCAGGCTTGTCCGATAATAGGTAGACAGTGCCAATGTTACATGACTGATTTCATCCTCCCCCGCTTCAATCGCTTTCCAGTTGATGATAGAAAGCGAATTGTAAAGGAAATGTGGATTGATCTGTGCCTGCAGTGCTCTCATCTCACTATTCTGAAGCTGGATCTTACTCTCATATACTTCTGAGATTAAATGGTTCATCTGATCCATCATGCGCTGGAATGACCGAATCAACACACCAACCTCATCCTTGGACTTACTCTGCACCGTAACCTTGCGAAGTCCCATATTGATCTGGTTCATATTCTCTGTCAATAATTCCAACTGTGACACCATACGGATGGAGAAAACATACCCTAAAAGACTCAAAAGGAGAACACTGATTAAAATTAACGGAATATTTTTAAGCAAAAGCTTATGGATTGCATTTTCACTTACCGCCTTTGGACGATAGATATAGAAATTCCATCCGGTATCTTTCATTGTTCTCTGTGAAATATAATACTTATCACTGATATCCTTAAGATTCTCAATATTCTTTGGACGATATTTTTTATCCATAGAACAATCCGCATAAACAACATTTCCATTATCGTCCAGAATCATACCACCTGTATTATCTGTAATCTGACTCATGAATGGACTAAGAACTTTTTCATAATCCAGGCGCATCTCCAATACTGCTTTGATCGTATCATTATCGTAGAATTTTCGACTGGCAATGATTGATTTATTTCCCCCACGAGTAATGCTCCACTGCATCAGCGTTCCTTCATTCAGCCTAGAATACCACTGTTGATTCTCCGCTTCTGACATTGGAAGAAGTGTATCTCCATGTGGCACTTCTATATTGTCAGAATACAGCGTAATACTCCGAATCTCTTTGTGATAGATGGTCGGCATCTGAAGCAACGGATCTGCTACTTTCACATATTTCAAATATTTCTCATAATCTGATTCCATTTCCGTATCGAAAATATTCCTGAGACTTTGTGAATAGGATAAATAATCGACCAGATTTTCATAAATCTGTGACTGGTTCTCAATTGAGTTCACCGACTGCTCCAGTATTTTTTCCAGGTTATACTGTTCCTTTTCTCTCAGCTGATTCGTCATGCCATATTGCATAGAAAAAGCCAGGAATACAACCGGCACCAATCCTACAATCAACATCAAAACTGACAGTTTCTTACGGAATTTCAGATTTTCAAATCGATGGAGCAGCTTCCGTATTTGTTTTTTCATCCGCCTCTGTTCCTTTCCTGCATGCTTCCGGTGTGTCTCCGAAAAATTCCCTGAAACTTCTACAGAAGTATGAGTTATTGGAAAATCCTACTTCTTTTGCAATTCCGGAGATCTTCATATTCGTTGTCTCAAGAAGTTCTTTCGCTTTTTCCATCCGCACTTCACGGATAAAGCGGTTCAGTGTCACTCCCGTTTCTTCTTTGAACACAGCACTTAAATATCCGGGAGAAAGAAATACCATTGCTGAAAGCGTCTCTGCTCCAAGATTCCTCTCCTGGTAGTGATGATAAATGTAGCTTTTTACTTTCGTAATCTCTGAGCGGAATCCGTCTTCCTGTTCCTGTATACAGTGTTCATATTCCTGAAGTGCTTCGTCTACTATAGCGATCACATCCTTCAGGTTTTTGCAACGATATAACCGATCCACTCTCTTCGAAAGCATTTTCTCATCCATTCCATCCATCTGATCAAGCAATTCTTTTAAAATTCCGGAAAATACAAACTTTACATACATATCTGAAAACTGCTTATTGGCACGGTATTTATCTTCCAATTTCTGAAAATCCTGACGGAGATGGGGCAGATCTTTATATTGAATATCATTCGTGATCTGTTCCATGATTTCAGAATCTTCTGCCGGGTCTGCTTTCTTCTCTTCCTGCTTCTCTCCATGAAAAAATAAATGCTGATGCGGCTGGTAGAACTGCTCTTCCAGCATTCCTTCCAGGGCTTTAAACTCCTCTGCCAGATTCTTTCTATCCTCAATTTCTTTACTGACCGCAAAATAACATTCACTGTCAAACTGATGCGCAAAGAACCGATACATTTTCTCTACAACCACATGATAGTCTGTATACTTCTCCGGGAACAGAAAGATGGACTCATTTGAATTCAGATTCACATAATAAAATTCTCTCTGCACCTCTTCCTTCAGACTTGTCAGAAAATGTTCCTCCTCCGTCTCGAAAAAACCATTGGATGCACTGACAAGAACCATGCGCGAAAACTGTGAAACATCATCTTCTGTTTCATCCGTTAATTTCTCAAGTTGAACAAAATCCTCTTCTTTTCCCGAATATAGATATCTCAGGAAGAAGTATTTCTTCAGATAATCTTCTTTTCTGTTCTGCTGCTTTTGCTTCTCTTCCTTAGATGAAATATTTTCCATCACTCGTTGAAAGGTCTTATGAAATTCGTTCGGATCGACCGGCTTTAGGACATAATCCACGACACCATATCGCAGAGCCTCTCTCGCGTAGGAAAAATCATTATATCCGCTGAAAATCACGATTTCCATCTCCGGATGATCTTCTCTTACTGCTTTTGTCAGTTCCAGTCCGTTCATGTAAGGCATCTTTACATCCGAAAATAAAATATCTACATGATTCGAAGCCAGTATACCAAGTGCATCCTTTCCATTCGCCGCTTCCAGAATCTGGAATTCTCCTTCCTCCCTCTTTAACAGAAAACGGATTCCTCTTCTCTCCAGTTTTTCATCATCTACGATTAATATTGTAATCATTCCCCCGCGCCTCCCACACGCTCACTTTACATTTTCACTATTCCTTTTATAACGTCCGAAAACAGCAGGGAATGATCACTCACTCTCTGCTGTCTTTTTTAAGTTTTTATGATTCTATTTTAATTCATCTCTCAGCCATTGTCTATACTAGTCTTTGTTACTGTTCACACGATGTGCGACCAGCAACGCATCTCGCCATTTTAAATCGCCTTTGGCGATGGGGCGAGATGCATTCAAGTCAAAACACGCATCCTCCGTGTCAATCAGCGGAGTGATTGACACGGGAGTGAACAGTAACTAGCCTTTAACTGCTCCTGCTACAACGCCTTCGATAATATATCTCTGGCAGAACAGGTAGAAGATGATGATCGGCACAATTGCAAGAACCAAAGTTCCCATCATTGCTCCCATATCTACGGAACCATATCCACCTTTCAGATACTGGACTGCCATCGGCACTGTCTTATATTTTCTCTGATCCAATACAAGTGATGGAAGCAGATAGTCGTTCCAGATCCACATTGCCTGAAGAATTGTAACTGTTACGCAAGTCGGCTTTGCAATCGGAAGTACAACTTTGAAGAATGTCTGGATTGGTGTACATCCATCGATCATCGCAGCTTCTTCAATCTCCAGTGGAATGGATTTCATGAATCCGGTGAACATAAAGACGGAAAGTCCTGCACCAAATCCAAGATAGATCACAATCAGTCCCCATGGATTTCCCATATGAAGCATATTTGCAATCTTAGATAATGTAAACATTTCCATCTGGAATGGTACGATCATTGCAAACAGACAAAGCATATATAAGACTTTTGTGAACTTTGTCTTCACACGACAGATATACCATGCACACATGGAGCAGCATAAGATGATCACTGCTACAGATAAGATTGTGATAAACAAACTCCATCCAAATGCCTGAATCAATCCTGTCTGTTTAATACCACGGATATAGTTCTCTAATCCGACATACATCTTTCCGGTCGGTATCTCGAACGGGGCTTTACTGATATAGGCTTTTTTCTTAAAGGAGTTGATAAATACCAGTACGATCGGATACAGATACAGCAGACTGAGTACTGTAAAAATAACGGTTAATAATGTGCCATGTTTTACTTTTTTATTCATTACTGCTGCACCTCCTTTGATGTTGTCATTTTATTCTGAATTAATGCGATCACTCCTACAATAATGAAGAAGATAACTGCTTTTGCCTGTCCTACACCTTCCCAACCGGTTCTTCCATAGAATGTATTATAAATGTTCAGGGCAAGCATTTCTGACATCTTGTCCGGTCCACCGTTTGTCAATGCAAGGTTCTGGTCGAAAAGTTTAAATCCGTTTGTGAGTGTCAGGAAAGTACAGATTGTGATGGATGGCATAACCATCGGAATTGTAACATATCTTAAAAGCTGTACTTTATTTGCTCCGTCGATCTCCGCTGCCTCGATCAGCTCTCCAGGAATATTCTGAATACCTGAGATGTAGATGATCATCATGTATCCTATCTGCTGCCAGAGCATCAGGATAACTAATCCCCAGAAACCATATTTGGAAGAATATGTAAGTGTTTTCTGAAAATGTGCCAGAATACCGTTTAATAACAGCTGCCATACATATCCAAGTACGATACCGCCGATCAGGTTTGGCATAAAGAATACAGTACGGAAAATATTAGTTCCTTTAATCTTCTTTGTCAAAAGCATTGCTACCGCAAATGCAAAAATGTTGATCAGTAATACTGTTACAATTGTAAATAATGCAGTAAACCAGAGAGAGTGAAGAAAATCCCCATCTCCCAGTATCTTTGCATAGTTGCCAAGTCCAATAAATCTGGCGTCTGTTACCGTTGTGAATTTGCAGAACGAAAGATATACACCTAACACGAATGGTGCAAGGAAACCTATCGTAAATGCAATCAGCGTCGGCAATACAAATACCGGAAAATATCTTTTTATTGCTTTTTGCATGTTCCTCTCCTCCTGTCTCTCTTTCTATAAAAAAGCCTGTCTGCACCTTTGCTTTTTACATTTCTAATCACATAATTTCAGCCTGCCCCCGGTATTCTCGTTGGCAGGCTGCATGATATTTTCACTATTTCACAGCCTTTTTATCTGCCGGTCCTGTGAAAAGTCTTTTTTATTCATTTGCTGCTGCATATTCTTCTGCCCAGCCATCAACAAATGCTGTCTTCACATCATCCCATGTGCCTGTGCCCTGTGCATATTTCAGAAGAGCTCCACCCACATTGTTCTTCCAGTTCTCAGATGGCATTGTTGTAAAGTTCCAGCTTACTGGTGTCTTTCCAGCCTTTGTGTACTCGGCATTTGCTTTTACAAGCGGGTTGTCCGGAAGGTAATCTGAGAAAGTTGTAAACGGTGTTACGAATCCCATCTCATTTGCCAGCATGTCACGACCTTCGTCACTCTCAACTACCCATTTCATGAAATCAAGTGTTGCCTGAATATCTTCTTCAGAAGCGTTTTTATTTACACACCAGTAGTTCTCTGATCCTGTACAAAGTCCCTGGTTCTCTTCTCCGTCAACTCCGATGTAGATTGGAAGCATTCCCATATCTTCATCTGCTACTTCGTTATCTTTGATATCATTGTAAGCCCATGTACCATTCTGATAGAATACTGCTTCACCAAGTGAGAATTCGCTTGCTGCGTCATCTCCTGTCTTAGAAGAGATCATAGATGGCTCACATGTAGAGTTGTTCAGATACAGATCCCAGATCTGTTTGTAGTTGTCAAGGTATGTTCCCTTGATAGCATCTGTAGTATCAATTCCGTCTGCCTTGTACTCATAGTAGATTGGCAGGTTTGCAAGGTGTGTCTTGAATCTCCAGTCAGAAGAAGAATCCATTCCTGCTGAAGTGAAAGCTCCTTCTACTCCAAGATCATCTTTATGCGCCTGAATCTCTTCTGCAGCTGTCTTAAGTGCCTGGAAGTTATTCAGCTCATCGATGGATTTGATGCTTGCATCCGGCAGTTCGAAGTATTTGTTCAGAAGTGCCTTGTTGTAGATCAGACCATAAGTCTCAATAACATAAGCGATTCCGTCTACTGCATCACCATCTTTTAATACATAGTCATCAGACTCAACATCTTTGTAAACGTCACTTTTTGAAAGGTCATAGCAATAATCCTTCCATGTAGCAAGTCCAACCGGTCCGTTTACCTGGAACAATGTTGGGGCCTCGTCTTTTGCCATCTCTGATTTCAGCTGTGACTCGTATGTTCCTGATGCAGCTGTCTGTACATCAACCTTAACACCAGTTTCATCTGTGTACTCTTTAGCAAGTTCTACCCACTGATCAGCCTGCTCTGGTTTGAAGTTCAGATAATAAACTTTTCCGGATGACTTATCTCCTTTTGCTGTTTCATCTCCGCCTGATGTGCTTCCACATCCTGCAAGCATTCCGCCTGCCATTGAAGCTGCAAGTACAAGTGCAAGAATCTTTTTCTTCTTCATAATTGAATCCTCCTTTTATGTTTACTTGTCTTTGTTTTTCTTGATGATGTTATTATAAGAAAAAGTTCCAAAATAAGATATAATAAAATTCCAAGAAACATAACACTATTTCAAGATTATTGTAATTTTTGAAGATTTTGTGTATGATACAAGAGTTCATAAAGAGTCAAATCAGAAAGGGTGTGTCTGTTTTTATGCCATCAGACACGACAGGATAGAAAAAGATGGATCGTACGATCAACTATCAGATAACAGAAGAAGCGGACGGCCTGCGTATCGAGCAGTTCCTGCGTCACCAGGGCTACTCCTACCAGAACATCACTCAGTTAAAAAAGATGCCGGAAAGTATTTTAAAAAACGGAGTCTGGGAATATATGCGTTCACTACTTGCTACTGGAGATATTCTCACAGTACATATTCAGGAAAATGAAAGTTCACCGAATATTCCTCCTGTCGAACTGCCGCTTAGCATTATATATGAAGACGAAGATATCCTTGTTGTCAACAAACCTGCCGGAATGCCGATCCATCCGTCACTGAATAATTATGAGAATTCTCTTGCAAATGGATTGATGTGGTACTATACGCAGCAAAGAAAGCCATTTATCTTCCGCTGCACGAACCGCCTGGACCGTGACACTTCAGGGCTGACCGTTATTGCCAAGCACCTGATCAGTTCCAGCATCCTATCTTCCATGGGCGCACGACACGAGATCAAGCGTGAATATCTCGCGATCGTCCGTGGCAGTGTAAAACCTCCATCCGGCACGATTGATGCACCACTCGCCCGCACCGGCAGTTCCATGATTGAGCGAAAAGTAGACTTCAAGCATGGAGAGCGTGCAGTCACACATTATAAAGTTGTAGAAGAAAAAAACGGGCACAGCCTTGTCTCTCTTATCTTAGAGACCGGCCGCACCCATCAGATCCGTGTCCATATGCAATATTTAGGTTTTCCTCTTGTCGGTGATTATCTATATAATCCCGATATGGAATATATCCACCGTCAGGCATTACATTCCTGGAAACTCTCCTTTATTCATCCGATCACAAGGGAGCCGATGGAATTTACAGCAGAACTGCCTGATGATATGAAAAAGATTCTTCTATAGTAATTCCTTGCGTAAAGAAAGTCCCTCACAATCGAGGGACTCTTCTTATACACTAAGCTTCTTATCTGCCATCCATCCGCTAAGTAAAAATACTATTACACAGATTATAATGTAGTAAGCAGGATATCCGACACCAAAGAACGAATCTCCTTCGACCTCTACATTCGGAAGTACATTGCTGATCAGATTATAAATCTTTTCTATTATAAATGTAATTCCAAAGAAAGCTACGATTGAGATTCCTCCTGCATATTTTGAGTTTCTCAAAATCGTTCTAGAACCAATCACTGCAAGATATCCAACCATCACAACCTCTATCCATCCGACAAAGATGCAGAAAAGATTCCAGATAATCTGTGCGATCAGCTGCCCTTCGCCTGACAATTGTATAAAACTATCTCTTATGATCGCAAATACATTTCCAAGTTCTCCGACATACTGGATCGTCCCTACAAAACAAAGCAGTCCGGCAATCGCATAAAGTGCAAACACGAAAAACATCTGTGCGATTGCTACAACAAATTTTGCTCCAAGAATTTCCCATACGGATTTCGGAGTCATCCAGATCATATAGCTTTGCTTTGTTTTCAAATCTCTGTTTAAAATCAGTATACTCTCAATTCCCATATAGAACACTACAAAAAACGATCCGACTAATAAAAGCGTTGCACTGATTCCCATCAATGCATCCTTTTCAACCAGCATACCGCCAAAAAATGTAAGCACACAGACAGCTAAAGCTACCATAACAATCATTCTCGAAGTCCGCTGTTTCTTCCATTCATATTTCATTAATTTTCCCATCGATACTCCCTCCTTACATCTTCTGCAGATAAAGCTCTGCAAGTGAATTTCCCGTTGTCATTCTCTCTGTTTCAACATTCACGACATCCACAAGCTGTCCATCTTTTATAAAAATCGCATCCTCAATAAAGCTTTCTACCTCTTCAATCAGATGGGTAGAGATCACCATTGTACGATTCTCATCTGCTTCTTCCAGGATCAAAGCAATGATCTCTTCTCTCGCTTTATAGTCCACACCGTTCAAAGGCTCATCTAACAAGAGAAGATCTGCTTTTCTCGCCAATGTTGCAGCCGCTTTCAGTTTCGCATTCATTCCGCTTGACATTGCAGACGCTTTCATCTCTTCATTCAAGCCCAGGCGTTCAATTGTTTTTCTAAACTGCTCTCTGTCAAAATCCTCAAAGAAATCTGCATAATATTCTTCTACATCTTTTACCTTCATATAACTATAGAAAAATGGTTCCGTTGACATATATGCGATGGATGCTTTGTCCTGATAGCTAAGCGGATGTCCCTCAAATAAAATCTCTCCCTCTGTTGGCTGTGTCAGTCCCGCTGCCATCTTCATAAGTGTCGTCTTACCACTTCCATTTTCTCCGAGAAGACCATAAATCGTGCCCTTTTTCAACTTCAAAGTAAGCTCTTTAACTGCTTCTTTATTCCCGAATTTCTTTGTGATATTTCTGTACTCTAACATCATTTCTGCTCCTCCTCGTAATCGGCAATCTGCTCAATAATCTCGCCTTTCTGAAATCCAAGATCACGCATCTCGTGTACAAAATTCTTCAACAGCTCTTCTGCCATCTCCTTCTTCACATTGTCAAACATATACTCCTCCTCCGACACAAATGTACCGATTCCACGCTTCGTGTAACAATATCCTGCCATCTCCATCTCCCGGTAGATTCTCGCCGCTGTGTTCTGATTCACTTTATACAAAACTGCAAGCTCCCTGTTCGATGGCATCTTCTCACCCGGTTTCAACTCGCCCTTTACCATCTTTTTCTTAAGCTCGTTGATCACTTGAAGATAGATTGGACTTCCTGAATTATATTCCATGTGATTCCTCCATTTATCTTTTTTGCATTTGCTGTATCAGTGCTATAGTTAGATAGTACACTAGGTTTTTAGTTTTGTCAATATAAATATAGACATTTTTCTCTTTGATTGATGGTTATTCTGACGACAGCCAGTTTGATTGTTTTGATTTTGAATTATACACATAAAAAATAGACGTCCTTGCTTGGCGGCAAACGTCTATTTTTTAATACTTTGCTACTGAAGCAGATGGGATAGAGCCATCAACTCAGTTGTCTTGTTAAGCATATTGTAAGTCACTTTTTCACTTCTGTCAAGCATCATTCCCAAAGTTTACTCAATCTGCCAGTCAATCGGCTCAATCCCATTCTTCTCCAGAAATGCATTTGTCTGACTGAATGGCTTGCTTCCAAAGAAACCTCTGTAAGCAGCCAGCGGGCTTGGATGCGGTGCTTCCAGAATAAGATGCTTTGGATTCGTAAGCATTCTCTTCTTCCTTTGCGCAGGAGCTCCCCACAGAATAAAGACAATCGGTCTGTCCTGACTGTTCAGAGCCAGAATTGCTGCATCTGTGAATTCTTCCCATCCGATTCCTCTGTGAGAGTTCGCCTGATGTGCTCGTACTGTCAGCACAGTGTTCAACATTAACACACCCTGCTCGGCCCATTTTGTCAGACACCCATGATTTGGGATTGTGCAGCCGAGATCATCATGGAGTTCTTTATAGATATTCACAAGTGACGGTGGAATATCTACACCTTTCTGCACGGAAAAGCTTAATCCATGTGCCTGACCGTTATTATGATAAGGATCCTGTCCAAGGATCACAACCTTCACATTCTTCAGTGGAGTCAGATGAAATGCATTGAAAATATCTTGTGCCGGTGGAAAGATCAATTTTGTCCTGTATTCCTCATTTACCGTCTCAAATAATTTCCTATAATAAGGCTTGGAAAACTCTCCTTTCAATGCCTCATACCAGTCTCCATTCAAACCACTCATAGTTCCTGCTCTCCTCTTCTTTCTGCTTAACCATTCTCTACAGTCTGACAGAAATTCCTTCGTTTCTTAAATACTCTTTTACTTCTTTGATTTCCAGCTCTTTATAATGGAATAAAGATGCTGCCAATGCTGCATCTGCACCGCCCTCTGTCAGTGCCTCTTTAAAATGTTCCAACGTTCCGGCTCCACCGGACGCAATCACCGGAATGGATACACTATCTGCAATTGCCCGTGTCAGTTCCAGATCATATCCAGCCTTCGTTCCGTCACCGTCCATACTTGTCAGAAGAATCTCACCTGCACCAAGGGACTCTACTTTCTTCGCCCACTCAACTGCATCGATACCGACATCCAGACGTCCACCGTTCTTATAAATATTCCATCCTGTTCCGTCTGCTCTTTTCTTTGCATCAATCGCCACTACTACACACTGGCTTCCAAACTTCTCTGCCGCTTCACGGATCAGCTCCGGTCTGTTGATTGCAGAAGAATTGATTGAAATCTTATCCGCACCTTCTCTTAACAATGCACGGAAATCATCAACTGTCCGGATTCCTCCGCCGACAGTAAACGGAATAAACACACATTCCGCAACCTTTCGTACCATATCAACAACTGTTCCTCTATCATCTGAAGAAGCTGTGATATCCAGAAATACAAGTTCATCAGCCCCTGCCTTATCATATGCCTTTGCAATCTCCACCGGGTCTCCGGCATCCTGAAGATCAACAAAATTCACACCTTTTACAACACGTCCGGCATTCACATCCAGACATGGGATAATTCTTTTTGTAAACATTCTCGCACTCCTCCTACAGCTCTACAAAGTTTTTCAGAATCTTCAGTCCTACATCACTGCTCTTCTCCGGATGGAACTGGCATGCGAAAATATTGTCCTTCTCAACAGACGCATGGATATGTGTTGTATACTCTGTTGATGCCTTGACAATCTGTTCCTCTTCTGCTTTCAGATAATAAGAATGTACAAAATATACATAAGAATTCTCAGCGATTCCCTTAAAAAGTCTTCCATCATTCTCTAAATGAAGGGAATTCCATCCCATATGGGGAATCTTATATCCTTCTTTATCAGGTATCCTTAAGATCTCACCCTTTAGAATTCCAAGTCCTTCTACACCCGGAGCCTCATCGCTGTGCTCAAATAAAAGCTGCAATCCAAGGCAAATTCCAAGAAATGGTGTTCCCTTTTCTGTAACCTCGCGGATTACTTCATCAAGCCCTGACTGTTTTAATTTCTCCATAGCATCTCCAAATGCACCGACACCCGGAAGAATCACTTTATCTGCATGAAGGATCTCATCTCTGTCCGCTGTAACTATAACATCCTGTCCAAGTGCAAGCAATGCTTTCTCAACACTGCGGATATTACCGGCATCATAATCAATTATTGCTATCATTAGCCTACCTCTTATCTGTAATCTAGTATCTATTATCTAGTATCTATTTTCTATACTTTACCACACTTTGCGTCGAGTTCAAACCAAAATTCGACTCCATTGTCATAATTTTTCACGCCGTACCCCTGATGGAAAGATTCCATGATTGCCTTAACAATTGAAAGTCCAATCCCATTTCCACCATATTCACGTGTATGTGCTTTATCCACTTTATAAAATTTATCCCACAGTTT
>OLFU01001591.1_pt1 | contig 21341 bp, 24 predicted proteins | sample 1605161 | NCBI WGS metagenome assembly OLFU01 (sample SAMEA3888914, study PRJEB22519) | human gut metagenome | biome: human gut; feature: human-associated habitat; material: faeces | place: Denmark | collected 2011
CGCGAAGGCGGCCATACGGTTGGCGCCGGTGTTGTTACTGAAATCGAAGCCTAATTCAACCACAGGATGAAAAAATGAGGCCGATACAATTTTCGGCCTCACTTTTTTGTTGACATCTTGACGGTTCTATGATAACCTTTATAGGCGGCTTTTGGGAATCAAGAGTTTTGAATGTAAGTGAGGTGTTAAGGAATGGCAGCTGGAAACCGTGTGGGTATTACCCTGGCTTGCACTGAATGCAAACAGCGTAACTACCAGACTACGAAGAATAAAAAGAACGATACGGAACGTATCGAGATCAAAAAGTATTGCAAGTTCTGCAAAAAGCATACGTTGCATAAAGAAACGAAATAAGGTGGATCGAGTATGACAGCATCACAACTCACCCCGGAAGTGAAAAACTCCTCTGGTGTAGGCGGTTTTCTCCGAGATGTGAAAATCGAAATGAAAAAAGTGACCTGGCCGACGAAACGGGAACTGATCGGATACACCATCACCGTGATCGTATCCTCTCTGTTCGCTGCGTTTCTCATCTGGGGCATTGATGCTATTTTATCCGTATTGTTTCGTTTAGTGATGGGAGTGCATTAAGCATGGAAGGTCAAAAGCACTGGTATGTCATTCATACTTATTCCGGTTATGAGAATAAGGTCAAAATGAATCTGGAAAGCAAGATCCATTCCCTGGGGATGGAAGAACAGATCTTTCAGGTGCTGGTTCCCATGCAGAATGAAGTGGACGCAAAGGATGACCAGCAGAAGGTCGTGGCACGGAAAGTATTCCCGGGCTATGTCCTCATTGAAATGATCGTCAACGATCGGACCTGGTATGCTGTGCGTAACACCCCTGGTGTGACCGGCTTCGTTGGCACTGGCACGAAACCCATTCCCTTATCTGACCGTGAAGTAGAACGCATCCTCGGGGCGCAAGTCAAAGAAGGCGGCGAAGCTGCTGCTTCTGTGGAAGCAGAAGAGCCGGTTGTCCGGATGGCATGCCCTGTAGGTTTGAATGATGCTGTCCGCATCAAAGCCCCTGGCTTTAATGATATGGTGGGGACAGTAGCGGAGATCAACGACGAACAACAGAAGATCAAAGTGATGGTCGAAATGTTCGGACGTGAGACTCCCATTGAAGTTAAATTTACCCAAGTGGAAGCTATTGAATAAGTAAGGAGGTGTAAATTATGCCTAAGAAAGTCGTAAAGATGGTGAAATTGCAGGTTCCTGCTGGTAAGGCAACTCCGGCACCTCCCGTAGGCCCGGCCCTTGGCCAAGCTGGTATCAACATCATGGCCTTCGTGAAAGACTTCAACGAACGGACTGCCAAACAGGTGGGTCTGATCATCCCTGTTGAAATCACTGTATTCGAAGACCGTTCTTTCACTTTCGTTACCAAGACTCCTCCTGCAGCAGTTCTGCTGAAGAAAGCCTGCGGTATCGAAAAAGCATCCGGCGAACCCAACAAGACCAAAGTTGCCACGATCAAACGTGACAAGGTCCGTGAAATCGCTGAAAGCAAGATGAAAGACCTAAACGCTGGCTCTGTGGAAGCAGCTATGCGCATGGTGGAAGGCACTGCCCGTTCCATGGGTATTGTCGTTGAAGACTGATGTCTAAGGTTGTGGGAGGCAAAAGCCGTCTGACCACAAGGAGGAACAAGAATGAAAAAAGCTGGTAAGAAATATACCGACGCCAAAAAGCTGATCGAAGCTGGCAAGGCATATTCCCCCAAGGAAGCAGTTGATCTGGTTAAAAAGACTTCTGTGACCAAATTCGACAGCACGGTTGAAGTTTCCGTCCGTCTGGGTGTGGATCCCAAGTACGCTGACCAGCAGGTCCGCGGTGCTCTGGTTCTGCCGAACGGTACCGGTAAATCCAAGACCGTCCTGGTATTCGCCAGAGGCCCCAAGGCCAAGGAAGCGGAAGCAGCTGGTGCTGATTTCGTGGGTACTGACGAATATGTTGAAAAGATCAAAGGCGGCTGGACCGACTTTGACGTCTGCGTAGCTACCCCTGACATGATGGGTACGGTAGGTCGTCTGGGTAAAATCCTGGGCCCCAAAGGCTTGATGCCTAACCCCAAAGTGGGTACTGTGACCATGGATGTCACTCGTGCCGTGAAAGAAATCAAAGCTGGTAAGATCGAATACCGCACCGACAAAGCCGGTAACGTACAGACCTCTATCGGTAAAGCTTCTTTCGACGCTGACAAACTGCTGGAAAACTATTTGACTCTGATCACCACCCTGATCAAAGTGAAACCCTCCGGCGCTAAAGGCCAATACATCAAGAGCGTAACCCTGAGCACCACCATGGGCCCTGGCGTACCTGTGGATGTACTGAAGGCTGACAGCAACAAATAATCAAATAGAAAATGACCATCGGACCCAAGACAGCAGGCGCGCAAGCCTAACGAAGCAATCACCTGCCTAGGTCGGAGTGTTGATAAACATGACCTCCGGCTGACCCGCCGAGAGGTCTTTTCATTGATTAATACAAATTTCTTACGCAAGGAGGTGTAACACTGATGCATGATATTAGACCTGAAAAAGCCAGCAAAGTCGCCGAACTGAAAGACCTGCTGACTGCTTCTAAAGGTGTCGTTCTGGTGAACTACTGCGGCCTGACCGTAGCTGAAGATACCGAACTGAGAGCCAAGATGCGCGAAGCTGGTGTGAAGTACATGGTTGCTAAGAACACCTTCATCCGTATCGCTGCCAAAGAAGCTGGTATCGAAGGCCTGGACTCCGTCCTGGAACACAATACCGCTCTGGCCTTCTCTGCTGAAGACCCTGTTGCTCCTGCTAAAATCCTGAATGATTTCAGCAAGGATCACAAAGCGCTGGAACTGAAAGCCGGCGTCCTGGATGGCAAAGTCATCGCCGTTGAGGAAGTCAAGGCTCTGGCAGAACTGCCGAGCAGAGAAGAACTGCTGGCCAAACTGGTTGGCAGCATGCAGGCCCCCATTTCCGGGCTGGTCAACGTACTGCAAGGGACCATCCGCAACTTCGTGTATACCCTGGAAGCTGTACGTCAAAAGAAAGAGCAGGAATCTGCTTAATCGTCAAACAGGCTGAATACATCGCCTGACAAAAACCATTTCATAAGAAAATTTGGAGGAATGAAAAATGGATAAAGATCAAATCATGGAAGCCATTGAAAATATGACTGTTCTGGAACTGGCCGACCTGGTTAAAGCTATGGAAGACAAGTTCGGTGTCAGCGCTGCTGCTCCTGTTGCTGTAGCTGCTGCTCCTGCTGCCGGCGCTGCTGCTGCTGAAAAGACCGACTTCGACGTTGTCCTGAAAGAAGTTGGTGCCAGCAAGATCAACGTTATCAAAGTTGTTCGTGAACTGACCGGCCTGGGCCTGAAAGAAGCCAAAGCTGCTGTTGACGCTGCTCCTAACACCCTGAAGGAACATGTTGCCAAAGCTGACGCTGAAGCTATGAAAGCCAAACTGGAAGAAGCCGGCGCTACCGTAGAACTGAAATAATTTCTGCTGTACGTTCCGAAGCAGGCTGTTGCAAGTTGCAACAGCCTGCTTTTTTCACATTTCAACTGTTTGAAAAAAATCTACATTTCCTCTTGACAAAATACCCCCTTCATAGTAGGATATAGGCATATTGAAAAAAGCGATGAGCGGAAAGAGTACCGCAGGGGAACTTCTACAGAGAGCCTGGCAGCTGCTGAGAGCCGGGAGATCGACAACCTGCGCGAATGCCTCCGTGAGCCGGGCCTTCGAATCCACAGTAGGGGACCCCGGGGTTGCAGCCGTTACCCTTGCACAAGAGGCCGGTCTTTGGATGCCGGTAAACCAGAGTGGAACCACGAGCCATCGTCTCTGCAAAAAGGAGACGACGGCTCTTTTCTTTTATTCTTTTGAGAGGTGTTGAAGTTGATCAAGTTCGAGGATATCAGCAAGACCTTCCAGGTGGGCAGCGGTGCTGTCCAGGCCCTCCAGCATGTGAACCTGGAAGTGGAAAAGGGGGATATCTTTGGGGTCATTGGATTCAGCGGGGCCGGGAAAAGTACCCTGCTGCGCATGGTGAATGCCCTGGAGACGCCTACGGAGGGCCATGTGGAGATTGAGGGGAAGATCATCGATCAGCTGCCTCACAGCGAGCTTCGGAAGGTCCGGAAGAACATCGGGATGATTTTCCAGCAGTTCAACCTGCTGGAATCCAGCACAGTGTATGAGAACGTGGCCATTCCGCTGAAATTGAATCACACGGAAAAGGTCCAGATGGATCAGACGGTGAAGACCCTGCTCCGGTTCGTGGGGTTGGAAGACAAGGCCAATGCCTATCCCATCCAGCTTTCCGGGGGCCAGAAACAGCGGGTGGGCATCGCCCGGGCCCTGGCCACCAATCCCAGCATCCTGCTGTGCGACGAAGCCACCAGTGCCCTGGACCCGGAAACCACGGAACAGATTCTGCAGCTGCTGCGTCGCATCAACCGGGAACTGAAGATTACGATCCTGTTCGTGACCCACCAGATCCAGGTGATCCAGCAGCTGTGCAACAAGGTGGCTGTCATGGAGCATGGCAGGGTGGTGGAACAGGGCAGCGTGCTGGAAGTATTCAGCAATCCCCAGCAACCCATTACCAAAAAATTTGTCCGTACCGTGATTCCGGATACCATCCCGGAAAGCGTGCAGGAAGATCTGAAGAAGGACAAACGGCCCTTTAAGCTGATCCGCCTGCGATTCCTGGGACGGCAGGCTTCCGACGGGTCCATTTCCGTCCTGAACGAAAAATTCGGACTGAAGACCAATATCGTGTTCGCCACGGTGACAGAGCTGCAGTCCACAGCCCTGGGGCTCTTCATCCTCCAGTGTATGGATGAGGGGGACAAAATCGCCCAGAGTGAAAACTATCTGACCGAACAGGGCATTCTGTGGAAGGAGGTGAGCCTGTCATGATCGAAAAACTGGGTGTACCGCCTGAACAACTGGTCCTGGCGGCGGAACAGACCTTATACATGGTGTTCGTCTCCCTGGTGGTGGGATCCTTCCTGGCCATGCTGCTGGCGGTGATCCTGGTGCTCACCAATGACAACGGCATTCTGAAGAACAAGCCGGTGTACATGGTATTGAACACCATCATCAACATCATCCGCAGCATTCCGTTCATCATCCTGATGGTATTCATCATGCCGCTGACCAAAGCCGTGGTGGGGACCCGGATCGGGACCACAGCCGCCCTGATCCCGCTGATCGTCTTCATCACGCCGTACCTGACCCGGCTGTTCGAGAACTCCATCCTGGATGTGAACAAGGGCATTGTGGAAGCGGCCCAGGCCATGGGCGCCTCCTATTATGAAATCGTCCGGTATTTCCTGCTGCCGGAGGCGAAAGGGTCCCTGATCCTGTCCATCACCACCGGTACCATCGGACTGATCGGTGCCACGGCTATGGCCGGTGCCATCGGGGCCGGTGGCGTGGGCGACCTGGCACTGACCTATGGCTACGAACGGATGAACACGCCGCTGATGCTGTTTACAGTGGTGGTGCTGATCATTTTCGTACAAATCATCCAAACGGTGGGCAACCACTTTGCATACAAAACCAGAAACCATTGATTTGAGGGGGTAAAAAACATGAATACTGGAAAATGGAAAAAATTACTGATCGTCGGTCTGGCTGCTCTTATGACTACGGCCCTGGTGGCCGGCTGCGGCAGCGACAGCAAGAGCGCTGACAAAGGTGCCTCCACCAAGAAGGAACTGAAGTACAGCAAGTCCCAGGGCCCGTACTCCGACCTGTTCGAAAAGGGCGTGAAACCCATCCTGGAAAAGAAGGGCTATAAGTTCGTAGGCAAGGATATGTCCGACCTGCTGCAGGCTGATATCGCCCTGAACGAAGGGGAAGTGGACTTCAACGTGGAACAGCATACGGCCTATATGGAAAACTTCAACAAGAAGCAGAATGGCCATCTGGCTGCCATCGGCGCCATCCCCACCGTACCGGCCGGGATCTATGCCGGATCCAAGACGGCTCTGAACCAGATCGCCGACGGGGATAAGATCGCCGTCCCCAATGATGCTTCCAACACCGCCCGTGCGTATGCCCTGCTGCAGAAGGCCGGCTGGATCAAACTGGATCCCAAGAAGGACCTGACCACGGTCACCCAGAAGGATATCGTAGAGAACCCGCACAACCTGCAGTTCGTGGAAATGAAATCCCTGAACATCCCGGCCGTGCGTAACGACTTTGCCTTCATTGTCATTACCGGTTCCATCGTGTACAACGCCAAGATCGATCCGGCTACGGCACTGATGAAGGAAGACATCCTGCCGCATCTGCTGCTGCAGGTGGTTGTGGCCGACAAGAACAAGGACACCCAGTGGGCCAAGGATCTGGCTGCTGCCTACAAGTCTGCTGAATTCCAGGAATACATGAAGAAGAACAACAAGGGTCTGTGGTTCGACCCCAATGCTCCCAAGAAATAAGTGAACAACCAGGTGGAAACCCCGGAAGCCAAGGCTGCTGGGGTTTTCCGCTTGTCAAGGAGGATGTACAGCATGAATCTGAAAGAACGCATTGCGGCCCTGCAGCCTGAGCTGGTGCAGCTGCGCCGTCATTATCATGAATATCCGGAACGGTCCTGGCAGGAGTTCGAGACCCAGAAGAGCATCGAAAAATACCTGGACCAGCTGGGGATCCCCTATGTGGAATCCTGTAAATCTGGAGTGATCGCCACCCTGAAGGGACCTCATTCCGGCAATCGGATCATCGGCATCCGGGCGGATATCGACGCCCTGCCCATCAAAGAACTGGGCACCGAGGAATACAAGAGCCGGAATGAAGGCACCATGCATGCCTGCGGCCACGATACCCACATCACCATCCTGCTGGGGACGGCCAAAATCCTGGCAGCCCTGAAGGACCAGCTCACCGTCACGGTGCGGCTGCTGTTCCAGCCGGCCGAGGAGGAAATCGCCAACAGCGGTGCCGCCTACATGAAGGAGGAACCCCTGGTGAAGGAGTGCGACCGGCTGATCGCCCTGCACATCTGGAGCAAGATCCCTGCAGGCATGGCTTCCCTGCGGTACGGACCGGTCATGAGCGCCGCCGATACCTTTGATGTGGTGGTGGAAGGCAAGGGAGGTCACGGCGCCCTGCCGCACCAGACCATCGATCCCATCGTGGCCGGAGCAGAATTTGTCACGGCCCTGCAAACTGTGGTGAGCCGGGAAGTGAATCCCCTGGAACCGGCAGTACTCAGTGTCACCCAGTTCCAGAGCGGCACTACCAGCAATGTGATCCCTGGGGAAGCGAAGCTGTCCGGTACGGCCCGGACCTTCAGCAAGGAGCTGCGGGACGCCTATCCGGGCATCCTGGAACGGGTGGCCAGGGGTGTGAGCACCACCAGCCGGGCAGCCATCCGCACCGTATACCATTTTGGTCCCCCGCCCATGATCAACGACAAGGAATGTGTGGATACGGGTCGGAAAGCCTGCGCCAGGGTGTTCGGACCGGGCAAGGTGGTGGACTGGGAACTGCAGATGGGCGGCGAGGATTTCGCCAAGTACTACAATCCCAAATGCATCCTGCTGCTGGGTGGCGGATTCCCGGAGGAAGACCGGCGGTATCCCCAGCACAGCCCCTACTTCGATATCGATGAAAAGGTCCTTGGCCTGGGGGTGGAATATTTTGTCCAGTATGTACTGGAATGGGAAAAGGAAACCGGGGAAAAGGCGTAAACAGAAAAACTGCAGACCTGGAGACAGGATCTTCTTTGGGAGAGAATCCTGTTTCCAGGTTTTTTGTGTATGTGATAAACCTGTAGCAAAAGGGAAAAGTAAGTGAAAGCTAACACAACTATTTGACAAAGTTGTATAGGATATATATCATATAAACATTGCAGAATTTAAATTAATTCTAAACAAATAAGAAATAATCAATTAATTATAGAGCGTATTACCAAAAATCTTGAGAAATGAAACCGCACCAGTTACTGGCGTAGAGCTGTCCAGACGACTGAAGGTAACCCGACAGATTATCGTAGGGGATGTGGCACTGCTGCGCAGTGCAGGGCGCCCCATCATGGCCACGGTACGTGGGTATATCCTTGGAAGGCCAGGCAGGACAGAAGGGATGCAGCCGGCAGTTTGCCTGCCAGGGCAGGACCCAGGAGGAAAAGGAACTGCAGCTGGAGCTGAACGCTGTGGTGGATAATGGCGGGGTGATCCATTACCTGCAGCTGATTACCGGCCCACGAACAGAGCCTGTCCGTAGAATACGGGCAGACCATCCCCAGAGGGAATAAAGGCTGGTTCGTGGAACCCCAGGCCCAGTTTGTATTCGGACATCTGGGCAGCAACGGATACACTACCCGCCGGGGACTACAACAAGAAGTGGCAGGTAAACGCCGGCTGAACGGGTCGTTTTAAATAGGGCCTGCAGGCTCCGCCAGACCTGGGAACGGTCTCCCCTTACGGGTAGACCCTACGGAGAAACAACGTACGGTGCGTTATCTGCGTAGGGACGACCCATGAGGGGCGTCCGAACCCGGGTCGCCCAGCGGGCTTGCCATTGAATCATAACAAAAAATACGGTACAATAAATGGTCAGAGCTTTGGCTCTGGCCATTTATTTCTACAATGAAAGGAAGCGGATCCATGCAGCCATATCTGATCCTTGGATTTATGATCGTCCTGGGCTATCTAGCCCACAATCTGACTGTATCCTATGCAGCCGGGCTTCTGGTTCTCATGAAGCTGGTGCTGCCGGAGGAAAAATTGATGTATTTCAGCAGCCACGGCGTGAACTGGGGCATTATCCTGCTGATGGCGGCTTTGATGGTGCCCATTGCCACGGGCAAGATCGGCCTTTCTGAAACCCTGGGGGTGTTCAGGAACCCCATGGGAATCGCATCCCTGGTCATCGGTGCCCTGGTAGCGCTGCTGGGGCGCTGGGGCGTGGATCTGATGGGAGAAGATCCGGAAGTGGTGGCGGCCATGCTCATCGGGACCATCATCGGGGTATTCCTGTTCAAGGGGGTGCCCGTAGGCCCCATGATTGCCAGTGGCCTGCTGTACTGTCTGATGAAACTGATGCATCTGTTCTTCCATTAAAAAAAGGCACTGTGAAAAAATCATCCACAGTGCTTTTTTTCGCTAGCGTCAGCTGGCTTCCATCGGCTAGTGACTAGAGACTAGTGACGGGGTGTGAAAAGCATTTTTTCACCCCCCCCTTTTTGTTTTTTATGCCAGCGCTTCGCCCAGTCCTTTGCATTGGGTCAGAGCATCCTCATCTGGCGCATTGTTGGCGATGACAGGATCGGCGGCCAGGACAGCGCCTTCTGCTTCCGCATCCGCTTTCCAGTTGTCCATCCATTCACCGGTACCCCAGCCGTAGGAACCAAACAGGGCAATCTTTTTGCCTTTCAGGCTGCCTTTCACATCATCCCACATGGGCTGGAATTCTCCTTCTTCCAGTACTTCAGCCCCCATGGCCGGGCAACCGAAGGCGATGGCATCGAAACCGGCCACCTTGTCGGCAGAAAAGTCGGAGGCGGTGAATTCCGTTACATCCGCACCTTTGCCCTTGGCACCGTCTTCCACGGCTTTGGCCATAGCTTCCGTATTGCCCGTACCACTCCAGAATACCACTGCGATTTTGCTCATTGTTGTTTCCACCCTTTCTGCCGCCAGGCGGCAATGCAATGTATATATTTTAAGCCACTGCCAGTTTGCTCAGGGGCGTACCGGCGCGGTAACAGCGCCAGTAGATCCGGGTGCATTTCTGGCATTTGGCAAAATAACATTCGGCCTGTTCCCGATTTCCATAGGCCTTCCAGCACCCGGAACAAACGCCTTTGTCCCGGGGGGCGGCCATATAGGCTTTCACATCTTCCAGCGGGTAATCCAGCAGGATGCCGATTTCGTGGGGGAACGGGTCACGGCAGGCCAGGTGAAGGGAGATCTCATGAAGGATTTCCCGGGCCGTGGTCCCCCGGTAGCCCCGGCGTTTCAGGAAGGAACTGCTTTCAGGATCCGCCAGGAGATGGGAAAGCCGGTGGGGGCGATACACATACAGGAGAGCACACCGATGGAGACAGTCAAAGCTCAGGATTTCCACCTGGATGCCCTTGGGTTCCAGGGATTGCCGGATGGTTTCCACCTGGGCAAAGGGATCCTCGCTGCAGGCAAACCGGAAACGGAACAGATTGGCTGCTTTCAGCCCTGCCAGCGTAGGTGCACATTGCCGAACCAGCTCGGTTTCGAGAGTGATTGTCATGGGGGTGACCTCCTTTTAGGTTAGTAAGTACTAACCTAATCTGAAATAAAAATGGCGTAAGGATAATTCCTTGCAGCCAATGTAGTTAGCAAATGCTAACTACAAACGAAGTATAGCAAATTTGGAGACAAGTTGCAAGAGGTTTTTGGATTGTCTTTTCCCCTTGCAGGGGGACAGAACTTGGGCTATAATGGATGTATAATTAATCGAACGAATAATTACGCCTCTCTGGTACAGATTGGAGCGATGAAGATGAAATGGTGGAAACCTGTATTCTGGGGATTGTCCCTGACCCTGGTACCCGGGCTCATGGAGCCTGCGCTGGCCGGGAAAAAATCTCCCCAGCCCCAGGCGGTGAAACAGCCGGCCTGGACGGACGTGGCCCAAAAGCATCCGGCAGCCTACGACCGGCCCACGCCGGAAGCGTCCATGGATGAAGGGACCCTGGCAGCCTGGTGGAAGACCTTCCAGGATCCCCAGCTGGATACCCTGATCGACCTTTCCTTAAAGAACAACCGGGACCTGAAGGCGGCCCAGGCACGGGTGGAGGAGGCCCGGGCCCAACTGGGCATCGGCAAGGGGGAAGCCCTGCCCTGGCTGAATATCGGCGGCGGGTACGCACGGTACGAAGCGCCCCAGGGCATCAATGACAAAATCAGCCAGATGGGGCCCTATCCCGGGGTCATCACCCCACCCAGCCGGAATTCCTCTGTGGCGGGGCTGGGCATCGACGCCTCCTGGGAACCGGATTTCTTCGGCCGTCTGAAAGCGAAGAAGCAAAGCGCAGCCCACAACCTGGCGGCCCAGCATGCGGCGCTCTACAGTACCTGGGTGACCCTGAGCGCGGAAACAGCCCTGAACTATATCTCCCTGCGCACCCTGCAGAGCGACCTGGCCCTGCTGCAGCGCCATACTGCGCTGGAAGCGGAAAAACGGGACCTGCTGCAGGACAACTTCCAGGCCGGGCTGATCGATGCATATCCTCTGGAAGCCATGAAGACCCAGGAGGAAAGCACCCGGGCGGAGATCCCCAGGGTGCAGCAGGGAATCCAGGAAACCCTGACCCGGCTGTCCATCCTGACTGGGACGGAACCGGGCCAGCTGAATGATCTTCTGACCACTTCGGGCCTGCCCCAGGTGGATCCGGAACTGTACCATGCCATTCCTGCCGACAAGCTGCGCCAGCGGCCGGACATCATGGCGGCGGAACAGCAGCTGGAGGCCCAGATCGCCCGGACCCGGGAAGCCCGGGCAGAACTGAAACCCCGGTTCAATCTGGCCGGTTTCCTGGGACTTTTGACCCTGGGCGGGGGCAACCTGTTTGGTGCGGGGGCCCATGCCTTTGCCCTGGCGCCCAGCGTCACGTATCCCCTGTTCCACGGTGGAACGCTGAAACAGAATGTGAAGCTGCAGGATGCCCGGGCAAAGGAACTGCAGGCACAGTACGAGAACACGGTGCTGAAGGCGGCTGGCGAGGTCCAGGACGCCATGGCCAGCATCGTACAGGAGAAAGATCGGAAGGAGAACCTGATCCGGGGCCGGGAAAACGCCCAGGAGGCCTATGATCTGGCAGAAAACCGGTATCAGGCCGGGCTCAGTGACTATCAGCCGGTACTGGACAGCGAGCGGACCCTGCTCTCTATGAAACGGCAGGAGAATCGCAGCCGGGGCCAGGAACTGGCGGATCTGATCCATCTGTATAAAGCCCTGGGGGGCGGCTGGCAGCCTCTCAGTGAGCAGGAACAGGAAGAACTGAACCGGACAGCAGAAGGGAAGAGATAACATGGGAAGTTTGTGGAAAAGCCTCCTGGAGGACAAAAAGAAGCTGGCGGCCCTGATCGGTGCCGTTGTGGTGATCTGCGGACTGGGCGGCTATGGATGGCAGAAGTACCAGGCCCGGAAGGCGGCCGGACAGCTGACGCTGTATGGTAATGTGGACGTGCGGGAAGTGGCTGTGGCTTTCCGCCAGAGCGACCGGATTGCGGAAGAACTGGTGGAGGAAGGGGATAAGGTGACCAAGGGCCAGGTACTGGCCCGGCTGGACACCGACGAACTGAAGATCAAGAAGAGCAAGCTCCAGGCCCAGATCGCCGCCCAGCAGAGTGTGGTGGATAAACTCCACAACGGTACCCGGGCGGAAGACCTGGAAGCGGCCCGAGCGAAAGCCGATGAAGCGGCGGCCCAGGCAGATCAGGCCCGGCAGGATCTGGCCCGGGTGGAGAATGCATTCAGCAGCTCCAACGGCCGGTCCGTGAGCAAGCAGGACCGGGATGCGGCCCAGACCAAGGTGGATGTAACGGCAGCACAGGCAGAAGCGGCCCAGCAGGAATACGAAAAGGCCCAGGCCGGTCCCCGGGAAGAAGATGTGAAGAGCGGTGAAGCCCAGCTGAAAGCCCTGCAGGAAGACATGAAACATGTGGATTATCTGCTGAGCCAGTCGGAACTGAAGGCACCGGCCGACGGGGTCATCCGGTCCCGGCTGCTGGAAGTGGGCGACATGGCCTCCCCCCAGAAGCCTGTGTTCAAGCTGTCCCTGAACGACAAGAAATGGGTGCGGGTGTACGTGAGCGAAAAGGACCTGGGGCGGATCTACGAAGGGATGAAGGCCCAGGTGTTCACGGACAGCCATCCGAAAGACCCCATTACCGGCCAGATCGGGTACATCAGCTCGACGGCGGAATTCACGCCCAAGACGGTTCAGACCACAGAACTGCGTACTTCCCTGCTGTATGAAGTCCGTGTGTACGTGACCGATCCGGACAATGTGTTGCGCATGGGCATGCCCGCCACCGTAAAGATCGACACGGAGCAGAGCCATGACTGAATGGGTGGTCCAGGCTAAAGGGCTGGACAAGCTGTTCAACGATAAGCAGGGAACCGCCCACGCCCTGAAAGGCATCGACTTCCTGGCCAAAAAGGGCAAGATGACGGCGCTGATCGGCCCGGATGGAGCCGGAAAGACCACCACCATGCGGCTGATCTGCGGGCTCATGGACCCCACCGGGGGCAGCCTGCAGGTGCTGGGGCTGGATTCGGTGAAGGATGCCAATGAAATCCAGAGCCGGATCAGCTACATGCCCCAGAAATTCGGCCTGTATGAAGATCTGACCATCCAGGAAAATATGGACCTGTACGCCGACCTCCACGGGGTGCCGGCGGATGTGCGCAAGACCCGGTTCGCCAAGCTGCTGGACATGACGGGGCTGGCTCCCTTCACGGACCGGCTGGCCGGCAAGCTGTCCGGGGGCATGAAACAGAAACTGGGCCTGGCCTGCACCCTGGTGCGGTCGCCAGACCTGCTGCTCTTGGACGAACCCACCGTGGGCGTTGACCCTCTGTCCCGGAAGGATCTGTGGATCATCATCAACCAGATGGTGCAGGAGGAGAACCTGAGCGTCATCGTGTGCACGGCGTATATGAACGAAGCGGCCATGTGCGACGAGGTGTATGTGCTGAACCAGGGGCAGATCCTGTTCTACGGCACCCCGGACGGGCTGAGCCAGATTGCGGCGGACAAGTGCTTCGAAGTGGACCCGCCGGCGGGGCTGCCCTACCGGGTGCTCCAGGGGGCGCTGCTGGACGATAAGGAAGAAATCATCGACGCCGTGCCCCAGAGCGGGACGGTGCGATTCATCGCCAGCCATCCCGGGCACCCGCTGCCGGCCCTGCAGCGCTGGAACCTGCAGCCCAAAGCGGTACCGCCCCGGGTGGAAGACGGGTTCATGATTCTGCTGCACCAGGCGGCGGACCCCAATGAGAAGCAACTGCCCCTGGCGCCTTTGACAAAGGCTCCGAAAGACCCGCTGCAGAACCCGGTGAGCATCATCGTGCAGGACCTGGTGAAGAAGTTCGGGGATTTCACGGCTGTGAGCCATACGTCGTTCCAGGTGCACAAGGGCGAAGTGTTCGGCCTGCTGGGGCCCAACGGCGCCGGCAAGACCACCACGTTCCGGATGCTGTGCGGCCTTTTGCCTGCCACCAGCGGCGTATTGAGCGTGGCCGGGGAGAACCTGCGCACCGCCCGGACCCAGGCCCGGGCCAAGATCGGCTACGTGTCCCAGAAATTCTCCCTGTACAGCAAGCTCAGCGTGCTGGAGAACCTGCAGTTCTACGGGGGCATCTACGGATTGCCGCCCCAGAAGCTGAAGCAGCGGATCTCCGATGTGCTGGAGGAATTCCAGCTGCTGGGTACGGAAAAACACAACGCCGGGGACCTGCCCGGGGGCTACAAGCAGCGCCTGTCCATGGCCTGCGCCCTGCTTCAGGAACCGGAGATCCTGTTTTTGGACGAACCCACCAGCGGTATCGACCCGCTGGCCCGGCGGCTGTTCTGGCGGCAGATCACGGACCTGGCAGTGAAGGGCGTGACCATCATCATTACCACCCACTTCATGGAAGAAGCGGAATACTGTGACCGGATCATGATCCAGGACCGGGGCAAATGCCTGGTACTGGGGAGTCCCTCCCGGATCCGGCAGGACCTGGGCATGCCCGATGCCAATATGGATGACGTATTCATCGAAATCGTCCATCGGGGGCGGAACAAGGAGGCGGCTGCATCATGAAAGACAATCTGCGTCGGATCCGGGCGCTTACGGTGAAAGAGTTCCGGGAAGTCTTGCGGGACAACTCCAGCCTGGCCATGGGTATTTTGCTGCCCATCATCCTGATCCTGGTCATCGGCTATGGCATCACCCTGGACGTGAAGCATGCCCCCATCGGGGTGGTGCTGGAGGATACGTCCCCGGAAGCCCAGCGGGTGGTGGATTTCGTGGACGGCTCGGACTATTTCAAACCAACGTACCTGACGAACATGCCCCAGGCGGTGAAGGCCCTGGAGCAGCGGAAAATCGACGCCATATTGCGGGTGCCTCCTGATTTCAGCCGGCAGCTCCACCAGGGGGACGGCCGCCTGCAGCTGTTGCTGTACGGCACGGACACCACCACGGCCATGAGCATCCAGAGCTACGTGGAAACGGCGGTGGCCCAGTGGTCGGCCAAACAGCTGGCGGCCCGGGGTATCGGGGCCGTGGACCTGGAGACAAGGCTGTGGTTCAACGACGCCCACGAAAGCACCTGGTACTTCATCCCCGGCCTGATCCTCATGGTGGTGACCTTGATCGGGGTACTGCTCACCGCCGGGGTCATGGCCCGGGAATACGAACGGGGCACGTTCGAATCCCTGTTCGTGACGCCGGTGAAAAAGGGCGAAGTGATCGTGGCCAAGGTGATTCCCTATTTCTGCATCGCCCTGCTTGGGGTATTCATCTGTCTGGTGCTGTCCCGGTTCCTGTTCCAGGTGCCTCTGGTGGGGTCCCTGGCCCTGCTGCTGTTTTTGTCGATTATCTACCTGCTCACGGCCCTGGGCATCGGCCTGGTGATCTCCGTGGTGACGAAGGCCCAGTTCATGGCCACCCAGGTGGCGCTACTGGTCAGCTTCCTGCCCAGCATCATGTTGTCGGGCTTTCTGTTCGACCTGCGGAGCACGCCCCGGTGGGTGCAGTGGATCGCGGAATTTCTGCCGTTCAAACATTATCTGGTGTCGTTGAAGACCATTTTCCTGGCCGGCAACCTGTGGCCGGTAATCCTGCCCCAGACGGCAGCTATGGTGGCGTTCATGGCGCTGTTCCTGGGCCTGGCCCTGAAAATCATCCGAAAGAAGGTGGAGTGAGTGACCGGTTGGAGCCTATTCCGTCAGCAGGTGCGCTGCATCTGCCGCAAGGAACTGCTGGCCATCTGGAAGGACAAGGCCTTTCGGCAGATCCTGGTGATCCCCGTTCTGGTACTGGGCATCGTGTTCGGGTACACGGCCACGTTCAACGTGGAGAATGTGACCTATGCGGTGCTGGATCAGAGCCATTCCGAGGCGTCCACGTCTCTGCTGGCCACCCTGGACGGCACCCACTTCTTCACCCGGGTGGCAGAGCTGCAGAACAGCAGCCAGATCCAGGACCCCATCGACCGGGAGGAGGCCATGGTGGTGCTGTCCATCCCGCCGGATTTCGCCACGAAGCTGCAGAGGGGAGAACGGGCGCCGCTGCAGGTGATCACTGACGGCCGGAACACCATGACGGCCAGCCTGGCCAGCGCTTATACAGGCCGGGTGGTGCAGCAGTGGATGGCGGCCCGCACCGGCCAGCGGCCGCCCCTTTCTGTGGACGCCCGCACCTGGTTCAACCCCAACCAGCTGACCCTGTGGTACTTCGCACCGGGCATTCTGGGTATGATGGTATTCGCCCAGGTGATCATGCTGGCGGGTATGAGCGTAGCCCGGGAGCGGGAGGAGGGCACTTTCGAGCAGCTTCTGGTGACTCCGGCGCCGCCGCTGGTGCTGCTGATCGGCAAGGCGTTCCCGCCGGTACTGGTGGGTCTGCTCCAGGGCACCATCCTGCTGCTGCTGGATCTGTTCTGGTTCCGGGTACCCTTTGAAGGCTCTGTAGCCACCCTGTACCTGGTGCTGTTCATCTACCTGCTTAGTTCCACGGGCATCGGGCTCAGCATTTCGTCCCTGTGCAGTTCCATGCAGCAGGTGCAGGTGTATGCCTATGTGTATCTGATCCCCAACTGCCTGCTGTCCGGGGTGGCCACCCCGGTGCGGAATATGCCTCAGTTCCTGCAGATTTTGACCTACGCCGATCCCCTGCGGTTCGCTCTGGATGCCATCCGGCGGATCTATTTCGAAGGGGCGGGGATGACGGTGATCTTCTGGGACCTGGTCCCCATGACCATCGTGGCCATCCTGACCCTGTGGATGGCCGGGGTGCTGTTCCGGAAGAATCTGGCGTGAACAGGGAGCTGTGAATTTTTCACAGCTCCCTGTTGTCTCTAGTCTCTAGCCGATGGGAGCCTGCTGGCGCAGGCAATGAATCAGGACGGCCCTCCGGGCGATCTGGGTACGGACTTCCCTGACGGGTAGTCCCTTACGCAGTGATATCGTACGTATCATCTTATGCGTAGGGACGTCCGAACCCAGGTCCGGAGGTTTTTATGGTATAATGGACCCAAAAAGGAGGCCCTGCCCATGAACGAGATCATGCGTCAAATCGTGAACGATTATATCGAAAAGCATATGCCGGACTATCTCCGGACGCTGTATGATGTGATTTCCATCGTTTCACCCACCGGGGCGGAACAGAAGAAGGCGGCCTGGATCCTGGATCAGGTACACGGCCTGGGGTTCGACAGCGCCTATCAGGATGAGGCCGGCAATGTGATCGTACCCCACCATATCGACGGGGTGGAAACGTTCCCGCTCTATACGGCTCATATGGATACGGTGTTTGCCGGCATCGAAACCATTACCCCGGAAATCGAGGGAACTACCCTGCGGGCTCCTTCCTGCGGAGATAACAGCAGCGATGTGGCGGCTCTGCTGTTTCTCCTTCAGATGATGCGGGATCTGAAACAGAAAAACCCGGCGGTATTTGCTTTCAATGTGGGCGAAGAGGGACTGGGAAACCTGAAGGGCAGCAAGGCCCTGACAGACACTTTTGGCGACAGACTCAGCTATTTTATGGCCGTGGATGGCAACAATGACCGGTTCGTGAACCTGGCCGTGGGGTCCCATCGGTATGCAGTCCATGTGGTCACGGCCGGGGGCCACAGCTATGCGGCTTTCGGCAATGCCAACGCCATCAACGAGGCTGCGGCCATCATCCGGGATTTCTATGCCTTGAAAGTGCCCAGGGATCCCCGCACCACCTATAACGTGGGAACCATCCAGGGGGGAACCACGGTGAACTCCATTGCTGCGGAAGTGGAATTCACCGTGGACATGCGGTCCGTGTCGGCCACCGAACTGGATAAGCTGGATGCGGCGTTCCATCGGATCTTGAAGGACCATACCAGTGACAAGGTGCAGGTGGAGACCTTGCTTTTGGGTAAGCGACCCTGCAGCGACGGGGTGAAGCACCACGAAATCTACGACCGGATCTGCCGGATCCGGAAGCGGGAAGGCCTGCAGACGGTATTCAGCGCCAGCAGCACCGATGCCAACATTCCCCTGAGCCGGGGGATCCCGGCCATTGCCTTTGGCATCAGCAAGGGGAAAGGAGCCCACACCCTCCAGGAAGAGCTGGACATGACCAGCCTGGAACCGGGCCTGAAGCAGCTGGCTGCGTTCATCTGGGATCTGTAAGGGCCTGCTGCACGTGTGGCGGCCGTCGCACGTGCCCTCCTCTTTTCAATTTTCATATTTATGAGTATAATATGAAACATAAATAAAATAGTGGAAAGGCAGATCGAGGGAATGTCTTTCCAGGGACGGAAGGGGAATGGTTATGTCTAAGAAATGCAAACAGTGCGGCTGCGAACTGGAAGATGATGCTCTGTTCTGCGTCCAGTGCGGCGCCAAACAGGATCCGGTGGTGAAGTGTCCCAAATGCGGCCATGTGAACCCGGCGGACAATGACTTCTGCACCGAATGCGGGACCCGGCTGAAGAAAGCAAAGCCGGCAGATGGGAACCCTGGAGGCACCCAACCGTCGGCTGAATCGCAGCAGGCCCCGGAAACTTCTGCTGAAGTGGTGGTGGCAGAACCGGTGGATGAAGGCCATAGCGGCGGTGGAAACGGAGGCTTCCAGAATTTCCAGATGCCGCCGGTGCCGCCAGAAGGCAATGGGAAGAAAAAGAAAATCCTGGCCATCATCGGAGCCATCGTGGTGGTCCTGGGCCTGATCTTTGCCTTTGGGGGCAGCAGCAAACCCATCCAGGTCAAATCCAGTGAAATAGTGGATGACTACATCCGGGACCAGAGTTCCGGAGACAAAAAATACAAGGACAAGACCGTCCAGGTTTCCGGGAAGGTAAAATGGAAAGGACAGTTCAACAATTCCCAGAATTACAGCATTACCCTGGAAAGCAAGAACAACGGTGGCAAGACCTACCAGGTGCTGGTGGATGTGCCGGCCAAACGGGCCAGCATTGTCAACGGCCTGAAAACGGGTGATTTCGTCAATGTGAAAGGGGAATGCGTGGGCATCGTGAAACAGAAGAACCCCACCGTGATCAGCGTCCAGATCAAATCCACCAAGATCAATGACCAGGATGCGGACTGAAGGGGCAGGAGGAATTTAGATGGCGAAGTTTTGTCCCCATTGTGGGAATCAGCTCAGTGAAGAGGAAAAATTCTGTCCGGTCTGCGGCACTCCAGTGGGGAAACCCGCGGCTTCGGCTCAGCCGAAAGCCGGCGAGACCGGCAGCGGACAGCCGGGAAACAGCGGAAATCAGCCAGGATTGAAAGGAGCAGCCGCCTTCCAGCCCCAGCGTGTTCCGTCCCAGGGCGGCGGAAAGAAAAAATGGATCGCTGGTGTGGTCCTGCTGCTCTTGTTGGCAACTGGGGCGGGAATCTTCTTTGCCCAGCAGAAGGATGGAAAAAGTACGGCTGGATCCAAACCGCCGGTGACCCAGGAAGAGAAAAACCAGGATACTCCCAATTCCGAGGAACAGTCCAAAGCCAAGGCAGCTGGCCAGGGAGAAAAGTCCCAGAAAGAGACCAAGAAATCTTATGGGAAGATCACCGGTACCGACGTGCGGCTCCGGGCCGGCGCGGGAACGAATACGGATATCGTGGACTACTTCGAGGAAGGTGAAACTGTAGAGATCACCGGACGGAAGAACAACTGGTACCAGGTGAAACGGGATAACGGTCAAACCGGGTACGTTTCAGTCCAGTTCTGCCGGCGTCTGTAACCAGGTGCAGGAAGGGATGGGACCATGGGAAGATATCATGACGCTTACCAAAAACGGAGATGGAAGGGACCGGCCTGGGGGGTCTTTTTTCTCCTGGTCCTGGTGCTGGCAGTGGGATTTACTGTCAAAGGCTGCCGGAGTGGTCAGAAGCCGGAACAGGCAGCTGTACCCCCGGCTGAGACAGCCGTTACCGGGGAGGTGCGCCAAACCCCGGAGCCCCATGACTACTCTCTGCTGATCAAAAAAGGGGAATTTACCCTGTATCTCCTGGATCACGGGGATCCGGTGGCCAAATGGCCGGTGGCCTTGGGGAAGAATCCCGGACAAAAGCAGGTGAGCGGGGATATGAAGACCCCGGAGGGCACCTTCCCAGTGGATGAAATCATCGATGCCTCCAGCTGGTCTCATGATTTTCACGATGGCAAAGGAGTGATCCAGCACGCCTACGGTCCCTGGTTCATCAGTCTGGATACTCGGAACTTGAGTCAGGGGAAATGGGATGGGATTGGCATCCACGGCACCCACGACCCGGCTTCCATCGGCACCCGGGCCTCTGAAGGCTGCATACGGATGAACAATGACAATCTGCAGAAGTTGAAGCCCTATGTGAAAGTGGGGATGAAGGTGAAGGTGGAGGAATAGAAACCAGCCTGACTGCTTCAGCGGCCAGGCCTTGGAAGGAGAAAAACATGGAAACCATCCGTCTTGTAAAGGAACCGGAACACTTCCGGGCGGCCCTGTATGATGGGGCGGAAGAAATCGGAAAATGTACCTATGTGGTGACCCGACCCGGAGTATGGACCCTGGAACACACCATTGTGGATCCTCGGTACGGGGGCCGGGGCCTGGCCGGAAAACTGGTCCGGGCAGTGGCGGAGATGGCCCGGGAAGCCGGGGTAAAGATCATCCCCCAGTGTTCCTATGCCAGGGTCCAGTTTGACCGCAAAGCTGAATTTGCAGATGTGTATGAGAAAGAGTAAGCTGCATAGAAACAAAAATGTTACATGAGATACAAAAATAAACGATTTTATCTTTTCCAGGAAAAATATTTGACAACTTCTTTCTCCAGTGCTACGATACAACCATCAATTCAATACGAACCAGAAACCTTTGAGGTGGAGATAACGCCAGAAAATGTGCGTACAGAGAGTCCGGAAAGCTGAGAGCCGGATCGTGGCAGTCTGACAAATGGACCACTGAGGGCGCGATGAAATCTTCGGAAAGTATCCCGCGACGCAGCACCGACGTTACCGGTGAGGAATGTGTTGGCATTCTGCTGAGGTGTGGAGCGTTGGCTCCATTACAGGGTGGTACCGCAGGTTATGACACCTGTCCTTGTAGGAGGACAGGTGTTTTTTTGTGTTCTTTTGAAAACCACGCCATAGTGGCGTGGTTCCGGAAAGCTTAT
>OLFU01001597.1_pt1 | contig 21312 bp, 16 predicted proteins | sample 1605161 | NCBI WGS metagenome assembly OLFU01 (sample SAMEA3888914, study PRJEB22519) | human gut metagenome | biome: human gut; feature: human-associated habitat; material: faeces | place: Denmark | collected 2011
TCCAGCAGTCTACAGTGTCCATCGGTATGATGATCGTACAGGCAGTTGTAAATCCATTTGGCACACAGGCGCTCGCAGGTTATTCGGCAACGATGCGAGTGGAAAATGTTTTTTCACTGATTTTTGTATCCATCGGCAATGCGATTTCGCCGTATATATCCCAGAATCTTGGTGCAAAGAAAATTGAACGGCTCAAAAAAGGCTATCACGCTGCACTGGTGTTAGATCTAGGTTTTGCACTCCTTGCTTTTCTGGTTATTGAATCACTGCACAATCAGATTTCTTCCTTATTCCTTGGAAAAGATGGAACAGCTTTAGCGTATCAGGTATCCGGTGATTATATGAGATGGCTGGGGTATTTTTTCATCTTCATGGGTATCAAGATGGCAACCGATGGTGTTCTTCGCGGACTTGGAATCATGCGTCCGTTTCTCATTGCGAATATGGTAAATCTTGCGATTCGTTTGTCTGTCGCTTTGATTTGTGCACCGCGGTTCGGAATTGCATTTGTCTGGCTTGCAGTACCGGCCGGATGGCTTGCAAACTTCCTGATTTCCTATGCAGCACTCAGAAAATCATGGCCGATTGAGGAAGATAAAGGAGCAATATCATGCAGAAAATACTGATTGTAGAAGATGATACAAATATTAATAACTTGCTTCAGGAGGCATTATCCAAAGAAGGCTATTCCTGTGAGCAGGCATTTTCCGGGACCGAAGCAAAGCTGCTTTTAAATATGCAGGAGCACGGTTATGCACTCGTGCTGCTGGATCTGATGCTGCCCGGAATTCCAGGTGAGGCAGTTCTGGAGGAAATACGGAAAAAGGGAAATCTTCCGGTTATTGTGTTGACTGCAAAAGACAGCCTGGATGAGAAGGTAGAGGTTTTAACGAGCGGAGCGGATGATTATATAACGAAACCATTTGAAATCAGGGAAGTGCTGGCAAGAGTTCAGGTACAACTCCGTCATAAAGAAGAAAAGGAAGCAGAGGAACAGCATACGCTTTCATTTAAAGATATGCTATTAAACAGAGATACATTTCAGGTTGAAATTGCTGGAAAGATACTTCCGAAGATCACAAAACAGGAGTTTGCGATTTTAGAATTACTGCTCAGGAATCCAAAACAGGTTTTCAGTAAAGAGGATATTTTCGAATATGCCTGGGACGAATCTTATATTGGTGAGACGAAGACATTGGACGTACATATCAGCAACATCCGCAAGAAGATCAAACAAGTGACTTCGGAGGAATACATTGAGACAGTATGGGGAATCGGTTATCGTCTTCATGCGTAATCTTTACTCTTTTTTTACTATTTATTTGCGTTTGATTAGGATTCATCTTTTATGATAAATGCAGATAAGAAAAAGGAGATGAAAAATTTGAGTGAGATGTTATTGGAAACACGAGGACTGACGAAGCGGTATGGACATCATAAAGCTGTGGACAGTGTCAGCATGCATATTAAAAAGGGCGCTATCTATGGATTTATCGGACGAAATGGAGCCGGGAAGACGACTTGCCTGAAGATGATCAGTGGACTTTCCAGGCCAACGAGTGGAGAGATTGAGATCTTCGGATATAAGGGAAAGGATTTACAGAAAGTCCGCTCCCGAGTGGGATGTCTGATTGAAGCACCGGGATTATATGGAAATATGACCGCATATGAAAATCTGAATATCAAATGCAAGCTGTTTGGGATAAAGAAAGCAGGTTACATTGAAGAGATATTGAAAACAGTAGGTCTGGAGCATGTGGGACGGAAAAAGACAAAACACTTTTCTCTTGGAATGAAACAGCGTCTGGGAATTGGTCTTGCGTTGGTTGGAGAACCGGATCTGTTAATCCTTGATGAACCAATCAATGGGTTGGATCCACAGGGAATTGCTGAGGTCCGTGACACGATTCAGAGACTTCAGAAAGAGAGGAATATGACGATTTGCATTTCCAGTCATATACTGGAGGAATTATCGAAGATTGCTACTGATTACGGAATCATTCACAATGGAAGTCTATTGCAGGAGCTTACAAGAGAAGAATTAATGCGAAGATGCAGTGAGCGGATGGAATTAACACTGGCTGATCCGAAGCTTGCAATTCCGGTGCTGGATGCTATGGGATTCACGAATTATCAGGTAACAGACAAAGAACATATTCACATTTTTGAACGTCTGAATGAAAGCGCAGCGTTGAATATGGAACTTGCGAAGGCGGGAATTCCGGTAAAAGGGCTTTCTATAACGAGTGAAGAACTGGAAACGTATTTCCTGAATCTGACAGGAGGTGCCAGTCATGCTTAATATGATAAAAATGGATTTGTACCGGATGTTTCGCACCAAAAGTATGTATGTAGTATGGATCGTGCTGGCTGTGTCAGTACTGTTTACAACATTTATGTGTAAAACAGATTATGATTCATTAAGTAAAGAAGATACCGTGCGGCAGGAGCAGTTTGCGGAACCGACTGCAGAGAATATTAATGTGGGAATGATGGTGACACTGCCGACAGAACCGGGAGAAAAGGTTACGGTGTATGACATTTTCTTTGCAAATTCTCAGGGAAAATTTTATGCGTTGTTTTTGGTGATTTTTGCTGTGATGTTTTCAACAGCGGATATTGGAAGCGGTTATATTAAAAATATTGGCGGCCAGGTTCAAAAAAGAGGAACACTGATTTTTTCCAGATCTATTGCGTTGGCGGTCTTTACGGTGCTGACAATGGCAGGTGCATTCTTACTCCAGGGAGCTGCGAACTATATAGTATTCAAAGAATTGACGTGGGGAAGTTCAAAAGCTGTTCTGTCTTATTTCCTGACGGAGCTGGCACTTCATTGCGCCCTCGTATTGATCTGCATGGCGATTGCAATTATTCTGAAAAATAATGTGATCAGCATGGTCATCGCGATTTGTCTTACAATGAATATAATGAGTATCGTATACGGATTGATAAACAGTGCTGTTCGGAAAATGGGAATCCAGAATTTCCAGATTTATAAGTATACGATAACCGGGAAATTATCACTGCTTCCTATGAATCCAAGTGGAAATGAGTGTCTGGCAGCATTCGGCGTGGCGATTGTGTTTGCTGTCATAATGATAGCTGCAAGCAGTGCTGTTTTTCAAAAGAGGGATATTTAGCGGATGTATATCGTAATTGGAATATTAGCAGGAATTATCATTTTACAATTTATTATTATGTGGAAATATCAGCGGCAGGTGAAGGACATCTGCCGCCAATTGGCGTTCTTGATGAAACATGACAGTAACATGTTGATTCAACGCGAGTTTGATTTGGGTGGAATCGGAACGCTTTCAGACAGATTGAATGAACTTCTGGAATTACAAAGAAAAGAGAAGCAGCGTTATCAGGAGAAAGAAGCTTTGATCGCGGATACTTATACGAACCTTTCCCATGATATCCGGACACCGCTGACATCTCTGGATGGATATTTTCAGCTTATGGAAGAATGCGAAAATGTCGAAGACCAGAGACGTTATCTGAATATTATTCATGAAAGAATACACAGTCTGAATGAAATGTTGGAAGAACTTTTCATGTTCACAAAGTTAAAAAATGAATCCTATAGTCTGGAACTGACGCCTTGCTGTATCAACCGGATTCTGAAAGAAACGGTGTTTTCCTATTATGATGACTGGGTAAGAAGGGGAATCCAGCCGGATATTCAGATTACAGAAGAACTGTTGTCCATAGCTGGAAATAAACAAGGACTCCACCGTGTTATTCAGAATGTAATTAAAAATGGCCTGGATCATGGAGAAAAGAAGATAAGTATTGTGTTAGAGCGCAAGCAGGAGCATGCAGTATTGCGAATCAGGAATCAGGTGATACATTCGGAGCAGATCGATATAGAACATGTATTTGACAGATTTTATAAAGCGGATGTGGCAAGGAGCAAAACCTCTACCGGACTGGGACTATCTATTGCAAAGGAACTTGTGAAACGTATGAATGGAGAAATCAGCGCAAAGACAGAGAAAAATGAGTTTATTATTGAGATGAGATTTCCGCTTTCTATCTAAAAAATCAGTAAAAATTGCACTTTATTGAGTTACAATGCTGAATTGCGAAAATTTAGATTTACCGAAACACTCAAATATGTTAATATGGTAGCAGTTATTTCAAAACTATAGATCAGATTGAAGGAGGTCTTTACATGATTAAATTGTACGAGAATGGCGTATATCTTCTCAATGGAACAGAGATAGTAGAAGACACAGGAAATGTGCAGGTTCCGCTGACGAAGGAAGAAGCCGCTCAGAACACAATGGCATATGGTATTTTAAAGGCACACAATACATCCGAGGACATGGAGCGTCTGCAGATCCGTTTTGATAAGCTGACATCCCATGATATCACATTTGTTGGAATTATCCAGACAGCACGTGCGTCAGGACTTGAGAAGTTCCCGATGCCGTATGTACTTACAAATTGTCATAACAGTCTTTGTGCAGTTGGTGGAACAATCAACGAAGATGATCATATGTTTGGACTAACTTGTGCGAAGAAGTACGGCGGTATGTATGTACCACCGCATCAGGCAGTTATCCATCAGTTTGCCCGTGAGATGCTTGCAGGCGGAGGAAAGATGATCCTTGGATCTGACAGCCATACACGTTACGGAGCACTCGGAACGATGGCTATGGGTGAAGGTGGACCAGAGCTTGTGAAACAGCTTCTGAACAAGACGTATGATATTAAGATGCCGGGCGTGATCGGAATCTACTTAGACGGAGAGCCGATGAAAGGTGTAGGACCGCAGGACGTTGCTCTTGCAATCATCGGAGCTACATTCAAGAACGGCTATGTGAATAACAAGGTTATGGAGTTTGTTGGACCTGGAGTCAGCAAGCTTAGTGCAGATTTCCGTATCGGAATCGACGTTATGACAACAGAGACAACTTGTCTGTCTTCTATCTGGAAAACAGATGAGAAGATTCAGGAGTTCTATGATATTCACGGAAGAAGTGAAGATTACAAAGAACTGAATCCTGGAGCAGTTACATATTATGACGGTATGGTTTATGTGAAATTAAGCGAGATCAAGCCAATGATCGCAATGCCGTTCCACCCAAGCAATGTTTATACAATTGATGAACTGAACGCAAATCTGGCAGACATCCTTCATGATGTAGAGCAGAAAGCACTTGTAAGTCTTGACGGTGCAGTTGATTACTCTCTGCAGGATAAGATCAGAAACGGTAAGTTCTATGTAGAGCAGGGAATCATCGCAGGATGTGCAGGTGGTGGATTTGAAAATATATGTGCAGCTGCAGATATCATCAAAGGAAAGAACATCGGAGCAGATGAATTTACATTCAGCGTTTACCCGGCAAGTACACCGATTTATATGGAACTTGTTAAGAATGGTGCAATTGCAGATCTTATGGAAGCAGGAACTGTTGTGAAGACAGCATTCTGTGGACCGTGCTTCGGAGCAGGAGATACTCCGGCGAATAACGCATTCTCTATCCGTCATACAACAAGAAACTTCCCGAACCGTGAAGGAAGTAAGCTGCAGAACGGACAGATCTCTTCTGTAGCACTGATGGATGCTCGTTCTATCGCAGCAACAGCAGCAAACAAGGGATTCTTAACACCGGCAACAGCAATGGATGTAGAGTACAAAGGACAGAAATATCACTTTGATAAGAATATTTATGCAAACCGTGTATTTGACAGCAAGGGTGTTGCTGATCCAAGCGTTGAGATTAAATTTGGACCAAACATTAAGGACTGGCCGGCAATGTCAGCACTTCCACAGAACCTGCTTGTGAAGGTCGTATCTGAGATCCATGATCCTGTTACAACAACAGATGAGCTGATTCCGTCCGGAGAGACATCTTCTTACCGTTCTAATCCGCTGGGACTTGCAGAGTTCGCTCTTTCAAGAAAAGATCCTGCATATGTCGGACGGGCGAAAGAAGTACAGAAAGCTCAGAAAGCAATTGAAGCAGATGAATGTCCGGTAGATGCTCTTGCAGAACTGAAACCGGTGATGGATAAGATCCACGAGACATATCCGGAAGTTGGCAAGGGTAACCTTGGTGTCGGAAGTACAATCTTCGCAGTAAAACCAGGAGACGGATCTGCTCGTGAGCAGGCAGCTTCCTGTCAGAAGGTACTTGGCGGATGGGCAAACATCGCAACAGAGTATGCAACAAAGCGTTACCGTTCTAACCTGATTAACTGGGGAATGCTCCCATTCCTGACAGAAGAAGATCATGAAGCACTTTCCTTCAAGAACGGAGATTACATCTTTGTTCCTAATGTGAGAAAAGCAGTAGAAGAGAAAGCGGATGTGATCAAAGCTTATGTTGTAGGTGATGAACTCAAAGAACTGAACCTTAAGCTGGGAGATCTGACAGACGCAGAGCGTGAGATCATTCTTGACGGATGTCTGATCAATTACTATAGAAATCATTAGTTAATCATTAAACATGATAAAATGAAAGAAAAGCGGCGAGATATGGGAAATGACCTGTATCTCGCTGTTTTTATCTTGCTAATTAAATTTTCACATGCTAGTATTAAAACGAAATAGAATGTAGCACGTTAAGGTATAAGAACGGAAAGATATGAAGACAGAGAATAGCATAGATATCGTAATCACCTGGGTAGACGGAAATGACCCGGAGTGGAGAAGCGAAAAGAATAAAACAAGATACGGCAAAGAGCAATTGGCGGAGACTGATGACAGAGAAGAACGTTTCCGGGATTGGGAGAATCTAAGATACTGGTTCCGCGGAATTGAAAACTGCGCGCCGTGGGTAAGAAAAGTCCATTTTGTGACATGGGGACATTTACCGAAATGGCTGAATACAAAACATCCAAAGTTAAATATCGTGCGGCATACAGATTATATCCCATCAGGGTTTTTACCAACATTTAATTCTCATACAATAGAATGGAACATGCATAGAATCCCGGGCTTATCTGAGCAGTTCGTATATTTTAATGATGATATGTTCCTGCTGAAAAGAACCGGTGAAACAGATTTTTTCAGAAATGGGCTCCCTGTGGATATGCTGGCATTGCAGCCAGATGTGGCTAATGTTGACAATCCGGTAATGCCATATATCTATTTGAACAATGCAATGGTTCTTGCCAGATATTTTGATAAATATAAAAATATGAAACAACAGCCCGGAGCATATTTCCATTTCGGATATCCAATAAAATATTTCATCTATAATATGTTAGAGATGGCATTTCCGCGTTATACCGGTTTTTATACAGTTCACGGTCCGTCACCACTTCGAAAGGACACATTTGAGAAATTATGGGAACTTGAGCCGGAACTTTTGACGAAAGTATGTGGGCATCCGTTCCGGCATAAAGAGGATATCAGCCAGTATGTTCTTCGGGAGTATCAGAAGCTGAGTGGTGAGTTTATCCCTAAAAATGTAGAAAAAACATGCCGTTATTATGAACTTGCAGAGAATAATGATAAGCTTTATAGAACAGTTACTGAAAGAAGAGAAAAGATAATCTGTATCAATGATGCCAATTGCGAAATTGATTTTGACAGAACAAAAAAAGAATTGAACAATGCATTTGAGATTGCTTTCCCAGAAAAATCTGCTTATGAAATTTTTTAGAAAAAAACAGAAGACATACGAGAAAACAAAAGAAGTGTTTGGAAATCCGCTTATGGGATATGCACCATGTGCGTGGAATGAAAGTGTCCGGGAGGATGTGACGCTTCTGTATATGGATATTACCTGGGCGGAACTTGAGCCGGTGGAAGGGCAATTTGCCTGGGATGCAATCGATGCGGAAAATCAGGTGGCAAGATGGCAGGCAGAAGGAAAGCATATGGTACTACGATTTGTGTGTGATATTCCTGGAAACAGCAGACATATGGACATTCCCGAGTGGCTGTATGAGAAAACAGGGCATGCAGGAAAGTGGTACGATACAGCTTTCGGAAAAGGATTCGCACCGGATTACAGTAACGAACAGTTTCTGGCTGCTCATAAAAAAGCAGTGAAAGCATTTGGGGAACATTATGGAAGGTCTGATTTGGTTAGTTACGTAGAACTTGGAAGCCTTGGACATTGGGGCGAATGGCATGTAGCCTATCATATAGGCATCAGGCGGCTGCCGTCAAGAACTGTAAGAGAGCAGTACGTTCTTCCATGGCTGGAAGCCTTTCCAAAAGCAAAACATCTTATGAGAAGACCCTTTTCGATCGCAAAAAAACAATGCATGGGGCTATATAATGATATGACAGGTGATGCGGATGCTACAGAAAGATGGCTTTCTGAGATTGCGAATGGCGGAGATTATGACCAGACAAATGAAGAAGGGGAACTTCAGTCAATGCCGGATTTCTGGAATTATGCACCATCCGGTGGTGAATTCACAAGCGCAGTTCCAATGAAGAATCTATTGGAAATGGAACTTTCACAGACGATAAATCTTATTCAAAAGGCACATTCTACATTCCTTGGTCCGATGACAGCTGATGCAGCTTATGAGTGCGGATACAATAAAGTGTTGCAAAATCTAGGATACCGGTTATACATTTCAAAGGCTGTATTGAAACCTAAGATTCATGGAACAAGTCTTGAAATCACATGGGGAAATGATGGAGTGGCACCATTTTATCAGGATTGGCCGGTATGGATAATTGTCGAAAATGAACAGGGCGAACAGATAGAAAAAAAGCAGCTTGATTTACAACTGAATAATATAACTCCGGGAATAGAGAAAAAGGTTAAGGTAATCCTTTATACACCGGGATTAGTAGAAAAAGCAGGAAACGGATATCGTATCAGCGTGGGCATCGAAGATCCGATGACAGGAAAAGAAAGTGTCCGTCTGGCGATGGATGTATTATATGAAGACGGAAAGAATTATTTGTGGTAAAATAAAGCACAAGATTAGAAATATTGAAAACAGGCGGTAAATAAAATGATATTTGATACACATGCGCATTATGATGATGAGCAGTTTGACACAGACAGAGATGAGCTACTAAGCAGTATGGCAGCAGGCGGCATTGGAACAATTGTGGATGCAGCGGCGACAGTAGAGTCCTGGGATAAGATAGTAGAACTCGCAGAGAAGTATTCATTTATATATGGATCAGTAGGTGTACATCCGGACGAAGTCGGTGCACTGAATGAAGAGAATTTCGCTCGAATGAGAGAATTATTAAAGAAAGAAAAGATCGTTGCGGTTGGCGAGATCGGACTTGATTATTATTGGGATAAAGAAGGGCATGATCTGCAGAAACATTGGTTCATCAGACAGCTGGATCTTGCGCGAGAGATGAACAAACCTGTGATGATCCATAGCCGTGAGGCGGCAGCTGATACGATGGAAATTATGAAAGAACATGGAAAAGGACTCAAAGGTGTGATACACTGTTATTCTTACAGCCTTGAGATGGCGCGAGAATATGTAAAGATGGGATATTACATCGGAGTCGGCGGTGTTGTGACATTCAAGAACTCAAAGAAGTTAAAAGAGATTGTAGAAGAAATTCCACTGGAGTCAATTGTTCTTGAGACAGACTGCCCGTATCTGGCACCGACACCATTCAGAGGAAAGAGAAATTCATCCTTGTACCTGCCATATGTTGTAGAAGCGATTGCAGAGTTAAAAGGCATTTCTGCGGAGCAGGTGATCGAACAGACAGAGAAGAATGCAAGGAATTTATATCAATTATAAGAAATGGAGAGATGAGATGAAAGAACCAACACTTGGAAATCCACAGAATACGATAGAAGTATTACAGAAATATAATTTCGTATTCCAGAAAAAGTTCGGTCAGAACTTTCTGATCGACACACATGTACTGGACAAAATTATTGCGGCAGCAGAGATTACAAAAGATGATTTTGTATTGGAAATCGGACCGGGAATCGGAACGATGACACAGTATCTGGCATGTGCAGCGAGAAAAGTTGTTGCAGTTGAGATTGACAAGGCACTGATTCCGATTCTGGAAGATACGCTTTCAGATTATGACAATGCCCGTGTTATTAACAATGACGTTCTGAAAGTAGATATTGCAAAGCTTGCAGAAGAGGAAAATGGAGGAAAACCGATCAAGGTTGTGGCCAACCTGCCATATTACATTACAACGCCGATCATTATGGGACTTTTTGAGAATCATGTTCCAATCAAGAGTATTACAGTTATGGTTCAGAAAGAAGTTGCAGACCGTATGCAGGTGGGACCGGGAACGAAGGACTATGGTGCACTGTCTCTGGCTGTGCAATATTATGCGAAACCATATATTGTGGCAAATGTACCACCGAACTGCTTTATGCCTCGTCCGAAGGTTGGATCTGCGGTAATCCGTCTGGAACGTTATGAAGAACCACCGGTGAAGGTAAAGGATGAAAAGCTTATGTTCCGTATTATCCGTGCCTCCTTTAACCAGAGAAGAAAGACTTTGGCAAATGGACTGAAGAATTCGGCAGAACTTGACTACACGAAGGAAGAAATCGAGGCAGCGATTGAAGCACTCGGAAGAGGTGCATCTATTCGAGGGGAAGCCCTTACGCTGGAAGAATTTGCAAAGCTGGCAGATTTTCTTTATGATTGCAGATAAAATAATATTAAAGGAATTTACAAAGTTGCTGTTTACAAAAATGTAGTGGACAGCAACTTTATTCTTCTTCACTTTTTGATTCATAAAGATTTAATATTCAGTTAATTGTTTACTAGACGGATATCTAGTATAATTAAAAGATAAAAGACATTAGAAGAAACAAGAGAAGGAGGAAGAGCCCATGGCCAAAGATATTAACAGCATATTTTTTGACATCACTCCGGAGATTGAAGAACTTGCTCTGAAATGTGAAACGAACAATGCAATTGACAAAGAACTCTATACCAAATACGAAGTAAAAAGAGGACTTCGAGATCTGAACGGTAAAGGTGTACTTGCCGGATTGACAAATATATCCGATGTGTGTGCAACAAAGATTGTAGACGGTGTATCCGTACCGTGTGCAGGTAATCTTTATTACAGAGGTTACAATATTAAAGATCTTGTAAGCGGATTCCTTGAGGCGAAACATTTTGGATTTGAGGAGATTGCATATCTGCTTCTTTTCGGGGAACTTCCGAATCAGAAGGAACTTGAGAATTTTAAGGATATGATAGCTGACCGCCGGATGCTTCCACCGAATTTTGTACGTGACGTGATCATGAAGGCTCCGAGCCGTGATATGATGAACAGTATTACAAGAAGTATTCTTCAGCTTTATTCTTACGATGACAAAGCGGATGATACAAGCATTCCGAATGTACTGCGTCAGAGTCTGAACCTGATCAGCCAGTTCCCAATGCTTATGGTTTACAGCTATCTTGCTTACAATTATAAAATGGGTGAAGACCTGTATATTTATGCACCGAAGAAAGAACTGTCTATGGCAGAGAATATTCTGATGATGCTCAGAGAAGATCGTCAGTATACAGAACTTGAGGCGAAGATCCTTGATATGGCTCTTGTTCTTCATATGGATCACGGCGGTGGTAACAACTCAACATTTACAACGCATGTTGTTACATCTTCAGGAACAGATACTTATTCTACAATTGCAGCAGCTATGGCGTCCTTGAAAGGACCAAAACATGGTGGTGCGAACGTAAAAGTAACACAGATGTTTGAAGATATGAAGACGCAGCTGACAGACTGGCAGGATGATGATCAGATCAGAGCTTACCTTGAGGCACTGCTGGAGAAGAGAGCGTTTGATAAGAGAGGTCTGATCTATGGAATGGGACATGCGATTTATTCTGTATCCGACCCAAGAGCGGAGATCTTCAAGAAGTTTGTAAAGCAGCTTGCATATGAAAAGGGCCACGAGGCAGAATATGTACTGTATGAGAAAGTAGAGAAGATGGCACCGGAGATCATTAGCGAGAGACGTAAGATGTATAAAGGTGTTAATGCGAACGTAGATTTCTACAGTGGACTTGTTTATAGCATGCTTGATCTTCCACCGGCATTATATACTCCAATTTTTGCGGCAGCACGTATCGTTGGATGGAGTGCACACAGACTGGAAGAGTTGAAGAATGTAGATAAGATCATACGTCCGGCTTATAAGCCGCTTGCACCATATCGTGATTATATCAAATTAGATGACAGGTAGTGAATGAACGATGAGAGATGAGTTTTATTTCCCTTCAAAGGATGGCAATACGGAGATCCACACGATTGAGTGGAAACCGGAAGGAGAAGTGAAAGCTGTCCTGCAGTTAAGCCATGGAATGGTGGAATATATTAAGAGATACGATGAATTTGCAGAATTCATGTGTAGTCATGGATATTATGTCGTTGGAAACGATCATTTAGGACATGGAAAATCTGTGCAGAGCAAGTCGGAGTATGGATTTTTTAATGAAAAATATGGAAATGCATGCGTGATCGGAGATATGCATACACTTCGTCAGCGGACGGCGAAGAAATATCCGGAGGTGCCTTACTTTATGTTGGGACACAGCATGGGTTCCTGCCTTCTGCGTCAGTATGTGCAGATGTATGGAAATGGACTGGCAGGAGCAATGTTTATCGGAGTTGTAGCAGACCAAAAGAAATCAACACTTCAGTTTGCAAGGAGACTTTGCAGAACACTGGCAATTTTCCGTGGCTGGCATTATAAAAGTAAACTGGTGGATGGAATGGCAGTCGGTGCCTATAATAGGAAATTCAAGAATCCAAAGACACGCGCGGACTGGGTAACCAGTGATGAAGAACATCTGGAAAAATATATTTCAGATCCACTGTGCTCCTTTGTCTTTACAGTGAATGCGTATTATAGCATGTTTACCGGGATGCTTATAATGGAGAAAAAAGAAAGTATCTATATGATTCCGAAGCAGCTTCCAATCCTTTTCGCAGCCGGTGCCGAAGATCCGGTTGGAGGATTCGGAAAAGGCGTAAGGAAGGTTTATGAGAAATACAAAGCGGCCGGAATCCAGGACATCAGTCTAAGACTGTATGCCGGTGATCGTCATGAACTGCTTAACGAGACAGATCGGGAGCAGGTATATGAAGATCTTCTCGAGTGGATGGAAGAACGTAGAAAAATAAATTATTAGTTTATATTTTTTCATAATCTGTTTATATTTTTTCGTCTTCTTTAAGAAAACACTCATACTTTTGACACATTTTCTGGATATACTAATATCAAGATAGTTGATAAGAGAAAATCAATTATCTTCCCCCCTCATAAAGTTGTGACACAGGAAAGTGTCAACACTTTACTCTCATTCCTTTAGATAACTATAAACACAACGAAGCCCGTTAGCCGAAAGGTTAGCGGGCTTTCGCGTTGCAGTGATAACTTAGATGGTGCCAGATATGAAAACACAAAAAGTAAGACCCGAGCACCTCACTGCTTCAGCAGATCGGCAATCGGGTCTTCTTTTTATTATCTAAAGGAATGAGAGTAAAGTCGACATCCCGGCACACCGGGATGCCATTACTTTATGAGGGGGGAGATAGTTGTTTATCAACTATCTGAGTTTTAGTATAGACAGAAAATGTGTCAAAATTATGTTCAAACATTAAAAGAAAAATAAATTAAATAAACTTAATCCTGAACGCTTACAAACACTTCATAGACCTTCTTGAGTGATTTATGAAGATAAGGTTTGTACTCTTCCATAGAAACAGGTTTCTCATGAAGGATACAGTTGTAACTTGTTGAACTGATCAATTCAATCAGTGTAAAAAGCAAGAGATCCGGATTCTCACAGTTTACGTTATATTTTACAAGTGAATTTCTGTAGTGATCATAAAATTGCCTGGACACTACAGAACCTGTTCCGACAGCATCCTGGAAAACTCCCCAGGAGAGATTCTTTGACAAAAATTTTAACAAGGACTGCTGTTTCTGGAAACGGTCAATAATATAATCTGTTAAAAAAAGAATCTCTTCTTCTAAAGAATTAATCTCAGTTTCTTCAAGCTGCTTGTGTGCATCATCAAAAAGCTGACAGGCTTTGTATGCGATCAATTTATCTCTTAAATCATACTTGTCTTTGAAATAAAGATAGAATGTCCCCTTTGCCAGACCGGCCTGATTCACGATGTCGGATACAGTTGTTTTGGCAAAGCCTTTTCCGGTGAACAGGTCAAATGCAGTCTGGAGCAGTGTATTCATTTTCTGTTTTTTATTATCATCTACTTTTCCCATAATCTCAATGACCTCCTTTGTGTGTCTTTAGTGATTGTAATATATAATACAAACTTTGCCAATAAGAGGTTTTCATAAAAATACATTCTGTGAAAAATTCCTATTGTCTTTTTACTAGTATGGCACAAAATTCCCAAAAGTCAATAAAAATGACTATTTTTCATTTTTTAACAAAAAAATATTGACTAATGGTCATTTCGCGCTATACTATAAGAGACTTGAGTAGTAAGACAGTATAGGAGATGATACAAATGGTTAAAGTTGGCAAATGGATTGCCAAACACAGAGTTCTGATGTTGATCATCGGATTTCTTCTGATTATCCCGTCGGTCATCGGGATGGCAAAGACACGTGTAAACTATGATTTGCTCAGTTATCTGCCGGAGCATCTGGAGACAGTAAAGGGTCAGGATATTCTGGTGGATGAGTATGGAATGGGCGCTTTCTCCATGGTCGTGGTAGAGAACATGGACATGAAGGATGTTCAGAAGCTTGAAGATCAGTTCAGTGAAGTACCGCATGTAAAAGATGTACTCTGGTATGACGATGTAGCTGATATCAGTCTTCCGGTGGAGATGATCCCAAAGGATTTAAAGGAGGCGTTTTTCAAAGGCGATGCCACGATGATGCTTGTATTGTTTGATAATACAACATCTTCTGATGAAGCTATGGATGCTGTCGGACAGATGAGGAAGCTGGCGAATGATCAGTGCTTTATCAGCGGTATGACAGGAGTTGTTACAGATATTAAGAATCTGGCACTTAAAGAACTTCCGGTTTATGTGGTGATTGCAGCACTTTTAAGTCTGGTCGTACTTGAACTGACAAGCGGATCTTTCGTAGTACCGATTTTATTTCTGATCAGTATTGGGCTTGCGATTCTCTACAATCTTGGAAGCAACATTTTCTTTGGAGAGACTTCGTATATCACAAAGGCATTGACTGCGGTATTGCAGCTGGGTGTGACAATGGATTATTCCATTTTCCTCTTGAACAGCTACGAGGAAAACAAGAAGCGTTTTCCGGGAGAGAAAGAACGTGCCATGGGACATGCGATTTCCAATACATTTAAGTCTGTGGCAGGAAGCTCTGTTACGACAGTAGCCGGATTCGTAGCGTTGTGTGTTATGACATTTGCACTTGGCCGAGATCTTGGTATCGTTATGGCAAAAGGCGTATTGATCGGTGTGATCTGTTGCGTAACAGTTTTACCTTCTTTGGTTCTTGTATTTGATAAACCAATTGAGAAGACAAAACATAAACTGTTGCTCAGCAACATGGATAAGCCATCAGCTTTTATTACAAAGCACTATAAAGTATGGATCGTTGTTTTCCTGGTACTTTTATTCCCGGCTATTTATGGAAATAATCACACAAAGATTTACTACAACATTGCAGATTCACTCCCGTCCACACTGGACAGTAATGTGGCGAATGCAGAACTTAAGAAAGACTTCGATATGAGTAATATTCATATGGTTATGTTAGATAGAAGTATGGATGCAAAACAGAAGTCGAAAATGTTCGATGAGATTGATTCTGTGAAGGGTGTCAAATGGACGATCAGTATGAATTCGCTGATTGGACCGGCGGTGCCGGACTCTATGATACCAAATGATATCAAAGAAATGCTGCAAAGCGATGATTACGAGCTTGCATTTGTATGCTCGGAATATGAATCAGCAACAGAGGAAGTCAATACACAGATTGCATCGATCGATAAGATTGTAAAATCTTATGATAAAAATGCGATGGTAATTGGAGAAGCTCCTTTGATGAAAGACTTGGAGGATGTAACCAATGTGGATCTGGTAAATGTAAATACACTTTCAATTGCAGCGATATTTATCATTATTATGATTATCTTCAAATCAATATCACTGCCAATCATATTGGTGGCAGTTATTGAATTTGCAATTATGGTTAATATGGCAATCCCGTTTTATCAGGGAACAAGCCTTCCATTTGTTGCAAGTATAGTAATTGGAGCAATTCAGTTGGGAGCAACTGTAGATTATGCAATTCTAATGACGACCCGCTATCAGAAAGAGCGTCAGCGTGGACGAGATAAGATGGAAGCAATCAGTATTGCCCATAAAACCAGTATGCCGTCAATTATCAGCAGCGGATTAAGTTTCTTCGCGGCAACATTTGGAGTAGCCTGCTACTCACAGGTTGAAATGATCGGTTCTATTTGCACTTTGCTCGCGCGAGGCGCGATTATCAGTATGGTTGTTGTAATCCTGATATTGCCGGCGATGTTTATGATATTTGACAAAGTAATATGTAAGACGTCCATCGGATTCCTCGGTGGAAAAAAGTAGAAAGGATGTAAGAATCATGAACAAAAACAGAAAAATCAAACGTGGACTCACAACTTCTCTTGCCGTTGGAATGTCAGTAATGATGGGCGCTGTGCCAGTCTTTGCTGCAGGAACAAGTTCTGACGCAGATGCAGTTTATAAGGAAGAGACAGTTTATGTAAATGCAGACGCAACAGGAACAATTGATGACGTAACAGTATCTAACTGGCTGAAGAATTCAGGCAGTGTATCAGGAAGCCTGACAGATGCAAGTACTCTGAAAGATATTAAGAATGTAAAAGGTGATGAAACATTCAAAGCATCCGGAGATACATTGACATGGAATACAGACGGTGAAGATATTTATTATCAGGGAACAACAGATCAGAATCTTCCGGTTTCCGTAAAGCTTACTTACTATCTGGACGGAAAAGAAATCAAACCGGCAGATTTGAAAGGAAAAAGCGGACATCTGAAGATTCAGGTGGATTATACAAATAAAGAGAAGAAAACAGTCAGCGTAGATGGAAAACAAGAAGAAGTTTACACACCATTTGTCATGATGACGGGAATGATCCTTCCGAATGAAACATTTAGCAATGTTACGATTGATAACGGAAAAGTTATTTCTGATGGAAGCAAGAATATCGTAGTCGGATTCGGAATGCCTGGCATGAAAGAAAGTTTGAATCTGGACGAAAGCAAAACAGAAGATCTGACAATCCCGGAAAGTCTCTGCGTGGAAGCTGATGTGACAGATTTCACAATGTCTTCTACATTTACAGTGGCACTTACCGATCTTCTTGATGACATTGATTTTGATAATATCGTAGATGTTGATTCACTGAAGAGTTCCTTAGATGAACTGGAAGATGCAGCACTTCAGTTAGTAAGTGGATCTGACACACTTGCAGACGGAGCCGGAACACTTGCAGACGGTGTCAACAGCTATACAGAAGGTGCGGATACTTTGAATGATGCAATTCAGAAGTACCTTGGAAGCAATGGAGAACTGAACGGAAGCGTGACAGAGTATGTGAATGGTGTCAATAAAGTTGTCAAAGGCGTGCAGGATTATACAGACGGAACAAATGCACTGGCTGACGGAGTTACAGCTTATATTGGCGGTGAACAGCAGCTGGCAGCAGGTGCCGCGAAACTGAGCCAGCTCAGCAGCGGACTGAAAACAGTACAGGGAGCGATCAGTCAGCTGAATGCAGCGATTGACGGAGAAGGAGCAGCGACAGAAGATATTCAGGTAGCAGCCGGCCAGCTGGCAGCGGGAACAGCACAGCTGAAAGCAGCACTTGGAAGCAAAGAGGTTCAGGCACTTTTGGGTCAGGTAGGAAATATGTTGGCGACAGGAACTGAAATGATCAATCAGACAGAGAAGCTTGGAACAGCGCTGAATGATGGAATTGCAACACCGGTTCAGAATATTGCAGCTAACCTCACAAGTCTGAGTCAGCAGCTTGGAATGATTAACCAGCAGCTTGCTACTTTGGACACAACTTGTCAGAGTGCAGTAGATGATCTGAATGCAAAGATCAGAGATTATAATGATAAGGTTGATACAGCAAAAAATGCAGCAGCAAACAGCAAAGCAACAATTGATTCTGCAGTCAGTGAATTACAGGCGAAGAAAGATCAGACAACAGACGAGACTGCAAAAGCGGATCTTCAGGCAGCAATTGATAAATTAAATGCAGCAAAGAGCGCGGCAGACGGATTGAGCGGACTCGAGAAGGCAAGCGAAGTTAGTGTGACAATTCCAACAATTGATACAACAGCGATCCAGCAGGAGATGGGAGCAATCAGTGTGTCAATGAAAACATTTCAGCAGACAGCACAGACACTGACAGCTCAGCTTCCGGCAATGCAGGAGAAACTTCAGACAATCACAAGTATGAAGGATAAACTTCCGGCGGAAGCAATCGGACAGTTATCAGAATCTGTAGATCAGCTGGATGCAGGAATGCAGGGATTAAATATAGCAATCGGAACATTTTCATCTAACCTTGGTGAGTTAAACAAATCTGTACAGGCACAGTTCCCGGCAGCAGTTACGGGTATTCTTGAACTGAACGGTGGATTCTCACAGTTGAGTGCAAATAATGACGCACTTTTAGCAGGAGCCAACAAACTGAAAGCTAACAGTTCAACACTGGTAGCAGGAGTTCAGACACTTCAGAGCGGAACAAACCAGCTAGCAAGCGGACTAAATACACTGGGAAGCCAGATGTCATCCGGAGCGGCAAAACTTTCACTGAACAGCGCAGCCCTTCGTGAAGGTGCAGCAACTCTTCAGTCAGGAGCAAGAGAACTCGCAGACGGTATGGAGAAGTTCGACCGTGAAGGAACAAGCAAATTAAAGAGCACAGTAGAAGACGAACTCGGTGATGTACTTGACCGTTTCGATGCACTTACATCGGATGATTGTACTTATACAACATTCAGTGGAAAAGACAGCGGAATGGAAGGAAACGTGAAATTCGTAATCGAGACAGAAGCAATCGAGTAAATCGTATCATCTCTATAATATAGGAAAAACGGAGAAATCCCCGACCAGGATTTCTCCGTTTTGTTACTGTGTCAATCAGCGGAGTGATTGACACGGGAGTGAACAGTAACTCCGTTTTTCGTTTTGGAATTTGCCATCACAAGAAGGGATTGCAAAAAATACCATTATGTAGTAGTCTGTCTATAGAGATGCTATTGAATGCACAGTAGAACAAATTGATAGTAGAAATTATGGTATGTGGGGAAGATATGGAAGGAAATTTAACAAAGGGTCCTATTTTAAAGACCTTGACAAAGTTGGCGATACCGATTATGGCATCGTCATTTTTAGGGACATTGTATAATCTTACAGATATGGCATGGATCGGTCTGCTTGGTTCGAAGGCAGTTGCCGGAGTTGGTGTCGGAGGAATGTACACCTGGCTGTCACAGGGACTGGCATCCATGGCTCGAATGGGCGGACAAGTTCAAGTAGCGCAATGCATCGGAAAAGGAAATAGAGACGAGGCGAATAAATATGCACAGACCGCAGTACAGTTAGCTACATTGATGGGATTAGTATATGCGGCAATTGTATTGCTGTTTTTACATCGACTGATCGGCTTCTTTCATTTGGATGATGCAGAAGCAATTGCGGCTGCACTTTCTTATACAAGAATTGCCTGTGGTTTGATCGTATTTTCATTTCTGACATTTACATTGACAGGTATTTATACTGCACAGGGAGATTCAAAGACTCCATTTATTGCGAACCTGATCGGGCTGGTAATTAATATGATCCTGGATCCGGTACTGATTCTTGGACCGGGGCCACTTCCTGAATTGGGTGTGGCAGGTGCAGCAATTGCGACTGTAACAGCGCAGGGAATTGTAATGAGTGTAATGATCATCGGAATCTTTGTGCAGAAGAAGGATAATGTATTAAAAGGAATTCGTCTGTTTGCAAGAATTCCGATGGAATATGTAAGTGGAATCTGCAAGATCGGAATTCCGACAGCACTTCAGGGAATGGCTTATTGTGTAATCTCAATGGTACTTGCACGTATGGTATCCGTCTTTGGTGCTGAGGCAGTTGCAGTACAGAGAGTCGGTGGTCAGATTGAATCGATCTCATGGAATACGGCGGATGGATTCGCTGCGGCGCTGAATGCATTTGTTGGACAGAACTATGGAGCCAACAAGATGGATCGTGTCAAGAAAGGATACAGAGCATCTTTATGGACAGTTGGTATTTGGGGATTGATAATTACAGCAATATTTGTATTTGTTCCAAAACCAATCGCAAGAATTTTTTTCCATGAAGCAACAGCAATTGAAATCGCAGTGGATTACCTCATAATCGTAGGACTCAGTGAAGCATTTATGTGCGTAGAGCTTATGACGGTTGGGGCATTGTCCGGACTTGGAAAGACACATCTGTGCAGTGTGATTTCAATTATATTTACAGGAGCGAGAATTCCATTGGCAATTCTCCTTTGCAGAACAGCACTCGGACTTAATGGAATCTGGTGTGCAGTTTCATCAACATCCATTGTGAAAGGTATTATCTTTGTAGCAACATTCTTCTGGATTACAAGAAGTTCAAGAATACTTAAGAATAATAGCAGGCTTTGATTAAGAAAAGCCTGCTATTATTCTTTTATAAAAGAGGATAGTTCAAGGAAGGTATTGGAGAAAAAATGAAAATAGAAAAACGATGGGAAAATAATAGAAGTAAAATGATATCATATATTGTATTTGGAGCATATCTCTTCTTACTGACATGGCTTGTGCTGTTTAAGTTTGCATTTACTATAGAAGAAATCCCACATTTAAGACAACTAAATCTAATCCCATTTCATTACGAAACAAGTGTTGCGTTTATAACACATATGAAAGAGGTTATATACAATATACTGATATTTGTTCCGGCAGGAGTTTACTTCACTGCATTTCTGGGTAAAAGAAAATGGTGGTTGGGGATTGGAGCATCATTTTTTGTGAGCCTGACATTTGAGACAGTACAGTGGATATTCTCTATTGGCGTAAGCGATATTACAGATTTAATCGGAAATACACTTGGCAGTGGGGTGGGAGCAGTGCTCTTTGCATTTCTTGGAAAAATATTGCCAAAGAAGAGAATGAGCATGCTCAATGGAATCGGAGCAGTGGTTGAGGTGGTCGGAATTGCATTACTGAGTATGCTGTTTGTGACAAATAAGTAAGCATGCAATATTCGTAGCATTTGGAAACGCAGATGCTGATTTTTCAGAATATTCTGAATTGCATGAAATATATAAAAAACATTGACAATTAAA
>OLFU01001605.1_pt1 | contig 21232 bp, 19 predicted proteins | sample 1605161 | NCBI WGS metagenome assembly OLFU01 (sample SAMEA3888914, study PRJEB22519) | human gut metagenome | biome: human gut; feature: human-associated habitat; material: faeces | place: Denmark | collected 2011
CGCAGCAGCAGATATCGTTGGAAATCTATCAACATTCTGCTTCTATTCTTTTAATCCGGGTAGAAAATAATTTTGACGGAACGATCAAAGAAAAGAACCATCTGTTCCATTCCACCAAGCGAAAAGGTCTGGGAATCGGTACCCAGTCTGTCCGCAGAATGGCAGAAAAGAACGATGGTTCTTGTAATTTTACTTATGAAGATGGAGTCTTTACCGCAAAGGTTATGCTTCGCGCTGACCTTTAAAAGGCTATGCTTTCTTTCTTCCTCTTACTGCTGCCACGATCATGCAAAGAAGAATTGTCAAAACCATATCCGGAAGTGTATTTCCAAGCAGCATATCAATATTCATCAGAACACGGTATAAAATGAAGCCGGCCAGCCAGATCAACAGATTACACCAATCGAATCCGGTTTCCGATTTTTTCTTTTTCAGAATAAAGAAATCTGCAATCTGCACTGCGATCATTGGCGCAAATACAGAGCCGATCAGATACAGGAAATCTGTGATATCGTCCATCGGATAGACAATTGCTCCGATGGTACCGATCACTGTTACAACTACAGCAACGTATTTTCCTTTAAGTTCTGCAAAGATGGATTCACTTGAAATTCCTGCTGAATAAGCATCCAGGAAAGTGGTTGTAACTGTTGAAAATACAATGATCAGAAGACCTGCGATTCCAAGTCCTGCTTTTACCATGATCTGTGCGATATCACTTTCTCCTGTAAACAATGCAGCACCCATTCCGACCAGATACATAAAACAGCTTACAACTCCATAAACAACTGTACTGACTGCGGTTGCCTTCACAGGTTCTTTCGCCTCTCTTGTATAATCACTGATCAACGGAAGCCAGGACAATGGCATTGCAACCGCAAGTTCTACTGCTGCTCCAAAGGAAAATGTCTCATCGGTAATGGATGTAACTACAGTTCCATCAAAGAAAATAATCTTAAAAAGAATCAATGTAAGAATAAAAAGTGCTGCCATCGCAACTGTATTTACCTTTCCAAGATTCGTAATTCCGATCAGAATCCATACAATGATCAATGCACCTATTACCAGACACCATACCCAGTGTCCCACTGTAAAGATGCCTCCTGCCGCCAGTGCTCCATCATAGATCATAATTGCAGTCCATCCGACAAGCTGAAGCACATTCAGAATTGCGAAAAGCTGTCCTCCATGACTTCCAAAGCTGTCTTTTACTGTCTCCATGGCACTTTTTCTTGTCTTACCGCCAATCACTCCAGCTAGAAACAACATGATACATCCAATCACATGTCCTACCAGAATGGCTGCCAGCCCTCTGCCAAATCCAAGAGCTGCAAAATATGTCCCTGTAAGAATCTCAGCAATGGAGACTCCTGCTCCAAACCAGATTAATCCGTTCTCAAATAATGATGTTCTTTTTTCCATAGTTTATGCCTCTGCTTCTTTTGTATATTCATTCTGGATAGCAAATCCATGATCCATTGGACCGCTTCCCTTCCCAAGGTCAAGCATTGCTGCAAGTGCCCCAGAGATATACTCTTTCGCACGCTCCACAGACTCCTCCAATGAGAATCCTTTTGCAAGATTAGAAGCAATCGCAGAAGACAATGTACAACCTGTACCATGAGTATTCGGATTATCAATTCTTTTTCCGTTAAACCATCGATACGCTCCATCTGCATACAGCAGATCATTCGCATCATTTAAGTTATGTCCACCCTTGCAGAGTACTGCACAGTGATATTTTTCTGAAATTTCTTTCGCCGCATCGATCATCTCTTCTGCACTTGTGATCTTTCTTCCGATCAACTCCTCTGCCTCCGGAATATTCGGAGTCAATACACTTGCAAGCGGGAATAATTCTTCCTTCAATGTATCCGCCGCATCATCACTGATCAGCTTCGCTCCGCTTGTTGCTACCATAACAGGATCTACTACAATATTCTTTGCTTCATACTGACGCAGCTTCGCTGCAATAACTTTGATCAGTTCTTTATCTGAAACCATCCCGATCTTTACGGCATCCGGATAGATATCTGTAAAGATACTGTCAAGCTCCTGTCCTAAAAATTCCGGTGTTGCATTTAATATAGAAGTAACACCTGTTGTATTCTGCGCTGTCAATGCAGTAATCGCACTCATTGCATATACTCCATTGGTGATCATTGTCTTGATATCAGCCTGGATTCCTGCGCCTCCGCTAGAGTCACTTCCGGCGATTGTAATTGCTGTTTTCATGTTCTTGGCCTCCTTCTTTTTTAAAAACGGGTACAAAAAAAGCGGGTGATGGGAATCGAACCCACGTATCCAGCTTGGAAGGCTGGTGTTCTACCATTGAACTACACCCGCGTGTCTTGTGTTATCTCTGACACGAGTTATATCTTATCATACGTATCAGAGATATGCAAGCACAAATTTAAATTTTTCTAAGTTTTTTTAATTTTTTGTATCTACCTTATTACAATTTTTGCAATTCCATCAATTTCTTTCTTAATCTCATATTTTCCTCTTCTGCTTTATCAGCTCTTTGTTTTTCTTCTTCTGCTCTTTGTTTTTCTTCTTCTGCTCTTTGTTTTTCTTCTTCCGCTCTTTGCTTTTCTTCTTCTATCTTTTGCTTCTCTTCTTCTAGTTCTCTTGCAATGCTCTCCTTCGCTTGAGCCACCTGTTCGGCTACCTTCTCTGCCACTTGTTCTTCGACCTGTTTTGCAACACTTGCCTTTACTTGTGCCAATTCTTCTTCCATCTCGTCAATCATCAACTTTACTGTATTACGATCCAAAATCTCAAGTTCTTTCGAAAACATCTCCATCATTCCTTCCATATTAAGACAGAGTGTATAGATTTCTTCATAAATCTTCTGAAAATCCGAATTCTGATTCAAAAGTTTAATAATCATCTCCGGATCATCCTGACTAAGAAATACGAGCCACTCTTCCAATCTGTTTTTTATCTTTCTGTTTTCATTTTGAATGATGTCACTAAAAATGTCAAGACATATAAAAGTATATTCTTGCAGTAAATTCACTTCTACTCCTGTATCACTTTTTTGTTCGCAATGATGAATATATATTTCTTTCGAAAACCTGCGGAAATCAGCACTGCTCTTTTCAAATAATACAATTGTATAGACTTTCTGAATTCTCTTATAAGTAAATGAATTTCCTAATTCTGCGCGCACTCGTTTATACTGTCGTAACAATAAATCAGAAGAATAACAGGCACTTCTCTGTCCGGGAAATAAATATCCCATTTTTTGTACTTCAACATTTGCTATACTGCCATCTTCAAACTGAACAACAATGTCCATAATCAATAAGGAGCTCTCTGCTGCAATACGCGCTGATTCATTCGGAAGTACTTTTAAAATTCTAATTTTTCTTCCCAGTATTTCTGATAGAAAATCATTTAACCTTTCGGGTCTGGTATCCGGATTCATAATAACTTTAAAATAGGTATCATAGAGAAGTTTTACACCTTTTACACCAGTGCAAATGTCAAGATATTCCTGTTGGTATTTTTCTTCCCAACCGCAAAATGTCTTCCACATTTTCGGGCTATTCCGGATTTCTTCAAGCACTTGTCCTTTGGTTCTGATCATTGGAAAATAGTTTTGTAATTTGTTTTTCATCTTTTATTTTGATGCGATGTTTAAAATAAAGAATGTCCAACACCAACTTCATGAATTGGTATGTTCTCAGAATATCCCAGTCCACTTTTAATTGCAATGTGTTTCTTGTTTATAACTCATCTTTTTTGTTGATAATCTGTAGATAACTTCAAAAATCAATATTTTTTCAATTCCAACTGTCATTTTCACCAAATAAACGTTATAATATTGTTAATTTATAGTCATTTTTTGTCCAAAACGCCATAATTCAAAAAAGCGGAGAAAAAATGTCACATGGCCTTTTAATGTATCACCTTTTCTCTCTATAATGAATAAAAAGGAGGAGGAAGATTCGTGGATTTATTTAATAGCTTACCACTTAAAAAGCAGGAATATATGAACCGGCTTTTCAGAAACTGTACGGAGGAAGTCAAGTATTACATGTCCGTGATTGATGTGGAAGCTGACCAGACTTTTATCAAAGCCGGAGAAGAATGCAAGTACATATACATCATTTTATCAGGGAAAGTAACCGGAGTCGAATGGCCGATGCATGAGAAATCTTATTTCTTTAAGGACTTTGGACCAGGTGACTTCTTTGGTGAGATTGAATGTTTTGCCGGACTTCCAAGATACCGGATCAGCATTCTGTCTTCAACAAAATGCCGGCTGCTTGCCATTCCATCTATTTATTATATGGAGTGGATGCATATGGATGTTGATGCACTGTTCATGAGAACACAGGAAAATATCAGCCGCCTCGTTCTGCAAACTGCGGAAGCCAGGAAATATCTGTTTATGGAAGGAAAAGACCGATTAATGGTTCATCTAGTCCGTAAATATGAACAAAAGGTCCCGGCACCGGAGATTCTGGTACTCAACCAGACACGAGCGCGCATTTCCGAAGAAGTGGGGATTTCTATTAAAACTCTGGACAGAAACATCAGAAAGCTGGAAGAGATGAATCTTCTGACGCTGAATAAAGGAAAGATCGTAATTACCAAAGCACAATATCTTCAGATGAAACAGGATATTGATTTTTACGTAAACGGTTGATCCAAACTTATGTTTAAGGAGGGGATAACATGTATGTGGGAAAAAAGGTTACTCGTGTAGATGCCTACGATAAAGTAATTGGACGTACAAAATATACAGATGATCTCTGTGATAAGAGTGCCTATATTGCACGTATTTTACACTCTACAATTGCCAACGGACGTGTTCTTTCTATTGACACATCTGAAGCTGAGAAGATACCTGGAGTTGTAAAAGTATTTACCTGTTTTGATTTAAAGGAGAAGCATTATTTTCCAACTGCCGGACATCCATGGTCCACAGATGAATCACATCAGGATGTTGCCGATCGTCTTGTACTTACAGACCGCGTCAGATTTTATGGGGATGATATCGCTGCGGTTATAGCAGAGGATGAGGTTTCCGCTGCACAGGCACTTCGTGCGATCAAAGTAGAATATGAAGAATATCCATTTGTTCTGGATGTTCTGGATGCTATGAAAGAGGATGCTCCTCAGCTTCATGAAAAATATCCGAACAATATTCTCAAGCATACAACGATCAGTAAAGGTAACTACGAAGAAGCCATCAAAGAACCGGGACTGATCAAAGTAGAAGGCTGGTACAGCACACCAACTGTTCAGCACTGTCATATTGAGAACTTCATCTGCTACGCTGAGATGGAAGGAGACCGCATCAAGGTTGTAAGTTCTACTCAGATTCCTCATATCGTACGTCGAGTTGTCGGTCAGGCACTCGGAGTTGAATGGGGTAAGATCCGTGTCGTTAAGCCTTACATCGGCGGTGGTTTCGGAAATAAGCAGGATGTTTTGTATGAACCACTTTGTGCATGGCTTTCCATGCAGCTTCATGGACATCTTATTAAACTTGATGTACCAAGAGAGGAGACCTTTGTTTCTACTCGTGTACGTCATGCGATCAAGAGCCACATCATTTCATGGGTTCGACCGGATGGAACATTTGCTGCAAGAAAACTGGAAGCATTTTCCGATCAGGGTGCTTACGCTTCCCATGGTCACAGCATCTGTGCAAAAGGTGTTGGCGCATTCCCGCAGCTTTATCCTTGTGATAACGTAGAGGCTGATGCTTATACAATATTCACAAACAAATCCGTTGCCGGTGCGATGCGTGGTTACGGAATTCCACAGGCAATGTGGGCTGTAGAATGTCATACAGAAGACATTTGTGCAAAACTTAACATGGATCCGCTTGAATTCCGCCGCAAAAACCTGATGCCGGTCGGATTCAAGGATGCATTTTCTAAAAATGAATTATACAGCGACACATTCAACCAGTGCCTCGACAAAGGAATCGAAGTTACTGATTACCTTCGTAAATACAAAGAATACCAGAACCAGACAGGAGATATCCGCAGAGGTATCGGTATGGCAGTCTTCTGGTACAACACAGCTGTATGGCCAATCTCACTTGAGACATCTTCCTGCCGTATGGTATTGAATCAGGATGGTTCTCTTCAGGTTCAGCTCGGTGAGACAGAGATCGGACAGGGTGCTGATACTGCATATTCACAGATGACTGCAGATATTCTTGGCGTTCCGCTTGAAGCTGTACACGTTGTTTCCTGTCAGGATACAGACGTTACACCATTTGGAACAGGTGCTTATGCATCCCGTCAGACTTATACAGCCGGATTCTCAATTCGCCAGACAGCACTGCTTCTGAAAGAACGCATTTTGAAATATGCGCATGAACTGACAAGAATGCCTGAATATAACCTGGATATCATTGACGGACAGATTGTTCGTATCACAGATAACCGTGTTCTGATGTCTCTTGGAGATCTTTCAACAGAAGCACTTTACAGCCTTTCACACAGTGAGCATCTGTCAGCTGAAAGTACAGCACAGATTAAGTCCAATGCTTACTCCTTCGGATGTACATTTGCAGAAGTTGAAGTTGACATCCCGATGTGTAAGGTAAAACTGCTTGATCTCGTCAATGTACATGACGCCGGCACACTGATTAACCCGGCACTTGCTGAAGCTCAGGTACACGGTGGTATGAGTATGGGAATCGGATTCGGACTTTCTGAAAACCTGCTCTTTGATCCGAAGACCGGAAGAGCATTAAATAATAACTTGCTCGATTACAAGTTATCCACATTTATGGATCACCCGAGACTACGCGCTTATTTCGTAGAAAATGCGGAGCCTACAAGTGCATTCGGAACAAAATCTCTTGGTGAGCCACCGACATGTTCTATTGCACCTGCAATCCGTAACGCAGTTTATCAGGCAACAGGTGTCTATGTAAATGATGCACCGGTGAATCCACACCATCTGTTCCGCAGTATGAAGGAACAACATATGTTTGAGGAAGGAGGAGAAGCAAATGTATGATCTTAAAGCACTTTATGAAGCTGAAAGCGTAGCTCATGCTATACAGCTTTTACAGGAACATCCGGAAGCACAGATCATTGCCGGCGGAAGTGACGTTCTTGTACAGATGCGTGAAGGACGCCGCGCAGGAAAAGAACTTGTAAGCATTTATAAAATTGATGAAATGAGAGGCATATCTTATGAAGAAGACGGTGCGATCCGCATTGGCTCTCTGACCAGCTTCTCTCATATTACAAAGGATCCGATCATCCAGAAGCATATCAACGTACTTGGGGAAGCTGTTGATATGGTTGGTGGACCACAGATCCGTAACATCGGAACGATCGGTGGAAACACATGTAATGGTGTTACATCCGCTGATTCCGCTTCAACACTTCATGCATGGGATGCAATTGTTGAGATCACAGGACCGGACGGAGTTCGCAGAATCCCGATCCATGACTTCTATATTAAAGCAGGAGTCGTTGATCTGAAACCGGCAGAGATTCAGACAGCGATCATCATTCCGAAGGAAGCATACGAAGGCTACCACGGACATTACATTAAATACGCAATGCGTAATGCAATGGATATCGCAACAACAGGATGTTCTGTCAATGTAAAACTCTCTGAAGATAAGAAGACAATCGAGGATGTCAGAATTGCTTACGGAGTTGCAGGACCTGTTCCGATGCGTGCACCTTCTGCTGAGGCAAAAGCAAAGGGCAAACCGCTTACAAAAGCTGTTGTTCATGAATTTGGTCAGGCTGTTCTGGAAGATATCAATCCACGTGACAGCTGGAGAGCATCCAAGGCATTCCGTCAGCACATCGCTACTGTTCTTGCAGAGCGTGCACTGACAGAATCTATCAGATTGGCAGGAGGTGTGATCGATGAATAAACAGTACAAATTACTTACCTGCACGATCAACGGTAAGAAAGTTGAGAAAATGATCGATGTCCGTGCATCACTTACAGATGTTTTAAGAGATGACTTCCGTCTGACCAGCGTAAAGAAAGGCTGTGAAGTTGGAGAATGTGGAGCATGCAATGTAATCATTGATGGGGAATGCTTCAACTCCTGTATCTATCTCGGTGTGTGGGCTGAGGGAAAAGAAATCCTTACTCTTGAAGGTCTCGCCGGACCAAATGGTGAGTTATCCGATATTCAGCAGGCATTTATTGACGAAGCAGCTGTTCAGTGTGGCTTCTGTACACCTGGATTCATCATGAGTGCAACTGAACTTTTAAATGCCGGTAAAGAATTCTCAGATGATGAGATCCGTAAAATGATGTCCGGTCATCTGTGCCGCTGCACAGGTTATGAAAACATTTTCCGTGCAGTCAAGAAGACAATGCTTCGCAGACTCGGAAAAAATGAAGAAGCAGACGCTGTCTAAAAGTGAATTGGGTTGCTGTTCTACACTGCCTGGGGACAGCATGACTGGGCACAGCTTTTGTGCCCAGTAACAGAAGCAGCACTCAATTGTAACGTTGTAACTACAATCACATAAAAGGTTCGCAGATTTTCATTTACAACAATCTGCGAACCAGTATATAGTGGTTTCTGTTTGGGGATCTATATAACAGATACAGAACCATTATATGAAATATCTAGAAAGAACGGGTATGTAAATATGAAAGATAAAGAACGAAATATCACAACCGTCAGCGAAGAAAATATCTATCTCCTGAACGGCCGCGTACCACTCGGAAAAGCGATTCCTTTCGGCTTACAGCATGTACTGGCCATGTTCGTAGCCAACCTTGCTCCTGTATTAATCGTCTGCAGTGCCGCTCTTGTCAGAGGCACCGGTGATCATCTGACCGCTGTTGAAATCACTCGACTTCTTCAGTGCGCCATGTTCGTAGCCGGAATCGGTACTTGTTTACAGCTCTACCCTATATGGAAGATTGGTTCGAAACTGCCGATCGTTATGGGTGTCAGCTTCACTTTCCTTGGAAGTCTTCTGATGATCTGTACAAATCCGGATCTCGGATATGAAGGCATGGTCGGTGCCGTTATCCTTGGTGGTATCTTCGAGGGAGTTGTTGGTTGGAAGAAATATTTAACACCGGTTGTATCCAGCTGTGTTGTTATCGCGATCGGACTTTCTCTTCTCCCGGTTGGAATGAATTCCTGGGGCGGTGGAAGCGGTTCCGAATCATTTGGATCCTGGTATCACCTTCTTGTAGGTCTTGTGACACTGATTGTCTGTCTGGTTTCAAGATATTTACTGCATGGTGTATACAAAAACCTGAACATCCTTGTTGGATTAATCTTCGGTTATATCCTTTCCGCAATCTTTACTGTTGCTGGTATTGCTCCAATGATCGATTTCTCCGGAATCAGCAAAACAATCAGTGAAATCGGATTTTTCAGCCTTCCAAGACTTGTCTTCTTCACTGGTCATACACCGGTATTTGACCTTGGAGCATTCTTTACAATTGCGATTGTCTTCCTGGTTTCTGCTGCTGAGACAACCGGAGCTACAACAGCAGTATGTAAAGGATCTTTAGACCGTGACATTAAGATTGAAGAGCTGCAGGGATCTCTTGCAGTTGACGGATTCTCCAGTACAATTTCCGGATGTTTCGGATGTCTTCCACTGACTTCCTTCAGCCAGAATGTCGGACTTGTAACTATGACTGGTGTAATCAATCGATTCACAATCCTTATGGGAGCTTTGATCCTGATCCTGGCATCTCTGTTCCCGCCGCTTGGAGCTTTCTTTAACTCCCTGCCGCAGTCCGTACTTGGTGGATGTACCGTTATGATGTTTGGTTCAATCCTGTACGAAGGAATCAAGATGCTCAAAGACTGCGAGTTCAATGACCGCACAATGATCATTGTATCTCTCGCTTTCTGCGTCGGCGTTGGTCTTACACAAACAGATGCGAACTTCTTCAGCGCTTTCCCACAGGCTGTGGGAGATATCTTCAACGGAAATGCTGTTGCAGGTGTGTTCGTAGTATCACTGCTGCTCAGTCTGATTCTGCCAAAAGATAAAAATGAAAAAGTAGAAGAATAACGAATAAGAAGAAAATAACAGCTGTAATTGAAATATATTTCTCTTACAGCTGTTATTTTTCTTTTTTTAAAAGGTTTTCTTTTACCATCCAGCTTCCGGAGCAGCCATCACCTTGATTATTTGGGCTTCCTTCTGCATATTCCGCTCACTCCTTTGTGCTGATCTTCTCCAGACATGCAATCAATTCTGCCTCACTTCTTACCACTGCATCCGGCTTTACATCACCTGCTGCCTGATGTCCGCGATGATTATACCAGACTGCATTCCATCCTGCAGCTTTTGCCCCAACAATATCATTTTCAAAAGAATCTCCTACATAGCAGATCTCTTGCGGCAAAATCCCCATTCTTTCCGCCGCACGACTGAAAATCCTCTTGTCCGGTTTTGCTACGCCGAGCGCCCCTGATATAAATATATGGCCTACCGGGATCCACTCCGTCACTCCAAGTGCATTCACCTTATCCCACTGGTGCTGCGCCGGTCCATTCGTAATAATTCCAAGAGTCACCTTTTCTTTCAGACTCTGCAGCAAATCTTTCATTGCATCCGTCATCCTGATCTCCTGCTGCTTTTCTTCATAAACCGCCTGGAACTCCAGAGCTTTCAGCGCATTGATCTTCTTCCCGTAATCAAGAAATGCATTCTTAAACCGATAGATATACATCTCTTCCATTGACATCTCACCACTCAAGCACCGTGCATACACGGAATCACTGTATCTTCTACTTGCGAGAAACGCACCTTCCAGATCTAAATCTGTATCTTCCGGGAAAATCTCCCTGCATGTTTGCTTAAATGGAGTTGATAAATCATATAATGTGTCGTCTACGTCGAATACAATTGCTTTCATTATTCTCATCCTGTCCTTTTTCCACTCCCTGGTAAACTGTTTTGATTACTGTTCGCACTACATACGACTGGCAATCCATTCTGACAGATACCATGCTTGTTATCTTTTTATCAATCTATTGATAGTCTAACATAGTTTATTTCTTTTGACTAGGTTGAATTTTATCCAGTATTGGCTCTGAATAGTTACCAGTATTTTCCCCTTGCATCACCGTGCTATAATTGATAATGAAAGCTATACAACTATTTATAACCTGCTAAGGAATTTGAAAGAAGGCATTTTAATGAAAACTTATGTTACACACTATTTTAACTTTGAATACATCGGAATCTACCTGCTCGTCTCGCTGATCGGGCTGGCCGTTGTGATCGGTATTGTTCTTGGCGTAGCCAAATTGAAAACACGCCAGCGACTGCAAGATGACTCCCTGTCTCACAAAGCAATCCGTCGTATCAACCGCCATCACCAGGAGCGCAAGAGAAGCATCATCGAAAGCTTCTTCGAAATGGTCTTCGCCAGCACCTCTGTACTGATCTTTCTGTCTCTTTACTATGTTATCGACGAGAGGATCCCTGGCGTATCCATCTATTGGCAGAAGTATCAGGATATTATCCTTTTACTCTTCCTTTGCTTCTCCGTTATCTTAAATGGATGGCTTGATATTGTATTTGTACCATTGGAAGAAATAGATTCCAACCAGAAGGCGTCCATTCGACTGGTATCTTCCTTTTATATTATACTGATACTTCTTTATATCAAGTTCATTTACAATGATGATAACTACGATTCACTGATGATGTACTTCATCACACTTGCTGTTGGCCGGTTTATCTACTTTGATTTTACAATGGATGACTTTTTAAGCACACTTCACGGCTTCTGGGAAGAATTGCCACTGCTTATCCTGATGGCAAGTTACTCCGGATTCGTCTGCTGGTTTGGATTCTATACCGGATTCCTGCTTACGTCTAACGGTGTGATCGTCAGTACACTGCTTGCACATCTTTTTATGGTATGTTCGATTTTTATATTGGATAAGACAAGAGTGCTGAGATTGGTGATGTAAATATCATATTATAATGTTTATAAAAATTGACAAAACAGTTTGTTTATGTATAATATTATATACATAAGGAGGTGTTTATTCATGCCTAAGAAATCAATTATATTACTTCCTGAAACCGAAAATATTCTTGAACAAATGGGAACCCAGATAAAATACGCCCGACTCCGCCGCAAATTGTCCGCTGATCTCGTAGCTGAACGCGCTGGTATCAGTCGAATGACTTTAATATCTATTGAAAAAGGCTCTCCTTCTGTCGCCATCGGCTATTACGCGGCTGTACTTCATGCATTAAATTATATGGACAAAGATCTGTTGCTTGTTGCAAAAGATGATGAACTTGGTCGTAAATTACAAGATCTTGAACTGCCGGTAAAAAAACGTATATCCAATAGGAGTTGATCCCATGAACAAAGAAAAAACAATTTATGTCTTTGCAGACTTTCTTCCTTATCATAATGAATTGATAGGAACGATTTATCTTTCTCAAATCCGTGGGAAAGAATTTTGCTCTTTTGAATATGATCATAATTGGCTCCAAAATCAGAATATGGTTTTAGATCCAGATTTACAACTATATAGTGGACGTCAATTTATTACGGATGAAAAAATCATTTTTGGTGTTTTTGCAGATTCATGTCCTGATCGTTGGGGACGGCGGCTTATGAATCGAAGAGAAGAATTGCGTGCAAGAGAACGCCAGGAAAAACCCAAAAAATTATTGGAAAGTGACTACTTACTAGGTGTTTATGATGAATCTCGCATGGGAGCACTCCGTTTTAAAACAGATTTAGATGGAGATTTTCTATCTAATGATGAAGAATTTGCAACCCCACCATGGACTTCGCTAAGGGAATTAGAACAAGCTTCCCTCGCTTTTGAAGCTGATTCAAATCCTCTTGATACAAAATGGTTAAAACAATTACTTGCTCCAGGCTCCTCTTTGGGCGGCGCAAGACCTAAAGCATCCGTATTAGCACCAGATGGTTCCCTATGGATTGCAAAATTTCCTTCCAAACATGATGATTTCAACTCAGGAGCTTGGGAAATGGTTGTTCATGATCTCGCTATGCTCTGTAAACTTAATGTTCCTGAAGCAAAAGCAGAAAACTTTTCCAAATTGGGAACGACTTTTCTGGTTAAAAGATTTGACCGAATTGATGATCAGCGTATCCATTTTTCTTCTGCCATGACAATGCTTGGAAAAACAGATGGCGCAAGCGCAGCAGATGGAAGCAGTTATCTTGAAATAGCTTCCTTCTTGAAAGCAAATGGAGGAACGCCCAAAAAAGATTTAATTGAATTATGGAAACGTATTGTTTTTAGCATGGCTGTTTCCAACACAGATGATCACTTTAGAAACCATGGATTTCTCTTAACAAATAGTGGTTGGGAACTTTCTCCTTTATACGATGTAAATCCAGATATATATGGTGAATATTTATCTTTAAATGTAAATAAAAATGAATCAAGTATAGATTTTGATCTTGCACTTCGTTCTGCACGATATTATGGAGTAAATGAATCAGAAGCTTCCGCATTTATCTCCACTATTAAAAATACTGTAAAAAATAATTGGGAATCTTTAGCAAAGAAATACCGCATTTCCAGAAATGAAATAATACGAATGGCTCCCGCATTTCAAATTTGTAATAATTAATTCAAGCTTGTAAAACAGAAGCAGAATCATTTTCCCCCATGATTCTGCTTCTTTTATTTCCTTATTCTTTTTATATCCCAGACACAACCTTAACCAATAACAGCACCAGCACGATCAGAATAATCGGCTTGATCACTTTCACCCCATTATTCACAACCATTCCGGCACCTACATAATGCCCTGCGATACTGAAACAGGATGCTGCCAGTCCCAGTCCCCACAGGATTTTCCCTGCCAGGATAAATGTGATCAGCGCTGAAATATTGGAAGAAAGATTCACAATCTTCACATTTCCTGTCGCTTTCTCCAATGGTATCTTCGCAAGCTTGGTAAATACAAGCAGCAAGAAGGTTCCTGTTCCCGGACCGTAAAATCCGTCATAACAACCAATCACCAAAGAGCATACAATTGCGATCAGATACTGCTTGTTCTTTGTCATTCCGACCGGAACTTCCACATCCATGTTCTTGTCTCTCAACACACAGAAGGCTACGATCGGCAGGATCACAACCAATACCATTTTCAAAATATGGTCGCTGATGATCAACGCCAGATTCGCCCCTGCAACAGAACCAATCAACGCTCCGATCACCGTTCCGGGTACGAATCCCCAGTCTACTTTCTTATTCTTAATCAGTCTCGCTGTCGATACTACCGTTCCTGTTGAAGATGACAGCTTGTTCGTCGCGATTGCATTATGCACCGGAATCCCGGCAAACATATATGCCGGAAGCGAGATAAGTCCGCCGCCTCCTGCAATTGAATCAACAAAGCCCGCCAGAAACACCAGCGGGCATACAATCAGATAAATCCCCATTTTCCTTGTTCCTTTTCTTCTATAAAATTAGATATCAGAGACAAACGCCTCGACTTCCTATTGTAACGGTTTACAAGGAATCTGTAAATATCATTTATTGTTGTTTTCCTCCGAGATGGCGAATCATCGCTAACATGGATGTGCTTGCATGAAGCGGTGTAATCTTTATCTCCGGATGCTCTTCCTGAAATACACGGAACACTTCATCCGCAAAACCGCGCCCCATGAATTCAATTCCCCGAAAATCAATCACAAGCTCCTTGTATCCTTCTGCATCTTTCAGAACTCTTCTTGCATGGGATCTTGCCACCGGATCCACAAAAGGCAATACATCCTTCAGTATTATTGTTTTTACTTCTTCCATTCTACCGCCCGCTTTCCTGGTATTTTCTATATCTATTTTTACCATATTTTATCAAGATTTTCAAGTTGTACAGCATTTTTATTTACTCTATTCTACAAAAAACTCCTCTCAGACTGCATCTTATCACAACTGAAAGGAGTTCTCCTATTATTTGCAAGCAGTGTAACTACTCTTTATTTTAATTGTTCCGGCTCTTCGACTTCATAATCTGACCAGCTGAAATCTTTTACTTATTCTCTCACAAGCACCTTCACGATCTCACCCATATACATTGTATGGTAATCTTTGCCCGGATACCATTTTTCATCCGGTCCGTCTACTGTAAAGCACTCCGGTTTCATCTCCTGTGCATAAAGCTTTCTGCAGACAAAGATCAGATCTGCTTCTTCATACGCTGTTGTTCCGTCTGTGTAATACGGTGTCAGACCTGCTTCTTTATCTTTATCACAATCGCGACCTGACTTGGAACCACAAAGATTTAATGCTTTTCTATAATCTTCCTTAAAGAAAGAAAGTGTAAACATCTCTTCTGCATCTACGAATTCCTTCGTATATCTCTGTGGACGAATATATGCTGTAGCCACATTCATCCCCCACATAATTCCAACACCACCCCAGCTGGCTGTCATTGTATTATGCTTCTCCTCATCTCCTGCTGTGATTAGCATCCATTCCTTGCTGATTTTTGTAAAAGGGTTAAATGAAAGTTCCTCAATCTTTACTTCTTTAAATGCCATTTTTGTTTCCTCCTTATAAGAAGCGGCCGTTACTGTATCCAACTTAATGCTACAGTAACAGCCACTATTTCTCTACTTCATTTCAATTATTTTGCAACAACTCTGCGGAAGTTTTTCTTTCCTTTTTTCACGATCTTACCTTCTCCGTCGAAGTCTGCCGGAGCATATGTTGTTGTAATGTCTGTTACTTTCTCTCCATCTACAGAAACACCACCCTGTGTTACGGCACGTCTTGCGTCAGATCTGGAAGATGCCTGTCCGCTCTTTACGAGAACTGCAAGGATATCAATCTTTCCATCCTGGAAATCTGCTTCTTCCAGTTCTGTTGTTGGCATGTTATCAGCATTTCCCTGGCTGAACAGTGCACGTGCACTCTCCTGTGCTTTCTTCGCTTCTTCCTCACCGTGAACAAGTTTTGTCAGCTCATATGCAAGGATTTCTTTTGCTGTATTAAGCTGTGCACCTTCCCAAGTATCCATCTTGTCTATCTCTTCAAGTGGAAGGAATGTCAGCATACGGATACATTTCAGAACATCAGCATCTCCGACATTTCTCCAGTACTGGTAGAAATCGAATGGGGATGTCTTGTTCGGGTCAAGCCATACAGCACCTGACTGTGTCTTACCCATCTTCTTACCTTCGGAGTTCAGAAGCAGTGTGATTGTCATAGCGCTTGCATCTTTACCAAGTTTACGACGAATCAGCTCTGTACCTGCGAGCATGTTGCTCCACTGGTCATCTCCACCAAACTCAAGGTTACATCCATAGTTCTGGAACAGCTCATAGAAGTCGTATGCCTGCATGATCATGTAGTTGAACTCAAGGAAGCTGAGTCCTTTTTCCATTCTCTGCTTGTAACACTCCGCTGTCAGCATTCTGTTTACTGAGAAATGAGGTCCAACCTCACGAAGTACATCGATGTAGTTCAGGTCAAGCAACCAGTCTGCATTGTTTACCATAAGAGCTTTTCCATCAGAGAAATCGATGAAACGGCTCATCTGCTCTTTGAAGCAGTCACAGTTATGCTGGATCTGCTCCGGTGTCATCATGCTTCTCATATCAGTTCTTCCGGATGGATCTCCGATATATCCTGTACCACCACCGATCAGTGCGATTGGCTTGTTTCCTGCTTCCTGCAGACGTTTCATCAGGCACAGTGCCATGAAATGTCCTACATGAAGACTGTCTGCTGTCGGGTCGAATCCAATATAGAATGTAGCCTTTCCATTATTTACAAGTTCTTTGATTCTCTCCTCATCTGTTACCTGGGCGATCAGGCCTCTTGCCTGAAGTTCTTCATAAATTCCCATTTTCCTTCTCCTTCTCTTTTTTATATTTCTGTAATCTCTACAGAATGTTCATAACATGTTATTGAGCACAAGTACCGTGCCCCCTAACACTACAACGCATCATTCAGCATCAGATTATTTTGTATTAAAAAAGTCCTTACTGCATGACGCAATAAGGACGATCTATCACCGTGGTACCACCTTAATTCACCGACAACATTTTTTCGGATGTAAGTATAAAATTCTTACCTTTATGTCTGTCAGTCTCATTCGTGCAATAACGAGCACAACTCCGTCACAGCCTACTCTCTGTCCGATCTGCTGTCCATATCAATCATTGAACTTTCATCATCGGATTTCAGTGTGAAGCTCCGGGATGTATTCGCAGTCAGTCATCTACGCGCCTCTCATCAGCCGGCAGCTTTCTGTGTGTCTGTTCTGTCTGTTACTTGTTCCCTTCATAGCCTTCCATATATAACTTCTATATAAGAGTCAGAATAAACTCTCGTAGTCTTGATGATAGACTATTGTAATCCTTTTGTCAAGTGGTCTTACATATATAAAAACGGAAGTGTCCCCGGCTCTTCGCCGATTCCACTTCCGCTTTTGAAAAGGGATTATTAATGTGTGTGTTATCCGTATTCTTTCACATCATTATCCCGGATAACCTAATTATCATTTAAACTTATTTGCAAAGTTTCTTGAACTCGTCAGCTACAAACTGAACTTTTGTTCCAATGATTACCTGAACGTCTTTCTGAGATGGACGAACAACACCTGCAACACCTGCAGATTTGATCTTCTTCTCATCAACCTTTGTGTAATCTTTGATTACAAGACGAAGTCTTGTGATACAGTTGTCGATAGACTCAACGTTATCTTTTCCACCAACACCCTCAAGAACGATCTTAGCTACTGTTGTGAAGTCATCGTTTGCAAGAACAACTTTTGTTTCATCATCATCGTCATCTTCACGACCTGGTGTCTTCAGATCGAATTTAACGATTGCGAAACGGAATACAACGTAGAATACGATGAAAGCTGCGATTCCAAGAGGAATGATAAGCCATGTCTTAGCTGCTGCCGGAAGGGGAGCAGAGAAGATAAGGTCTGTAAGTCCTGCTGAGAAGCTGAATCCTGCACGGAATCCAAGAGCTACTGTGATTACTGTAAAGATACCATACAGTAATGCGTATACAACGTAAAGTGCCGGAGCGAGGAACATGAATGCGAACTCGAATGGCTCTGTAACACCACAAACGAATGCGGAAATTGCTGCAGATGCGATAAGTCCGATTGCAACTTTCTTCTTATTGCTCTTTGCAGACTGAATCATAGCAAGAGCTGCTCCAGGGATACCAAACATCATACATGGGAAGAATCCTGACATGTACATTCCAAGACTCCAGGAAACGTCTGCAGATGTTTCTCCATTCCAGAAGTGTGACAGGTCTCCAAGTCCGATTGTATCAAACCAGAATACATTGTTCAGTGCGTGGTGCAGACCGAACGGGATAAGTAATCTGTTAAAGAATGCATAGATACCAGCTCCAAGAGCTCCCATTCCTTCGATTCCTTTTCCAAGTGCAACCAGTCCTGCAAAGAGTACCGGCCATACAAAGAGCAGAACTGCAGATACAATAATAGAAACAACACCTGCAACGATTGCTACACAACGCTTACCACTGAAGAATGACAGCCAGTCAGGAAGCTTAGTTGATTTGAATCTGTTGTAGCAAAGTGCACCGATGATACCGGCGATGATACCGATAAATGGGTTTTCGATTTTGCTGAATGCGATAAATGCTGTTGATCCTTCTTCCAGTGTTCTAAGAACAGATACTGCTCCAGTAGAAAGAAGGTTTGTGATCATCAGCCAGGATGCAAGTGCAGCAAGACCTGCTGTACCATCATGGTCATCAGACATACCAACACCAACACCGATTGCAAAGAGGAGTGCCATGTGATCAATAAGAGCACCACCAGCTTTTACAAGGAAAAATCCGATCTGCTCAACAATACCAGTTACATCTCCACCCTGCATAGTAGATGGACACATTGCATATCCTAATCCCATCAGGATACCACAAATCGGAAGACAAGCAACAGGAAGCATAAGAGCTTTTCCTAATTTCTGTACGAATTTCATAGAATTCCCTCCTTAATAATCTCTCATTTTTAATCCCTTTTTATTTTAACCGGCAAATGAGTCCTCCGGTCAAAATCAACTCTGATCCTCCGGGTCTTCCACAAACCAGAGAATCATCTATGACAAAAGCGCCTTGCGCTAAAGTCCGATTTTACAGTGGCTGTTCCCTAATACAGCCATTTCTTTCGTTACCGTTCAAAGCAACCCTCTATTCGTCCTCCGAATCCGCCATCGCAACACGGCGAATATGGAGTGTCAGATACAAAACTTCCTCTCCTGACAGCTTGCAGTCTGCCGTCTGTTCTATGTAATCTGCAACTTTTCTGCTGCAAGAATACTCTCTCGGATACTTTCTCTGCATCATCTCTGTAATCTCGTTCTCTTCCTCTTCAAGTAACTCCTTGCGGTAAATCCTCTGAAGAAGGAACTTCACATGTGTCAGAAATCTTTCATAATGCAAGGAGCCTTCATCCATCTCAATCCCAAGTTCATCTGCTACGATTCCAAGAATCTCTTTCACCTGATTCGGAAACCGTACTGCATCCCGAATATCAGTCCCATACTCTGCGTTGACAAAATGCAATGCAATAAATCCTGCTTCGTCCTCAGGCATCTCTACATCCAGTCTCTTTTTCACAAGTTCTACCGCATATCTTCCGAGTTCAAATTCCTGTGGATAAAATCTTTTAATCTCCCACAGCAACGCATTCTCAAGATGAATCCCCTTTTTACAGCGGCTGATTGCAAAACTGATATGATCTGTCAATGTAACATAGATGCTCTGATTTAACTTCAGCTTCATTGTCTTATTTGCATAGGAAATGATCTCGTTCGAGATCTGAACCTGCTCAAGCGGCATCTTCGCCAGCAATTCCTTGAGCTGTTCTGCTATGCTTTGACTCTTAATACGGAAAATCTTCTCTATCTTCTCCGCAGGAACTTCCTGTCCCCGCTTCATCTGGAATCCGATTCCGCGGCCCATGATAACAACTTCTAAGCCTTTTTCGTCAAATGCAGATACAATATTGTTATTAATTATTTTGTCTATAACCATTCGATTGGCCTTTCTCTAACTTTGGGAAAAACTCCCTCATAATAAAAAAGCCAAACTTTAAGGCATCCCCCTTGATTCCTTCGGTGACGCTCATAAAATCTGGTTTTGCCTGCCTAACAGTAACAATCCTTCTTTAATGATAACAATTCGTCAATGTTATCTCTTTTCTACGTGATTCAGTATAACAAACCTGCACATAAAAGTCAATCAAATATTTTATAATTTGTTAATAATATTTATATTTTTTTTATACTTTTACATAATACGCGATTTTTTTCGTTATTCTTTACAAAAACAAATTCCAGGCATACGCTTAAAATTCGTCTCTGTCTGAAATTTGGTTCTGTCTACTGACAATCACCACACTGTCTAGTCTAACAGCGAAACGGTTCATTGTCAACCTTTACAAAAAATTATTTGCTTTTTTCATCAAGGTAGTCAATTTTAACAAGCCTCAGTCCCTGTGGTGGAACTGTCATTCCTGCTGCCTGGCGATCCTTTGCCTCAAGAATGGCCGGAATCTGTTCCGGGGCAATCGCTCCTCTTCCAACTCCGATCAACGTACCTGCAAGGATCCGGACCATATTGTAGAGGAATCCATTTCCACGGACACGAATTGTAATAAGCTCTTCCTCTTTCTCTACTTCCAGATCATAAATCGTGCGAACCGTATCTTCCACCTGAGTATGAACATTACAGAAGCTCTTAAAGTCATGCTCCCCTTTCAGGTATTCTGCTGCTTCTCTCATCTTCTCAAGATCAAGATCAAATGAAACATGATACGTGTCTCTTCTTCTCATCGGATCCGGGAACTTACTATTTAAGATCTTGTATTCATACGTTTTCTCCGTATCACAATGTCTTGGATGCCAGTCTGCTTCCACCTCATCTGATGCCACAACCACGATATCTTCCGGAAGCAGTGGATTCAATGCATAAGCAAATCGGTCTGCCGGGATTGTAGACTCTGTGTCAAATACAGCAACGTTTCCCTTCGCATGGACTCCAGCATCTGTGCGGCTTGCCCCGATCACGATAATCTCTTCCTTCGTAAGTCTAGAGATTGCCTGATTCAATTCACCTTCAATCGTCGGCACTTCCGGCTGCACCTGCCAGCCACAGTATGCTGTCCCGTCATACGCCACTCTCAATCTGATTCTTCTCATATCTGTTCTTTCTCCTATACTATGAGAAACACGCTCCGCGAGTTTCTCAAGTTATCGCGGCAGTCGCCAAGGT
>OLFU01001607.1_pt1 | contig 21218 bp, 10 predicted proteins | sample 1605161 | NCBI WGS metagenome assembly OLFU01 (sample SAMEA3888914, study PRJEB22519) | human gut metagenome | biome: human gut; feature: human-associated habitat; material: faeces | place: Denmark | collected 2011
ACCGAAGTCCTGCTTTTTAGGCATATCACGAAGGGGTGTACTGCAGATTAGAACTGGTAAACGATACCAACCGCTGCCTGATCGTCGGTCGCGACTTTCGCAGCACGGGTGTAGTCGTTGTCGTCCAGCTGGTTGAATTTATACGCAGCGTAGACGTTCATGTTTTTGTTGAAGTAGTACCAGGTACCCACTTCGACGTATTTAACCAGGTCAGCATCGCCGCCGGAGAAGCCAGCGCGGGAGCGCAGGTCTTTACCTTTAGTCTGTACGTAGCCGATGGACGGACGCAGGCCGAAGTCGAACTGATACTGAACAACGGCTTCAAAGTTCTGAGTTTTGTTAGCGAAATAGTTGCCTTCGTTTTCCGGAGTCATGTTGTAGGTCTGAGAGTACATGACTGCAGCGTAGATGTTGTTCGCATCATACTTAGCGGAGGTTGCCCATGCTTCAGCTTTTTCGCCCTGACGGTCTGCTTTCTGGTCGCCGCTGCGGCTGGAGTTAGCATAACCAGCGGACAGCGCTACACCGTTGTCAAACGCGTAGGTAGCCGCGGTGCTGAAGCCGTCGCCGTTTTGTTTCTTCACAGCGCGTTCTTTGTTTTTACCCTGGTACTGCAGCGCAAAGCTCAGGCCATCAACCAGACCGAAGAAATCAGAGTTACGGTAGGTTGCAACGCCGTTAGCACGGGACTGCAGGAAGTTGTCAGAACCGTAGGTGTCGCCGCCGAATTCCGGCAGAACGTCGGTCCAGGACGTTACGTCGTATACTACGCCGTAGTTACGACCGTAGTCGAAAGAGCCCGCGTCGCCAAATTTCAGGCCTGCGAATGCCAGACGAGTCCATGCCTGATCGCTGGAGCTTTCAGTGTTGTTCGCCTGAACGTTGTATTCCCACTGGCCGTAACCGGTCAGCTGGTCGTTGATCTGGGTTTCGCCTTTCACGCCTACACGCATGTAGGTCTGGTCGCCGTCGACGCTCTTGTCGTCAGAGAAGTAGTGCAGACCGTCAATTTTACCGTACAGGTCTAATTTGTTGCCGTCTTTGTTATAAATTTCAGCCGCATTTGCTGCGCCTGCTACCAGCAGAGCCGGTACCAGGAGGGACAGTACTTTAACTTTCATGTTATTAACCCTCTGTTTGTTATATGCCTTTTATTATGCCACTGCTTACTGATTACCCTTCTAATCAGTCGGCTATTTCATTGTGCTGCAAAATGCAGAATAATCCAACAAGAATATGATACTAAAACTTCTAAGATGTTTCAAAGTTCCCACAAGATGTTTCAATTTGTAAATTCAGCGGAACTTTTTTCACCGCAAAATGGTCAGGGAAATACGCACTAATCATCAAAAAAAATATTTAACCTTTTATAATCAAAGTGATAGACGACAGCATATCTATAGCACTGAATGGTAAAACAAAATGATCATTGGTGGCTAAAATAAGAGTCGCTATCATCATTAACTTTATTTATTACCGTCATTCAGTTCTGAATGTCTGTTTACCCCTATTTCAACCGGATGCCTCGCATCCGGTTTTTTTTACCCTTCTTTACACAACTTTAATTTATCTGTGCTATAGCTAATGATTCCCTAACGACTATTAATCAATCAATTAGGCCATCAGTGGTGCATATTCTGCCAATGTCTTGTTATTTCGTGCGATTCTTCCCTTTTGTTTCCGTCAATATCGTCGCCGGTTAACCTTCCCGGCGCGGTTTCATTTACGCTTCGTTTCTAAGATAATTCCTGGGCGGCATCGCACCGCTGGCGCCAATCTGTAGTATGGATTTACGCCATTAGCCTTTATACTGCCAGCAGCATCTGCTTTGTTGCCAGTTACTCTGGCGCTACATCCTGTTTACAAACAATGATGAGTCGTTCAGCCACAAGATGACCCCGAAAAAATTCTCCCTGATCCCCGGCAACATCAGCCGCTTCTTCATTTTGATGGTTATTGTCCTGCTGGCGACAATGGGGGTGATGATCCAAAGCGCCGTCAATGCCTGGCTGAAGGAGAAAAGCTATCAGGTGGTTGATGTCTCCCACGCTCTGCACCAGCGCATTGACGCCTGGCGCTATGCCACCTGGCAGATCTACGACAATATCGCCGCCACCTCAGTCAACACCGCAAGCGGCGGTCTGCAGGAGACGCGTTTAAAACAGGACGTTTACTACCTGGAGAAACCCCGGCGTAAAACCGAAGCCCTGATCTTTGGCTCCCATGACAGCTCCACCCTCGAAATGACGCAGAAAATGTCCGATTATCTCGATATTTTGTGGGGCGCGGAGACCATTCCGTGGTCGATGTACTATCTCAACGGCCTGGACAATAGTCTGATCCTGGTCTCCACCCTGCCGTTGAAGGACCTCTCTTCGAGCTTCAAAGAGTCAACGATCAGCAGCGTCGTGGAGTCGCGGCGCGCGGAAATGCTGCTGCAGGCTAATACCCTTGATGAGCGCGAGACGTTCTCGCCGCTGCGCCATCTCGCCTGGCAGAACGCGCACTATTTTACGTTACGCACCACCTTCAACCAGCCCGGACACCTTGCCACGGTGGTCGCCTTCGATCTGCCGATTAACGATCTGATCCCGCCCGGCATGACTATCGACAGCTTCCGTATCGAGCCTGACCCGTCGCAAAATCTCGCCACCACGCCGGATAAAGAGAGCGCCGATCATATTGGGATCACCTTTAACGGCATGCAGATTGACATCGCCACCGACATCAGCACCACCGGTATGCAGTTGCTGTGGACGGTACCAATGAGCACCATGCTGCTGGAGTCCATGCAGAACATTCTTCTGCCGCTGCTGCTCAACATTGGTCTGCTGGCGCTGGCGCTGTTTGGTTTTACCACCTTTCGCCACTATAAAGGACGCAGCCATTCGTCTGGCGCCGGGCTCCCCTCCGCCGCCAACAGCGAACTGCGTCTGCTGCGCGCCATTAACGAAGAGATTGTTTCTCTGCTGCCGCTGGGGCTGCTCGTTCACGATCAGGAAGCCAACCGAACGGTTATCAGCAATCCAATTGCCGACCATCTGCTTCCGCACCTGAATCTGCAGAACATCACCAATATGGCGGACCAGCATCAGGGGGTGATCCAGGCCACCGTCAACAATGAGCAGTATGAAATCCGCCAGTATCGCAGCCAGGTAGCGCCGCGCACCCAGATCCTGATCATCCGTGATCAGGACCGCGAAGTGCTGGTTAATAAAAAGCTCAAGCAGGCCCAGCGCTTGTATGAGAAAAACCAGCAGGGACGGGCCGCCTTTATGCAGCACATCGGCAGCGCCCTGAAGCAGCCCGCGCTGACGCTGGCGGCAGAGGCGGCGGCGCTCAGTAGTACAGAGAATCGGACGCTGGCCCAGCATGCCGATGAGCTGGTCAAACTCATCGATGACATTCAGCTCGCCAATCTGCTGGAAAGCGATGCCTGGAAAACCAACCAGACGTTGTTCTCGGTGCAGGAGCTTATTGACGACGTCGTGCCGGAAGTGCTGCCGGCGATGAAACGCAAGGGTCTGCAGCTGCTCATCAACAATGCGCTCCCGGCCGGCGAGCAGCGCTATGGCGACCGTGAAGCTCTGCGGCGCACGCTGGTGCTGTTAATCCAGTATTCAGTGACCACCACGCCTATCGGCAAGATCACCCTCGACGTCTGTCAGGATGAGTCGGCCAGCGATCGCCTGACCTTCCGCATTCTGGATACCGGCAACGGCGTCTCGGCAAACGAGATCGACAATATGCACTTCCCGTATCTCAACGAGACCCAGAGCGACCTGTACGGCAAAGCAAACGCCCTTACCTTCTGGCTATGCGACCGCATGACGCGCAAGCTGGGCGGGCAATTGACCATTAAAGCCCGGGAGTCGCTGGGGACGCGCTATACCCTGCATCTGAAAATGCCGGCTAGCGAAGAGGCGCCAGAGGCGGGAGAGCATTTGCTGGATGACGTTATCGTCCTGCTGGATGTGACTTCCAGCGAAGTGCGGCGGATTGTCACTCGCCAGCTGGAGAGCTGGGGAGCGTCCTGCATCACACCGGACGATCGGGCGACCAGTCAAGCCTTTGATCTTTATTTAACGGATAATCCGTCTAATCTTACTGCTTCAGGCTTGCTTTTAAGCGATGATGAGGTCGGGATACGCAAGATCGGCCCGGGCCAACTGCGGGTCAACTTTAATATTAGCACGGCGATGCAGGAGGCTATCCTGCAGCTTATTGAGCAGCAGCTGGCGGAGGAGGCGGTTCAGCCCGTCACCTCAGGAAACGAGAGTAACGCCGAACTCCATGCCAGCGGCTATTACGCACTGTTTGCCGATACGGTACCGGATGATGTTCAGAGATTGTATACTGAAATCGAAGCGGGCGATTTTGCTGCTCTGGCGCAAACCGCCCACCGCCTCAAAGGGGCATTTGCTATGCTTAATCTGATACCCGGCAAGCAGTTATGTGAAACGCTTGAGCATCTGATTCGCGAAAAGGATGCGCAAGGCATAGAAAAATATATCAGCGACATTGACGCTTACGTCAAGAGCTTGCTGTAGAAGGTAGCCTTATACATGAACACTATGAACGTAATTATTGCCGATGACCATCCGATCGTACTGTTCGGTATTCGTAAGTCACTTGAGCAAATTGAGTGGGTGAACGTCGTTGGCGAGTTTGAAGACTCCACGGCCCTTATCAACAATCTTCCGAAGCTGGACGCCCATGTGCTGATCACCGATCTGTCCATGCCCGGTGACAAATACGGCGACGGGATCACGCTGATTAAATACATCAAGCGCCACTTCCCGGATCTGTCGATCATTGTTCTGACCATGAACAACAATCCGGCGATCCTCAGCGCGGTGCTGGATCTGGATATCGAAGGGATCGTCCTCAAGCAGGGGGCGCCGACCGACCTGCCAAAAGCGCTGGCCGCGCTGCAGAAAGGGAAGAAATTCACCCCGGAAAGCGTCTCTCGCCTGCTGGAAAAAATCAGCGCCAGCGGCTATGGCGATAAACGCCTGTCGCCGAAAGAGAGCGAAGTGCTGCGCCTGTTCGCCGAAGGTTTCCTGGTAACCGAGATCGCCAAAAAGCTTAATCGCAGCATTAAAACCATCAGCAGCCAGAAGAAATCGGCGATGATGAAGCTGGGCGTCGAAAACGACATCGCCTTGCTGAACTACCTCTCTTCCGTCTCGCTGAGCGCGACGGACAAAGAGTAATCTCTTCGCCCTCTCCGTCTCGCTCCGGCGAGACGGAGCTCCCCATTATTCCCGCCCTTTACGCACCCGCGCCGCATATACCGTCAGCGTTTGCTTCAGTACGTCGAGGGTGACCGGCTTGGACAGACAACTGTCCATCCCCGATTCCAGACAGCGCTGCTTCTCTTCCGCCAGGGCATTGGCCGTTACGCCAATCACCGGCAGCGTCAGGCCAAGCTGACGAATGCGCTGCGTCAGGCGATAACCATCCATATTAGGCATGTTGACGTCGCTGAGCACGATATCGATGTGCTGCTTGCTGAGGACGTTGAGCGCGTCGATCCCGTCGTTCGCGGTCACGCACTGGTAGCCGAGCGAACCCAGCTGATCCGCCAGCAGGCGGCGGTTGATCGGGTGATCGTCGACCACGAGGATCATCATGTCGTCGTTATTGCCGGCCTGCGCCTCCGGGGCCATCAGCGCCGGGCTATTTTCCGCACTGGCGAGCGCAACATGGAAAATACGCCCCAGCAGCGGCAGCAGTTCGTGGGGAGTCGTCACGCTGTGCAGCCATTCGCCGGCGGACCGCTCCTGCGGAATACCGATATGACGGCGACAGAAGATGACCATGGCCCTTCCCTGCCATCCGTTCAGCGCCTCATCGTCAGTGAGTAAGACATCCTCGGCGTCCGGCGTTTCGCCGGCATGGCGGCGGACCGTCAGGCCGTGGTAGCTGAGCAGCGAGGTGACGAACATCGCCAGCGAAGTGTTATGAATCGCCAGCCAGCAGGTCTTGCCAGCGAAACCGTCTCTGCTCACCGGTGAGGTATTCTGCACGCCATACAGAGGAATACGGATGGTAAAGCGGCTACCCATCCCCGGCTCGGTTTCGACAGCAATATCGCCATCCATCATGCTGATCAGTTTTTCACAGATCGCCAGGCCAAGGCCGGTGCCCTGAAAATTGCGCTGCACGCCGGTCCCCACCTGGAAGAAAGGATCGAAGAGGCGCAATACCTCTTTCGCCGGGATCCCCTCTCCAGTGTCGCGAACGCTAATCTGCAGATAATCCCCCGCGCACTGGACGTGCAGGACAATACAGCCGGTATCGGTGAACTTTATCGCATTGCTGAGCAGATTTGAGATCACCTGCTGCAGGCGCATCGGGTCGCCGGACATTTGTTCCGGAACGTCCGGCTCGATAAAGCAGTACAGGCCCAGCTGCTTGCGCACCACCAACGGCAGATAGTTAGCGGAGATATGGTTCATGACTTCGCGCGGAGAGAACTCCCGCGGCTCGATCTTCAACTGCTCGGACTCGATTTTCGAGAAATCAAGAATATCGCTGATGATTTTCAGCAGCAGGCTGGAGGAGTTGTTCATCGCCGTCACAAGGCGATCGACGCCTTTCGGCAACGCTTTGGTCTGCAGCAGATCGAGGTTACCGATGATGCCATACAGCGGGGTACGCAGCTCATGGCTAACGGTCGCCAGGAACATCGATTTCGACTGGCTGGCCTGCTCCGCCGCCTGGGCCATCTCCTGCAGCGACTCCTCCATTTTCACGCGGGCGGAAACGTCCACCAGCACGCAAATGGCGACGTTTTCATTGCGATAGCGTGAATGAACAAAGCTAATCTGCAGGTTGGTATGGTTGCTGGTCAGCACGTCGACAAAATTGACCTGCTGGCCGCAGATGATCTGCGTCAGCCGCTGGCGGTCCTCGTGGGTCAGCATGTTCAGGTAGTTGTGCGCCAGTTCATTACTGAGAATATTGGTCCCGTCGGCAGTGCGCAGAATACAGATCCCTACCGGGGCAGAAGCCACAATTTTGCGGTTGAACTGCTCGTGCTCTTCCAGGCGCTGGGCGTCATTCTCCGCGGGGATAAAAATGCGCCGCTCATACATCCGCGCCAGCGCGAACAGCATCGCGCCGCTGAGGATATTAAGAACGATAGCATTGATGATCAGCATACGGATCCGCTCCAGCACCTGATCTACCGAGACGGAATAGACGATGCTCAGGGAGGACGGCGAGAGGCTTTTTTTCAGCACCAGCTCGCGGAAACCTGAACTGTAGCCAAACCACATCCGCTCCTGCATCCACTTCGCTTCGCTCTGGATTTTACCTTCCGCACCGGCCAGCGAAATCAGCGGCTGCCCGTTATCGTCAAAGATCGTCACGCTCATCGGCAGGCTGCCCGGCGTAAAGAAGCTTTCCATGCGGATGGTCTGCTCCACGCCCAGCATCGCCTGCAGGCGATTGGCCATATAGACCGGCGTCAGGGCGTAAAAATAGCCCACCCCGGGGCGAACGCCCTGGCTTATCCAGAACAGGTTGTTGCCGCGCTCGTTTTGCGGCGCGTTGCGATATTGCTCTATGCGCTGATGCAGGACTTTCAGCGCCTGATCGCGCTCAATCGGCACGTCCCGCAGGCCAAAGTTGGCCATGCAGAGGTTATCGCTGCCGATGAGAAAGATGCGGTTAAGGTCGTAGGCGGCAGTAAAATTATCCCGCCAGTAGCGCATAAACCATGCCAGCGACTGCAGCGAATTACGCCAGGTGGCGCTCATCGCGCTGCAGTCGGAATCGGGGTACAGGGGTTCAAAGTTGGGCACCGCCATATCGCCGTTTTGCCCTTGCGCTACCGCGTCCCCTGCCGACAAGCGGTTACCGGCGACATACTTCAGCTCTTTCATTACATCCGCGGTACGCTGGATATAGCGCTGGGCCTGATCGGCGTTGAGATTAAGCTCCTGATGGATTTCGGCTTCCCGCTCGTGCAGCGCGTTGACGATATAAAACACAGAGACAAACGCAATAAGCAGCCACAGCAATACCGCCAGCGCTCTGAACAGATAACGTGAAACCTTCAGGGTTGTATGAAAAGAGGCAAGATATTTCAATGTGGCGATGCTCGGCCGTCAGGGACTCAACAGAATGCGGTTAAGGTAGCGGTAAACCGGCTTTGCCGCAATGTTAATGCAAAAAGGGCCGGGAAAATACCCGGCCCTTTCAGAACATTTACCTCGGACGATTATTCTTCGTCTTCGGCGATGTCGTCATCAATATCCGCTTCCGGGACGATATCGTCATCGCCTTCCGCCGCGCTACCGTCGATGGCATCCAGCTCTTCATCATCCACCGGCTCAGCCACGCGCTGCAGACCTACCACGTTTTCATCTTCCGCGGTGCGAATGAGGATCACGCCCTGGGTGTTACGGCCCACGATGCTCACTTCGGAAACGCGGGTACGCACCAGCGTCCCGGCGTCGGTGATCATCATGATCTGATCGCAGTCATCCACCTGCACGGCGCCGACCACGGAACCGTTACGCTCGGTGACTTTGATCGAAATAACGCCCTGGGTGGCACGCGACTTGGTCGGATACTCCGCCGCCGCGGTACGTTTACCGTAACCGTTTTGCGTCACCGTCAGGATCGCGCCTTCGCCGCGTGGAATAATCAGCGAGACGACGCTGTCGTTTTCCGCAAGCTTAATACCGCGTACGCCGGTGGCGGTACGGCCCATGGCGCGAACGGCGTCTTCCTTGAAGCGTACAACCTTACCGGCCGCGGAGAACAGCATCACTTCATCCTGACCAGAGGTCAGATCGACGCCGATCAGCTCATCGCCTTCGTTCAGGTTGACCGCGATGATACCGGCGGAACGCGGACGGCTGAACTCGGTCAGCGCGGTTTTCTTCACGGTACCGCTGGCGGTGGCCATAAAGACGTTGACGCCCTCTTCGTACTCGCGGACCGGCAGGATGGCGGTGATGCGCTCATCGGCTTCCAGCGGCAGCAGGTTGACGATCGGCCTACCGCGCGCGCCGCGGCTGGCTTCCGGCAGCTGATAGACCTTCATCCAGTACAGACGGCCGCGGCTTGAGAAGCAGAGGATGGTGTCATGGGTGTTAGCCACCAGCAGGCGGTCGATAAAGTCTTCTTCTTTAATGCGCGCTGCCGATTTGCCTTTACCGCCACGACGCTGTGCTTCGTAGTCGGTCAGCGGCTGATACTTCACATACCCCTGATGCGACAGGGTGACCACCACATCTTCCTGGTTGATCAGATCTTCGATGTTAATATCAGCGCTGTTGGCGGTGATTTCGGTACGACGTTCGTCGCCGAACTGGTCGCGGATCAGCTCCAGCTCTTCGCGAATCACTTCCATCAGACGGTCGGCGCTGCCGAGAATGTGAAGCAGCTCCGCGATCTGCTCCAGCAGCTCTTTATATTCGTCGAGCAGTTTTTCATGCTCAAGGCCGGTCAGTTTCTGCAGACGCAGATCCAGAATCGCCTGAGCCTGCTGCTCGGTCAGATAGTATTTACCGTCGCGTACGCCGAACTCTGGCTCCAGCCATTCCGGACGCGCGGCGTCATCCCCGGCGCGCTCCAGCATCGCCGCGACGTTACCAAGATCCCACGCCTGGGCAACCAGCGCCGTTTTCGCTTCTGCCGGGGTCGGCGCGCGACGGATCAGTTCGATAATCGGGTCGATGTTGGCCAGCGCAACGGCCAGCGCTTCGAGGATATGCGCCCGGTCGCGCGCTTTGCGCAGTTCGAAAATCGTACGACGGGTCACCACTTCACGGCGGTGGCGTACAAACGCGGCGATGATGTCCTTCAGGTTCATGATCTTCGGCTGACCATGGTGCAGAGCTACCATGTTGATGCCGAAGGAGACCTGCAGCTGGGTCTGGGAATAGAGGTTGTTAAGCACCACTTCCCCTACCGCATCGCGCTTCACTTCAATCACGATGCGCATCCCGTCTTTATCAGACTCGTCACGCAGCGCGCTGATGCCTTCCACGCGTTTTTCTTTGACCAGCTCGGCGATTTTCTCGATCAGGCGCGCTTTGTTCACCTGATACGGAATTTCGTGCACGATGATGGTTTCGCGGCCGGATTTCGCGTCCACTTCCACTTCCGCGCGCGCGCGAATGTACACTTTACCGCGACCGGTGCGATAGGCCTCTTCGATGCCGCGACGGCCATTGATAATGGCGGCGGTCGGGAAATCAGGGCCAGGAATATGCGCCATCAGCCCTTCAATGCTGATGTCTTCATCGTCAACATACGCCAGACAGCCGTTAATCACTTCCGTCAGGTTATGCGGCGGTATGTTGGTGGCCATCCCTACGGCGATCCCGGAGGCGCCGTTCACCAGCAGGTTAGGAATTTTGGTCGGCATGACGTCCGGAATACGCTCCGTACCGTCATAGTTGTCGACGAAATCGACCGTCTCTTTTTCAAGATCGGCCATCAGCTCATGAGCGATTTTCGCCAGACGAATTTCGGTATAACGCATCGCCGCGGCGGAGTCGCCGTCGATGGAACCAAAGTTACCCTGGCCGTCCACCAGCATGTAACGCAGCGAGAACGGCTGCGCCATACGCACGATGGTGTCGTATACCGCGGAGTCGCCGTGCGGGTGGTATTTACCGATTACGTCACCAACGACACGGGCTGATTTTTTATAGGCTTTGTTCCAGTCATTGCCCAATACGTTCATGGCGTAAAGTACGCGACGGTGTACCGGCTTCAGGCCATCTCGGACATCCGGCAGCGCACGGCCAACAATGACCGACATCGCATAATCCAGATAAGAGTTCTTAAGCTCTTCCTCAATGTTGACCGGTGTAATTTCTCTCGCAAGGTCGCTCATCTAACCGCTATCCCTCTACTGTATCCCGGATTCAAAGGTCGCAAATTATAACACAGCCGCGCTAATAGAGGTAAAGCAATACGGTTTATTCATGGCGCGCTGCTGATATACTCGCAGGTCTGAACAGAAAAGGAGTAAAAGCGCCCATGAATGCCGAAAAAACGTCGGTAGCCCCTAACGTCGATCATGCTGAAATCGCCAAATTCGAAGCCGTCGCCTCGCGCTGGTGGGATCTGGAGGGCGAGTTCAAACCGCTCCACCGCATCAACCCGCTGCGGCTGGGCTATATTGCCGAACGCTCCGGCGGCCTGTTCGGTAAAAAAGTCCTCGATGTCGGCTGCGGCGGCGGCATCCTCGCCGAGAGCATGGCGCGCGAAGGCGCGACGGTCACCGGGCTGGACATGGGGGCCGAACCGCTGCAGGTCGCCAGGCTGCACGCCCTGGAGAGCGGTATTCAGGTAGACTATGTTCAGGAAACAGTTGAGGAACATGCCGCGAAGCATCCCCAGCAGTATGACGTCGTGACCTGCATGGAGATGCTGGAGCACGTGCCCGACCCGCAGTCGGTGGTGCACGCCTGCGCGCGGTTAGTGAAGCCCGGCGGCCAGGTCTTCTTCTCCACCATCAACCGCAACGGCAAGGCCTGGCTGATGGCGGTAGTCGGGGCGGAATATGTCATGAAGATGGTGCCCAAAGGCACTCATGATGTGAAGAAGTTTATCAAACCGGCCGAGCTGCTGGGCTGGGTAGATCAGACTACTCTGAAAGAGCAGCATATCATCGGTCTGCATTACAATCCGCTGACCAATACCTTCAAGTTAGCGCCGGGGGTTGATGTTAACTATATGTTGCATACAACCGCCAAACAGGACTGAGGTCAGCACCTCCGCTTATGATGATTGCGCGGCATCAAGCCGCGTGATTCTTTCTTCCGATGAAGAAATCAGCACTCGATCAAATTTTCATTTTTTTTTCTGTTTTATTGACTTCTTCTCCAGGCCTTATGCGACGTGGACTTGCGGATTATTACCCTTCCGCAACCTCAATTTAACGTCAAAATCAACCCTTGTACTCAAAAGATTCCTTACTAAAATACTCACCATATAGCGTTTCTTTTATCGACAACCCCCTACATATAGTATTTATCCACAGAGTTAGTCACAACGGCCTTCTGTGGATAAACGGGGGATATTTTCTTTCACGGACAGGTAAAATCCACATGAATCAGAGTCTGCTGGTGACAAAGCGCGACGGGACCACCGAGCGCATCAATCTCGACAAAATCCATCGCGTACTGGATTGGGCGGCAGAAGGACTGAATAACGTTTCGATTTCCCAGGTAGAGCTGCGCTCCCATATCCAGTTCTATGACGGTATCAAAACCGCGGACATCCACGAAACCATTATTAAAGCCGCTGCGGATCTGATCTCCCGCGACGCGCCGGATTACCAGTACCTCGCCGCGCGTCTGGCGATTTTCCATTTGCGTAAAAAAGCCTTCGGTCAGTTTGAGCCGCCGGCGCTCTACGATCACGTGGTGAAGATGGTCGAGAAAGGTAAATACGATCATCATCTGCTGGAAGACTACACGGAAGAAGAGTTCCAGCAGATGGACGGTTTCCTCGACCACTGGCGCGACATGAACTTCTCCTACGCAGCCGTTAAGCAGCTGGAAGGCAAGTATCTGGTACAAAACCGCGTCACCGGCGAAATTTATGAGAGCGCGCAGTTCCTCTATATTCTGGTCGCCGCTTGCCTGTTCTCGAACTATCCGCGCGAAACGCGTCTGGACTATATCAAGCGTTTCTACGACGCGGTGTCCACCTTTAAAATCTCGCTGCCGACGCCGATCATGTCCGGCGTGCGTACCCCAACCCGTCAGTTCAGCTCCTGCGTGCTGATCGAGTGCGGCGACAGCCTGGATTCCATCAACGCCACCTCCAGCGCGATTGTGAAATACGTTTCCCAGCGCGCCGGCATCGGCATCAACGCCGGGCGCATTCGCGCGCTGGGCAGCCCGATCCGCGGCGGCGAAGCCTTCCACACCGGCTGCATTCCGTTCTACAAGCATTTCCAGACCGCGGTGAAATCCTGCTCGCAGGGCGGCGTGCGCGGCGGCGCGGCAACCCTCTTCTACCCAATGTGGCATCTGGAAGTGGAAAGCCTGCTGGTGCTGAAAAACAACCGTGGTACCGACGCCAACCGCGTTCGTCACATGGACTACGGGGTACAGATCAACAAGCTGATGTACACCCGTCTGCTGAAGGGCGGCGATATTACCCTGTTCAGCCCTTCCGACGTCCCGGGCCTGTATGACGCCTTCTTCGCCGATCAGGACGAGTTTGAGCGCCTGTACACCCAGTACGAGCAGGACGACAGCATTCGTAAGCAGCGTATTAAAGCCGTTGAGCTGTTCTCGCTGATGATGCAGGAGCGCGCCTCTACCGGCCGCATCTATATCCAGAACGTCGACCACTGCAACACCCACAGCCCGTTCGATCCGGTAGTCGCCCCGGTGCGTCAGTCTAACCTGTGCCTGGAGATTGCTCTGCCGACCAAACCGCTGGAAGATGTCAACGACGAAAACGGCGAAATCGCGCTGTGCACCCTGTCGGCCTTCAACCTCGGGGCTATCGACAGCCTCGACGAGCTGGAAGAGCTGGCGGTGCTGGCGGTGCGTGCTCTGGATGCGCTGCTCGACTATCAGGATTACCCCATCCCGGCGGCTAAACGCGGTGCGATGGGGCGTCGTACGCTGGGTATCGGCGTGATCAACTTCGCTTACTATCTGGCGAAGCATGGCAAACGCTACTCCGACGGCAGCGCCAACAACCTGACGCACAAAACGTTCGAAGCGATTCAGTACTATCTGCTGAAGGCCTCTAACGAGCTGGCTATCGAGCAAGGCGCCTGCCCGTGGTTCAACGAAACCACCTATGCGCAGGGCATCCTGCCGATCGATACCTATAAGAAAGATCTGGACGGCATCGTCAGCGAACCCCTGCACTACGACTGGGAAGCATTGCGCGAGTCCATTAAAACTCACGGCCTGCGCAACTCAACGCTCTCCGCACTGATGCCGTCCGAGACCTCGTCGCAGATCTCCAACGCCACCAACGGCATTGAGCCGCCGCGCGGCCACGTGAGTATCAAAGCGTCCAAGGACGGTATCCTGCGCCAGGTGGTGCCGGATTACGAAAACCTGCAGAACGCCTACGAGCTGCTGTGGGAGATGCCGAACAATGACGGTTATCTGCAGCTGGTGGGTATCATGCAGAAGTTTATCGACCAGTCGATCTCTGCCAACACTAACTACGATCCGACGCGCTTCCCGTCCGGAAAAGTGCCGATGCAGCAGCTGCTCAAAGACCTGCTCAACGCCTATAAATTCGGCGTCAAAACGCTGTACTATCACAACACCCGTGATGGCGCTGAAGACGCCCAGGATGACCTGGCCCCGTCCATCCAGGACGACGGCTGCGAAAGCGGCGCTTGTAAGATCTAAGGTATTTTTGCCGGGTAACGCTACGCTTACCCGGCCTACGTTTGTGTAGGCCCGGCCAACCCATTCCTGCCGGGCAATACAGTTCAACAGGACTCACTTCAATGGCATACACCACTTTTTCACAGACGAAAAACGATCAGCTGCTGGAACCCATGTTTTTTGGCCAGCCGGTTAACGTGGCCCGCTACGATCAGCAAAAATACGACATCTTTGAAAAGCTGATTGAAAAGCAGCTCTCCTTCTTCTGGCGCCCGGAAGAGGTTGACGTTTCCCGCGATCGCATCGACTACCAGGCGCTGCCGGAACACGAAAAACATATTTTCATCAGCAACCTGAAGTACCAGACGCTGCTCGACTCCATCCAGGGCCGTAGCCCGAATGTGGCGCTGCTGCCGCTGATCTCCATCCCGGAGCTGGAGACCTGGGTAGAAACCTGGGCCTTCTCCGAGACCATTCACTCGCGTTCGTACACTCACATCATCCGCAACATCGTCAACGACCCGGCGACCGTGTTCGACGACATCGTCACCAACGAGCAGATCCAGAAACGTGCGGAAGGCATCTCTCACTATTACGATTCGCTGATCGAGATGACCAGCTACTGGCATCTGCTGGGCGAAGGCACCCACACCGTCAACGGCAAGACCGTGACCGTGAATCTGCGCGAGCTGAAAAAGAAACTCTATCTGTGCCTGATGAGCGTTAATGCCCTGGAAGCGATCCGCTTCTACGTCAGCTTCGCCTGCTCCTTCGCCTTTGCCGAACGCAAACTGATGGAAGGCAACGCCAAAATTATCCGCCTGATCGCCCGCGATGAAGCGCTGCACCTGACCGGCACCCAGCATATGCTGAACCTGCTGCGCTCCGGCAGCGACGATCCGGAAATGGCGGAAATCGCCGAAGAGTGCAAGCAGGAGTGCTATGACCTGTTCGTGCTGGCGGCGCAGCAGGAGAAAGAGTGGGCGGACTACCTGTTCCGCGACGGCTCGATGATCGGCCTGAATAAAGACATTCTCTGCCAGTACGTCGAGTACATCACCAATATCCGCATGCAGGCGGTGGGCCTCGATCTGCCGTTCCAGACCCGTTCCAACCCGATCCCATGGATCAACACCTGGCTGGTCTCCGACAACGTTCAGGTGGCGCCGCAGGAAGTGGAAGTCAGTTCTTATCTCGTCGGCCAGATCGATTCTGAAGTCGATGCCGACGATCTGAGTAACTTCCAGCTGTAATGAAGCGGATCTTCCTGAAAATCTCTGACACTCGCCTTGAGTGTCAGGATGAACACCCTTCTCTGCTGGCGGCGCTGGAGTCGCATAATATCAACGTCGAATATCAGTGCCGCGAAGGCTACTGCGGCTCCTGCCGCACGCGTCTGGTCTCCGGCCAGGTTGACTGGCTGACCGAGCCGCTGGCCTTTATCCAGCCGGGAGAAATTTTGCCCTGCTGCTGCCGGGCGAAAGGCGATATTGAGATCGAGATGTAGTCTTATCAGGTGGCGCTACGCTTACCTGACCTACTGTTCCAGGACCGGCCGTTTACGCACTGCCGCCCTGGGCTGCTGAAACTGCCGGTGTTGACGGCCTCAAAATCGCTGAGACGTTCCCGGAAGGCCGGGGCAGCCCGCATGGATGCGGGCTGAGGGCCGTGTTTTGCACGGACGCTGCCTCGGCCCGACCCGAAGCCTGCAGGGATAAGTCGAAGGGACCGCGTAGCGGCGATTTTGCTGGCCGGAGCCCGGGGGGACAGGGGGCGGCGGCGACTGGCCGCCCCCTGTGCGCTCCCTGCGCCATGCCAGGCATAACGCAGACGATTAACCGGGAGCGCAATGTGCGCTGAAATCACATGCGACAAACGCTTTACCCGGATTAATAGAGTTGCATACCAATAACATTATATCCGGCACCCCGCAGGCGCATATACCCCAGGCCCGGCAAGCGCAGCGCCGCCGAGTAACAAACGCCAGGCAGCCTATCTCACGCCTTCTGCTTGGCCTCGGACTCCTGGCTGCTGTTCAGCGCCAGCGAGACCGCCAGCGTCTGGGCCAGACACAGGGAAGCAACCTGCGAACGGAAGCCATCCACCTGCGCTTCACGCACCACAAAGCAGACATCGCTGAAGGCCGCCAGCGGGCTGACCTGGCTGTCGGTAATGGCGATCTGCCGCGCTTTGCGCTGCGCGCCCAGCTCCACCAGCTCGACCACTTCCCGCGCGTACGGCGAGAAGCTCACCGCCACTACCATGTCTTTCGGACCGACCAGGCTCAGCTGCTCGGTGAACATGCCGCCGAGGCCGTCGATCAGAAAGGCTTTGCGATCGAGGTGACGCAGCGCATAGGTCAGATAGGAGGCGACGCTAAACGACCGGCGCAGACCAATGACGTAAATATTTTCCGCCTCGCCCAGCAGGGCCACCGCGCGCTCCAGATCATCGCTGGAGGTCTGCATCGCCAACTGCTGCAACGCCTGGTTGTTCACCATCGTGAACATATTGAGGATTTCCGTCGGCGTTTCCGGCGGGCTGGACTCATCGCTGGTGGTCTGGCGGAACAGACGGGCGCGCTCGGTATAGTTGGCGGTCTCTTCCATCAAATGTTGCTTGAACATCTGTTTCATTTCGTTAAAGCCGCTGAAGCCGAAGGCGTTGGCAAAACGAATCAACGTGGAAGGGGGAACATCCGCCTGTTGCGCAATGGAGGCCACGGTATCGAAAGCCACGCTATTGCTGTTATCAAGGATATAGCGGGCGACCTGTTTCAGGCGTTTGCTTAACGTATCGTAGCGACGCCTGATTTCATCCTGCAGGATGGTCAGCTGTGTTGGGTTATTGGCCATAGAGTGCGCTCTGAGAAAATGGAAGGAATATGGCTTCCAGTGTACCAAATGAAGCGAATTTTTCATTTATTGCGACGAAATACGCGATTCATTTCACGAAGAAACAGAAAAACGCCCGCTCCGCAAGGTGACGGAGACGGGCGTCGGGGGATCAGCGGCGGGCTTCGCGCCAGTAGCCAATAAGCGTCAGGTAGTTGCGTTTCACTTCCTCTATCAGGGCCTCATCGCTGAGCTCACCCTGCATCCAGCGCCGCGACGGCTGGCCAAAGATGGTGCGCCCGACGGCGAAACCTTTGATCATCGGGTGTGCGGCCGCCTCGGCGAAACCGGCGCGCAGTTTGTCGGAAGGCGCGTCAAGCCCGAGGATCAGGATCCCGCGGCTCCACGGATCTTCACGCTCGATAAGCGCGGTGATCTGCTGCCAGCTGGCGCTGGAGAGCGGCGGCAGCTTCCACCAGTCCGGCTTGATCCCCAGCTGATAGAAGTGTTCCAGCATGGTGTGGTAATGGCGCTCGTCTTTGTCCGGGCCATTTTCCGGCAGGATCACCTCCAGCAGCAGTTCATGGCCTGACTTGTTACAGGCCTGCCAGACCTCGAGCAGCAGGGCATCCTGCTCTGCACGCAGCGCCGCAGGGTCGTCCGGGTGATAGAAGACCAGGCATTTGACGACATGCTCCAGCGGCCAGTCGATCAGCTGCGAGCCGATGTTGCCATGCTCCAGACGCAGCGGTCGCGAGCTGGGCAGTTCGATAGGGCGGCCGATCCACCAGCCCTTGCCGGTAATGGCGTTGAGCGCACGCTGGCCGTAGGTGCCGTCGGCCAGAATGCCGCTGCGCTGATCGAGACCTGCCTCCTGCGCCGCCGCTTCGGCCGCGGCCAACAACAGCAGCTTGAGCTGCGGAATGCAGGCTTCGTCGCGCCCGGTCTCCCGCGCCAGATCGGCCAGCTGTTTACGATGGTCAAAGGCGAAAATGCACAGCTCCGGCCACTGCTGACGGCGGCTGGTGACCCGGTGCAGGTGGTTGAGGCGCTCGTCGACGTCCGGGCGCGGCACCGATTCGGCGCGCTGCAGGTAGTCGTCGAGTTCGACTTTGGTCGGCATCGCCGGCGCGCAGCCGTGGCGGGAGACCACCAGCGCCCCGCAGGCGTTGGCGTAACGGCAAGCCTGCTCCCAGCCTTCGTCGTTGAGCCAGCCGCGCAGCAGACCCGACATAAAGGCATCCCCGGCGCCCAGCACGTTGAGAACCTCCACGCGCACGCCCTGCTGCAGCGGCACCTGGTCCCAGCTGTCCGGGATGTCGCCTTCCAGCACCACGCAGCCCATCGGCCCGCGCTTGCAGACGAGAGTGGCTTTGGTGGCATTGCGCACATTTTTCAGCGCGGTCAGGGTATCGGTGCTGCCCCCGGCAATATGAAACTCTTCTTCGGTTCCCACCACCAGATCGAACAGATGCAGCACTTCCTGCAGCTGGCTGGTGACCGGTCCGGACTCAATGAAACGGGTTTCGCCATCGCCGAGCGAGGTGAGCCCCCACAGCACCGGACGGTAATCGATATCCAGCGCGGTACGCAGGCCGTGACGGCGGGCGTACTCCAGCGCCTTCAGCACCGCGGCGCGGGTGTTGGCGTGCGACAGGTGGGTGCCAGTCACCGCCAGCGCCCGGGAGGAGGCAATATACTCCTCGCTAATGTCGTCAGGCGTTAAGGCCATATCGGCGCAGTTATCGCGGTAGAAAATCAGGGGGAAGGTCTCCTGATCCTTAATCCCCAGCATCACCAGCGCGGTCAGGCGAGATTTGTCGGTAATCAGATACTCGGTATCCACCCCGGCGCGGTTGAGCGTTTCGCGCAGGAAACGGCCGTTGTGTTCATCGCCAACGCGCGCCAGCATGGCCGATTTCAGCCCCTGAATCGCGGTGCCAAAGGCCACGTTGCCGGAGGAGCCGCCCAGATATTTCGCGAAACTGGCAACGTCTTCTAGCCGCGAACCAATCTGCTGGGCATAGAGGTCGACGGCCACCCGACCTATACAGATGACGTCGAGCCGCTTTACTGCTGCATTCATAGCTAGGATTTCCTTTTTGGTGTCTGCTGCCTGGAAGGGTCGGGATCCCGACGTCGACTCCGTGAACAGCCTGAGGGTTATTGGTTACCCTTAGTTTGAGAAATAAATATTTCATTTGCAAACTCGTTCGAAATTAAAAAACCAAAAGTGTGAGGGATCTACCACTCTGCCGCACTGAGCCTCGCGCGAGCGCGGATCGCCCCCTCTGTCGACCCGGGGGAAAATGAAACGCCAAATGGCATCCATTTACCTATGATTTTTAAGGGGATATTGCCGTCTGGTGCGGCAAAAAAGGCCCCGAAAACGTGTCTGGAATGTAAGTGAAACGTATGAAATGGGTAGAGAGTTTGATCCTTCTCGCAAAATGAAATATTTCTTCTGTATTTGTATTTAATGAAAAAAATGTTTGCCTATAATCCACAGGTATTCCAGTGACGTGAACGACGGCCCCGGCGGCATCGGCGCGACGCCACACACAAATACTGAACAATAAGGATTGTGCATCATGGGCAAACTGAGACTGACAACGGCGCAGGCGCTGGTGAAGTTCCTCGATAACCAGTACCTGGAAGTGGATGGCGTAGAGCTGAAGTTCGTGAAAGGCATTTTCGCGATTTTCGGCCATGGCAACGTCCTGGGGCTGGGGCAGGCGCTGGAGCAGGACAGCGGCGATATGCGCGTCTATCAGGGGCGCAACGAGCAGGGGATGGCCCACGCGGCCACCGGTTTTGCCCGCCAGGCCCTGCGCCGGCAGATTATCGCCTGCACCTCCTCCATCGGTCCGGGAGCGGCCAACATGATCACCGCCGCCGGCACCGCCAGCGCCAACCGCATCCCGCTGCTGCTGCTGCCGGGCGATGTCTTCGCCACCCGCCAGCCGGATCCGGTGCTCCAGCAGATTGAACAGAGCTACGATCTCAGCATCAGCACCAATGACGCTTTCCGCGCAGTCAGCAAATACTGGGACCGCATTACCCGCCCGGAACAGCTGATGAGCGCCTGCATCAACGCCATGCGCGTCCTGACCGACCCTGCGGAAACCGGCGCGGTAACGCTGTGCCTGCCGCAGGATGTGCAGGGCGAAGCCTGGGATTACCCGGAATCCTTCTTTGCGCGCCGCGTGCACCGTCTCGACCGCCGCCCGGCCAGCGCCGCGCAGCTGGCGGACGCCGTGGCGGCCATCAAAGGCAGCCGTAAACCGCTGATCGTCTGCGGCGGCGGGGTGAAATACTCCGGCGCGGGCGAAGCGCTGTCCCGTTTTGCCGAGCGCTACGGGGTGCCCTTCGCCGAAACCCAGGCCGGGAAGGGGACGGTGGTCTCGTCTCACCCCCTGAACGTCGGCGGCGTCGGCGAAACGGGCTGCCTGGCGGCGAACCTGCTGGCGAAAGAGGCCGACCTGGTGATCGGCGTCGGCACCCGCTTCAGCGATTTTACCACCGCCTCGAAATGGATTTTCCAGCACCCGGAGGTGCGTTTCCTGAATATTAACGTCAGCAACTTCGACGCCTGGAAGCTGGACGGCATTGCCATGCTGGCGGACGCCCGGGAAGCGATGACCGCTCTCGACGCGGCGCTGGCGGACAGCGGCTGGCAGGCCGGCTGGGGCGCGCAGATCGAGAGCGTGCAGAGCCGTCAGTTAAAAGAGACCCAGCGCGTCTACCAGGCGGTGTGGCAGGAGAAATCCTTTGTGCCGGAGATCGACGATCATCTCGATCGTGAATCGGTGTATCGCGAGTTCCGCCAGATCACCGACTCCACCCTGACCCAGAGCAGCGTTCTTGGGGTACTGAATGAAACGCTGCCGGCCGAGGCGGTGATCGTCGCGGCGGCGGGCAGCCTGCCAGGCGATCTGCAGCGCGTCTGGCGCAACCGCGCGGAAAACACCTACCACGTGGAGTACGGCTACTCCTGCATGGGATACGAAGTCAACGCCGCGCTGGGCGTGAA
>OLFU01001623.1_pt1 | contig 21005 bp, 20 predicted proteins | sample 1605161 | NCBI WGS metagenome assembly OLFU01 (sample SAMEA3888914, study PRJEB22519) | human gut metagenome | biome: human gut; feature: human-associated habitat; material: faeces | place: Denmark | collected 2011
TGCTGAGAATGATGAAATTAGTGAATCTAAATTACCATTTTTAAGATGGCTAATTAATAATGTGGCATTAAAAAATGATTCAGTATTAATTAAATTATCTAATTATATAAGAAGAATGATGATAGTTACTGTGAGTAGTTCGATAGGTAATGGTATTTTGGGCAGAGGAGCAAATCAAAGATTTTATGAACAATTAGAGAGTACAAAAGGACTGCAGGACTTAGAAGATTTTTTGAACGCAATGGGAATTCAGTGTAAATTGAAATTTCAAAAATTGCCAGATGGACAAATGGAGTTGTATTTTGCACACGATAAATTAGTTCCTTTTTATGAAACTGCATCAAGTGGTACAAGAGCATTAGTTGAAATTTATCGCAGATTGATTTCAAGAGCAACAGATGCATCATTAATATACTTAGATGAATTTGATGCTTTTTACCATTATGAAATGGCAGAAAATGTGATACGCTTTTTTAAACAAAGATATCCAAAATGCCAAATAATTATGACATCACATAATACAAATTTAATGACAAATAAAATTGTGCGTCCAGACTGTTTGTTTATTCTATCAAGTAGAGGTACATTAACGGCACTTTGTGATGCGACTGAAAGAGAATTATGTGAAGGACACAATTTAGAAAAGATGTATATTAGTGGAGAGTTTGAAAAGTATGAATAGTTTGTCTTTTGATATTGACTAAGTGTTCATTAGTTGTGATCAATATACTATATTGTGTTCATTACAAGCCTTTGTAGCACTAGTTTTTATAAATGTTTTATATTATACTTGAAATGGTTCCATACGGGAATTCATTTTTTTTGGAGGAGTTATGAAAATTATTGTAGTGGGTGATGGAAAAGTTGGATTTGCGATCGCAAAACAATTGAACTAGGAAGGTCATGATATTACAGTGGTTGAAAATAAATCGAGTGTTCTATCGAGTACCATGAATCAGTTGGATATTGTTGGCGTACAGGGAAATGGTGCAAGTTTGGATACTTTAATGGAAGCTCGTGTTTCATCTTCGAATTTGTTGATTGCGGCTACATCAACGGATGAGGTTAATATCATTTGTTGTTTATTGGCAAAGAAATTGGGTGCAAGACATACGATTGCACGTATTCGTAATCCGGAATACAACAATACCGTTCGTTTGATTAAGGATGAATTGGGATTGAGTATGAGTATCAATCCGGAGCAGGCTGCGGCTCGTGAAATTTTGCGGGCGATTCGATTCTCAAATTCGATCAAGGTTTCTTCTTTTGCGAAGGGAAGAATTGAGCTTGCGGAAGTGAAAATTAAAGAAAATTCGCCACTTTCAAATATGCGTATTTGCGACATCAATCGTCGTATGAAAAGTGAAGTGTTATTTGTGGCTGTTCAAAGAAATGGGGAAGTGATCATTCCAAATGGAAATACCGTCATCTATGAAAAGGATCGTGTCACATTAACGGGTTCGACTACACAACTTGAAAAGTTCTTTATTAAAGTGGGTATTTTAAGCAATCGTACAGTCAATGAAGTAATGATTGTTGGTGGTGGAAGAATCACATATTATTTGACAAATATGTTGTTAGAACTAGGTATGGATGTAAAGATCATCGAAATCAATAAGGATAAGTGTGTGAATTTGGTTGAGAAATTCCCACAGGCTACAGTCATTCATGGCGATGGTACGGATCATGAATTATTATTAAGTGAATCTTTAGAGGAAATGGATGCGTTTATTGCACTTACAGATAATGATGAGGAGAATGTCATTATTTCAATGTTTGCCCAGTCTCACGGTGTAACGCATGTTCTTCCTAAGGTAAATCGTGTTTCTTTAGGTTTCTTGTTGGATAAGTTAGGGCTTGAAAATTCAATTACGCCTAAGTTTATTACAGCCAATCAAATTGTGCAATATGTTCGTGCTATGCAAAATACGGTTGGCTCAAACGTTGAATCTTTGATCAAACTTGTCGATGATAGGCTAGAGGCATTGGAATTTAGAGTGCGTGACAATTGTCGTTTTATTGATGTGCCAATTAAGGATCTAAATATTCGTAAAGGGATCATCATTGCGTATGTAACGCATAAGGGTGTTTCCAAAGTGGCAACGGGAGATACGCGTATTCAATTGTCAGATACGGTTATTATTATTAGTAAAGTTGCAGGATTGAGGGATATCAATGATTTACTATCTTAAGCACAATTTACATAAATTAAACTGGGCGATGATTGGTAATGTATTGGGTATGGTTTTAATTGCGCAAGCTTGCCTAATGGTTTTACCGGTCATTGTGGATTTGATCTATCATGAAGGATTGTATGATTCTTATTTGATTGTGATTGGAATCTGTCTAGTTTTAGGATATGCACTAACGCGTACGCGTGCAAAAGTCAATAATTATTTTGCGAAAGATGGAATGATTGCGGTAGGACTTGCGTGGATCGTTGTATCTTTCTTTGGTGGTTTACCTTTTTATTTGTCGGGTGAAATTCCTTCTTTTGTGGATTGTTTCTTTGAAGCTGTGAGTGGATTTACTACGACAGGATCGAGTATTTTAACAGAAGTTGAAAATTTAAAACATGCCACACTCTTCTGGCGTAGCTTTACACACTGGATTGGTGGTATGGGAATTTTAGTCTTTATTTTAGCAATACTACCAAAATCCAATGATCGTGATATGCATATTATGCGTGCAGAAGCGCCAGGTCCTACGATTGGTAAGCTAGTGCCTCGTATGCGTCAATCGGCTATGATTTTATATACAATGTATATGGGTCTTACGATCATTCAAGTGATTTTACTTTTAATTGGTAAAATGCCATTGTTTGATGCGCTTTGTAACACATTTGGTTCAGCAGGTACGGGTGGTTTTGCGATTAAGAATACAAGTATTGGTGCCTACAACAATTCGTATTATGAAATCATCATTACGATTTTTATGATTTTATTTGGTGTTAACTTCAACATGTACTATTTCCTTTTAATTAAAGATTTTAAACAAGTCTTTAAAAATGAAGAGTTGCGTGCCTATTTAGGGGTAATTTTATTCTCTATTGTTTGTATCACAATCAATATTTTGTCTATGTATAATTTTGATGTATTGAAATCCATTCGTCTTGCGAGTTTTCAAGTGGGTTCCATCATTACAACAACAGGATATTCAAGTTGTGATTATAGTGTATGGCCACAATTTAGTAAGATGATATTATTCTTATTAACGGTATGTGGTGCAAGTGCTGGTTCGACTGGTGGTGGTGTAAAAATTAGTCGTCTATTGATTATTGTAAAGAAGATCAAGTTGGACATTCAAAAGTTATTGCATCCTCAAAAAGTAGAGGCCATCACAATGGATGGTAAAGTAGTGGATACAGAGGTTGTCAATCAGATCATGGCTTATTTCTGTAGCTTTATCATAATTGTTGGCATCTTATTATTCTTGATTTCCTTTAATAATTTTGATTTTGAAACAACCATCACATCGGTCATTACATGTATTGGAAATGTGGGTCCTGGATATGGTTTGTGTGGTCCAATGGGCAACTTCTCCATGTTCTCTGACTTTAGTAAGATCGTACTCTCTTTTGCGATGTTGATTGGTCGTTTGGAGATTTATCCAATTATCATTTTCTTGTCTCCAGTGCTTGGAATTCGTAATGTTTCTAAATCATTTCATAAGCGTAATAAAAGAAAAATATAGGCTCTATATCAGTAGATGTGGGTGAAGAATATAAGGGAAACAATGAATAATGCTTTTCTTATAGGATATTTATAGCATTAGTTGATAAAAAAAGACATATGATATTTTTCTAGTTACTCAAGCTAGAAAGATGTATCATATGTCTTTTAAAATTACTAAAAAAATACTAAACGTGTCAAATACGCTCAAGGAAAGAATCCAGATAATTTAATGGATTATCAAAAGAATAAGCTTGATGAGATACGAATAATCTATCCAAAACCATTTATAGGATATTAACTGAAAGAAGGTTTACTCCAAGTATTTAAGTGTAAAAGTGAAGATGTAGAAGAAGCATTTTTTGTAAAACTTAGTCAAAAACGAAGGCATAAGGAAGCAATCATAGCAACAATACATATTGGATTATCCAATGCACGAATTGAATCGATGAACAACAAGATTAAAGTTGTGATACGAAAAGCATATGAATTTCGAAACTGCATAGATATGATTATGATTGTATGTTCAAATCTATACAAAGAAATAAGACTGCCTTATGAGATACTTAAATCGAACAAAGTCTATTCAAACAGCGTTTTGTCAACAATTCAAAAACTTGTTTGTCCATATTAATCAAATAAGTTAATATTTATCTTTTTCTTTTATTATTTGTTTTAGTCGATAATTATTATCAAATATTTTTTCACTCAAACCATTAATTTCTAATAAATCTTTAATACACCATTCAGGATCTTGCGTATGAAATGAATAATACACATCGTTCATTTGTTTGTAATTAAATATCTTCATGATGAATTTTGTAGATTGTTCTCTAGTATATGAAATATACCTGTACATATATCCAATCCAGAATAGTGAGTTTTTTGAATACTTTAATTTACCATAATTACTATCTCCGAACTGTTCTAAAATACTATTTATCCCTTCATTTTCATCCAAAGACAGAGTAGCTGAATTATTTGCATCCAATTCATTTAGTAAGTTTGAATGTAAAAACCTTCTCATAAAAATCCCTGTAGAACAGTTTAATTCGGATGACTTTTCAAATAGTTTTCCTTGATATTCAGCAAGTAATAGTCCATTGTGATCAAATTTTCTCATTTTAATATTTCCTCAATATATAATCCTGCTCTAAACTCTCTTTTAGCTAGTTTTAATTTAGTATCTATTTCATAACTTCTATCATTTAAAAGTTTTCTACAATCTTCACGTTCTGGAAGAGAAATATAGTACTTTTCAATCGGGACCAAATTATTCAATGATTTCTCTGTTTTAAAGACAAATTGAAATCCTAACTTGGATGCTGACAACGAGTGAAGTGCTACATCTGCATTTATTTCTCCATCGATAAACTGTGCCATCACGTAAAACATTTTGTTGTCAGCAATAGGAGCAATAACTACATCTGCCATTTCTATTTCAGTTACAATTTTATCAACTATTGGATTTGAAGAATAATCTCTTAATTTTCCTCGATAGTAACAAATAGCAATCATCCATTCTAAATCACATTGAAACCTTTTTATATTTAAATCTTCAAGCGTATATTTAAATGAATACACCGATGACTTGTCCATTTCACAGACAAATGATAGAGCCTGACTATATGTTTCCCCAAGATAAAATCCTTTCCCAAAATCACAATTTTCTCTAGCACCAATAATTGTGATTTCAGATAGTCCCTTTTTAGATCCATGAAATAAAACGTTTTGATATTTTTCTTTTATTAAATCTTCTTTAACAGAATTAATTCTATATTTGTTTTCATATGCATATGAATATACTTTTTCATAAACATCATCCCTAGGTTTGGTGTTCTTAGATATACTATCTAATGTTGTTCTCGATACCTTTGTTTTCTCAGAAAATTCAAGAATATTCATTTTTTCTGATTCTAAAATAAAGTCTATATCTTCTTTTATATTATATTCACAATTGACTTTTATCATACTTAGTTTCTCCTTTTATAAAACTCATTATAAGCTAAATAACTTGTTTGTTCAATTGATACAAATAAGATATTGTCGTTTTCGCTTTTAAAAGTTCCATGAATTGAAATAGTAAATTCCAGTTCAAGAGTACTCAATTGCGTATTTTCTAAAAAGTTTATTTAAAGTGAAGATATTCATGTTTATTCGATCGATGAATCCTTCTTAGAAATTACTTTTTATATGAGTACTTATAATACAGCACAAAACAATTAGCAAAAATGATTCTTGATGAAATATATGATCAAACTGGTATCACTACAACAGTTTGAAATGGAATAAACTTATTTCTGGCTAAGGTTTACATTAGACATTACTGCAAAATATGCAAAATATTGTATGGGATTTTTAGATGAAGATTTACTTGAATTGCTTATATGGCTTCATTAACCAATTACAGATATTTGGTGATAGAACCTGGAATTGCTAATAAATTATCAAAGTTTGGAATCAAAGATGTTTATGGTATAGCTTATTTATTTGGGTATTTTTCTATACAAACGTTTTTTCGAGGTGTATTATTAAACCATAAAAAAACGAAAGGATGATTTATTATGAGATTTTTTGATTATATGGACACAATTGAAAAGCCTACGATTGATTGTATTCGATTGATATATAAGGCTATTAATGTGAAGTATGATGAGCTCATAGATATGGCGGTTGAACCAAATAGTAAAAACTATAATAAATGGATGCAGACATTGGATTGTTTAAAGGCCTCTGAAGATTTGATTATAGAATGTATTGGAAAGAATGCGATTACGGATATGGAATGGCTTCAATTGAAGTGTAATATTTATAAGTTTCAAGTAAAATATGGTGGCTTAAAATATTTAAATGTAGAAGCATAGATTTTAGGATATGCATAGTGAAGTGAACCTAATAATGGGGCAACCAATTAAAAAGGGTTCACTTTTATAATGCAATCTAAGAACACTCGTGATTTTAGTCATGAGATGAATTAGCTTGTAAGCGTCAAATTCGAAGGTGGTACAAAATATAGTAGAGTCATGACATAATCTTTGTGTAAGGAGATGGTGATTTAACTACATGGCTAAGATCAACAATGTACACAAGGATGAGCCAGATACTTTCGAATTTTTTAAAGTGAATGTATTGGATGATAAAACTAGAAATGGTAATAATTGTACTGTTCGTTACAAGGGTGTTTCTTTCTGTCTGACAAAAGAAAACATGGACTTGGTTTTTGAGTTTATACAGAGGATGAATCATGCTGGATCTTTCTAAAATCGTGTTCAGTATCAAATGTTTCTTGATCCTTTCAGTCCTTCTATATTTATCTTCTGCAACCGAACAAAGACAACAATCAAGGTTTTAGAATGGGATGGAAATGGATTCTGGTTTCATACAAAAAAACGGATTGGTAAGGATCGTTTTCGATGGCCTAAATCAAAAGAAGAAGCGAGTATGCTGATTGACAAAAGACAGTTGTCATGGTTACTGGATGGTCTTGAAATTGAACAGAAACATGCTCATCACAAGATAGATGCAGTCATTTAACAAGTGCAGATCACATAATATCAAACTTGAAAAGAAAGTAGATTGGATGATTACAATATCTAGAAAATGAATCAGCTGATTTTGAATGGGAAATAGCCAGAAAAAAAGAAATGGAAAACAATTACTAGAATCATTAGGACGAACATTGATGCATGGAACAAATAAAACGCGAAAAGGACTTATTCAACATTTTAAACAAGTCGAGGAAAATATGGCCATCATATATGTGTATTTCTTTGGCTTTGTTCTTTTTTGACGCTTTCATTATTAATAGCTATTATATCAATATTAATTTTCATTGCAAACCGACAAAACCAATTGAAAGAATGTACATTGCCGTTGCTTACTATGTACATATATATTATAATTAATGTACAGGAGGAAAACGCTATGAAAGTCAATACTACAGAATTAAGAAGTCATCTTAGTGATTATTTAACTATGGCAAGCAAAGAAGAAATTATTATTACAAATAAAGGAATAGAGATTGCCCGTATTATTTCTCCAAAGCAGGCAAAGAAAAGATCGTTAAATAATTTAGTTGGTATATTGCCTTCATTAACTGACGAAGAGATTGAAAATATAAAAAATGAAAGGATTTCTAAGCGATGAAGATAGTAGTTGACACAAATGTGATTATAGATATTCTATGTAAAAGAGAGCCGTTTTTTGAAGATTCATATAATGCACTAAACAAGTGTATTGATAATCATACTCTTATTGTATCAGCTTCGGCAATCACAGACATATTCTCTATTGCAAGAAAATACATTGGCAGTGAAAAGGCAAAAGAATGTATAAGAAATCTTTTAGATTTAATAAAGATATCAGATACAAGGGGAGCAGATATTGAAAAAGCTCTTTCCAGTGACGTTTCAGATTTTGAAGATGCTGTTGTTTCTGCAATTGCGGAAAGACAAAAAGCTAAATATATTTTAACAAGGAATACAAAAGACTTTGAAAAATCGAAAATTTTAAGTATCACACCTCACGATTATCTGAATATAAATAAATGATAATCTGGTTGATATAATGTCATTGACATAAGTGTACAGCTTGTGTATATATTCAAATAAAAGGGCAGCGTCTTTATCTTTATAATAAAGGTTAGCAACCCAGTTTGCGCAACATGCGCCTTCGTCGTGTTTAGTATACCATGCATTATGGAAAATGCATGAATAATTATATCTCGCATTGAGCAATTTAGTTTAGCTTATCTTGTACGATTTTTTTAACCATTGGATAGGCGACTAGCGCAATCACAATGCCAGCTACACCTTGTACAATATTAGCTGGAATTTCACTAGCGGCAACGATCCAGCTTCCTTTTAACATATATTTGGCAATGAAGTATCCAAAGACCATAATGACAGATCCTAATACGTAGCTTGAGATTTGTTTCGGTTTCGAGTAATTTTTCATAAGTAGAGATACGACAATTCCTTCTAGTCCTTTAATAACTAGGGTAAAGAAGAAGTAGTGTCCATATCCTCCGGCTACATCGGCTAATGCACTTCCTAGTCCTCCAATTAAGAAGCTTTCGAATGGATTTAAAAAGCTTGCGAATAATAAGATAAATCCGTCGCCTAAATTGAAATATCCATCGAGTGCGTTTGGTACTTTGATAAACATGGTTGCCACAAAGACAAGTGCCATGCCAAGTCCTGTTAATACGATTTCATAAGTTTGTTTATTTTTCATCATCATTTCCTTCTTCCTTACAACTTAATGACTATTATACTTGTTTCTGTATTTAAAAAAATATACAATTATAAAAAATAAATAGGGGACAGTTTATGAAGAAATATGAAGTGATTTATAATACATATAGGGAGTCGATTCTTTCTGGAATCTTAAAATATGGGGATCGTGTCGATTCGATTCGTGAATGTGTCAAGAAGATGAATGTTTCTAAGACAACAGTGGAGCTAGCTTATAATAAGCTTGTGTTAGATGGGTTTATTTCAAGTAAGGAAAAGGTTGGATATGTTGTGAGTATGAATCCAGAAAGGGTTTTATTGCATCATGAAATCTTGGATTATTCTTCAAGTCACAAAGAAAAGGAATATGATTATGATTTTCGAATCCAGTCGGTTTCGATTGATTCATTTGAGACATCGATTTGGAAACGATATATCAAGGGTGTATTGAATGATAAGAAGTTAATGTCAAGTTATGGTTTAGCTCAAGGGGAGTATGGTTTAAGACAGGCTTTGTGTAAGTATGTATATCAAAATCGAAATATATTGTGTTTTCCTGAGCAGATGGTGATTGGTTCGAACTATCAGTCTTTGTTGTATATATTTTGTGGAATGTTGGATAAACAAAAGGTGATTGGCTTGTCAACTTTGGTGGATGAACAAGCTAAACAAGTATTTTTAAGTTATGGCTTTTCTGTAAAATATTTAGATCCAGATCATTTTATTGAAGATATTCAAACGAAGTGTGTGGATGTTGTGTATGTGAATACGACTTGTTTTAGTAAGAATCGTCAATCTATGTGTGAAAAGTTGAGAAAAGAGTTGGTTGGGCTAAGTCATATTTTGATTTTAGAAGATGATTATAATGGGGAACTTGTGTATGCTTCTAAAATTAAGACGAGTTTATGTTCTATGTCGAATCATGTAATTTATTTTTCTTCTTTTTCTAGACTTTTACTTCCTAGTCTTCGTATTGGATATATGATCTTAAATGAGGAATATACAAAGAAGTATTGTGCTTCTTTCTTTGGTCCTACGGCTAGTAAACTAGAGCAGGTAGCTTTTAGTCAGTATATTGTGGATGGGTATTTACAGAAGCATTTAAGGAAATTGGTGCGTGAATATAGAGAGAAGCATTTGTATTTAAAGAAGTTATTGGATACATATCTGAGTGTTTCTTATATATTGGATGAAACGTATATGGCGTATTGGATCAAGTTGGATGTGGATATGGAAAAGTTCAAGTCTTTGTGTGAATCAAATTTAATGGGTGTTAGTTATTCAAGTAGTGGGATAGGCTTATCTTTTGCGAGTATGGATAAAGAATTGATGAAAGATGGTGTGATTCGTCTTGCAGAATTGGTGAAAGAGTGTTAAAATTTTAGCGATTCGACAGTGAAGAAGATAAGTAGAAAGTAATTTTCTTGTCTAGAGAGAGGGCGTTTGGTGCAAGCCTTTCAGGGATTTATTTTTGAAGCTACTTTGGAGTTGAAACGTAGTCGGCGTTAACGAGTGAATTGAGGGCATTTTCTATTTTGGAAAATGAACTAGGATGGTACCGCGTAATTATACGTTCCTAGAAATAGGAGCGTTTTTTTATTGGAGGAAAGAAAGATGAAACAATTAACTGGTAATCAGATTCGTCAGATGTTCTTGGATTATTTTAAATCCAAGGGACATATGATTGAGCCGGGCGCAAGTTTGATTCCGCACAATGACCCAACTTTATTATGGATCAATGCGGGTGTTGCAGCGTTAAAAAAATATTTTGATGGTAGTGAAAAACCAGCTTCAAATCGTATTGCGAATGCGCAGAAATCAATTCGTACAAACGATATTGAAAATGTTGGGCGTACAGCTCGTCACCACACATTCTTTGAAATGTTAGGAAACTTCTCGATTGGAGATTATTTCAAAGATGAAGCTATCCAGTTCGCATGGGAATTTTTAACAAGCGAAGAATGGATGGGTATTGATAAGGACAAATTGTATGTGTCTGTATATACAGATGATGCGCGTGCTTATGAAGTATGGACTACAATTTGTGGTGTAGATCCAAGTCATATTTTAAAGACAGATGATAACTTCTGGGAAATTGGTAAGGGACCTGGTGGACCAGATAGTGAAATTTTCTTTGATCGTGGAGAAAAATATGATCCTGAAGGATTAGGAGAAAAATTATTCTTTGATGAAATGGAAAATGATCGTTATGTAGAAGTATGGAATGTCGTATTCTCTCAATATGATTGTGATCCAAGTATTGATCGTAAAGATTATAAGGAACTTCCTCAGAAGAATATTGATACAGGTATGGGTCTTGAGCGTTTGGTTGCCTTAGTTCAGGATGGTGAAACAAACTTCGATACTGATTTATTCTTGCCTATCATCCGTGCCACTGAAGCTATGGCAAAACATCCTTATGAAGGGGAATATAAGATGGCATATCGTGTTATCGCTGACCACGTTCGTACAGTGACTTTCGCATTGAGTGATGGAGCTAACTTCTCAAATAGTGGTCGTGGATATGTGCTTCGTCGTGTACTTCGTCGTGCGGTTCGTTATGGTTTAAAATTAGGCTTGGATGAACCATTCTTATATAAATTAGTTCCTGTTGTTGCAGATTTAATGAAGGATTTCTATCCATACTTACAAGAGCATGTTGAGTTCAACCAAAAATTAATCAAGGTGGAAGAAGAAACTTTCAAGAAGACTTTAAAGGTTGGTCAAGCTTTATTGGATGATGAAATCAGCAAGGCTAAAGATGGTAAGCTTAGTGGTGAAGTTGTCTTCAAATTGTATGATACTTATGGATTCCCATTTGAATTAACACAAGAAATTGCGGAGGAAAGTGGAATTACTGTAAGTCATGAAGATTTTGATGCTCAAATGAATAAACAAAAAGAGCGTGCTCGTAATGCGCGTAATGTAAAGGATTCTTTTGCGTCTCAAAATGAAGAGTTAATGAACTTCAATGAGCCTAGTGAGTTTATTGGTTATGATCACTTGTCTTGTGATGGTAAAATCATTGCGTTATTTAATGTAGAGGGTAAAATGGTGGATTCTTTAGAAGATGAAGGTATGATCATTTTAGATAAGACTTGTTTCTATGCCGAAAGTGGTGGACAGGTTGCCGATAAAGGTACATTTAGTGCGGATGGTGTAGATGTTGAAGTATTAGATGTTCAAAAGACGCGTAATAAACAACATATCCACACAGTTAAAATCAATGGTGGTGTATTAGAAAAGGGTATGTCTTTACATGGTGAAGTAAATGTCAAAGATCGTTTGGCAACTACAGCGAACCACTCTTGTACGCACTTGTTGCAGTCGGCTTTAGTTAAAGTATTGGGGGATCATATTCACCAGGCTGGTTCTTATAATTGTCCTGAATATTTGCGTTTTGACTTTAATCATTATGAAAAGGTTACAGCTGAACAATTGGCTGAAGTGGAACGTATTGTGAATGAATACATTAGTGCGGCTTATCCAGTAACGAAGGAAGTCATGCCGATTGAAGAGGCTAAGAAGTCTGGTGCAACTGCATTATTTGATGAAAAGTATGGAGATACAGTTCGTGTTGTTACAATGGGAGATGTATCGAAGGAATTCTGTGCAGGATGTCATGTAGAAAATACAGCTCAGATTGGTTTATGTAAGATCATTAGTGAGGAAAGTATTGGTTCGGATTCTCGTCGTATCACGGCTAAGACTAAGTTTGCGGCTTATGAAGACTTTGCATCTGAACATGCAATGTTAGAAAATATTGCGGATAGTGCAAAACAAAAGGGTATTAAGAATATTGATACAAAGGTTGAGGCTGCTTATAAGACGATGCATGATATGCAAAAGGAAATTGATAACTTGAAAAATCAAATCTTTACTTTGAAGTCTAAAGAATGGGCTACAGAAGCTAAAGATTTTGGTAAAGTCAATGTATTGATCAAATCTGTTTCTGGCATGGATGCAGGTGCATTAAAGGATATTGTTTCTAACTTAAAAGCGAATGATGACAAGATGGTTGTATTCTTCGTAAATACAAATGGTGAAAAGGTTGTCTTTGTGTCTGGTGCAGGTAAAGAGGCTGTTAAGGCTGGTGTACATGCGGGTCAATTGGTTAAAAAAGCCGCTCAAATCTGTTCTGGTAATGGTGGTGGAAAGCCAGATATGGCTCAAGCCGGTGGTAAGGATGCTTCTAAGGTTGATGAAGCTATCAATGCAATCACAGAAGAATTAAAAAGCTTATAAAAAATATTAGGGTATGCCATGTGCATATCCTTTTTGTTATGAAATTGACATAACGAAATATACATTTTATAATTTTTGTATGTATTGAAAGGGTTTTACGTATGAATAATGAACATTGGTATGTGTTATTGACCATTCGTTCTAAGGAAGAAGAGGTTTGTAAATATTTGAATGAGAATGATGGTATTTACGCTTTTAGTCCGAAGATGGAATTTTATCATAGAGTTTCAAAACAGATTCAACAAAGAGCTTTATTTGGTGGGTATGTATTTGTGGTGAGTAAACTTTCTCAAGTTGAAGTGGATGCGATCTTTAAAAAGTTTCCTTTGCAGAGTGTTTTTATTCATGAATTGAAATATGAAGAGGAAGTTTCAGCTTTAACGGATGAGGAGATTCGTATTTTGAATATGTTGTTGGATGATGAAAAGGTTCTAAGAATGTCGTATGGTGAATTAATAAATAATAAGATTCATGTGACTCAAGGTCCACTAAAGAATATGGATGATTATATTGTGAAGTATGATAAGCATAATCGTTTGGCTACGTTGAATCTTAGCTTTTTGAATCAGATATGGAAAGTTGGAGTTACGATTCCAGAATAGTATGGATGTGTTAACAACATGTCCATTTTTTCTTATGGGAGGTGTTGTGGTAATGAGAAATGCGATTGTTTTAGCGTGTGATAATAGTTATATGGATAAGTTGGAAACAACAATTAAGTCTATTTGCGCGCATAATAAAAATATTAAGTTTTATATTTTAAATGAGGATCTTCCAATCGAATGGTTTCGTTTAATGACAAAAAGGTTGTCTTATTTAAATTCGGAAATATTAAATATCAAGGTTTCTGGTGATAGCTTTAAGAAGTTTAATTGTCCATCGACACATATTAAATATCAGACTTACTTTAGATATTTAATTCCTGAATATGTCAAAGAACATAGAGTGTTATATCTTGATTGTGACATGATTATAACGGATTCGTTGGATGAATTATTTAATATGGATTTAAATGGGTGTCCAGTCGGTGCCGTAGCAGATTTACCTACAACAGAATTAGGATTTAATGCGGGTATATTGTTGATTGATAATATGTATTGGAAAACGAATAATATATTAAATCAATTAATGGATTTAACGGTTCAATATCATGATCAGGTTTATGCGGATCAGGGAATCTTAAATATGTTGTTTAAGGATAGGTGGTGTAGACTACCATTAACATATAATTTACAGGTAGGTTCCGATTGTCTAGAAAGTTTACATAGAAATATGGGCTGGTATGATATGTATAATGGAATTCCTAAAGTAATTCATTATACATATACACATAAACCTTGGCTAATGCATAATATGATTCGTTTTAAAGACATTTGGTGGTTCTATTATTGTATGTCTTGGGATGATATTATCTTAGATAAGATTGATTTATATAAAGAATTTAAAAATCTTGTTGATAATACAAAATATGAAACGGCTATTTATACAAATTCAGCTAATTTGCATGAAATTGAAATATTAATCAAAAATTTAAGTAATGTTCATTTTAATATTTTGGCACATACATTTTTTGGCAATGAAATTGTCCGCCTAGAAAAATATATGAATGTTTCATTATATCCTTGTTTTAACCCACTACAAAACAAAGAAGTTTTAAATAAAATAGATTTCTATTTAGATATTAATTATCAAAATGAAGTGAATCAAATCATTGAAAATATTCATAAAATGGGTAAGCCGGTGTATTCTTTTGAGAGTACAAATCATGATAATTCAGGATTGAATAACATCTATAATGATGATGATGTAGAAAGTATGATAAAAGATATAAAGGAGTATTTGAAACAATTGTAATGATAAATATATAAATGCGTATGTGGCATACTTTTTATAGATGAACGTTTATATATGAGAATGAGTATTAAATATAATTTGTGGGTTTAGAATGAAAAGAGATATGTCCAAGAACTTTTGGGCTTAGATGACATAGACTATATAGTTTGTCATGATGATGGTAGTCAAATTGAATGTTCAAGTCCATTTCGGTATGGTGTTATGATTAATAAAAAGATTCATGTGACACAAGGTCCACTCATGGATATGGATGATTACATTGTGAAGTATGATAAGCAGAATCGTTTGGCTACTTTGAATTAAATATGGAAAGTTGGAGTTACGATTCCAGAATAGTATGGATGTGTTAACAACATGTCCATTTTTCTTTATGTTATTTAAATAATAAATAAATTGAAAATTTGTGGAAAAATTTGTGGATATGTCTATAACTTTTTTAAATAAAATAAATATCATGTTAAAATGTATTAAATAATTACATATTTATAAATATCTATTGGGAGATTTGCGTATGAAATTACTATTAGAAAAATGTTATGAAAATGAATTTAATGATTTAGAGAAAGAAAAGTATATATTTGATCATGAGAATGGTCAAAAAGATATTCTGTCTCCTTATCGTATTTTGGTTAATTCTTTAAATAAGGAAAAGCATGAGTTTTCTGATTTGTTCTACAACAATTTAGATATTCCTGATTTATGGTGCGTTTTCCCTCAGGAGTTGGATGGACAAATATTATGTCGTGGAAAAAAGAAGGCGGATATATTTTTTAAAAGTCCCAATATAATGAGAAATGTACATAGAGTAGCATGGATTGAAGATGGCTTCAATTATAAAACGGATTTTTATGATGTATATGGATTGAAATTTTTTACTGAATATTATGATGAAAAACTTGGCTTATTATTAACTACATTTTATACGGATGATAATAAAGAAGTTTTGTCGATTCATCATAAGAATGAAGTTTTCATAGTTACAGATCAGAATTGTTGTAAAGTGTATTATTCTTATAAAGAATTCGTGGATTATATAGAAAGGATTAGGTGAATGCGCTGATGTCAGTTTATGTATTTAATATTTTAGTAGATTATATGCCCAATGGAATAGATAATGCGCAGGGGTATAGAGAGAAAATATTTAATCAAATCGGCATAGATGGGTATTATGTATTTACAAATTTTCCTAAAATGAGAAATATTTCTTTATATAATAATGTGGGTATACCAGTAAATAAAATGGTTAATCCAATTTTGAAAATGACGGGTAGAGACTATTTTGATTTTGATGCTGAAACGGATGTAATGGTTCTTGAATTAGAGCAGAATTTGAATGTCGATAAAGTCATTTATGTTGAAAATGCAGTTCAACTATGGAAAAATGGGTGCATTGTAGCAGAAATACATACTGTGCCAAATGATTCAAATCATTTTTATGAGGTTTATTATTTTAAAAACAATTGTTTGATTAAGGCTGATTTTTATTCACATGGTAGAGTATATTCTGATTTTTTTATTACGGCAAGTCGTGATAATGGTTCGTTATATGCAAAAAAAGTGAAACGAGTTTTCTATATGAAAAATGGCGAGGTTTGTTTAGAACAGATAGAAAATAACTATATCATGAATAATGGTAAGATAATTGATTGTTACGAAATTATAGATTTATATTTAGATTTATTAAATTTGAATGAAAACGATTCAATTATAATGGATCGTGCATATAATTTGGAATTTAATGACATAATTCTAGGAAAGAAGTTACCTTGTAAAAAGATATGTGTTATTCATTCTGGACATTACTTTGAACCAAATCAATCCATGTATGCCTTGTATTTAAGTTATGAATATTATTACTGGTTTAAATATTCTAAGTATATTGACTCTTTTGTTGTTTCAACCGAAAATCAAAAGAAAGATTTGATCCGTGTACTTAATAAGTATGATTATGCTATTCCAAACATCGAGGTAATACCTGTAGGTGCTGTTGATAATTTATGTGTTTCTAATGATAGAAAGCAAAATTCAATTCTTACAGCATCACGAATAGTGAGAGGTAAAAGAATTGATTTGATTATTCGATCAGTTATTGAAGCACATAAAAAGAATAGTAATATTTCATTAGATATCTATGGTAAGGGTGATGTCTCTGTACAAAATGAATTGGTTGAAATCATACAAAAAAATGATGCTTCTGAATATATTCACTTCATGGGATTTCAACGCTTAGATGATGTATATAAAAATTATCAATTATATATATCTACATCTATTTTTGAAACATTTGGACTAACATTGTTAGAAGCGGCTTCCTCAGGCTGTGCTTTAATCGGATTGGATGTACCTTACGGGAATACAACGTTCATTGAAAATGAAAAAAATGGTTATTTGGTAGAATATAACTTTAATCGTGATATTAGTTATGAAAACGAATTGGTAAAAGTTATCGCTGATAGAATTGTAGATGCTTTTAGTGATTATAGAAGATTAAATGAATTTTCAGAACATTCATACAAAATAGCAAATGAATTTCTTCAAATTTCTTGTTACAAAGATAAGCGAGAAATGGAAGTGTATTTTAAAAAAATAGAGTATTTAGTTATATTGGAAAATATTTTTTAGTGTTGTACTTTAATATGTTCATATTATTAAGAAAGTTATTGTAAATACAACTTTGGCTAGCATACTGGTTATATTATTTATATGCTTATTTTAATATATGTTCACGCATATTAACAAATGTAGATTTTTTTTAAAAAAGTGGTTAGAAATCGTGCTTTTTTACTTGAATAAATCAAGCTTTCCGTTTACTATTAAACCTAGTAAGGGAAGAGTACATCTTTTCGTGTACTCTGCTTGATTTTTTTTATTTCTAATTTATGGGCTATATAGAAATATAAAAGTTTTTTTGGGAAGGAATGAGTAGAATGTCGAAAAAGAAAAAGAATATAAGAAGAAAAAAATCGAACAATCTTTTAAAGGGAATGGCTGCTGCTGGTGCTGTTGTAGGTGGCGGAACTATTTTTGCGGGTAACAATGCTGTTTATGCTGCTGAAAATGAACAAGGTGTTGTAGGTTCGCAATCAGAAGAACAAATCATTGAATCTCAATCAGTTTCTGAATCAACAACAGAATCTTTATCTCAAGTTAAATCAGAAACTAGTAGTTTTGAAAGTGAAGCATCTGCTGCAGTTGAAAGCAATACTGTTCAAACAAATCATAAAGCATTTGTTAAACGTGCACCAAGATTCTTTAATAATGAACAAGCACAAAGTTCAGATGAACAAAATATTATGACTGTTGATGAAACAGAAGGACAAAAAGGCGCTGGGGAAGAAACTGTTGCTGATGAGAATAAAATGACTTCTGAAGAAACTTCAACATCTATTTCGACAGCAGAATCAATTGTAAAATCAGAAAGTGATAGTGCTTCTGATGCGAAGAGTGAGGCATTAATTGAGTCTGAAAAATACAGTAATTCTGAGTCAGAAAGTCTTTCAAATAGTAAAGCAAGTTATATAGTTGATAGTAAATCAATATCTCTTGCTGCTTCTGAATCGGCTAGTCAATTTAAAAGTAAATATCAAGAAGGTTCAAATTCATTAAGTCAAGCTGAAAAAGATTTTGAGAGCAATTCAAATAGAATTGATAAGTATGAAGAGCTTTGTGGTGAAATTGAAAAATTACAAAATGAGTTAGAAAGTATTCATGAAAGCATTCTAAAGCAATCAAATCCTAAATTGAATGTAAAGTATGATGGAAAAAGAACATGGTATGAAGTTGCGAATAAATTATCAATTAAATTAGCTGAATATTATTTCTTCCAAGAGTATGGAGTTGGACAAATTAAAGGTGATTCTGGAGATTGGCATAATTATGGTGAAGGTGGAAGTTATAATGGTAACTACATTTATTTGGAATATACAGATGCAAATGGTGTTGTGCATAAAGGATATTTTGACTATATTGAAGCTAATGATTCTGGATATTTATCTTTAAATAAACCAAAAGATGTCACACAGATTGTTATATTAAAGAAAGAAATTGCTTATGTAAATACAGTTCGAGTGAATGGAGAAACTAAATGTAATTATTATTATTCTAAAACAGATAAAAATGGCAATGTTAAGCATTATTTAAAAACTAGTGGTGATTCAACTTATAGCGAAATTGAAAGTAATAGAGTTACTGTCAATACTGATGGATCTATAAGCGTTCAAAATGGAAATAGTACTCTAAAATTTACAAAACAAAATGATCGGAATAAGTATGGTCAGGATTTAGGACACTCGCCTTTCGTAGCTGTGCCAAACTTATATGATCAGGATAAATTAAATACAGATACCATCAAAGGTACTCCATATTTTTCAACTAAGCAATTTAAAGATAGAGATACAAAATATGATAAAGAAAATAAGAGTGAATTGAATAGTGTATCTCAAAGTTTAAGTAGATTATTAAGTGAATCTGTATCTTTAAGTAAAAGTAATGTAGATAATAGTACTTCAAAAGTAAATTCAAAAAGCGAAAGTACAGAAATTAGTAACAGTAATTCAACTAGCTTGTCAGAAAAAGAAGAATTGATTAAATCAACATCTTTAAGTTTATCGAATCAAAAGAGTGAAGCTGTTTCGTTATCACAATCTGTTGCTGATTCAACAAGCGCTTCACAATCAGAAGTGGATAGCACATCAGCAAGTCAATCTGAGGTAGATTCAACAAGTGCTTCACAATCTGAAGTAGATAGTACTTCAGCAAGTCAATCAGAAGTAGATTCAACAAGTGCTTCACAATCTGAGGTAGACAGCACATCAGCTAGTCAAAGTGAAGTAGATTCAACATCTGCTAGTCAGTCTGAAGTAGATTCAATAAGTGCTTCTCAATCAGAGGTAGATAGTACATCAGCGAGTCAGAGTGAAGTGGATTCAACAAGTGCTTCTCAATCAGAGGTAGACAGCACATCAGCAAGTCAATCTGAAGTAGATAGTACTTCAGCAAGTCAAAGCGAAGTGGATTCAACAAGTGCTAGCCAGTCAGAAGTAGACAGTACATCAGCAAGTCAATCAGAAGTGGATTCAACATCAGCTAGTCAGTCAGAAGTAGATAGTACTTCAGCAAGTCAATCTGAAGTAGACTCAACAAGTGCTTCACAATCAGAAGTAGATTCAACAAGTGCTAGTCAGTCTGAAGTAGATTCAACAAGTGCTTCTCAATCAGAAGTTGATAGCACATCAGCTAGCCAGTCAGAAGTAGACAGCACATCAGCTAGTCAGAATGAAGTTGACTCAACAAGTGCTAGCCAGTCAGAAGTTGACAGTAAATCAGCTAGTCAGAGTGAAGTAGATTCAACAAGTGCTTCTCAGTCTGAAGTAAATTCAACTAGTGGTTCACTAAGTTCAAGTGAAAGTGCTTCAACATCAGAAAGTTACGCAACAAGTGTTTCTACAAGTACTGCAGGTGGCGGAATTGCTTATCGTCAGGTTGTAGTTGATACTCGTGCTCCTTTACAAGTAGCTCCAAGAGTTAGTGAGGAAGAAGTTGTAGAGGATGATGTAACTCCTAAGGCTAAGGAAGAATCAATCGAAAAAGAAAAGATGCCTAAGTCAACGTTGGATGTTGCTCATAGAGTATGGTGGTCTTGGATTCCAATTATTGGTGCTTTAGTTTCTTCGAATGAGACTCGTAAGCGTCGTAAAGAAGAAAAAGAGAAGGAAAAAGAAGAATCTAAAGATAAAAAGATGAAATAATGATAAAATATAAGGGGCTGTAACGAATAAGTAAATTTTATTACTTATGGAGTTCAGCTCCTTTCTTTTTGTTTGATTAGCTTTAATCTATATAAAAAATGAAAATACACATCTAACCTTACCGTCTTTTTGGGCGCACTAAAAAAAGATGTCTATTTTCATTATTTTTTTACTCTTAGAACCTTAGTTTATTTTGTTATTTTTCTGGAATTCTAGTTTTCGAGTGTGATATCTTCTTAGATTATGACCGATAC
>OLFU01001642.1_pt1 | contig 20772 bp, 17 predicted proteins | sample 1605161 | NCBI WGS metagenome assembly OLFU01 (sample SAMEA3888914, study PRJEB22519) | human gut metagenome | biome: human gut; feature: human-associated habitat; material: faeces | place: Denmark | collected 2011
TGCACGGCGCATTTTCTTTTTGATGTCTCAAAAAGAAAATGCGGGGTGCATCCCCACGGTAAAACCGTGCATTCTCGTGCCGCAAAGCGGCACCATGCTGCATCCCCTGCGGCGGTTCGCCGCGCCCCTTTGCGGGGCAAAGAAAAAGTAGGGGACATTCCAATGGGCAAAGCCCATTTTAGGATTCGATCCCGCATGGTATCACCATGCTTTCCCATGCCGCAAAGCGGCACCCTCTGAAAGGAGCTTCTATGTCTGATCTCATCGCCGCCATTGCCACCGGCAGCATCGCCACCGCCATCGGCATCGTCCGGGTCTCCGGGGATGGCTGCTTTGCTGCCTGCGACCGGGTCTTTCGTCCCCGGAACGGAGTCCCCTTCGCCCAGCAGCCCTCTCACAAGATGGTGTTCGGAGAAATGCTGGACGATTCCGGCGCCGTCATCGATCAGGGATTAGCCGTCCGCTTCGGCGGCGGACACAGCTATACCGGGGAGGACTCTGCCGAATTCCACTGCCACGGCTCTCCCGTAGTCCTCCACACCCTGCTCTCCGCTCTCTTTGCCGCCGGAGCCCGTCAGGCCCAGGCCGGTGAATTCACCAAGCGGGCCTTTCTCAACAGCAAAATGGACCTGACGGAGGCGGAAGCCGTCATCGATCTCATCGATGCCCAGTCCGCCGCTGCCGCGAAAAACGCCGCAGCCCAGCTGGACGGCGGTCTCCGCCGCCGCTTGGAGCCGGTGCAGGAGGCCCTCATCGACATCACCTCCCGGTTTTACGCCGTGGTGGATTACCCCGACGAGGACATTGAGGACATTCAGCCGCAGCAGATCCGATCCTCTCTGCAAATCGCCGCCGACACCCTCTCCGCCCTGCTGGACACCGCCCAGCGGGGCCGGGTGCTGAAAAACGGCGTCCGCACCGCTATCGTGGGCCTGCCCAATGCCGGTAAGTCCTCCCTGCTCAATGCCTTGGCTGGCTATGACCGGGCCATCGTCACCGACATCCCCGGCACCACGCGGGACACGGTGGAGGAGACCGTTACCTGCGGCGGCACCCTCCTGCGGCTTATTGACACCGCCGGTATCCACGATACCGCCGACGCCGTGGAGCAGTTGGGCGTAGAGCGCAGCCGCAAGGCGGCAGAGACTGCCGATCTGGTGATCGCCGTGGTGGACGGCAGTCAGACGCCGCCGACTGTGGATGAGGACATACTCTCTCTTTCCGCCCAGGCCCCCCACTGGATCCTGGCTGTCAGCAAAAACGATCTGAACCCCGCTGCGAAAACTGCCGTCTGGCAGCTCCCCAAGGAACTGCGGGACCCTGATGCTTTCGTCTCGTTCAGCTCCGTGGCCCCCGGCGGCCTGGACGCCCTGGTGGACGCCATTCAGGACTGCTTCCCCGCCGGTGCGCCTGCCGAAGCCGGTTCCCTCCTGACCAACGCCCGGCAGGAATCTGCCGTCCGCCGGAGTCTGGAGGCTGTCCGTCGGGCGCTGTCCGCGCTGGACAGCGGTCTGACTCCCGACGCGGTCCTCACCGACGCGGAGGAGGCCCTGGAAGCCGTGGGGGAACTGACGGGCCGCACCGCCAAGGAGGAGATCGTAGGCGCGGTGTTCAGCCGTTTCTGCGTGGGAAAATAACAATTTTCGTTTTCCCCTGTCTTTCTTCCTGTTTTCCTTAACGCATAATCCGGTTTACAAAACTACAAAAATGTGATATACTTGCTCTGATTTCAAAGGAAGGAGCACCGGTATGGAAGAAATTTCCGCCTTTCGCCGTCAGTTGGAGACCCACCGCCCTGCGGATTGGGAAACACTGCCGGATTTCCCCCTGTATATGGATCAGGTCCTCTCCTACATGGAACGGCAGACCATCCGTCTGGACGAGAGCGACGCTCTGACGGCCTCTATGGTCAATAACTACACGAAAAACGCCCTGGTCCCCCGGGCTGAGGGCAAGAAATACAACCGGGACCATCTGGCCTACCTCACCTTCGTCTGCATTCTCAAGCAGGTGATGTCCGTCCGGGATATGGACCTGCTGATCCGCACTGAGCTTTCCGATGACCGCTCCGTGGAAAACGGCTACCGGGCCTTTCTGGAAAGTCTGGACGGTGCCCTGTCCAGTACCGTGCAAGAGATGGGCGCTTATGAAGGAACTGATAATCTGGCGGACGCCGCCGTCCACTTTGGTCTGCTGAGCTACGCCGCCGGCCTTGTGAGCCGTCAGTATGTGGCCCAGCTCCGCGCCCGGACGGAACCCGCCGGCAAACCGGATAAAGCCGAGGCCAAAAAGGCCGCGAAAAGCAGAAAGGAGCGCAAGGACTGATGCGTGATTATGTAATTTTAACGGATAGCTGCTGCGATCTCTCTGCGGAAATGGCCGCAGAGCTGGGCGTAGAGATCCTACCGTTGAGCCTGCAAATGGGTGATCGCACCTACCGCAACTATCTGGATGGCCGGGAGATCGGCTTCCATGAGTTCTACGAGCGGGTCCGCTCCGGCGAGCTGGCCACCACCTCCGCCGTCAACGTGGGGGAATTTGAGGAAAAGATGCGGGAGATCCTGAAAACCGGAAAGGACATCCTGAGCATCAGCTTTTCCTCCGCCCTCTCCACCACCTACCAGTCCTCCGTCATTGCCGCGGAGGAGTTGAAGGACGAATTTCCCGACGCGAAGATCCTGACGGTAGACTCCCTCTGCGCCTCTCTGGGGCAGGGATTGTTCGTGTATCTCTGCGCGCAGGAGCAGAAAAAGGGGAAAACCATCGACGAGGTGAAGACCTTTGCCGAGGAGACCAAGGGCCGCGTCTGCCACTGGTTCACGGTGGACGATCTGAACCACCTGAAGCGGGGCGGCCGGATCAACGCCGCCACCGCCCTGTTCGGCACCATGCTGGCCATCAAGCCTGTCATGCATGTGGACAACGAGGGCCGCCTGATCCCGGTCAGCAAGGCCCGGGGCCGCAAGGCGTCTCTGACGGCGCTGGTAGACCGGATGGAGGCCACCGCCATCGACCCCGCCGGTCAGACGGTGTTCATCAGCCACGGTGACTGTCTGGAAGACGCTGAATTTGTTGCCGGTGAGGTCCGCCGCCGTCTGGGCGTGGAGACCGTCCACATCAACTATGTGGGTCCTGTCATCGGCAACCACTCCGGCCCCGGCACCATGGCGCTGTTTTTCCTTGGCAGCGAACGATAATTATGCTAAAATAGTTTGGGGAAATCCCCAAACTATTTTTGCTATGCAAACACATAGCAAAAATAAGAAATGTGCCATTTCCTCGCCCCTGCGGGGCAACCGGAAATGATGCACGAAAACTTCATGCACTGGCATTTGTGCATGTTCGCGGTGCACTGCTCATGCATGAAGTTTTATGCGTATGAAATTAAATTTTCCGCTCTGGCGGAAGCACATGTGAGGATCATATATGGAATGGCTGGAAGTACACATTGACACAAATCACGCCGGGCTGGAGCCTCTGGAGATCTTCCTCTCCGCCAATGGGGTGGACGGCGTGGTCATTGATGACGAGCAGGATTTCCAGAGCTTTCTGGAAAACAACCACCAGTATTGGGACTATGTAGACGAAGATCTGGAGGCGTCCATGAAGGGTAAATCCCGGATCACCTTCTACCTCCCGGCGGACGGAGACGGCTTTGACCAGTTGGCCCACCTCCGCACTGCTCTTCAGGGCTTCAAGGACGCCCATGCCGGAAAATACGGCACCCTCCTGATGACGCTGGAAAATCTGAAGGACGCCGACTGGGAAAACAACTGGAAGCAGTATTATAAGCCCATGGAGATCGGCGAACGCCTGCTGGTGATCCCGGAATGGGAACAGGAAAACGTGAAGGGGCAGGCCAAATACGCCGGCAAGGTGCCCCTGATCTTAGAGCCGGGCCTCACCTTCGGCACCGGCAGCCACGCCACCACCCGCCTGTGCCTGACAGCGCTGGAGGAAGCCGTCCACGGCGGCGAGACCGTATTGGATCTGGGCTGTGGCAGCGGCATTCTCTCCATTGCCGCGCTGCGGCTGGGCGCCGCCTCCGCCAAGGCTGTGGACATTGATGACAAGTGCCTGACGGTGGCCTATGAAAACGCCGCTCTCAACGGCATCGGCAAGGACCGCTACACCGTTCTGGTGGGAGATGTCCTCTCCAATGGCGCCCTCCGGGAAACTCTGGGCGGCGGCTACGATGTGGTGGTTGCCAATATTGTGGCAGACGTCATCATCGGGCTTGCCCCCATGGTGCGGCAGTTCCTGAAGCCCGGCGGGCTGTTCCTCTGCTCCGGCATCATCGACACCCGGGCCGGGGAGGTGGCGGACGCCCTCCGTCAAAACGGCTGGGAGATCGAAACCACCCGCTCCGGTGAGGGCTGGTACTCCTACGCCTGCCGCTAAACTCAGAAAGGACCCTGAATACGCCCATGAATAAGCTCCAAGCACTCAACACCTGGATGACCCCGAAAATGCCCCTGCTGATCCTCGGCGCTCTGGCACTGGGACTGCTGTTCCCCGATCAGATCGGCCTGCTGTGTCCCGCCGTTTCCGCCCTGATGATGTTCCAGACCTTTGCCAACAGTCTGGGCAGCAGCGTGCAGGATCTGGGCCGGGTCCTCTCCCACCCCAAGCCGGTGCTCATCACCATGCTTTCTCTCCACCTTTTCATGCCGTTGGCCGCTTTGGGTATTGGCAGCATGTGCTTCCCTGACCAGCCCCTCTACACCCTGAGTCTGGTGCTGATGGAGGGTTCCCCCGCCGCCGTATCCTCTCTGATGTGGATCGTCATCGGCGGCGGCAGCGTGGAGCTATGCCTGTCCATTATCCTGTTGGATACCATGCTCTCCCCGGTGATCCTGCCGCTGACGCTGCGGCTGCTGTGCGGCTCCGTGGTGGAGCTGGACACCTTTGGCATGATCCGGGATCTCTTCGTCATGATCGTAGTCCCGGCAGCTCTGGCCATGGTGCTCTGCCGCCTGCTGGGCCAAAGCATCTGCGCCAAAGCCAAGCAGCGGCTGAGTCCCTTTTCCAAGCTGGCTCTGCTGGTCATCATCTGCGCCAACGTCACCCGCTGCGCTCCCTTCCTCCACGAGTTGAACCGCGAGCTGGTACTGCTGCTCTGCATAACGCTGGCCATGCGGCTCATCGGTCTGGGCTTGGGCTTTCTGCTCTCCACCCTCTTCCGCTTCCCCTATCCGGTAGAACTGACGGTGACCGTCAATTCCAGTATGCGGAACAATGCCGCAGCCGCTACGCTGGCCGCCCAGTATTTCCCCTCGGAGGTGGTGTTCTCCCCCTCCGTCTCTCCCCTGTTCTCCCAGCTCACCAGTTCTCTGGCGGTGCGGGCTCTGCAAAAACGGCAGCAGAAGATTGATCATCCCGCCTCATAACAACCTATTTGCAAAAAAAGCGCGGAATTTTCCGTGCTTTTTTTATTTTCCCGACAGATTTCCCGACATTTCCCCCACTCCCCGGCGCTACAATACAGGCAGAACCGGGAACGCCCGCCGTTTCCGAACCTGTCAGGAGGTGCCGCGCATGTTGGACACGCAGGTCCATTGGCTTCCGGTGGAGCAGATCGCTCCCAACCCCCACCAGCCCCGAAGGGAATTCGCTCCCGGACCTCTGGCGGAATTGGCGGAATCCATCCGCCGCCACGGGATCATCCAGCCCCTGTCCGTCCGCCGCAGGGATGATGGCTGGGAGCTGATAGCGGGAGAGCGCCGCCTCCGGGCAGCCAAGCTGGCGGGACTGCAAACAGTTCCTTGTCTGGAAATGCAGGTCGATAAGCAGGACTCCGCTATTCTGGCCCTTATCGAAAATATCCAGCGCCGGGACCTGCATTACTTGGAGGAAGCCACCGCCATCGCCGCCTATCTCCGTCAGTCCGGCTCCACGCAGGAGGAAGCCGCCGCCCTGCTGGGCCGCTCCCCCTCCGCTCTGGCCAATAAGCTGCGCCTGCTGCGGCTCTCCCCTGACTGCTGCCGCCTGCTCACAGAACATGACCTGACCGAGCGTCACGCCCGTGCCCTCCTCCGTCTGGAGGATGAAGAAGAACGTCTCAACGCCCTCCACCACATCATCCGCCAGCACCTGAACGTAGCCCAGACGGAGCAGTACATCGACAAGCGTTTGGCCCAGCTGCAGACCACGCCCCCCTCCGGCCGCCGGGTCTTTCTTCTCAAGGACGTCCGCCTATTTCTCAACAGTCTGGACCGGGGCCTGCGGCTGGTACGGGAGGCCGGCATCGGCGCAGAATCCCGCCGGGAGGACACGGAGGACGCCATCCTCCTCACTATCCGCATCCCCAAGAACCGCCGGGTCGGCTGACGTTTACAGTCCTTTTCAAAAAACGGAGACTTCGGTCTCCGCTTTTTGGTTTTTTCGGAAACCGCAGCCTGCCACTTACGCCAAAAGTCAAAATTATTCCACTCTGTTACCGGATTGTAACACCTTTTTTCAGAAAAGAGTGATATGATAGCGTTAAATGGGAGATTGTTTCTCATTTAACATAACGATCAAAACAGGAGGGCTTCTTATGGAACCGATCCGTGAAGCCGAGATGCAGACCCAGCCGGGGAAGCGGCTGAACGAGGAATCCAAAAAGAGTGGGAAGGGGCCACTGCTGATCGCCGGCATCGTGCTGGCGGTTTTGCTGGCGGCCTACGCGGGCCTTTGCGCCTATGCCGGTTCTCTGGATACATTTTATCCCAACCGCCACATCAACGGCATCGACGTAGGCGGTCTTACCGTGGGACAGGCGCAGCAGCGCTTGGAGACTCAGCTTCTCAATCAGGCGATCACCCTTGTGGATAACGAAGGCCAGCCCCTGGCCCATCTTACCGTGGGGGACCTGGGCTACACGGCAGAGGATTTTTCTGGGGACGCTCAATTCTGGAAAAACGATGATCAGAACAAGGGCTTTTTCAAGAAAGGCTGGGCCTATCTGGCCACCGTCACCGGTCGCTGGCCCGGCGGTGCCCATTGGCCGGACATGGACCAAGCCGCCTTTTCCAAAACCGTATCCCGTCTGACGGAGCAGCTTTCCGAAGCACCCCTTGACGCCTCCGGCGCTGTGGAGGGGCAGTCTGTCCACATCACCAAGGCACGGGACGGCCGAACACCGCAAGATCTCCGTCTCCTTCTGGCAGATATTTCCGATTACAGTCTGAGCGGCTATCAGGTCCCCGTCTCCTTCCAGACCGTCCCCGCCAAGACCCTCACCGCCCAGCAGCTCCACGACCAGCTCCACGGCGAGGTGCGAAACGCCTCCTATGACTCCGCTACGGACTCCATCGTACCTGAGCAGCTGGGGGCCGATTTTGACATCGCCGCCGTTCAGAAGGCCATGGACGAGGCCGCTCCCGGCGAAACGCTGACTGTGAAGGCTGATATTCAGCAACCGAAGGTCACCGCCGCCGATTTGAAGGCCGTCCTGTTCCGGGACGTGCTGGGCGAGGCCAAGACCCATGTCTCCGGCTCCGCCGGGCGGATCGGCAACGTCAAGCTCTCCGCTCAGATTATCAACGGCCTTGTTCTCAACAGCGGAGAAACCTTCTCCTACAACGGATCCGTCGGCAAACGGACGGCGGACCGGGGCTTCAAGCCCGCCCCCGCCTATGTCAAGGGCGAAACCGTGGACGAGATCGGCGGCGGCATCTGCCAGACCTCCTCCACCCTGTATCTGGCCTGTCTCATGAGCAATCTGGAGATCACGGAGCGGTACGCCCACCGCTATGTCCCCGCTTACATCGCCTGGGGCATGGATGCCACGGTGTCCTGGGGCGGCCCCGACTATAAGTTCACCAACAACACCCTGTACCCCGTGAAGATCGTCACCAAATATGAAAAGGGCTATCTCACCGTTCAGATCCTGGGCACCAATGTGGACGGCACCTATGTAAAAATGAGCAACGAGGTCCTCTCGAAGACCCCCTGGGAAACCATCTATCAGGAGGACCCCACCATGGCTCCCGGCTCCCCGGATGTGGTGAAGGTAACACCCTATACCGGATACAAGGTCAACTCCTATCAGACCATTTATGACAAGGATGGCAAGGTGATCGACAGCCATTTTGAAGCGTCCAGCAACTACAAGGTCCGCAACAAGGTGATCTTACAGGCCCCCGCCGCCCAGCCCGGCAGCGGAACAGCGGAGATCCCCGCCGTCACTCCGGACACTCCGCCGGATACCCCTGTTCCTATGGAGCCAACAGTCCCTGCGGAACCTGCCGCGTCCCCTGACCTTCCTGTCGAACCGGAGATCCCGGCGGAACCGTAACGGAAGCGCCCCACAGCTTTTTCCATACAAAGCAGCCATCTCCATCCGTTTTTAAGATCAAAACCGCAACCCCCCGCCCATACATCAGTATGGGCGGGGGATTCTTATGCTTATACGTGCTTATACGGAAGCGGCCTTACAGGCCCCGCTTCTTTTTCAATACCCGGATGTCCTCGCCCACAAAGGGCAGAAGCTGATACTCTCCCTCGATCCGGGAGGCGATCTGTCCGGAATACCGTTGTGCGATGGCCTCCGGCATCAGGTTGGTGCTGACGATGGTGGACTTCTTTTCCAGCAGGCGGCCATTGATGATCTGATACAGCGCGCTCTGGACGAAGGTGGTCACCATCTCCGTCCCCAGGTCATCCAGGATCAGCAGGTCGCAGTTCAGCACCCGCTCCACGTCCCGCTCTGCCTCATCCCGGCCAAATTTCTGCGCCTCGAACCGCTCAAAAATGTGCCCCGCCGTGTCATATACCACGGAGAAGCCCTTGCCGCTGACCTCTCTGGCGATGGCGGCGGACAGGTGGGTCTTTCCCAACCCCGGACGGCCGAACAACAGCAGGTTGGCCGGTTTTTTTCCAAAATTGTGGGCATATTCCACGCAGGTGTCATACACCCACTCCATGTGCTCCCGGGCAGACTTGGTTTTTCCCGGTGCCCGCTGGTCGGAATACCAGTCGGTGTCAAAGGTGTCAAAGCTCTGGCTGCCCAGATCCAGCAGCTTGGAAAGCTCCTTGCGCTGCTCCTCCACATAGTAGGTTTTCAGGCAGCGGCACATCTCGCCGCCCCGGTAGCCCGTGTCATTGCAGAAGGGGCAGAGGGGCGTATCCTCCAGCGCGTTGTCCGGCAGGCCCAGCTCCGCCAACAGCATCTGCCGTTCTGCCTGCAAGCTGAGGTTTTCTTCCCGCAGGCGCTGGATTTCCGGCAGCGGGTCCTCTCCCCGCCGCAGAGCGGCGGCCATCACCCGGCTGGCCGTGCGGCGCAGCTGATCCTGAATTTCCCGCAGCCGGGGTCTGCGGGCATAGAGCTGTTCCCGCTGCTCCGCCAGATCCGCTTCCCGGGCGCTCCGGTCCGCTTCATACCGCTCCTGCGCCAGACGCAGCAGCCGTCCGTCATATGCCATGTCCCCGCTCCCTCCTTACACATATTTCCAAGCGTCGCCCGCCGACTGTGTCGGCTGCTTCGCCGGGGGCTTGTCCGCCCGTTCGATCTCCTCCGGGGTATGTAAGCCCACCTCGTGCCAACGCTTTAAAATACCGTTGCAGTAGGGCCACTTCAGCTCGTGGCACTTGAGCACCGTCTTGTCATAGGCCAGAGCCACTGTCTCCGGCGGAAAGCCCATCTCCTGCCATGCGTTCAGATACTTCTCCTCCGATGCCACCGGCAGCCGGTCTCCCAGGCCCAGCGCCCGCATATACGGCGGGATGGCCCCCTGACGCTCCGCGTACTTTTTCAGGTACTCCACTGCGGCCCTCTGGGTGTCGATGCCCCGTCTGGCCCAGGCGTAGCCCTCCTTCTCGATCTGCCGCAGGGTCGGCCGCCGCCCCTCTCCGTACTTCCGGGTGACCCGCTCCACGCAGTGATTCACCAGCAGGAAGATCACGTCCGCCGGCAGGCCCAGATAATCGTTCAGTCCCAGCAGAACGCCCACATCCGGCGTGGTGAGCCGCTTCCCCAGCTTTTTTTCCACCTCCGCCGTCAACAGACGGAATTCCTCGCTGCTCTCCAGCCGCCGGGCAATGTCATCCCGCTGGTAGCTGGGCTTTTCATCAGCAGGCTCCGGGATCTCCTCCGCTGCGGGCGCCAACAGCCGCAGGTCCCGCAGGGCTTGCTCCGCCGCCTCAATGCGGCTCTTTTCCCATCGCAGCTCTCCCGCCAAAGACCGGGGCTGCACCGTGCCGTGATGCCGCAGAAGCGCCAGATATAGGAGCGCCGCGTCGCCGTCGCCCCGGTCCAGCAGACGCTTTACCGTCTGGGCCGTCAGCGTGACGGACTCATCCGCCGTGTGGATCAAAATACTCGCCATCCGCGCTCCTCCTTCAGCGTGTCGAAAAAGTCTTTTCGCCCCGCGTGGGGCAGGAATACACCGTCGGCCCAGCCGGTTTTCGTGCGCTTTGCGCCCGGAAATCGGGGGCGCAACGGGTCGAAAAAATCTTTTCTTCCCGTTGCCCTTATTATCAGAACTCGTAAAAGTTCTGATAATATTTGATTTCAATGGCGCAGGAAACCCTTCTTGGGTTTCCCGCGCACACCTTTCCTTTCCGTTGCGGAAATCTCTACTGGCGGCGCATCGCCCGTTTCCCCTTCTTGGGTTATCTCCGCGCCAAGAGCCGCCTTGCGGCGGTTGCGCTCCGAAACGCGCCTGCGGGCGCAGTCCCGCGCACACCCTTTACCCGCAAGGGGTATGCAGCATCCGTAAAGCGGCAAAGCCGCTAACGGCTGCCCTACCTTACCGTCGCGGAGGATTTACCACTTTATCGACAGTCTCTCCCCGGCGGGAGACCGCCGGGGAGACAATGGAAATATACGATATGAATGAGCATACGTTTTTTGAGTGGAAACGCTCCGAAAGACTGACGGCGGCGCTGGCGCTGGTGTTCTGCCTGCTGGGTTTGGGGCTTCAACGCCTGCCGGGGGTGGGCTTTTCCGGAAAGCTGAGCTGGGGGCTGGCGCTGGTCTGTCTGGTGCTGCTGGGCCTGAGCCGGCTGAGTCGCCGCCATCGGGGCTGGAAGATTTTGCTGCGGATCGCCCAAATAGGACTGGCGGCGCTGGTTTTGGGATTGTCGGCGGTGGAGGTCTGGGTTATCCGGGCCGGACACCGGGACGAGTCAGCCCAACCGGCGGACGCGGTCATCGTTCTGGGAGCCGGGGTCAACGGCACCACGCCCTCCGTGGCCCTGCAAACCCGCATCGACGCGGCGGAGCGGTATCTCAAGGCGCATCCGGATATCCCGGCGGTGCTGTCCGGGGGACAGGGGCCGGGGGAGGATATCTCCGAGGCCCGGGCTATGTATGACGCGCTGACGGACCGGGGCATTGACCCGGAGCGGCTGATCTTAGAGGAGCAGTCCGCCAATACCCGACAGAACCTGCAAAATTCTCTGGCGCTGCTGCCGGATGACTACCATAAAACAGTGGCCATCGTCACCAACGATTTCCACATGGGGCGGGTGCGGCTGCTGCTGAACGCCGCCGGACCCGGCGGGGTGGTGCAGGTCCCGGCGAAGCTGCCGTGGTGGTGGCTCAGCGCCAACTATTACCTGCGGGAGAGCTTCGCCGTGGTGAACGATCAGGTGGTACGGCCTCTGCTGGTTTAAAATTTTTAAAAATTTTTTGGAAAAATGTGCAACAAAATCGGTGTTCAAATCGTCTTATAGGTACAGGAACAAAAAACGCTCCAAGGGGCGCTGAAGGAGTTATGTGTGTATGAAAGGAGAAGCACGCACTATGGAAACGACAATGACCAGGGAACCGATCTGGAAGCTGTGGGTAGATACCCAGCGCCGTGTGGTGTCCTTTCATGAGGAGGCCGGTTCTCAACTGATGGAATTCCGGGACCGGGAGATGTTTTTGCGGTGTATCGACGGATACACGGCCCAGCTCTACCGATATCAGTGACATGAAGCTTATCAAGCGGGTATGACCTTCCACTATCAGCGGAAGGTCATACATTTTTCGGGGAAAAACCGGGAAAATACGGTTGACAAACGGCGGAAATGTGATATGATAACCGAGTAACTGGATATTTGGCGAAGAAAAGGAAGAGTAGCCGGTCGAAAGTCTGTAAAGAGAGCCGCCGTTTGGTGCGAGGCGGACAGGCGCGGCGGTGAAAATCACCTTGGAGCCTCCTGCTGAAAGACGACGCGAGTAAGCGTGGACGTGTGACGGGCGTTATTCCGTCAGCCTGTAATGGCAGGCGTGAGTGGCCGCGCTCCGCAAGGGGACCGGCAAGAAGAGTGGTACCGCAGAGTGTTTTCAAACGCTTTGTCTCTGAATTCAGAGGCAAAGCGTTTTTTGTTTTGCTACGCCGTGAGGGATTCGAACCCTCACAACGGACGCTTATATCAGGAACAGAAGGAAAACTTACAATATAAAAGGAGACGCATCATGGATTACAACAAGACCATCAATCTGCCCAAGACCGACTTCCCCATGCGGGCGGGTCTGCCCAAGCGGGAGCCGGAGATGCTCAAGCGCTGGGAGGACATGGACCTCTACAACGAGCTGCTGAAGAAGAACGAGGGTAAGCCCCGCTTCTCCCTTCACGACGGCCCTCCGTTCTCCAACGGCAGCCTCCACATGGGCCACGCCCTGAACAAGTCCCTGAAGGACATCATCGTCCGGTCCTACGCCATGCGTGGCCGGTACACACCCTATATCCCCGGCTGGGATAACCACGGTATGCCCATCGAGAGCGCCATCATCAAGGAGCAGAAGCTCAACCGCAAGGCCATGAGCGTGTCTGACTTCCGTACCGCCTGCCACGCCTATGCCGAAAAGTATATCGGCATCCAGATGGAGGGCTTCAAGCGCTTGGGCGTGGTGGCCGACTGGGAGCATCCCTACAAGACCATGAATCCCAGCTTTGAGGCCGAGGAGGTCAAGGTCTTTGGCGAGATGTACAAGAAGGGCTACATCTACAAGGGCCTGAAGCCCGTGTACTGGTGCTACCATGACGAGACCGCTCTGGCTGAGGCTGAGATCGAGTATCAGGATGATCCCTGCACCACCGTGTATGTGAAGTTCCCCATGCATGACGATCAGGGCAAGCTGAGCCATCTGGACAAGTCCAAGCTGAACTTCGTGATCTGGACCACCACCATCTGGACCCTGCCCGGCAACCTGGCCATCGCGCTGCATCCCTCCGAGAGCTATGCCGTGGTGAAGAACAACGGCAACGGTGAGATGTATATCATGGCTGAGGCCCTCACCGACAAGGTGATGGGCGTGGCGGGCATCTCCGATTACGAGATCGTGGAGACCCACGAGGGCGCCTTCTTCGAGAACATGCTGGCCGACCACCCCTTCCTGCCCAAGACCTCCCGCCTGGTGCTGGCCGACTATGTCACCATGGACTCCGGTACCGGCTGCGTCCACACCGCTCCCGGCTTCGGCGCGGATGACTACCAGACCTGCAAGCGCTACGGCATGGACATGGTGGTGCCTGTGGACGATCAGGGCCGCCACACCGACTATGCCGGCAAGTACGCCGGGATGGTGGTGGAGGAGTCCAACCCTGTCATCCTGAAGGATATGAAGGAGTCCGGCGCTCTGCTGGCCAGCGAGGAGATTGTCCATAGCTATCCCCACTGCTGGCGCTGCAAGCACCCCATCATCTTCCGCGCCACGCCCCAGTGGTTCTGCTCCGTGGACGCGTTCAAGGACGAGGCCTGCGCCGCCTGCGACGAGGTCCGCTGGGTCCCCGGCTGGGGCATCGACCGCATGAAGAGCATGATCCGGGAGCGCGCCGACTGGTGCATTTCCCGCCAGCGCCGGTGGGGTCTGCCCATCCCTGTGGTGTACTGCAAGGACTGCGGCAAGCCTGTGGTGACCGATGAGACCATCGCCGCCATTTCCGAGATGTTCGGCAAGGAAGGCTCCAACGCCTGGTTCGACAAGGACCCCGCCGATTTCCTGCCCGCCGGTATGACCTGCCCCCACTGCGGCGGCAAGAGCGGCTTCGAGAAGGAGACCGACACGCTGGACGGCTGGTTCGACTCCGGCTCCACCCACTATGCCTCCATGAAGCGGGATCAGAACTTCTGGCCTGCCGATATGTATCTGGAGGGCCTTGACCAGTACCGCGGCTGGTTCCAGTCCTCTCTGCTGACCGCCGTGGGCGCCTTCGGCAACGGTGCGCCCTTCAAGGAGTGTGTCACCCACGGCTGGACCGTGGACGGCGAGGGCAAGGCCATGCACAAGTCTCTGGGCAATGGCGTGGACCCCGCTGACATCTTCAACAAGTACGGCGCGGACATTCTGCGTCTGTGGGCGGCTTCTGCCGATTACCACGCCGACGTGCGCTGCTCCGACGCCATCTTCAAGCAGCTCTCTCAGAACTACCTGAAGTTCCGCAACACCGCCCGGTACTGCCTGGGCAACCTGGACGGCTTTGATCCCAACAATCTGGTGGCTCCCGCCGACATGCTGGAGCTGGATCGCTGGGCCGTCACCCGTCTGAACGCCCTGATCGAAAAGTGCGCTCAGGCGTACAATGACTACGAGTTCCTGGTGGTGACCCACGCCGTCAACGATTTCTGCGTGGTGGAGCTGTCCAACTTCTATCTGGACATCATCAAGGACCGGCTGTACTGCGAAGGCCGCGACAGCCTGGAGCGCCGCAGCGCCCAGACGGCCCTGTGGCTGATTTTGGACACCATGACCAAACTCTTTGCCCCCATCCTGGCCTTCACCTGCGACGAGATCTGGCAGGCCATGCCCCACAAGCAGGGCGACGACGGCCGGAACGTGGTGCTCAACCAGATGAACCAGCCCTTCGCCGGCTATGCCCTGGACGAGGACACCATGGCCAAGTGGGACAAGATCATCTCCGTCCGCACCGCCGTGAACGCCGCCCTGGAGAGCGCCCGCGCTGAGAAGAAGATCGGCAAGAGCCTGGAGGCCCAGGTCTCCGTCACCGTCCCCGCCGAGGACGCCTTCCTGGCCGAGATGAACGCCGACGAGCTGGCCGACCTGTTCATCGTCTCTCAGGCCGACCTGACCGTGGGCAGCGAGCTGAGCGTGGCCGTCGCCCCCGCCCAGGGCGAGAAGTGCCAGCGCTGCTGGAAGCACCACCCCCTGGTGGGCTCCGATGCCAAGCACCCCGCCCTGTGCCCCCGCTGCGCCAAAGTGGTCGCCGCCCTGAATATTGAGGAGTAAGCGCAAAATCCTCTTAACCCTCAAGGGGACGGTTCCTGTGATCTCAAAATCGCAGGAACCGTCCCCTTGCCGCTCTGCTTTTGTTGCATTTGCCCCGGCTTTGGTGTAGAATAATGCCACTTAACTTAGCAGAAGGGAGAATCCCCCTATGACCTATACCATGCAGCAGTACGAGGAGAGCGCCCAGGCCATCCGGGCCCGCCTGAACGGCTTTGTCCCCAAGGTGGCCATGGTGCTGGGCTCCGGCCTGGGCTTTTTGGGCGACCAGGTGGAAAACCCCATCGCCATCGACTATCACCACATCCCCCACTTCAAGGCGTCCACCGCCCCCGGCCACAAGGGCCGCCTGGTGTGCGGCATGCTGGACGGCCAGGCCGTGGCCGTGATGCAGGGCCGGATGCACCACTACGAGGGCTACTCCTACGAGGAGGTGTCCTACGCCGTGCGGGTGCTGCGCCTGCTGGGCTGCGACACCCTGGTGGTCACAAACGCCGCCGGCTGCGTCCGCCAGGACTGGCACGCCGGGGAGCTGATGCTCATCACCGACCAGATCAAGATGTTCTCCCCCTCCCCCCTGCGTGGGGAGAATCTGCCCCAGTTTGGCCCCCGCTTCCCCGATGCCTCCCACCTGTACAGCCCCCGGCTGCAGCAGCTGGCCCGTGAGGCCGCCCGGGACCTGGGGCTGACCCTGCGGGAGGGGGTCTACTTCTACTGTTACGGCCCCCAGTACGAGACCCCCGCCGAGATCCGGGCCGCCCGCATCCTGGGGGGCGACGCCGTGGGCATGTCCACCGCACCGGAGGTCATCGTGGCCGCCCACTGCGGCATGGAGGTGCTTGGCCTGACCCTGCTGTCCAACATGGCCGCAGGCATTCTGGACCAGCCCCTGTCCGAGCAGGAGGTGCTGGACGCCGCCGAGGCCGCCCGGGAGACCTTCTCCGGCCTGGTCCGGGCCTGTCTGCCCAAACTCTGATTTCTTTGCCGCTGTTTGGAGGTTTTTATGTCCATTCTCTTTGAACATGTCACCGCCGTGACCATGGACCCCGCCGCCCCTGTGCTGCACGACGCCTTTGTGCTGGTGGAGGGTACGGCCATTTCTCAGGTGGGCCATACCCGCCCCCAGGGGGCGTTTGACCGGGTGGTGGACTGCACCGGGAAAGTGATGATGCCCGGTCTCATCAACGCCCACACCCACCTGCCCATGACCCTGATGCGGGGCTATGGCGGGGGGCACGATCTGCAGCACTGGCTCAACGACTATATCTTCCCCGCCGAGGACAAGCTGGACAGCGCCAGCGTCCGGGCGGGCACCCTGCTGGCCCTGGCCGAGCTTATCGCCGGGGGCGTGACCTGCGTGGCCGATATGTATTACTTCTGCCCGGACATCGCCCAGGCGGTGGCCGACAGCGGCATCAGCGCCAACATCAGCCGGTCTGTCACCTGCTTCGGCCCGGTGGACGACCCGGAGAATTACTATGCCTGCCGGGAGCTGCACGCCTTCCGGGAGCAGTGGCACGGCTTTGACAGCGGACGCATCCGGGTGGATGCCTCCATCCACGCCGAGTACACCTCCTTCGCCGCCCCCAACATGTGGGAGTATCTGGGCCGCTATGCCGCCGACCACAAGCTGGGGATGCAGGTCCACCTGTCCGAGACCCGGTCAGAGCATCTGGAATGCATGGCCCGCCACGCCGGCAAGACCCCCTTCGCCGTGCTGGATGACTATGGCGTGTGGCAAAACGGCGGCGTGGCCGCCCACTGCGTGTGGGTCAGCCAGGATGACATGGAGGGCATGGTCCGCCGGGGGGTCACCGCAGTCCACAACCCCGTGTCCAATTTAAAGCTGGCCTCCGGCGTGGCCCCGGTGCCCCGGCTGCTCCAGGCCGGGGTGAACGTGGCCCTGGGCACCGACGGGGTGGCCTCCAACAACAGCCACGATATGTTCGAGGAGATCAAGCTGGCCGCCCTGCTCCACAAGGGGGTCTCCCGGGACCCCGCGGCGGTGTCCGCCCGCCAGGCTCTGGAGATGGCCACCGTCAACGGGGCAAAGGCCCTGGGCCGGAACACCGGGCGCATCGCCCCGGGGCTGGATGCCGACCTCATTCTGGTGGACTTCACCCACCCCGGCCTGACCCCCTGCCACGACCCAGAGGAGAATCTGGTCTTTTCCGCCCACGGCAGCGACGTGGTCATGAATATGGCCCGGGGCAAGGTCATATATGAAAACGGGGCCTTCCTCACCCTGGACCTGGAGGACATCCGGGCCCAGCTGGAGGGCTATGCCCTGCCCCGCATCTTCGGCTGACAGCCGCCAAACGCGCCGGTTCTCCGGCGGAAGGAGAGATATCCATGGCCCAACGTGATCCGGCCCCCAGGCGGGTGGCCCAGACGCAGAAGCAGAACAGCTTCTTCGGCGGCGCGGCGATCTTAGCCGCCGGCATTCTCATCGTCAAGCTCATCGGTATGTTCTATAAAATCCCCCTCATCAACATCATCGGCGAGGCGGGGGCTGCCGACTTTAACAACGCCTATAATATCTATGCCGTGCTGCTCACCGTGTCCACGGCGGGTCTGCCCGTGGCCGTGTCCAAGCTGGTCAGCGAGGCCAACGCCCTGGACCGGCGCAACCTGGTCCGGCGGACCTTCCGCCTGGCGCTGGTGCTGTTTCTCGCCCTGGGACTTGTCTCCTTCCTGGTGATGTTCTTCCGGGCGGATGCCCTGGCCGGGATGATGAACGACTCCAAGGCCGCCGCCGGCATCCGGGCCCTGGCCCCCGCCGTGGTGTGCGTGGGCTGTCTGGCCGCCCTGCGGGGTTATTCCCAGGGCCACAGCAACATGGCCCCCACCTCCGTCTCCCAGATCATCGAGGCCCTGTGCAAGCTGGTGGTGGGCCTGGGGCTGGCCTTTTGGCTGGTGAAGCAGGGCAAGGACCCGGACGTGGCCGCCGCCGGAGCCATCACCGGCGTCACCGTGGGCACCGTGGTGGCCCTGGCGTATATGGTGCTGGACTTTCTCCTGTCCCGGGGCCGGGAGGACACCCGGGGCACCGACCGGCCGGATAGCGCCGGCAGCATCCTGGTCAACATCCTGAAGATCGCCGTGCCCATCACCCTCAGCTCGTCCATGGTGGGCATCGTCACCGTGATCGACTCCTCCCTGGTGCAGGGCCAGCTGCAAAGCGCCCTGGACCTGACGGAGCAGGCCAGCCGCACCCTGTACGGCAACTACTCCGGCGCCCTGAACATCTATAACCTGCCAACCTCCCTTATGGCGGCCATCACCGCATCCGTCATTCCGGCGGTGTCCGCCGCCCTGGCCCGGCGGGACCGGCGGGGGGCGGCCCGGATCACCGGCTCGGCCCTGCGCATCACCGCCCTGCTGTCCTTCCCCATGGGGGTGGGCCTGTTCGTGCTGGGCACCCCTATCATCCGCCTGCTGTTCCCCAAGCTGAACGTAGCGGTGGCCGGTCCCCTGCTGTCCACCCTGGGCATCGCCACCCCCTTTGTGTGCATGGTTCTGGTGTGCAACTCGGTGCTCCAGGCCCACGGCTTTATCAACCTGCCCGTCATCGTCATGGTGCTGGGGGGCATCGTGAAGATCGTGAACAACTATAATTTGGTGGGGGCCATCGGCATCGCCGGAGCCCCCGTGGGCAACATTCTCTGCTTCGGTCTGGCCCTGGTGCTGGACCTGGTGGTCATCACCCGGGTCATCCCCAACCGGCCCCGGCTGCTGCCCATCTTTGCAAAGCCCGCCGTCGCCTCCGCCGTCATGGGCGGGGCGGCCTGGGCAGTATACGGCCTGCTCTCCCGCATCCTGTCCTCCGAGCAGGTGAACCAGGCGGGGCAGACCGTCCGGGCGGTCAGTCGCATGGGCAACGCCGCCGGCATCTTCCTGGCCATCGCCGTGGCCGGGGTGGTCTATCTGGTGCTGGTCATCGCCCTGCGGGCCATTTCCCGGGACGACCTGGCCCTGATGCCCAAGGGGGCTAAGCTGGCCCGATTGCTGCGCCTGTAACAAACAAACGGAGCCGTGGGAGCAAAAAACCACGGTTCCCCGATGTTTGTCCACAAAAAACCAAAAATCTCTTGATAAGGAAGCGAAACTGTGGTAGATTTTGAATGTAAGCCCCGCTATGACATCCAGGACCTGCTCCGTATCATGGAGCTGCTGCGCAGTCCCGACGGCTGCCCCTGGGACCGGGCCCAGACCCACCAGTCCATCCGCCGGAACATGCTGGAGGAGGCCTATGAGGCCGCCGAGGCCATTGACGAAAACGACCCTGTCCACCTGAAGGAGGAGCTTGGCGACGTACTGCTTCAGGTGGTGTTTCATTCCCGCATGGCCCAGGAGGCCGGCTGGTTCGACTTTGACGACGTGGTAAACGGCGTGGCCCAAAAGCTGGTCTTCCGCCACCCCTATGTCTTTGGGGACGGCCAGGCGGCGGATGCCGACGGGGCCCTGAACGCCTGGGAGCGCCAAAAGCGGCAGGAGAAGGACCAGCGCACCACCGCTGACGCTTTAAACGCCGTGGCCCGCTCCCTGCCCGCCCTGATGCGGGCGGAAAAGATCCAGGAAAAGGCCCGGAAGGCGGGCTTTGACTGGGACTGCATCGGCCCCATGCTGGACAAAATAACCGAGGAGGCCCAGGAGCTGCGCCAGGCGGTGGACGAGCACAGCAACATCGAGGAGGAGCTGGGCGACCTGCTCTTCGTCACCGCCAAGGCCGGACGCTTTTTGGGCCTGGACAACGAGCTGGCCCTCCACGCCGCCTGCGAAAAATTCATCCGCCGCTTCCGCACCGTGGAGCAGCTGGCGGACAAGCCCCTGGATCAGCTGGATGTGCCCGCTCTGGAGGCCCTGTGGCGGCAGGCCAAGGCCCGTGAGCGCCAGGAGCAGCCCCAGGGCTGAAACTTACGACACTTAGAATTCTCCCTTCGGGCGGATGATAAGTATATTCACGACATGCGCCCCGGCGCTGTCTCACATGCACAGGAGGAAAACGACTATGAATAAGACTGAACTCATTGCCGCTGTCGCCGAGAAGGCGGAGCTTTCCAAGAAGGACGCTGAGGCCGCTATCACCGCCATGGTAGATGCCATCACCGGTGCGCTGAGCCAGGAGGAGAAGGTCCAGCTGGTGGGCTTTGGCTCTTTCGAGGTGAAGGTCCGTGCCGAGCGCCTGGGCCGCAACCCCAAGACCAAGGAGGAGATCCACATCCCCGCCTCCAAGACCCCCGTGTTCAAGGCCGGCAAGGCCCTGAAGGACGCTGTAAAGTAATCAAAAAACACAAAACGGGGACGCAGAGAGCGCGTTCCCGTTTTTGTATTTTGGGGGAAGCCCTCTCAGTCACGGCTGCGCCGTGCCAGCTCCCCCAAAGGGGGAGCCAAGTAGGGGCGGATGTCCTCATCCGCCCGCAATGACCGCCACGGAAACGGCGGGCCGCTGAGGACAGCGGCCCCTACTGTCATTGCGAGGCAGGGCATAGCCCTGACGTGGCTATCCGTTCCCCAGTCCCCCTTGCCTCCCCCTTTGGGGGAGGTGCCCAGTGCGCACTGGGCGGAGAGGGCCTCGGGCGGCCACAGGCCGCCCCTACGAAATGCCGACA